>Ga0207684_10000027_pt1 | contig 313272 bp, 320 predicted proteins | sample KBSK5501metaG_FD_184342 | JGI IMG/M metagenome (GOLD analysis project Ga0207684, IMG submission 184342) | Corn, switchgrass and miscanthus rhizosphere microbial communities from Kellogg Biological Station, Michigan, USA - KBS K5-50-1 metaG... | ecosystem: Host-associated > Plants > Roots >... | reverse complement strand
CCTTACACCTGGCGACGAGGCGCTGATCAACGAGGTCGAGGCGGCGCTCAACTACGTCGCCCAACAGCTGCAGGAGGCAAGGTTCCAGAACGCGCTCAAGCACGCGATGGCGATGGCGTCGAAGGTGAACGTCTACCTGGGCACCGAGCAGCCGTGGCACACGATCAAGACGGACCGCGAGCGCGCGGGCACCGTCCTCTACGTCGCGCTGCGCTGCGTCGACAACTTGAAGACCATGCTTACGCCCTTCCTACCGTTTTCGACGCAGCGTCTGCACGCCATGCTCGGTTACGACGACGTGATCGCGCCGCAGCCCGAGGTGCGCGAGGTCGCCGAGGACCAGGGTTCACACATCGTCATCACCGGCGAATACGAGAGCCGCGACCGGTGGAAGCCGTCCGAGCTGCCGCCAGGGCGCAAGCTGCCGGCTCCAGAACCGCTCTTCAAGCGGCTTGACGAAGTCGAGGAGTAAGCCAGTTGTTTGTCGACACGCACCTCCACATCGAAGAGCTCGGCAACGCCACCGAGGTGGTGGAACAGTCGGTGGCCGCGGGCGTGACGCGCCTGATCGCGGTCGGCGTCAACCTCGACCGGAGCAGCAACGCGGTCTCGCTGGCCCATGCCTACGAGGAGGTCTGGGCCGGTGTCGGCCATCATCCGCTTGAGCCCTCGGAACCTGACATGGCCGCACTGCGCGAGCTCGCGAAAGACGAGATGGTCGTCGTCGTCGGCGAGATCGGGCTCGACTTCGAGCACGTGGGCGCGCCGGCCAACCCGCTGCAGGTCCAGCGGCTCAACGAGCTGTTCTCGATGGCGACCGAGCTCGACCTGCCGGTCGGCCTGCACAACCGAGGCGCGGCGCACGAGCTGCTGAGCGCGATCTCCGCGCACCACGGGATCCGCGGCGTCATGCACTACTTCGCGCTCGAGTGGGAGTGGGCGCAGCGGTTCCTCGACCTTGGGTTCTACCTGTCGTTCGCCGGCCTGGTCACACGCCCAAGCCGCGATTCGCTGCGCGAGGTCGTCAAGCGGTGCCCGGCCGACCGCCTGCTGCTGGAGACGGACTCCCCCTACGGCAACCCGCAGAAGCGGATGGGCGAGCCCAACCGCCCCGCGTACCTCATCGACACGGCCGAGCTCGTCGCGGAGCTGCGCGGCATCAGCCTCGAGCAGCTCGCCGACCAGGAGCGGGCGAACGCGATCACGCTGTTCCAGAAGATGAAATGAACCCGTGATCGATCCCGCTGACGCGCGGCAGCTCGAGAGCCTGCTGCGCCGTCACCGGATCACCCCTCAACACCGGCTTGGCCAAAACTTCCTCATCGATTCACAGCTGCGCGACGCGATCGCAACCGCCACCGAGATCAGCGCGTCCGACGAGGTGCTCGAGGTCGGGGCAGGTGTCGGCACCCTGACCCTGGCCCTCGCGAACCTCGCTCGGCGCGTGGTCGCGGTCGAGTTCGACCGGGCGCTGATCCCCGCCCTGCGTGAAGTCGTCACCGTCAAGCACAACGTCGAGATCGTGCAGGCCGACATCCTCCACTTCGACGTGGCGGCCGCGTTTCCGAATGGCGGCGAATTGGTCGCGGGCAACATCCCGTACAACCTGACCGGCGCCCTCGTTCGCAAGCTGCTCGACCCGTCGCCGCGACCCCGCCGGCTCATGCTCGTCGTCCAGAAGGAGGTGGCCGAGCGTTGGACGGCGGCGACGACGGCGAGTCTGGGCACCATCGCCGTCCAGGTCTTCAGCGTGCCGCGCATGGTGATGACGATCCCGGCTTCGGCGTTCACCCCGCGGCCCAGGGTCGACTCCGCCCTCGTCTTCATGGACGTTCGCGAGCGGCCCGCCGTCGACGTGCCTGACCTGGAACGCTTTTTTCGTTTTGTCGAGGAGGTGTTCCAGTTCCGCCGCAAGCAGATCGGAGGCACTCTGGCGAGGATCGCGGGTGTGGGCAGCGCCGAGGCTGCGACACGCCTCCACGAGCTCGGCGTCGAGGCCGAGCGGCGGCCACAGACGCTCACCCTGCCTGAGTGGGAGGCGGTCTATGCCGCATTCAATCCCAACCTCGATCGTTAACCTCTAGCGGCTGTGGATCCGATTCGCCTGCCAGTCGAGGGTCCTGGCGGCTTTCGCGGTGCGCTGTCGCACACCGCGTTCCGCAACATCTGGTTCGCGCAGCTGGCGGCGCAGCTCGCCGACAAGTTCCTGCTCTTCTCGCTGATCATCCTCGCCTACCACATATCCGGCGGCAGCACATCGGTAGCCGTGACGCTGCTCGCGTACACGGTGCCCGCCGTGCTCTTCGCGCCGCCCGCCGGGGTGATCGCGGACCGCGTGGACCGCAAGCTGATCATGTTCTGGTGCAACATCGGGCGCGCCGCGGTGGTGGCGCTCATCCCGATCGCGGCGGTGATCCCGGGCGTGAAGGACGACTTCATCCACCTGCTCTTCATCACCCTCATCTTTTCGGCGGTCGGCCAGCTGTTCGGGCCCGCCGAGGCCGCGGTCATCCCGACCATCCTGCCCCGGCGGGCGCTGATCACCGCGAACTCGATGGCGCTGCTGACGATGGTGCTCACGCTCGTGGTCGGCGGCGTGCTCGCGCCCGTGATCTCGAGGATCGACCTCTACGCGCCTTACTGGTGCGCGGTCGCGCTGTTGCTGATCGCTGGCGCGCTCATATTCGCCTCCGAGATCCCGAAGCTCGAACGTCACACCGAGTCGCCGGTCGAGGAGGGAGCGAGCCGGTTCCGGCAGATGGTCGTCGACCTGAAGGAGGGCGTCGACGCCCTGCGCGCCTCTCGCGGCCTGCGGCTCGCTTTTGGCCAGGTGAGCATCGCGGTGCTCGTGCTTTTCAACCTCTACACGCTGGCGCCGGCCTACGTGAGCAAGGTCATCGGCATCGCCGCCGAGGACACGTACGTCATCCTCGGCCCCGCGACCGCCGGCGCGATCCTCAGCGCGGTCCTGCTCGGCCAGTTCCTCCGCAACATCGACCGCTCGCGCGTCCTCGCCGGGTCGCTGATCGCCAACGGCCTCACCCTGGTCGCCCTCGCCGCGGTGCCGGAGGCGATGAAGCACTTTCCGGACCTCCAGGTCCACAACCGGATCACCGGCGCGAGCTTCAGCCTGCTCATCGGGGTCGAGTTCGGCGCCATCCTCATCCCGGCGGTGACCTACCTGATGGAGTCGACCAGCGACGCCATCCGCGGAAGGATCTTCGCGCTGCTCTACATGACGATCAACGGGGTGTCCGCGCTGCCGGTGCTTCTCGCGGCGGCGCTCGCCGACAACATCGGCACCGCGCAGGTGATCGGTGGCCTTGGCGCGCTGCTGCTGGTCGGCGGGGTGGCGGTCATCGCCGGCGGGTTGCACCTTCCTGAGCGAGCACCACGGCCGTCGCAATGACCGCGATGAAGACGACCCCGCCGATGCCGATCGCGCGGACGATGTCCTGCAGCACGGCGAGGTTGGTGCCGACCAGGTAACCCGCGGCGACGACGGCAGACGTCCACACGAGGTCGCCCGCCGCGCTGAAGAGCTGAAACCGCCAGAACGGCATGCGCGCCATGCCGGCGAGCATCGCCGCCCACGTGCGGAGGCCGGGCACGAACCTGGCCGGCAGGATGGCGACATCGCCGTACCGAGCGAAGAAGAGCTCGGCGTGGGCGAGGCGCTCGGGCCGGACATGGAACGCGGCGCCGAACCTCTCCACGAACGGCCTGCCACCCCTGTGGCCGAGCACGTAGCCAAGGTCGGAGCCCACGATGGAGCCGGCCAACGCGATGAGGAAGACCAGGGCGAGCGGCTGCTGCCGCCCGACCGCCCAGGCCGACGCGGCCACCAAAATCACCTCGCCTGGAAACGGAATCCCCGCGCTTTCGACGAGGATCGCAAGCCCGGCGACAGGCGAACCGAGGACGTCGGCGGCGCCGGCCCAATTCAACGCCTTCATATACTGGACGACCCCATGGCCGAATACGGCGACCACGAGGGCGCCGACGATCCCCTCCAGACGCTGAGACACTCGACCGCGCACCTCTTGGCGGCGGCGGTGACCGAGCTCTACCCCGACGCCAAATACGCAATCGGCCCCCCGATCGAGAACCCGCCTGGCTTCTACTACGACTTCGACTTCGGGAAGCCGATCTCGGAGGCGGAGCTGCCGGCCATCGAATCGCGCATGCGAAGGCTTGCCCAGGCGGACATCCCGTTCGTCCACGAGACCCTGTCGCGGGAGCAGGCCATCGACGAGTTTCGCAAGCGCGGCCAGGACTACAAGCTGGAGCTGATCGCCGACAAGGTCGAAGGCGACGAGGTCAGCGTGTATCGCACGGGCGAGTTCCTCGACCTCTGTCGCGGCCCGCACGTCCGCTCGACCAAAGACCTGAAGGCGTTCAAGCTGCTCCGCGTCGCGGGCGCGTACTGGCGCGGGGACGAGAAGAAGCCGCAGCTGACTCGCATCTACGGGACCGCCTGGCAGACACCGAAAGAGCTCGAGGACTACCTGAAGTCCGTCGAAGAGGCCGAGAAGCGCGACCACAAGAAGCTGGGCAAGGAGCTGAAGCTCTTCGCGGTCGACGACCGCGTTGGCCCTGGCCTGCCGCTGTGGCTCCCCGATGGCGCGACGGTCCGGCGCGAGCTCGAGCGGTTCATCGTCGACGAGGAGCTGATGCGTGGATACCAGCACGTGCGCACGCCCGACGTCGCTCGCCTCGACCTCTACCGCCAGAGCGGCCACGCGCAGCTGTACAAGGAGTTCATGTACCCGCCTATGGAGTTCGAGGACGGCGAGGAGCTCGAGCTGCGGCCCGTCAACTGCCCGCACCACATCGTCGTGTACCAGACCGAGCTCCGGAGCTACCGCGACCTGCCGCTGCGCATCGCCGAGATCGGCAACAACTGGCGGTATGAGCGTTCGGGCACGCTCGCGGGCTTGAATCGGGTCCGCGCGTTCGCGCTGAACGACGCCCACATCTTCTGCACGCCGGAGCAGCTGATGGACGAGGTCAAGGGCGCGATCGAGATCGCGCTGTACTTCTCAAGGGTGCTCGGCATCGACGAGTTCTACTACCGGCTCTCGACCCGCGACGAGGTCAAGGACAAGTGGCTGGGCGATGAGGCGCAGTGGAAGGAGGCACAGGACGACCTCGCCGAGGCCCTCGAGTCCATGGGCCAGAAGTACCAGGTCGGAGTGGGGGAGGCGGCGTTCTACGGACCGAAGATCGACTTCCAGGTCTACGACGCGCACCGCCGGGAGTTCACCAACTCGACGGTGCAGATCGACTTTCAGCTGCCGCAGCGCTTCGACCTCGAGTACGTCGGGGAGGACGGCTCGCGCAAGCGGCCGGTGATGGTCCACCGGGGCGCCGCCGGCTCGATGGAGCGTCTTTTCAGCTACCTCATCGAGCGTTACGCCGGCGCATTTCCAACCTGGCTGCACCCGACGCAGGTCGTGGTGGCGCCGATCGCCGACGCGCACGCGGAGTACGCGGGCCAGGTGGCGGCGCGGCTGCGCGCCGCGCGCGTCCGGGTCCACGTCGACGGACGGTCAGAGCGGCTGGACCGCAAGATCCGCGACGCCAAGCTGAAGAAGGTGCCCTACGTCGCGGTGGTGGGCGGCAAGGAGGTCGAGTCCGGCCACGTCAACGTCCAGAACCGGGCGGGGGAGAAGGTCGACATGCCGCTGGAGGGATTCGTCGACATGATCTCCGCCGAGATCGCAGAGCGCCGCCGCTAGCCCTAGAGGCCTCCTGGGATGCGGCCGGCGCAGGTCCCTAGCGCCGCGACCGGCTTCACCTTGCCGGAGACCATGTTGCCGACCTGCGCCTGTGTGCTGACGTCACCTGAGGGACCCAGGATGGTGTCGTTGTCGATCCAGCCACAGATCCCCATAGTGGGAGTTGGACCGCCGCCTTCCAGTAAAAGGGCTCGCCCAGTGTTCGGCCATCGGGCGAGCACAGTCCTGCCATCAGGTGAGATAAAAAGGGGCGGGCCCCCCTCCATTTCCGCCGTCCCGAATTGCACATCGCTCCAGTTTCTGAGACTTATTGAGTCGCCGCAATCGCAAGGCTCCAAGCATGGGGTCCCGGCGGGCACGGATGGTCCAGCGACCATGCATGTGCCGCCCCCGATGGTTAAGCGGCGGACGGCAGTGATCGGGTCGACGACGTGCAGTTCGGTCGGGCCACAGCAACCAAGCGCCGAACCAGTGGAGCAGGCGCGCGTTTTGCCAACCACCAGGCTGCCGCCGTGCCAGCCTATCGGCCACAGCCCGGATGTGGCTGTCTGGTCAAAAACTTTCACCGACGTCCGGGCGACAAGGTCGTAGAGGTACAGAGTCGCGTGCTCGGTGGTGGCTGAGAAGGTGCTGACGACTACCGCCATCGCCTTGTCGTCGGGCCTCACGGCGAACATGCTGCGGACGCCTGGACCGTGTGGCAGCGTCGCGACGCTTCCCGCCTCACCGCGCGTGTCGAGGAAATGAACAAGACCAGCGTTGTCCATGAAGTACACGCGCGTGTTGCTCGTGCTGACTGGCAGCGGCAGCACAGGCTTGGCGATGCCGGCGCACGTTGGGGAAGCAAGGAACCCGGCGGCCCGGGCGGTGGCGGCGATGCCGCCGTCAGTCCCGACCAAGGTGATGGTGTACGTAGCGTTCTCCGGCGGGGTGATGAGTACGCCGAAGGCCCCTGACTGGTTTCCGGCGGGCGCAACAGGCGATGCAGTCTGGGTTGGCGACAATGGAGGGGTGGGGGAGGGCAGGGCCGAGCCTGAGCCCGGGGAAGGGCTGCAGGCAGATGACAACAGCAGGGCCAATAACAGCGATGCCGAATGTCTCACGATCACCAGTGTCAACGACGGGTTGTTCAACCTGTTACGAGGTCTTTGCACGTCGTTTTGCGCCTCGGTCGGATTTCCGGTACCATCCACGCTCTAAAGCAGGGCGCCGACCCTCACCCCCAGGGCTTCGAGCTCGAAGGGGTTCCGCAGCGGACGGCACCTTGCTGTCCGTTTTGTTTTATTGCTGGAGGAATAGAGCAGCACTGAATTTGGCCGAGGTAGCGTCCCATACCGTTTAAAGAGCTGAGGATCAACGATCAGATCCGCAGCTCCGAGGTGCGACTGATCGACGACCAGAACAACCAGTTGGGCGTGCTGTCCCTGGACGCCGCCCTACGCATCGCCAACGAGAAGGGACTTGACCTCGTGGAGGTGGCGCCGCAAGCGTCTCCGCCCGTCTGCCGCCTGATGGACTACGGACGCTACAAGTTCGAGACCGTCAAGCGCGAGAAGGATCAGCGGCGCAAGCAGAACGTCATCAAGCTGAAGGAGATGAAGCTGCGCCCGAAGGTGGCGGAGCATGACTTCCAGACCAAGTTCAAGGGCTTGCGACAGTTCCTCGAGGCAGGAGAGAAGGTCAAGGTGACGATCATGTTCCGGGGCCGCGAGATGGTCCACCAGGAGATCGGGCGGAGGATCCTCGAACGCGTGGCCGACGATGCCAAGCAGTTCGCGGTCATCGAACGCCAGCCTCTTCTGGAGGGCAAGAACCTGTTCATGATCCTCGCCCCCAGCCGGCAGGCCGCCGCGAAGGAGCAGGCAAGTGCCTAAGCAGAAGACGATGAAAGGACTCGCAAAGAGAGTGCGCATGACCCGCAACGGAAAGCTGGTCAGGCGGAACTCGTGGACCAGCCACCGACTCCACCAGAAGTCGAAGAAGCACAAGCGCAAGGACCACACCGAGCAGCCGGTCTCCAAGGCGGACCGCAAGACGGTGCGCCGGGCGCTGGTGAAGTAGAGACATGGCAAGGGTCAAGCGCGGCGTCCCCGCACACCGCCGGCACAAGGCGATCCTCGATCGCGCCAAGGGGTTCCGTCTTTCCAAGAAGCTGCTGTTCCGGCCCGCCAACGAGGCGGTGCTGCACGCGCTCGCCTACGCGTTCCGCGATCGCAGGCGACGCAAACGTGAGATGCGGCAGCTCTGGATCGCGCGCATCAACGCCGCGTCCCGGCAGTCGGGGCTGCCCTACAACAAGCTGATGCACGGCCTTCGCCAGGCCGGAGTGGAGATCGACCGCAAGATGCTGGCTGACCTGGCCGTGCGCGACAGCGGTTCCTTTGCCCGGCTGGTGGAGGTTGCCAAGAAAGCCCTCTGACCAGCAGCTAATCAGCAGCCCGGACAACGAGGTCGTCCGCCGCCTGCGGCGTCTCGCGCAACGGCGCGAACCAGGTTTCGTCCTCCTGGAAGGTCCCCGCGTGCTCGCCGAGGCAAAGGCCGCGGGTCTCGAGCTCGACGTGATCATCGTGCGCGAGGGGGACAGGCTCCCGTTCCACTCCGACTCTCGGGTCGTGCTGACGGCCGGCGCCTACCGGGCCGCGACGCAGACCGTCACGCCGCAGGGCGTGATGGCGATCGCTCGCGTGGCGGAGGCGACCCCGGCCGAGGCGATCGCGGCGGCCCGCGATTCGGGCTGGCCATTGGTCGTCCTCGACGGCGTCCAGGACCCAGGCAACGTCGGCGCGATCTGCCGCACCGCTGCCGCCGCCGGCGCCCCGGCGCTCGCCATGCTCCCAGGAACCGCCGATCCGTACGGCGCGAAAGCCGTCCGCGCGTCGGCCGGCAACGTGTTTCGGCTCAAGGTCGCGCGTGCGCACTGGAAGGACCTTCAAGGGCTCGATGGCTACGGCGCTGCTTCGAGCGGCGGTGCAGCGCTGGCCGAGTCGCCGATAGAGTCTGCGGGCATGATCGTGCTCGGCAGCGAGGCCCGCGGCCTCTCGCGCCAGGATCTGAAGCTCGTCACCGTGCCGCTGAGCGCGGATGTCGAGTCGCTCAACGTCGCCGCCGCGGCCGCAGTGATCCTGTTCGAGATCCGGCGGAGGATGGGCGCTTGAGCGAAACCTCCGAGCTGACGGCGCAGGCGATGGCGACGATCGGCCGCGCGCAGGGCGACGACGAGCTCGACCGCATCGAGCTCGAGTACCTGGGTCGCAAGAGCGGCCGGATCAGCAAGCTCCTGTCGAACATCGGCGGGCTCGCCGCGGCAGACAAGGCAGGTCTCGGCAAGGAGGCCAACGAGGCCAAGAGGGCGATCGAGGCCGCGCTCGCCTCCCGCCGGGCAGAGCTCGAGACCGCCCGGCTTGCCGACCTCGCCGAAACCGAGGCCCTCGACATCACATTTCCGGGCAAGCCACTCGGTCGCGGCCATATCCACGTCCTGACCCAGGTCCGCCGCCAGATCGAGACCGTCCTCGAGTCGCTCGGCTACCAGGTCGAGCTCGGCCCTGAGGTGGAGACCGAGTGGTACAACTTCGAGGCCCTCAACATCACGGCCGGCCATCCGGCCCGGGAGAACTGGGACTCCTTCTACTTCGGCCCGACGCTGCTGCTGCGCGCGCACACCTCGCCGGTCCAGATCCGCGCCATGCAGCGCATCAAGGAGCCGCCGATCTACATCATCACGCCCGGCCGCTGCTACCGCCGCGACGCGCCGGAGGCAACGCGGCTGCCGTACTTCAGCCAGGTCGAGGGTCTCGCCGTCGACAAGGGCCTGACCGTCGGCGACATGAAGGGCACGCTGCTCTACATGATCCAGTCGCTGTACGGGCGCGAGCGCAAGGTCCGCGTGCGGCCGAGCTACTTCCCGTTCACCGAGCCGAGCTTCGAGTTCGACGTCAGCTGCGGCATCTGCGGCGGAGTCGGGTGCAAGAGCTGCCGGCACAAGGGCTGGCTCGAGGTCGGCGGCTGCGGCATGGTCCACCCCAACGTGCTCCGCAACGGCGGCATTGACCCGACGCAGTGGAACGGCTACGCGTGGGGTTTCGGCATCGAGCGGATGGCGATGCTCAAGCACGATGTCGATGACATCCGCCTCTTCTACGAATCGGACCTTCGCTTCCTGGAGCAGTTTTGATGAGTTCCAGGCGCGCATGCCCGGATAGTCCGGACTATCCGGACATCTCACGCGTGGAAATCCCGGTTAGTCCGGACTATCCGATATTCAGAGGTGCCGGCTCCTAGAAGTGCGGATCTCCTACGAGTGGCTCGGTGACTTCGTCGACCTCGACGGGGTCAGCGCCCAGGACGCGGCCGACGTGCTCACGCGCCTGGGCGTCGAGGTCGAGTCGCTGCTCATGGTCGACCTCTCGCAGATCGTGATCGGCAGGGTGCTGGAGCAGAAGCCACACCCGAAGTCACGAAACCCGCTCTGGATCCACCAGGTCGACCTCGGCGGTCGCGTGGAGCAGATCATCGCCGGTGCGCCGAATGCGATCCCGGGTTCGCTCGTGCCGGTGGCCCTTCCGGGGATGACCGTCCCCAGCGGAAAGGTCGTCAAGGACATGAACATCGCCGGGGAGCGCGCGCACGGCATGCTGGCCTCGGCGGCCGAGCTCCTGCTCGGCGACGATCACGCGGGGATTCTCATCCTCGACAGCGGCACTCCGGGCGCCCCCCTGACGACCGTCATCCCGAGCCAGGCGATCATGGAGGCTGAGGTCACGTCCAACCGCCCGGACGAGATGGGCCACCTCGGCGTCGCCCGTGAGCTCGCGGCGGGCCTCGACCGCCCTGTCAAGCGGGACTTCATGCCTTCGTTCACGGGCACGGCGAGTCCCCCAGGCCGCGACCTGGTCAAGGTCACGATCGAAGATCCCGACCTGTGCAGCCGCTACATCGGTGGTGTGATCACGGGCGTGAAGGTCGGGCCGAGCCCTGACTGGCTCCAGCGACGCCTGCGCGCCTGCGGCGTGCGCCCGATCAACAACATCGTCGACATCACGAACTACGTGCTGCTCGAGTATGCGCAGCCCCTGCACGCGTTCGACCTCGCGAAGCTGAGCGGGCCCGAGATCCAGGTGCGGCGCGCGCGCGAGAAGGAAAGCCTGCTTTGCCTCGACGGGGTCAAGCGTGAGCTCACCCCCGACATGCTGGTGATCGCCGACGCGGAGCGGCCGGTTGCGCTGGCAGGGGTCATCGGCGGCGAGGAGAGCGCCGTCAACGAGGCGACGACCGACATCCTCCTGGAGTCAGCCACTTTCAACGGAGCGAACATTCGCCAGACCTCACGCGCCATCGGCCTGCGCACCGAGGCCTCGGCGCGATTCGAGCGTGCTCTGCCGCCGGAGCTCGCGCTCGCCGGCGCCCGCCGAGCCGCGTCGCTCATCGCGGAGCTCGCGGGGGGCACGGTTCACAAGGACTGGGCGGATGTCTATCCCCGCCCGCAGGAGCCCATCCGTGTGAATCTGCAGCCCAGGCTCATCGACGACGTGCTCGGCACGCACGTGCCCCTCGAAGAGGCGGAGTCGATCCTCAAGCGCCTGAACTTCCACGTGAAGGTCCGCGGCGACGGCGAGTGGGACGTGCTGCCACCGGTGTTCCGGCTCGACGTCACGATCCCCGAGGACCTTGTCGAGGAGGTCGGCCGCGTCTGGGGCTACGACCGTGTTCCGCCGACGCTCCCGGGCCGGCGCCATGACCGTTGGACGCCGCTGACGCCGAGCCTCGACCGCCGCCTCGACTCGGCTCGTGAGGTGCTCGCGGGCGAGGGTTACACGGAGACGTGGAACCCGGCGCTGGTCTCGGGCCGCAAGCTCGAGGAGCTGCGCATCGCCGCCCACGCGATGAAGGTCTCGAACGCGCTCAGTGACGACATGGATACGCTGCGGACGTCGCTGCTGCCGTCGCTGCTCGACGTCGTGGCCTTGAACCGCGACCGGGGGAAGGCGGACGTCCGCGCGTACGAGATCGCCGCCGTCTACCTGGCGCGAGTCGGTGAAAAGGACTCGCAGCCCGAGGAGCCGCTTCGCCTTGGAGCCATTGCCGTCGCGGGCGCCACGGCGGATGAGGGCCGCGCCGCCTTCTACGCGCTGAAGGCCGTCCTCGACGCATGCGTCAGCTCACTGTCCGCGCCCGCGTGCGCGTACCAGCGCGGGGCGGCGCAGCTGTTCCACCCAGGGCGGTGCGGAGCGGTGGTCCTGGATGGGCGCCAGCTGGGGTACCTCGGCGAGCTGCATCCAACCGTCGTCGCCGGGGCCAAGATCGACGGCCGGCTCGTCGCGTTCGAGATCGACATCGAGCCCGTGCTCGCGGCGGCGCGGGTGGCGCGGGCAACACCGCTGCCACGCTATCCGAGCGTCGAGCGCGACCTGGCCGTGGTGGTCGAGGAGACGGTGGCGGCCGGGGCGATCCATGCGGCTATCAAGGAGGTCGCGGGCGACCTGCTGGAGCAGGTCCGCGCGTTCGACGAATACCGCGGCGCGCAGGTTGCTGACGGGCACAAGAGCGTCGCGTTTGCCTTGACTTTCCGAAGCCCGGAACGCACCCTTACGGACGCCGAAGTGGACAGAGTGATGGCTGAGATCAGACTGGGGCTGGAGAAGAAGTACCGCGCCAGGTTCAGAGAGTGATAGCTCGCGCAGATTGCGCACGCGACCGCGTGCTTTATCGGGGGAAGCGCTAAGTGACCTGGATCGACATCATGCCGATCGTGCTCATCATCGCCTACGGGGTGGGCGGGTTTTTCTCGGGTCTGATCCGGCGCTTCATCGGGCTGATCGCGCTGTTCATCGCGGTTTGGTCGGCGACCAACATGGGCATCCAGGCCGGCGGCATCCTGCAGCAGACGTCGAGCTTTGAGATCGCCGACGGGCGCATCTACGGGTTCTTCGGCATCATCTTCGCCGTCCTGCTGATCGTCGAGGTGGCGACGCAGCTGGCCCACTCGCAGATCCAGATCCCAGCGGTGATTCTCAATCGCACGCTGGGGGCGATCGTCGGGGTGTTCACCGCGATCCTGCTCTCGTACGTCGTGGTCTACGAGGTGGCGGCGGCCGCCAACCCGATCGGAGGCGCCCAGCTCGATCACCTGCAGCAGAGTCTCCGCGACTCGGTCCAGCACTCGCTTTACATGACCAAGCTCGTCGACGCCACCAACCGGCCGATCATCGCCCTGTTCCAGCCGCTCCTGCCGGTAGACCCGCAGCAGTACTTCAGCTCGAACCCGGTCAACCCTTAGCCGCGCTTCGTTGACCAAGGAGTTCTTCGAGCGTCTGCGAGAGCGGGCGGTCCAGATCGACGTCGAAGAGCACCTGCGCGAGAGGCTCGAACGCGGCGACAAGCTTCGCGTGAAGCTCGGTCTCGACCCGACCGCGCCCGACCTTCACGTGGGACACCTGGTCGTCCTGGACACCCTGCGCATGTTTCAAGACGAAGGGCACACGGTCGTCGTCATCATCGGCGACTACACGGCGATGATCGGCGACCCGAGCGGCCGGTCGGAAACCCGTCCGATGCTCACGCGAGAGCAGGTCGCGGCCAACGCGAAGACCTACTTCGAACAGGTGGACCTCGTCCTCGACCGCTCCAAGATCGAGGTCCGCCACAACTCGGAGTGGCTTGCGGCCATGACCGCGGCCGACGTTCTTCGCCTGATGGCGAAGGCCACGCTCCAGCAGGTGCTGCAGCGCGAAGACTTCGCCGACCGGATGAAGTCGGGTGCCGCGATCGGCGCCCACGAGATCCTCTATCCGTTCAACCAGGCATACGACTCGGTCGCCGTGAAGGCGGATGTCGAGATCGGCGGCACCGACCAGCTCTTCAACCTGCTCTTCGGCCGCGAGATCCAGAGGTCGTACGGCCAGGAGCCGCAGGACGTCGCGGTCTTCCCGCTGCTGGAGGGCACCGACGGTGAGCAGAAGATGTCGAAGTCGCTGGGCAACTACATCGGGATCAGCGAACCGCCCGAGCAGATATACGGCAAGACGATGTCGATCCCGGACCGGTTGACCGAGAAGTACGTGCGGCTGATATCGGGACTCGACCCTGACGCGGTGTTGGCCATGAAACCCCGAGACGCCAAGGCCGCGCTGGCACGCCAGGTCGTGAAGCGGCTCCACGGCGAGGAGGCTGCCACCCGCGCCGAGGAGGACTTCAATGTCAAGTTCCGGAAACGCGAAATCCCCGAAAACATCGAAGAACACGCGATTTCAGGACCAACCGACATCGTCAGTCTTCTGGTGGCAACGGGCATCGCGAAAAGTGGCAACGACGCGAGGCGCCTGGTTGAGCAGGGCGGCGTTCGGGTCAACAACCAGAAAGTTGGATTCAGCCCAGCTCCGACCACCGGGGACGTGATCTCAGCTCGCCGGCGTTACATCCGGCTTACGTGAACTAAAATCGACGAAAGCATGTTCGGAGGCTGCAGCTAGCTTGTCGGGCCATTCGAAATGGGCGGGGATCAAGCACAAAAAGGCCATCGTCGACGCCAAGCGTGGCCAGGCGTTCACGCGCGCCAGCCGCGAGATCACGATCTCCGCACGCGAGGGGGGCGGCAACCCTGACGGCAACTTCCGGCTTCGGCTGGCAGTCCAGAAGGCGCGCGAGATCAACATGCCCACCGACCGCATCCGCAACGCGATCCAGCGGGGGACGGGGGAGCTCGCCGGCGAGAAGCTCGAAGAGGTCCGCTACGAGGGCTATGGCCCTGCCGGCGTGGCGGTCATGGTCGACACCCTGACCGACAACCGCAACCGCACCTCTGCCTCGATCCGGCACCGGTTCTCCAAGCAGGGCGGCAACCTTGCCGAGAGCAACGCGGTGGGCTGGATGTTCGAGCGCAAGGGCGTGATCTCCGCCAACGCCGGCAATCACGACCCGGAGGAGGTCGCTCTCGCAGCCATCGAGGCGGGGGCTGATGACGTGCAGGTCGAGGGGAAGTCGGTCGAGATCACCTCGCCGCCGCAATCCTTTGAAAAGGTGAAGGCGGCGGTGGAGGCGGCCGGCGTCTCGGTCGACAACGCGGAGATCACGATGCAGCCGAAGCAGACCGTCCCTGTCGGCGAAGACAAGGCCGCCGCGGTGCTGCGGCTGATGGAGTCACTCGAGGAGGATGACGACGTCCAGCAGGTTTACGCCAACTTCGACATCCCAACCAACGTCCTTGAACGCGTCTCCGCACAGGTGTAGAACCTTGTTGGACCAATGCCTGGTAGACGCGACGGACTGATCCTGGGGATCGATCCTGGCCTGGCCGGCACCGGCTTCGCCCTCTTCGCCGAGCCCAATCTCGTCCTTTCCTGCAGCACCGTCGTCACCATTCCGGGGCGCGACGGCGCGCGTCTGCTGACGATCACCAACCACCTGCGCGCCCTGCTTGCCGAGCAGCCGCCCGCGGAGGCGTCGATCGAGGAGCTGTTCATGGGTCGCAACGCGACGAGCGCGGTTGGGGTGGCCCAAGCCCGGGGCGCGATCTTGAACGTGCTCGAGGAGTGCGGCGTGCCCGTGTTCGAGTACAAGCCCAGCCAGGTGAAGGTCATCCTCACCGGCTACGGCAACGCGGACAAATCGCAGATTTCGCGCATGCTGTCGGCCCAGGTCAAGCTGCCGGACGGCAAGCTGGACGATCACGCGCGCGACGCGATCGCGATCGCCCTCTGCCACGCACGTAGCAGGCGCTTCGCGAGGGCGGCCACAAGGTGATCGCGCATCTCAGCGGAGTGGTGCGGCGTGCGGGTTCGGATTTTGTCGTGCTGGACGTGGGAGGGGTCGGCTACCTCGTCACCGTCGCGATGCAGACACGTCAGCAGCTCCCACCGCCCGGCGGTGACGTCGAGCTGCACATCCACACGCACGTGCGTGAGGACCAGCTGTCGCTCTACGGCTTCGCCTCCGTCGAGGAGCTCGAGCTCTTCGAGATGCTCATACAGGTCGACGGCGTCGGACCCAAGGTCGGCCTCAACATCCTCAGCGCGGCCAGCCTCGAAGTGCTGAAGCGCGCCATCATGGGCGAGGATGCGGCACCCATCAGGAGGGCCAGCGGGGTTGGTCAGCGGACGGCGGCCAAGGTGATCATCGAGCTCAAGCCGCGTCTCGACGCGGTGGCCGCGCTCGAGGCTGTGCCGCGCGCTGCCGCAATCGCCGGCGACGGCGCGGTGCCGAAGGCGGTGGAGTCTGCGCTGCGCAACCTCGGCTACTCGTCGCAGGAGGCGCGTACCGGCATCGAGTCGGTGGACTGGAAGGCGTCGCCTTCCACTCAGGAAGCGCTGGCCTTCGCGCTCAAGGCCCTGGGTAGGAAGTGACCATGGACAAGGTCCTCGACGCGGGGTCCGACGACGAGCAGTTCGACCTCACGCTTCGTCCGCGCCTGCTCGCCGAGTACGTGGGCCAGGAGCAGGTGCGCGGCAACCTGAGCATCCTGCTCGAAGCCGCGCGAAGGCGCGACGAGCCGGTGGAGCACGTCCTGCTCTGCGGGCCTCCCGGACTCGGCAAGACCACGCTCGCGCACATCATCGCCAACGAGCTCGGCGTCGCCATCAAGGTGAGCAGCGGACCCGCGATCGACCACCAGGGTGCGCTCGGTTCGATCCTCCTCAACCTGAGCACGCGCGACGTCTTCTTCATCGACGAGATCCACCGTCTGAACACCGTGGTCGAGGAGTCGCTCTATCCCGCGCTGGAGGACTTCCGCTTCGACGCTGTGCTGGGGAAGGGGGTGGGTGCGAGCGCCGCCACCCTGCCGCTGCCGCACTTCACCTGCGTCGGCGCCACCACGCGCCAGGGCTTGCTGAGCGGCCCGCTCCGCGACCGCTTCGGCGCCGTCTACAGGCTCGACTTCTACACCAAGGTGGAGCTGGAGAAGATCGTGACCCGCTCGGCCCGGATTCTCGACATCGAGATCCACAGCGAAGCCGTCTCGGAGATCGCGCGCCGCGCCCGCGGCACCCCTCGCATCGCCAACCGCCTGCTCCGGCGCGTGCGCGACTACGCCCAGGTGCGTGGGGACGGTCGGGCGACCGTCGACACCACCCGGACCGCGCTGGGCATGCTCGAGGTGGACGAGATCGGCCTCGAGCCGCTCGACCGCCAGCTCCTCCACACGGTGATCGTCAAGTTCAAGGGCGGACCTGTCGGACTGGACACGCTCGCCACGTCGCTCTCGGAAGAGCCGGAGACGATCGAGGACGTGCACGAGCCGTACTTGATCCAGATCGGCTTCCTGGCCCGAACCGCGCGCGGCCGGGTGGCCACCGAGCTCGCTTACCGCCACATCGGCGTCGCGCCGCCGGCAACCGCCACCGAGCAAACACGTCTTCTCTGAGGCGCGATAGTGGCTGACGTAGGGAGGCTGCTCCTCGTTTTCGGCGTCCTCCTGGTCGTGATCGGCGGGGCGCTGATGCTGTTCGGGCGCTTCCACCTGCCTGGCGATTTCACGTTCAGAAGCGGCGGCGTGACGGTTTACATACCGGTGGCCACCAGCATCATCCTCTCGATCGTCGCTACGGTCGTTCTGAACCTCGTGTTCCGGCAGCGATGAAGGGTCGGAACCCCAGCCGGAAACCGCAGGTTTCCGGCGTCGCGACCATGGCGCCGAGTGGCCCGGGTCTTGTGGGCCCCCGGGCCACGGGACACGTCTGGATGGCACATCGAACGGGTTGCCACTCGGGAAGCGGTCGTGTAAGGCGCCATCGTCGCCTCGGTAGACTGATTCGCCGCCGATGCAATTAGTCCTCAGCTGGCCGATCCGGCTTCTTGTCGTCGCCATACTGGTTTTCTCTCTCTTCGTGGACGGCGCTGGTTACGTGTACCGCATCGCCAACCACTACCCGCTCCAGGGCGCGGTGCCCGGGCTGCCGCCCAACTTCGGCGGCTGGCAGCTGTTCTTTCACCGCGGCCTCGACCTCGCAGGTGGCACCCACATCGATTACGAGATGACCAACTTCCCGGCCGGCCAGAGCCGCGCCGATGTCCAGCGCAAGACGATCGACGTGATCAACCGGCGCGTCAACGCCCTGAACGTGAGCGAGCCTGAGATCCGCGGGGCCGGCAGCAACTACGACCGCATCACTGTCGACCTTGCCGGCGTCAACGCCGCCCAGGCCCAGAAGGCGATCGGCGCCGTGAACAAGCTCGTCTATACGAAGTGGGTGAAGGACGCCAAGGTCACGGGCGGACCCGAGGCCGGCTACAAGCCGCAGCTGACCGGGCTGACCGGCGACGACATCTCCAGCGCGACCGCCGCCATTGACCCGAACGGCACGGCGTGGGTGGTGAACATCCAGTTCAACTCGAGCGGCGCCGACCTGTTCGACAAGCTGACCGCGGCCAACGTCGCGGCGTGTCCTGGCGACACCGAAACCAGCCCGAGCGCCCAGTGCCCGGAACGTTTCCTCACGATCTGGCTCGATCTCAGCCAGAAGGACATCGACCAGTGGGGCAACGCGGACTACGCGGCCAAGGTCTCCAGGCCGTACGACCCGGGGTGTCTCGCCGCGCCCAAACCCGGGGTCGTCTGCGGCAAGCTGTTGACCAACCCGATCACTCGCGAGCGCATCTCCGGCGGCCAGGCCGTGATCAGCGGCAACTTCACGCAGCAAAGCGCAAAGGACCTTGCGACCGGGATCACCGCCGGCTCGCTGCCTGTGGACCTCGTCGCGCTCGACGTCACGCAGGTCAGCGCGACGCTGGGTGCCGAGTCGGTCAAGTTGAGCCTCGCCGCCGGCCTGCTCGGCCTGGCGATTGTCGTTCTGTTCATGATCGTCTACTACCGGCTGCCGGGATTGCTGGCCAGCCTCGCTCTGCTGTTTTACGCCGGCGCGGTGCTGGCGGTCTTCAAGATCGTGCCCGTCACGCTGACCCTCGCCGGCATCACCGGGTTCATCCTCTCGGTCGGCATGGCGGTCGACGCCAACGTGCTGATCTTCGAACGCTTCAAAGAAGAGGTGCGCGCGGGCCGCACCATCACCGCGGCCGTCGACGCCGCGGTAAGGCGCGCGTGGCCGGCGATCCGCGACTCCAACACGTCCACGCTCATCACGTGCGTGATCCTCGGCTTCGTCGGTCCGTCGGCGGTGAAGGGATTCGCGGTGACGCTCGGCATCGGTGTCGTGGCCAGCCTGATCTCGTCGATCGTCGTCACGCACAACCTGCTGGCCATCGTGATGGCCTCGAACAGCATGCGCCGGCCGCGGCTGCTCGGAGTTGACCGTGTCCGAGCTGCCTGACCTCAAGGCCGAGGAGCAGCGCGAAGACATAGCTCCCGACGGCGAGGCGGAGCCCGAAGCCGCCGCGCCGGCGCCGGCGCCCGAACCCAAGGTACGCAGGCTCGACATCGTCGGCCGGCGCAACTGGTTCTTCGCCTTTTCGCTCCTGGTCATCGTCCCCGGCATCGTTTCGATGGCGACGCACCATTTCGCGCTCGGCATCGATTTCGCGGGCGGCACCGAGATCACCACCACCTTCGCCAACCACCCCTCCTTCCAGCAGGTCGAGAGCGCGGTCGAGGCTCAAAACGTCAGCGGGTCCGTGATCCAGACCGGAGGCGGCGGCTACATCCTGCGCTACCCAGTGCTGAACCAGGCGCAGCTGAACGGCATCGAGCAGGATCTTCAGAACCGGCCCCAGCTCGGCACGATGAACGTGCAGCAGATCCTGTCGGTCGGAGGCACGATCGCCGGCGAGACGATCTTCTATTCGGTCCTGGCGGTGGTTCTCGCTTCGGTGGCAATCCTGCTGCTGCTCGCGATCCGCTTTCGCAACGTGCCCGGCGGCTGGCGGGCCGGCTTTCAGTTCGGCGGCTCCGCCCTGCTGGCGCTGCTGCACGACGTGTTCATCCTGACCGGCATCTTCTCGATCCTCGGCGCCTGGCTTGGCCTCCGGATTGGAGAGCTCGACGCGTTCTTCGTCACGGCGGTTCTGACGGTGGTCGGCTTCTCGGTCCACGACACGATCGTGGTCTTCGACCGAATCCGCGAAAACCTGCGCGTGAGCCAGCGCCTGTCGTTCGAGCAGGTGGTGAACCTCAGCATCATGCAGACAGCCGCGCGGTCGATCATCACGAGCTTCACGGTCGTCCTGGTCCTGGCGGCGATCCTGATCGCCGGCGGCACGACCCTGCAGGGCCTGGCCCTTGCGCTTCTGATCGGCATTGTGTCCGGCACCTACAGCTCGATCTTCAACGCGGCGCCGCTGCTGGTCGTCTGGCGGAGACTGCAGCCGCTGCGCTGACCCTGGCGGCCGTAGCCAGGCCCGGCCGAACGGTGCGGTAACCTAGACCCGGACTGCGGACATGCCGACCTGGCCAATAACGTCGATTCGTGAGCTGCTCGAGCCAACCATCAAGCACATGGGGTACGAGCTGTACGCACTCGACCAGTCAGGCGCGGGCGGCCGCACTCTTCGAATCTCGATCGACCACCAGGAGCCGATCACGATCGAGGACTGCGAGCGCGTGAGCAAGGTCGCAGGTCCCCTTCTCGACCGCTCGAACCTGATCGACGGCCGGTACGACCTCGAGGTCTCGTCGCCTGGCGCCGAGCGGCCGCTACGCTCGCACGATGAGTACTCCCGGTTCAACGGCAGGCGCGTGAACGTGCGCTACAGCAGCGGGGAGTCGGAAACCGTCGTCGAGGGCCAGTTGGTGGCGGTCGACGGTGCGGGCATCGCCGTGCAGGCGCCCGGTGTGCGTGGACGCGCTCCGGTGATCATCCATATTGCGTGGGAAGACGTTGTCGCGGGCAGGCTCGCGGTCGCAATCTGAGGCGACCCAGCAGAGCCTGGCGGAGGCGCTGAACGCGCTCTGCGCCGAGGTCGGCATTCCTTTCGAGGAGATGCTGCACACCGTCGAAGGCGCGCTCGCGGTCGCCTACGTCCGCGCCTTCAACCCGCCGGGCGCGGTCACGGTAAAGCTCGACACCAAAACCGGCGCCCTCCACGTGCGCAGCCGCGTGGTGCACACCGACGGCACCGTGACGGAGGCCGAACTCCCGTCGGAAGACTTCAAGCGGATGGCCGCCCAGACGGCCAAGCACGCTGTGCTCCGCCATATCCACGACCTCGAGCGCGACAAGGTGCTGCGCGACGTCGCCGAGCACCGGGGCGAGCTGGCGAGCGGCGTGGTCGACCGAATCGAGGCCGGCGTCGTCTACGTCGACCTGGGACGGGCCGAGGGGGTCATGCCGCCCGAGGAGCAGATCCCGGGGGAGGCGCTGCAGCCCGGGCGTCCCGTGCTCGTCGTCATCCTCGACACGCAGCACAACCGCCGCCAGGCCCAGGTGCGCGTCTCGCGCGCATCGCGGTCGTTCGTACACCGCCTGCTCGAGGCCGAGGTGCCTGAGATCAAGGCCGGGACCGTGCAGGTGAGGGCGATCGCCCGCGAGCCGGGCTTGCGGACCAAGATTGCAGTCTCCTCCAGCGAGCCGGGCCTCGATCCGGTCGGCGCCTGCGTGGGCCCCAAGGGGGTCAGGCACCGCGCCATCCTCAGCGAGCTCGTCAACGAGCACATCGACATCGTGCCGTGGTCGGACGAGCCGGCGGCCTTCGTCGCCGCCGCCCTGGGGCCCGCCAAGGTCGAGAAGGTGACCATCGATCGGGTCACCAGGACGGCGACCGTGCTCGTGCCGCGCGGGCAGCTGTCGCTCGCGATCGGCCGCGACGGCCAGAACGCCCGCCTCGCCGCCAAGCTCACCGGCTTCCGGATCGACATCAAACCGAGCGAAACCGACGCCGAGACACTTCCCCCATAAATGGGGAGGTGGCCGCGAAGCGGCCGGAGGGGACGCGGCCGGATGGGACGGGGACCCAGCAGGACCTGCGTCGCCTGCAGGCAGGAGGCCGGCAAGGCGGACCTGGTCCGCGTCGTCCGCCTTCCCGGCGGCTCGATCGAGCTCGACCTGGCCGGTCACAAGAGCGGCCGAGGCGCCTACATCCATCCCGCGGCGGGGTGCATCGAGACCGCGCGCAAGCGACGCGCGATGGACCGTTCGCTGGGCGCGACGGTGCCTCCTGAGGTCTGGCTCCAGGTTTCGAATTTGGCCTGAACGGCATAATCAGTAGTTCTGACATGAAGGCACACGAACTCGCGCGGGAACTTGGGATCAGCCAGAAGGAGCTGGTCAACTTCCTCCAGCAGAGGCGGTTGACCCGCAATGCCGCCGCCCCACTGGCCCCCGGAGCGATCGAAGCTGCCCGCTCCGCCTTCAAGCCGACCACCGTCGCGACCAAGATCGAGACGAACGGCGACCGCCGCGCCGTCCTGCCGCCGAACCTGTCGGTCAAGGACCTCGCGGAGAAGCTGGGCGTCAGCCCTGTCGACGTCATCAAGAAGCTGATGGCGTCCCGCATCTTCGCGAACATCAACCAGGTCATCGACTTCGCGACTGCCGAGATCGTGGCCGACGAGTTCGGCTTCACCGTCGAGCCCGTCGCCAGCGAGGATGTCGTCTCCGTCGAGTCGGGCGAGGGCGAAGGGGACGTCGTCACCACCTCACGCGAGGAGCTTTTCTCGCTCGCCAACGAAGACCAGGCCAAGCTCAAGCCGCGGCCGCCGATCGTGACCGTGCTCGGCCACGTCGACCACGGCAAGACGTCGATCCTCGACGCCATCCGCCAGACGCACGTGGCGGCGGGCGAGGCGGGCGGCATCACCCAGCGCATCGGCGCCTACAAGATCGAGACCGCCGACGGGCACCCTGTCGTGTTCATCGACACGCCAGGGCACGAGGCGTTCACCGCCATGCGCGCCCGCGGCGCCCAGGTCACCGACCTTGTGGTGCTGGTCGTGGCCGCGGACGACGGCGTCATGCCGCAGACGGTCGAGGCGATCCACCACGCGCGTGCGGCGAAGGTGCCGATCGTCGTCGCCATCAACAAGATCGACAAGGACAACGCCAATCCCGACCGCGTCCACCAGCAGCTGGCCGAGCAGGGCATCGTGACTCGCCATTACGGCGGCGAGTACGAGTGCGTCCACCTCAGCGCCCGGACCGGCAAGGGGATCGACGACCTCCTGACGACCATCGTGCTGTCGTCCGACATCCTCGAGCTCAAGGCCAATCCCGACCGCAACGCGCTGGGCACGATCGTCGACGCCCACCTCGAGCGCGGGCGCGGCCCGGTCGCCACCGTGCTCGTCCAGGCCGGAACGCTGAAGGTCGGCGACGACTTCGTTTGCGGCCACATCTACGGCCGCGTGCGGGCGCTCGCCGACGACCGCGGCCGCAGCGTGACCGAGGCTCCGCCCGCGACGCCGGTCGTCGTCTCCGGCATGAGCGAGGTCCCCCAGGCCGGCGACATCTTCCAGGTGGTCGGCTCGGAAAAGGCCGCGCGCCAGATCGCACTCACCAAGCTCACCGAGAAGCGCGCCCAGGAGGCGGCTCGCGACGTCACGCCGCGCATCACCCTCGAGGACCTGGCTCGCCGCGCGAAGGAAGGCGAGGTCAAAGAGCTCAGCCTGGTCGTCAAGGCGGACGCGCAGGGCACGCTCGAGGCCTTGCTCGCCGCGCTGCAGAAGATCGAGGACCCGGTCGTCGCGATCAAGGTCGTCGGTCAGGGTGTGGGCGCCGTCAGCGACGCCGACCTCCTGCTCGCCAGCGTGTCGAGCGCGATCATCGTGTGCTTCAACCTCAAGCCCACGCCGGCCAGCACGGCGGCGGCCGAGCGGGCGAAGGTCGAGGTCCGCTACTACGACGTCATCTACAAGCTGACGGAGGACGTCGAGCGCGCGGCCAAGGGCCTGCGCGAACCCACGTACCGCCAGATTCGTGAAGGCAGGGTCGAGGTCATCACCCCGATCAAGATCCCGCGCACCGGCATCATCGCCGGTAGTCGCGTCGTGGAGGGCAAGGTCAGCCGTGGAGGCTGGGTCAAGCTTTTCCGAGGCAAGGAGCAGGTCTTCGAGGGCCGGATCACCTCCCTCAAGCACTTCAAGGAAGACGTGCGCGAGATGCCGGCGGGCCAGGAGTGCGGCATCGGCCTCGAGGGCTGGGAGGACTTCCAGCCCGGCGACGCGATGGAGACGTATCGACTCGAGCGGGAAGAAATCTAGGCAGGGCCTGTGGCTTTGCTGACAGCGGAGGTCGAGATGACCAGCTACCGCGCGGACCAGGTGGGGGAGCAGGTACGCGAAGAGATCATGTCCATCATCCGGCGCGATCTGAAGGACCCGCGGATCGGGTTCGTGAGCATCACCGCGGTGCGCATGTCGCCGGATTTGCGGCAGGCGCGCGTCAGGGTCAGCGTGCTTGGCAGTCCGGAGGAGCAGCAGGCTTCGCTCAAGGGCCTGGTGTCCGCAAAGGGCTTGATCCGGCACGAGCTGGGCCGCCGTCTCCAGAACCTCAAGTTCTCGCCCGATCTGCGCTTCGAGCTCGACCCGTCGATCGAGTACGCGGTGCACATCTCAGAATTGCTCAAAGAGGTATTGCCGCCGGACAAGGAGGCCTCCTGATCGCCACCGCACAGCGTGACAAGTCGCACGTCTACGACGAGATCAAGGAGCTCATCGAGGCGAACCAGGAGATCCTGATCTTCGGACACAAGGACGCCGACGGCGACACGCTCGGCTGCAGCCTGGCTTTTGCGGAAGCCCTCCGGGCCCAGGGCAAAGACGTGTGGGTGCTCGTGCCGCCACCCCTGCCGCCGATGTACGCGTTCCTTCCCGGCTTCGAGGACATCCAGGCCGAGCCACCCCACGGCGTCGACCCTCAGCTGGTCTTCTTCTTCGACTCTGGCAACCTCGAGCGTTCAGGCAGCGCCGTCCGGCGGATCGCTTCGCACGCGACGATCGTCAACGTCGACCACCACCCGTCCAACTCGCGGTTCGGCGACATCAACGTGATCGACGCCGACGCGTCGGCGGTAGGCCAGATGGTGATGGAGATGCTCGACCACTTCGGTTACCCGTACACGTCGACGATCGCCGCCAACCTCTACGTGGCGCTCCTCACCGACACGGGCGGATTCCGCCACGAGAACACCACTCCGCGGGCGCTGGACGATGCGGCCCGGCTGGCGCGGCTCGGCGCCGATCCCGGCCACATCGCGACGCAGGTCTACAAGATGCGGCCCGAGACGACCCTCAAGTTGAGCGGACTGGCCCTCGCCACTATGCGCGTGGAGCTCGACGGCCGGCTAGCGTGGGCCAAGGTCACGCGCCGGATGCTGAAAGAGGCGAACGCCGTGATGGCCGAGTCGGAAGGGATCATCGACACCCTCAACAGCATCGCCGGCCTTGAGCTCGCGATCATGTTCAAGGAAGTGCAGTCGGACCTGACCAAGATCAGCGTCCGCAGCCGCGGCGCGGTCGACGCCGCGGCGCTCTGCGCCACGTTCGGAGGCGGAGGCCACATCCGCGCCGCGGGGGCGGAGATCCCGAAGTCGATGGACGAGGCGATCAAGGTCGTTCTGGCGGGCGCGAAGGAGGCCATCCTTGCCGCCTCGAGCATGCGCTGACGCTCCGCGCTTCGAAACCGGCGTCCTCAACTTCGACAAAGCAGCGGGTGACACGTCGTTCTCCGTCGTCAACCGCCTGCGCCGGCTGACCGGCGCGCACCGGGTCGGCCATGCGGGCACCCTCGACCCCCTGGCGACCGGAGTGCTGCCGATCCTCTTCGAGTCGGCGACCCGCCTCGCCGAGTTCGCGCTCAAGCTGCCCAAGACCTATGTCGCCGACATCCACCTCGGCTTCGTCACCGAGACGGACGACGCCGAAGCCCCGCCGCAGGCCGTCGGCGACTCGAGCACGATCTCGGCGGCCGACGTCGAGTCGGCGCTGGCCACGTTTTCCGGCCGCATCCTCCAGCGACCGCCTGCCTACTCGGCCGTCAAGGTCGAGGGCAAGCGCGCCTACAGGCTCGCGCGCGCGGGCGAGACCACCCGGCCAGCGGCGCGGGAGGTCGAGGTCTACTCGGCCACGCTGCTCGACTTCCAGGCCGGATCGCACGCGGTGGCGCGGGTCGAGGTCAGGTGCGGAAGCGGCACCTACCTGAGATCGATAGCCCGCGATATCGGCGAGCGGCTCGGTGTGGGCGGCTATCTGGGGCGCCTCGTCCGCACGGCCTACGGACCGCTGGAGCTCGATGCGGCGGTGCGCGGTGAGGACCTGCCGACCCCAGAGGCGGTCGCGGACCGGCTGCTTCCGGCCGAGGTCATACTGCCCGAGATGGAGCGCGTGAAGCTCAATGTCGAGCAGGAGGCCCAGGTGCGCCAGGGTCGAGCGGTCCGCGTCGTGCCAGAGCCTGGGCCCGGCCCGATTCGCGCCCACGACACCGAGGGACGCCTCGTCGCCCTCGGCCACGCCGACCCGCTGCGGCGGACCTTCGTGCCGGAGAAGGTACTGAGCTGAGAGTCCATCTCGGACTTCCTAGCGAACCGATCGGTCCCGTCGCGCTGACGGTAGGCAGCTTCGATGGCGTGCATCTGGGCCATCTCGATGTCATACGGCACCTGAAAGAAACGGCCGCCTCTGAGCATGGGGCGCCCGCCCTGATCACATTCGAGCCACATCCACGTTGCGTCCTCGACCCCGCGAACTGCCCGTCGTCGATCACGACCCTCCGCGAGAAGCTCGCAATCATCGAGGCCGCTGGCGTCGAGCATGCGATCGTGCTGCGGTTCGATCGCGAGCTCTCGTCACTTTCGCCGCAGGAGTTCATCGACAGGCTGACGGCGGTGATGGACCTGAAGGCCTGGGTCATCGGCTTCGACTTCGCGTTCGGACGCGGTCGCACCGGCAACGCCGAATGGCTGCGCGCGCACGGGCACCACGTCGAGGTGGTGCCGCCGTTCAAGATCGACGGTCGCGAGCTGCACAGCTCGGAGATCCGGCGACTCGTGACCGCCGGTGAGGTGGACCAGGCAAGCCGGCTGCTCGGCCGTGAGTTCGAGATGAGCGGACCGGTGGAGGCTGGCGCCCAGGTGGGTCGGACGCTCGGATTTCCGACCGCCAACATCAGCCCGGAGCCGAACAAGCTCGTGCCCGCGCTTGGGGCCTACGCCGGTCGGGTGGTCGCTCCGGAAGGCGAATTCGTCGCCGCGCTCTCCGTCGGCTACCGCCCGACATTCGGAGGCACCGAGCTGAAGGTGGAGGCGTTCCTCCTCGACTACGAAGGCGACCTGTATCAGCGCCGGCTGTCGCTTCGGTTCATCCGCTACCTGCATCCCGACATCAAGTTCCCGACGCCTGCCGACCTGGTCCAGCAGCTGAAGCGCGACGTCGCGGAAACTCGACGCATCGCTTCGCCCGCGCCGCGAGCAGATTCCTGACGTTGACCTCCGTCCTGGTGATTGGCGGCGGCATCGCGGGTTACTGCGCCGCGCTGGCGGCGCGACGCGACGGAGCCGAGGTAACGGTGGTGGCCCGGGCACCAGGGGCGACCGCCCTCTACGCGGGCGGGATGGCCATGGTCGACGACATGGACGCGGTCTTACGGACACCTTTTCACCCGCTGACGCGACTCGGCATCGACGCCGTCGGGCTGGCGACCGAGCTCGACACCGCGGTCTCGACTCTGCAGCTCGCGCTCGGCAAGGAAGGCCTGAGGTTCGAGGGCGGCTGGCGCAAGCGCGGGCTCTACGCCGACATCCACGGCATCGCCCGGTCCGCCAACGTGGTCCCAGAGTCTGTGGCGCCCGGCGAGCTGGGGGCTTTGAGCGGCAAGCGCGTCGCGGTCATCGGGGTGCCGCAGGTCGGCGACTATGACGCCGCGTCGACCGCGGAGGCGCTCAAGGAGCTGCACGGCATCGACGCGTTCCCGGAGGACATCTCGATCGCCGAGCTCCCTGTCGCCGCCTCGCTCACCGACCTCTACGGCCGTCGCGCCCCCGCGCCGCGGGCGCGGGGGGCCGCGATCGCCTACCCGCCGGGGTTCACGAACCTGCCCGATGACGGCTTCGAGCTCCTCGCCTCGCCACCCTCGCCGCACGGCTGGCGCCTGCAGCAGGCAATCGGTCTCGGCGCGGTCCGGGCGGAGATCACCTCGTTTGAAACAGGTCGCGGTCGCGTCACCGCGGCTCGCTCAGCGGAAAGGATGTTTCGCGCCGACGCGTTCGTCCTGGCCACCGGGCGGCACATCGGCGGTGGGCTGCGGGCCGGGCGGACTACCGTCGAGCCGCTGCTCGACCTGGGGGTTTTCCACGAAGGCGTGCTTGCCACGAGCCTCGGCACGCGGCTCCATCATCTGAAGTACCTCGACCCCGCGGAGGAGATGCGCCTCGGCCTCATGACCGACAAGCGACTTCACCCACTGAGCGAGGACGGTTCGGCGCCCTTCGCCAATCTCTACGCCGCGGGCGCGGTCCTGGGCGGCTACGCCTACGGCGGACCCTGCGGTTTTGGCGTGCCAATCCTCACGGGATGGCTTGCCGGCCGCTACGCCGCAAAGTCAACGCAATGAGGGCCGAGGTCGAGAAGATCGTCGGCGCCGCGGCGGTCGACGAACGCCCCGTTCGCGACCTCTGGCCGGCGGGAATCATGGAGCGGCGCGCCGGCACCGAACCGCCGCGCGCGGTGGTGGCCAGGCCGAACGGACGGGAGCAGGTCGTGGCCCTGCTGCGCTGGGCGGCGGCGAACGGGGTCGCCGTGACCCCGATGGGTGGCGCGAGCGGCGTGTGCGGCGCTTTGGCGCCGGAGCGCGGCGAGCTGGTCCTCGACATGAGCGGCTTCGACCGCATCTTCGAGATCGATGAGACGAACCTCGTCTGCCGCTGCGAGGCCGGCGTCAACGGCATGCACCTCGAGCAGCAGCTCAACGCGAAAGGACTGACGCTCGGCCATTACCCCAGCTCGCTTCCGGGAACGACCGTCGGCGGCCTGATCGCGACGCGCTCATCGGGTCAGGAGTCAAGCCGCTACGGGAGCATCGAGGACATGGTCCTCGGGCTGGCGGTGGTGCTGCCCGACGGGACGTTCGCGGCGCCCCGGCCGGGTCCGCGGTCGGCGACGGGCCCCGCGCTGCACCAGCTCCTGATCGGCGCCGAAGGCGGCCTGGGCGTGATCCTCGGCGCCGAGCTGCGCGTCCATCGCCGGCCGGACAGCACGGCCGGCCTGGCCTACGCGTTCAAGGACCTGCGAGCGGGTCTCGAGGCCATGCGCGCGATCATGCAGGCGGGAATCCGGCCGCTGGTCATGCGTCTCTACGACGCCGAGGACGCCACGTTCAGCGGCTACGACGTCTCGGGCGAGGAATGTGTGCTGGTGGTGGCCACTGCCGGGCTGGCAGCGGTCGCCGAGGCGGAGGCGGCCGAAGTCAGGAGGATCGCGGGCGAAGCCCGTGACCTGGGCGAGGAACCCTGGCTCAAATGGCAGCGTCACCGGTTCGACCTCTCGGCCCAGCGCCTTCAGGCCCTCCTCGAGCCGGCTGGCGCATTTCTCGACACGATCGAGCTCGCCGCCAGGTGGACGGTGCTGCCAGAGCTCCACGGCCGCGTCAAGTCCGCAATAGCCGTCGGTGGGCTGGCGTTATGCCACTTCAGTCATGCCTACGAGCAGGGCTGCTGCGCGTACTTCACGTTCGGCGGCTCTGCGGAGACTGAAGCGGAAGCCAGGGCGGCCCACGGCCGCGCATGGGAAGGAGCGATGAGCACGGCGCTCGAACTTGGTGCGACGATCAGCCATCACCACGGCGTGGGTCAGGCCCGCGCGAGGTGGGTCGCGGACGAGATGGGAGGCTGGATGCGAGTCTGGCGAGCGGTGAAGGAAGGCCTTGACCCCGAGGGCACGATGAACCCGCGCGCCCTGGGAGGGGTGAGATAGCCGCCCCGATCCTGTTCATCGTCAACCCGGCGTCGGGGGCCGGCAAGGCCGGGCGCGAATGGGCCGCCGTCGAGCAGTGGCTGCCGACAAGCGGCCTCCCCTACGACGTCGTCAAGACGTCCCGACCGCTCGAAGCGACGGAGATCGCCCAGCAGGCGGTGCGGGATTCGCGGTCGGTGGTCGTCGCCGTCGGCGGCGACGGGACGCTCAACGAGGTGGTCAACGGATTCTTCCGCAACGGCGCGCCCCTGCCGACGACCAGCAGGCTGGCCATGGTGCCGCTCGGCACCGGCGGCGACTTCCGGCGCACCCTGCGCATCCCCAACGACGCGAGACAGGCGATCGACGTGCTGCGGAACGGCGTTGTCCGCCGCCTCGACGCAGGCTGTGTCACGTACCAGAATCAGGATGGCTCGACGGGCGTCCGGCACTTCATCAACATCGCTGACGCAGGGTTGGGTGGAGAGGTCGTCGAGATCGTCGGCAACGGGACGAAGAGATTCGGGAGCGCCACCTACACGGTGGCCGGCCTGCGCGCGCTCATGGGCTTCAAGAACAAGCCCATGACGATCAACATCGACGGCGTGTCGGAAGACCTGCCCAAGGTGCAGCAGGTGGTTGTCGCCAACTGCCAGTTCTTCGGCGGCGGCATGAAGATGGCGCCGTCGGCGTCACCGACGGACGGGGTCTTCGATGTCATCATCGTCAAGAACGCGGGCAAGATCGAGACGATGCGGGGCATGAACGACATCCGGAGCGGACGCCACCTCGACCAGACCAACCCCAAGATCGAGCTCCGGTACGGCAAGCGCATCTCGGTTTCCTCTCCGCAGAGGGTGCGCATCGACCTCGACGGCGAGGCGGTGGGATTCCTGCCCGCGCTTTTCGAGATCCAGCCCGGCGCCATCGAGTTCATAACGCCGAGATGACCTCGGGGGTCGTCGCGACCCCGCATCACCTCGCGTCGGAGATCGGGGCGCAGGTCCTACGCGACGGCGGCAATGCAATCGACGCCGCCATCGCGGCGGATGCTGCGCTGTGCGTGGTCTACCCGCATATGACGTCGGTCGCTGGCGACCTGATGGCAATCGTGTGGGCGGCGGGCGAAGGCTCGCCCGTCGGACTGATCGGCGCCGGCAGGTCGGGCGAGCTGGCAACGATCGAGGCCGTACGTGCGCGTGGATTTTCCGAGATGCCGGAGCGTGGGGCGCTGACCGTCACTGTGCCCGGCACGGTCGAGGCATGGGGAAGGCTGCTCGAACGCTTCGGCAGCGTCGGCTTCGGCGCCGTCTTGGAGCCGGCCGCCGCCCTTGCCCAGGACGGCTACGTCATCTCGAAAGACCTGGGTGAGCACCTTGCCCTCGCCGCCGACCTTCTCCATAAGGAGAGGGACGCCTACGCGCTTTATCCGCCGATGCATCGCGGCATGCTCCTGCGCAACCCCGACCTGGCGACGACGCTGCGGGACATCGCGCGCCACGGCATCGGCGGCTTCTATCGTGGCGCGATCGCCGTGGCGATCGTGGACGCGCTGAAGCGACGCGATGGCTTCGTGACAGCGCAGGACCTCGCGATGCACCGGTCGCAGTGGGTGGAGCCGATCGCGTTCCCGTATCGCGACACCGTGGTCTATGAGCTCCCGCCGCCGACGGCGGGGCTGGTGGCGGCGTCGATCGCCCTGCGGCTCGAGGCAGGCCAGGACCTGCGGGCCGCGCACGACGCGAGCTACGGGCTGCGGGACATGTACATCACGGACCCGGACTTCGCGACGGTCCCTGTGGAGCCGTTCCTCGACCCTGACCATCCATCGCCGATACGCGCCGGTGCGCGAGACGGCGGCGACACGGTCTACCTGTGCGCCGCCGACGTGCACGGCAACCTCATATCGCTCATCCAGAGCGTCGCCTACGACTTCGGCTCGGGCATCGTCGCCGAAGGCACCGGAATGCTCCTCCAGAACCGCGGCGCGTACTTCAAGCTCGACCCGGGGCACGTCAACCGTCTCGAGCCGCGCAAGCGGACGATGCACACGCTGATCCCGGCGATGGCCTCGCGGGGAGGGCGACCTTGGGCGGCGTTCGGGACGATGGGCGGCGCCCGCCAGCCGCAGCTGCAGGTACAGGTGCTCCGGAACCTCGTGAACGAGGGGATGGACCCGGCCGAGGCGGTGGCCAGGCCGCGCATGTCCATCCTCGTCGACGGTGTGACCATGGCGGTCGAGGCGGACTTTCCGGGCGCCGCCGAGATGGTGCGCGGTGACCGGCCGGTGAGGCTCATGCCGCCCCGGCATCACAGTCTCGGCCACGCGCAGGCGATCGTGATCGACGGCCCTCGGCAGTGGAGGGCCGGGGCCGACCCGAGATCCGACGGCTCCGTCGAATTCGCGAAGTAGCGGATAGTCGCGACTATCCCGCAATCCCGGTTGGTCAAAATCACGGATAGTCCGGACTATCCGCCGGGTGGAGAAAACGGCCGGTCGCGGCCTCCCCGTATACTTGCCAACCGAGTTTGGCAGTAGAGAACGAAGTCAAAGGCAAGCTGATCGCGGAGCACAAGCGCGCAGACAAGGACACCGGCAGCCCCGAGGTCCAGATCGCGCTGTCCACCGCTCGCATCCGGGAGCTCACCGAGCACCTGAAGACGCATGCCAAGGACCATCACTCGCGCCGCGGCCTCCTTCTCCTGGTCGGCAAGCAACGGCGACTGCTCAACTACCTGAGGGACACCGACGTCGAGCGCTATCGCGCCCTCGTCGCCAAGCTCGGGATCAGGAGATAACAACCGGGAGGACCCTGCACGGTAGCGCGGGTCAGCCTCTTAGAAGCTCTGACTCAGTCCGCAACGACTAAGCGACAGCTGCTAGGAAACTGACCCAGAGTCGCGCCGCCGGGTTCCTCCCACATATCTGGAGGTATTTGGCGTGGCAGTAGTCACGAAAAACGTAGACGTCGCCGGGCGTCGGATCTCGATCGAGACCGGGCGCGTGGCGGAGCAGGCAAACGGCGCGGTGGTCATCCGCCAGGGCGACACCGTGGTCCTCAGCACGGCGGTGATGTCGAAGGAGCCCCGAGAGGGCATCGACTTCTTTCCGCTCACGTGCGACTACGAGGAAAAGCTGTACGCGGCGGGCAAGATCCCAGGCGCGTTCATGCGCCGCGAGGGCAGGCCGAGCGAAACCGCGATCCTGGCCTCACGGCTGACCGACCGGCCGCTGCGGCCGCTCTTCCCGGAGGGGTTCCGGCTCGACGTGCAGGTCATCTCGACCGTGCTGTCGGTCGATCAGGAGAACGACCCCACCATCCTGAGCATCAACGGCGCCTCCACGGCGCTGACGATCTCGGACATCCCGTTCCAGGGACCCGTCGGCGCGGTCCGCATGGGCTACCTCGATGGCCAGGTCGTCGTCAACCCGCCGATGTCGAAGATGGCCGAGTCCGAGCTCGACCTGGTGGTGGCCGGCACCGCCGACGCGATCCTGATGGTCGAGGCGGGGGCCAAGGGCGTGAGCGAGCAGGTCGTCCTCGACGCGCTGTCGACGGCGCATGAAGAGATCAAGCGCATCTGCGCCACGCAGGTCGAGCTGCAGCAGGAGATCGGCCTCGAGAAGCGGGAGTGGATCTCTTCCACGTACCCGGACCACATGTACGAGATCGTCGGCGAGTACCTCGCCTTGCGGCTGGACCAGGTGCTCTACAGCGCCGACAAGCAGACGCGCGAGAACGGGGTGGACGAGCTCCGGGGGCGGGCCATCCTCGAGCTCGGGGAACGGTTCCCCGACTACGCGGACATCATCGGCAAGCTGTTCGACAAGGCGGTCAAGGACCGCGTGCGCCAGCGTGTGGTCGAGGAAGGGATCCGCGTCGATGGCCGTGGCCTCAAAGACGTCCGCACGATCAAGGTTGAGGTTGGCGTCCTGCCGCGAACGCACGGCTCCGGGCTCTTCACGCGCGGGCAGACCCAGGCGCTGACTATCGCCACCCTCGGCTCCATGTCCGACAAGCAGAAGCTCGACGGCCTGACCGCCGAGGAGTTCAAGCGCTACATGCACCACTACAACTTTCCGCCTTACTCGGTGGGCGAGTCGCGGCCGCTGCGCGGCCCGGGCCGGCGCGAGATCGGACACGGAGCTCTCGCCGAGCGGGCGCTGCTGGCGGTCATCCCGTCGGTCGAGGAGTGGCCCTACACGATCCGGCTCGTCTCCGAGATCCTCAGCTCGAATGGTTCGACGTCGATGGCGTCGGTCTGCGGCTCCACGCTCGCCCTGATGGACGCCGGGGTGCCGATCAAGAGCCCCGTCGCGGGCATCGCGATGGGCCTGGTCACCCGGGAGGGCAGGTTCGCCGTCCTCACCGACATCCAGGGCGTCGAAGACGCGTTGGGCGACATGGACTTCAAGGTCGCCGGCACGCGTGACGGGATCACGGCCCTGCAGATGGACATCAAGATCAAAGGCCTGACCCACGAGATCATGGCCCAGGCGCTCGAGCAGGCACGCGAAGCGCGCCTTTTCGTGCTCGACAAGATGCTCGCTGTGCTGCCGAAGCCGCGCACCGAGATGAGCAGCTACGCGCCGAGGATCACCACGATCCTCATCAACCCCGACAAGATCCGCGACATCATCGGTAAGGGAGGCTCGATGATCCGCAAGATCACCGAGGAGACCGGAGCGCAGATCGATGTTGAGGATGACGGTCGGGTCTTCATCGCCGCGGTCGACCAGGAAGGCGGCCAGAGGGCGATCGACTGGATCAAGGGCCTCACCGACGAGGTCGAGGTCGGCAGGATCTACCGGGGCAAGGTCGTGCGCATGATGCCGTTTGGCGCCTTCGTCGAGGTGCTGCCCGGCCAGGATGGCCTGGTCCACGTCTCCAAGCTCACCGACCACCGGGTCGAACGCCCGGAAGAGGTGGCCAACGTCGGCGACGAGATCATGGTCAAGGCGGTCGAGATCGACAGCCAGGGCCGGCTGAACCTCAGTCGCCAGGCGGCGATCGAGGAGCTGACCGCGAAGGGCGAGCCTATCGACGAGAAGATCGATCCCGAGGTCATGGCGGCCGCGCTTGCCACGCCGCCGCAGTCTCGGGAGGGCGGGTTCGGCGGCCGCGACCGTGGCGGTCGCAACGGCGGAGGTCGCGACCGGCGTCCTCGCAGAGACTGATCGATGGCTGACGCCATCAAGGTCCGGGTCGCGGTGGCGGGAAACCGCGGCAAAGTAGGGGCGGTCCTCGAGGCCGCGCTGCGCGGCGAGCCGGGAATCGAATATGTCGGTGGGGTGACGCGAGGCGATGACCTCGCGTCATTTCTCCATGAGAAGCGCCCTCAGGCGCTGGTTGACTTCACCCGACCCTCGGAGGCGATGCACAACGCGCTTGCCGCGGTGGCATCGGGGGCCGCGCCGGTGGTCGGTACGACAGGCTTATCGGCCGCGGACATCGACAAGCTGGAGACTGCCTGCGCCCAGAAGAAGGTGGGTGGGATCGTCGCCCCGAACTTCGCCGTCGGGGCCGTGATCATGATGCACCTGGCCGAGATCGCGGCTCCGCACTTCGAAGCGGTGGAGATCATTGAGCTTCACCACGCGGGCAAGCTCGACGCGCCTTCGGGCACGGCCTTGTCGACTGCTCGGCGGCTGGCGGCGCGGCGCAAGGAAAGTCCTTTCGCACATCGCAAGGCCGAAAAGGAAACCCTCGCCGGCACGAGAGGTGGGGAGGAGGGCGGCGTCGCGGTCCACAGCGTGCGCCTGCCCGGGTTCGTCGCCGACCAGGAGGTGATCTTCGGCCTGCCCGGTCAGACCCTCACCATCGCCCACCGCACGACGAGCCGCGAGGCTTATGTGCCGGGTGTCTTGCTCGCGATTCGCGTTGTGACCGCCGATCCGAAGTTCTATCGGGGCCTCGACGAACTGCTGGGCCTTAAGTAAACTGAACCCGTGCCCACCTCCAAGCGATTAAACGTTGCTGTCGTCGGCGCGACCGGAATGGTCGGCAGCGAGATGCTCAAGGTGCTCGCGCAGCGGAGCTTTCCGGTGGAGCGCGTCGCCGCCCTGGCTTCGGAGCGCTCGAAGGGATCCGATATCAGGTACAACGGAAGCTCGATCAAGGTCGAGGAGCTCAACGAGTCGTCCTTCAAGGGCATCGACGTCGCACTCTTCGCCGCGGGCGGTGACATAGCCCTGATGTACGGCCCGGCAGCCGCCGAGTCCGGCGCGCTGGTCATCGACAACAGCTCGGCGTGGCGGATGAAGGACAACGTGCCCCTCGTCGTGCCGGAGGTGAACGGCGACGACATCAAAGAAAATGCGGGCATCATCGCCAACCCCAACTGCTGCGCGATCCCGCTGACGATGATCTTGAACCCGATCCGGAAGAAGGTTGGTCTCGAGCGAGTGCTCGTGTCCACCTATCAGTCGGCGTCTGGCTTCGGCCGAGCGCTCGTCGACGAGCTAGAGGAGCAGACAAAGGCGATCGCCGACGGCAAAGAGCCGCCGGTCGCGGCCTATCCGTATCAGCTCGCGTACAACGTCGTCCCCGGTGGCTGGCACCTCGAGGCCGACGGCTACAACGAGGAGGAGGTCAAGATCGTCAACGAGACGCGCAAGATCCTCCACGAACCGGAGCTGAGGATCACCGCGACGTGCGTGAGGGTGCCGGTTCCGGTGGGGCACGGTGAGTCCGTGTTCCTGGAGACTGCGGAGAAGATCTCGGCCGACGACGTGCGCACGCTGCTTGGCAACGCGCCCGGCGTGGTGGTCCAGGACGACCCACACGCACGGCTCTACCCGACACCCCACGGGGTCGCGGGCAAGGATGAGGTCTACGTCGGGAGGATCCGCGAGGACGCCTCGACCCGGTATGGGCTGGCCCTGTGGATCGTCTCCGACAACCTACGCAAGGGCGCGGCGCTGAACGCGGTCCAGATCGCCGAGCAAGCCATCGAGCTCGGAGCATTGGGAGCTGTCAAGGCATGAGCAACAAAGACATCGGGCGACTCCTTACGGCCATGGTCACCCCATTCAAGGACGACGGGTCGGTGGACTACGACGCCGCCGGCACCCTCGCGCAGATGCTCGTCCAGGACGGCTCGGACGGCGTGGTCGTCTCGGGCACGACCGGCGAGTCGCCAAGCCTGACCGACGCCGAGAAGATCGAGCTGGTCAAGACGGTCAAAGACGCGATTCCCGGCAAGGTCGTCGTCGCCGGCACGGGCAGCAATGACACGCACCACTCGGTTGAGCTCTCGAAGCTTGCGATGAAGGCCGGCGCCGACGCGCTCCTCGCCGTCGTCCCCTACTACAACAAGCCCCCGCAGGAAGGCATGTACCAACACTTCAAGGCGATCTCCGAGGTCGGCCCGACGATCATGTACAACATCCAGGGCCGCACCGCGATCAACATGACCGCGGCGACGACGTTGCGCTGCGCCGAGCTCCCGGGCATCATCGGCGTAAAGGAGGCGAGCGGCGACCTCGACCAGGTCGGATTCGTCTGCGCGGGCAAGCCAGAAGACTTCAAGGTCTGGAGCGGGGACGACAGCTGGACGCTGCCCATCCTTGCGGTCGGGGGCTACGGCGTCATATGCGTCGTCTCCCACATCGCGGGCCGCTCGATGCAGAAGCTCATCGACGCCTACCGCAAGGGTGACAACGAGGTCGCCCAGGACATCCACCACGGACTGCTGCCCGTGATCAAGGCGCTCATGACGACCGCGGCCAACCCGGTGCCGATCAAGTCGATCCTCAACGAGATGGGTTTCAACGCGGGTCCTTTCCGGCTCCCGCTGGTGCCGCTGACCGACGAGCAGCAGAGATCCGTGATGAAGACCGTCCGCGACGCAGGCGAGTTCATAACTTTCAACAGTCCTGGGGTCCCCGCGGGTTCCAGGCGCAGCCTCTGAACCCGTGGGGCTTAAGCGGGGAGTGAAAGTCGCTTAGCGCTCCCACCGAGCTGCTCCGCCTGCACGACACCATCCGGTCGTGCAAGAACTGCGGGCTTCACGCCACGCGCACGCAGGCGGTCCCGGGGGTCGGGCCGTGCCCGGCCAACGTGATGATCGTCGGCGAGGCGCCCGGCTTCAACGAGGACAGGCAGGGCGAGCCGTTTGTCGGCGCCGCCGGCAAGCTGCTCGACACCTTGCTGTCCCGTATCGAGCTCAGCCGGTCGGACGTGTATATCACGAACGTGCTCAAGTGCCGGCCGCCGATGAACCGCGACCCGATGCCCAACGAGGTCGAGGCCTGCTCACCGTATCTGAAGGAGCAGGTGGCGCTGGTCAAGCCCAAGGTGGTCCTCATCCTCGGACGGCACGCGCTGGAGCGGCTCCTGCCGGGACAGGGCTCCATCTCCCGCATCCACGGCAGCCTGGTGCGCCGCGGTGAGCTGGCGTACGTGCCCCTCTACCACCCGGCCGCCGCGCTCCACAACGGCTCGCTCGTCGCCGACCTCGAGCGCGATTTCGACCAGGTGAAGCGCTACCTCGACCAGCTCCTCGCGCCGCCCCCGCCACCTGTGCCGGTGGGCACGCCAAAGCAGGAGTCGGAACAGCTACGCCTGCTGTGAAGCCCCGGCTTCGCTACCTGCCGCTGGGCGGGCTCGGCGAGGTCGGCATCAACATGTGGGCCCTCGAGTGGGGGAAGCAGCTTCTCGTCGTCGACGCCGGGCTGATGTTCCCGCAGGAGGACATGCCCGGCATCGACCTCGTGCTGCCGGACATCTCCTACCTCCTCCAGAAGGATCGTGACGTGCTCGGTATCTTCCTGACGCACGGGCACGAGGACCACATCGGTGGCCTGCCGTTTGCGCTGAAGAAGCGCAACGTCCCCATATACGGGACCCGGCTCACCCTCGGTCTGGTCAAGCCGAAGCTCAAGGAGCACCACGTCCTTCGCGAGGCGGACCTGCGGGAGGTGCGCGTCGGAGACTCGGTCCAGCTCGGCCCGTTTCGCGTCGAGACCATCGCGGTCTGTCACTCGATCCCCGACGCGGTCGCGCTCTCAATCGAAACGCCGGTCGGGCGGGTCGTGTACACGAGCGACTTCAAGCTGGACCCCGCACCTCCGGACGGGCTGCCGACGGACATGGAGCGGTTCCGGCAGCTGGGGGAGGAGGGCGTCCTCCTCCTGCTGAGCGACTCGACGAACGCCGAGCGCGAAGGCCGGTCCGGCTCCGAGCGAGACCTGCACGGGCCCTTCGAGCGTATCTTCGCCGAGGCACCCGGCCGCATCGTCGTCGCCAACTTCGCCTCCAACATCCACCGCATGCAGCACCTGGTCCGGATGGCGGAGCAGTTCGGCCGCAAGGTCGTCGTGGTCGGCCGCAGCCTGGTGCAGAACTTCAAGACCGCGCGCGAGCTCGGGTTCCTGGCTGTGCCCGAAGGCCTGGTCGTCCCGCTTGCCGACGTGGAAAAGGTGGCCCCGTCGAAGCTGCTCCTTCTCACCGCAGGCAGCCAGGGCGAGCCGATGTCCGCCCTCACGCGATTTGCCGCCCAGAGGCATCCGTTCCTGAACGTGCGCCGTGACGACTGGGTCGTCATCTCGGCCCGTCCGATCCCGGGCAACGAGCGGATGGTCCACCAGACCGTCAACAACCTCTACCGGCACGGGGCGCGCGTCTTCTACTCCGAGGTCGGCAACGTGCACGTGACGGGCCACGCCCAGCGCGGCGAGCTGCGCGAGATGCTCGCTGCCGTCCGGCCGCGGTATTTCATCCCGGTCCATGGCGAGTACCGCCAGCTCCTGCTGCACTCGGAGGTGGCCCGCGAGTCGGGTCTCGACGCAAGCCGGATCGCGGTGGTGGAGGACGGGCAGACCGTCGAGCTCGACGAGGAGTCGATGACGCCGGGCGAGAAGATCGCGACAGGTCTTGTCTACGTCGACGGCCTCGGGGTGGGTGATGTCGAGAAGGTCGTACTCCGCGACCGGCTTCATCTCGCCGAGGACGGCATCCTCGTCGTCACCTTGACTCTCGACCGTGACACGGGCACCGTCCGCGCCGGTCCGGAGCTCGTCTCACGCGGGGTCATCGAACCGGAGCTCTCGGTGCGCTTGATGGGGGATGCCCGCGACGCCGTGCTCCGGAGCATCAAGCGCCTTGCGGACACCCACCCCGAGAAGAGCCTGCTCCAGGAGACGATTCACGACGCTGTCTCGCAGACGGTCTACAAGCAGACTCGCCGCCGTCCTATGGTGATCCCGGTCGTGACGGAGATATGAGGCCATGAAGCTGCCGCCGCTCGCGCTCATCGCGCCGAGCCTTTGCCCTCGCTGCGATCAGCCGGCGATGGTGCTCAACCATTCGTCGGAAGAGGTGCGGTGCGCGCACTGCGGCCTGCAGATCCACCAGTGCGCCAGGTGCCGCGGCGTGGCTGGGCCGTTCGATCGGTTCTGCGGGTTCTGCGGCTACGAGATGGTGCAGGGCCCCAGACGGCCCCTGTGGTGGCGGCTATGGTTCCTAGTCGCGTTGCTTCCAGTGGCGCTGGGACTCATCTACGGAATCGCCCAGGCGCAGTTCAGGTAAAGCCGCCTGAGGGACTCCTCCCCATTTATGGGGAGGTGGCGGCGCAGCCGACGGAGGGGCTAGCCGCGGTTCAGGCGGTGGCCGCACTCGACGCAGAAGCTGTGCCGGCCCAGGTTGTGGTGGCCGCAGGAGGGACAGACCAGACGCCGAGGTGGGTCGGCCTGCAGCCAGCGCTCGTTCTCGCGCCGGTACCAGACGCCGTCCTCTGGACCGAGCATCCACCGACGTCCTTCGTTGTCGAGCACCGCGAGGTCGCGGACCGCGACCCTGAACGCGCGCGCCTGCAGATTACCCACGCGTCGCTCCTCGGCGAGGAACTTGTAGCGGTGCTCCGCATCGGCGAAGGGATCGACAGCCACGGAGGGAGAGTATGCCGCAGGGCGCGGTTGGTAAAATCCGGCACGGCCCTCTGGGCTCCGCAGCATGCGTCGCACCACTTCTCGTAGCTCAACCCGATCGGGCGCTCGTCGCGCTTCTTCATCTCGGTCCAAACGAAGTAAGCGCGGCACGCGACCGCGCCTGACCTCGCGCCAGGTGCGCGAGATCGTCGGCGTCCTGCTGATGCTCGGCGCACTGCTCGGCGTGCTGGCGATCCTGAGCCACGCCGACTCGATCCTGGGTGGCATCCGCGACCGCATGCTGTCCGCTTTCGGCACGGCCTGGTTCGTCCCTGTCGTCGCCGCCATAGCCGCGAGCGCCTACCTGCTGTGGCCCAAGGCGCCGCGTCCGCGTGCGGTCGACGTTGTGGCCGGGGTCGTGGCGGTGCTCTCCCTGGTGGGCCTGTTCGAGCTGAGCGCTCAGGCGGGCGGATCGATCGGCCGCGGGATCGATGACGCGCTGGTCGCCCCATTCACTAGACCGGGCGCGTGGGCGCTGCTGATCGCGGGTCTCGTGATCGGCCTGATCGTGACGATCCACTTCAGCCCCGGCGCCTTGCTGGTTTCGGCCGTGGGCGCCCTGCGCGCGGCCAACGCCGAGCGGGCCAGGCTGCAGGAACTCGTCGCCGTCCCGCCGGCCGAAAAGTCGAAGCCCGCCCGTGCGGCGCAAGCCTCGTCCGATCGCCTCACGCGCTCCGCGGCAAGCTTCGCCACCGCGCCCGCGGCACCGGACCAGAAGCACGTCTGGGAGGTCGACGAACCAGAGGAGGAAGCGGCGGCGATGGCGCCGACGCCCGAGCCGGTCGCGGTCGCGCTCGGGCACGCGCCCGCCGAACCTGACAAGCCCGTGATGCGCGTGGTCGCCGAAGCTGAGGATGACCTCCCCGAGATCGAGTGGAAGCTGCCGGCGATCACGCTGCTCGACACGGTCACCGCGCGCCGTGAGCGCATGGCGGACGAGATCAAGCGCAACGTGAAGATCATCGAGAGCACGCTCACGACGTTCGGCGTCGAGTGCAAGGTCGTGGGCGTCAACCCCGGTCCCGCGGTCACTCAGTACGAGATTCAACCCGGGCCGGGAGTGCAGGTCAAACGCATCACGGCGCTCCAGAACGACCTCTCGCTGGCCCTGGCCGCCGCCCCTCTCCGCATCGAGGCTCCGATCCCAGGCAAGTCGGCGGTCGGCATCGAGGTGCCCAACAAGGCTGCGAGCCTTGTCACCATCCGCGAGGTCATCGAGACCGCTGCCTTCCGCGAGGGCTCGAACCGCCTCGCGCTCGGGCTCGGCAACGACGTGTCAGGCCAGTCGATCGTGGCCGACCTGACGCGGATGCCACACCTGCTGATCGCCGGCGCCACCGGCCAGGGCAAGAGCGTCTGCATCAACGCGCTCATCACGAGCCTTCTGTTCCAGGTGACACCGGACCACATGCGATTGCTGCTCATCGACCCCAAGCGCGTCGAGCTGACGGGCTACAACGGGCTGCCGCACCTGGCGCTGCCCGTGCTCGTCGAATCGCACCAGGCCGCGGCGGCGCTTCGCTGGGCGGTGGCGGAGATGGACCGGCGCTACAAGCTCTTCTCCGCGGAGGGCGTCCGCAACATCGCGGCCTACAACGACAAGGCGACGCAGAGGCTCGCCCGGCCGCTCCCATACATCGTGATCGTGATCGACGAGCTAGCCGACCTGATGATGGTCGCGGCGGGCGAGATCGAGGAGCTGATCTGCCGCATCGCGCAGCTCGCGCGCGCCGTCGGCATCCACCTGATCATCGCCACTCAGCGACCCTCGACCGACATCATCACGGGCCTCATCAAGGCGAACATCCCCTCGCGCATCGCGTTCGCCGTCGGCTCCCAGGTGGACAGCCGCGTCATCCTCGACGCCTCGGGTGCTGAGAAGCTGCTGGGCCGCGGCGACATGCTCTATCAGCCTGTCGATGCGGGCAAGCCGACGCGGATCCAGGGCGCCTTCGTCAGCGACCCGGAGGTCGAGAACGTCGTCAACTTCTGGAAGACCCAGGCGCCGCCGCGGTACATGGAGGAGATCCTCGAAGAGGGCGCGGTGTCCGAGTGGGAGGGAGGGGAGAGGCGCGAGGAGCGCAAGCTCGACCCGTTGTTCGCACGTTCAGCGCGCGCGGTCGCGGCGGAAGGTGCGGCCTCGGTGTCGCTCGTGCAGCGCAAGTTCAACGTCGGCTACTCGCGTGCCGGCCGCATCGTCGACCAGCTGGCCGACCACCGCGTGATCGGGGCCTACCAGGGCTCGAAGTCGCGCGAGGTCTTGATGACCCTGCCGGATGTCGACGACCTCCTGGAGCGGCTCGGCATCGAATAGCTCCAAACTAGTTCCGGGCGACCGATGAACCTCCCGAACAGCCTCACGGTCAGCCGGCTAGTTGCCATCCCGCTCCTGATGGCGCTGCTCATCCTGCGGTTCCCCGGCCACGACCAGGTCGCTGCCGCCCTGTTCATCGCCTTCTCGTTCACCGACACGCTCGACGGCCAGATCGCGCGCCGGCGCGGCACGGTCAGCGACTTCGGCAAGTTCCTCGACCCGCTCGCCGACAAGCTGTTCGTCCTCGCCGTGCTCATCGTCCTGGTCCAGGAAGGGCTGGTCGCGGCGTGGATCGTGGTCGTGATCTTTTCGCGCGAGCTGATCATCACGCTCCTGCGGTCGGTGGCGGCGAGCCAGGGCCGCATCATCGCGGCGGCGCCGCTTGGGAAGACGAAAACCATCACCCAGATGAGCGCCGTCGTGCTGCTCATACTCCAGCGCCCTTACCCGATCCTGGTGCCGATCGCCGACGTTGCCGTCGCCGTCGCCGTCCTCTTCACGCTGTGGAGCGGCCTCGACTACATCTGGAGGTTCCGCCACCTGATCCTGCCGATTGACGGCTCGCGCGCGCGCCAGAACCCCGCCGGCGGAGCGCCGGAGACATCGCCGGCCGAGCGCCTGGCCGCGGCGCTCAGGGAGACCGGCCTCACGGTCTCGGTCGCCGAGTCGTCGACAGGCGGCATGCTCGGCGCGCTTATCACCGACGTCCCGGGCAGCTCCGCATACTTCATCGGCGGGGTGATCGCCTACTCGAACGCCGCCAAGCGCGACCAGTTGGGGGTTGCCCAGGAGCTGCTCGACTCCGTCGGGGCGGTGAGCCGGGAGGTGGGCGTGGCGATGGCAGAGGGCGTCCGCTCGCGATTCGGCACGAGCCTGGCGGCGGCGATCACCGGGATCGCGGGACCAGACGCCGGCGGCACGACCAAGCCGGTCGGCCTGACCTACGTCGCCGTGGCCTCGTCCCAGGGCACCACGTGCCGCGAGCTCCGGCTCAGCGGAGACCGCGCGGCCAACCGGCGGCAGGCGGCGACCGAGGCGCTGGAGATGCTCAGCGCCGAAGCGCGGCAGCTCGGCCTGACCAGGGCCCGGTCGGCTTGACAGCGAACGCCTGTTCGATTACCTTAACAACCAGAGTTTGCACCGCCCCTCGAGCGGACCACACTTGCCGAAACGATCCAGGAGGCATCTAGCAAGAGATTGGAAAAAGACAAAGCACTCGATTCAGCGGTTGGCCAGATCACGAAGACCTATGGCAAGGGCGCGATCATGCGCCTTGGTGAGCACGTCGCTCTGCGTGGTGAGGTGACAGTCATCCCGACGGGCGCCCTGCCGCTCGACCTTGCCCTCGGCGTCGGCGGCATCCCGCGTGGCCGCGTGACCGAGCTGTATGGCCCGGAGTCGGCCGGCAAGACCACGCTGGCCCTGCACATCATCGCCGAGGCCCAGAAGACGGGCGGCGTGGCCGCCTTCGTCGACGCGGAGCACGCGCTCGATCCGATCTACGCGTCACGCATCGGCGTCAAGATCGACGACCTGCTGATCAGTCAGCCGGACACGGGCGAGCAGGCGCTCGAGATCGTCGAGGTCCTGGTGCGCTCCAACGCGGTCGACGTCATCGTCATCGACTCGGTGGCGGCGCTGGTGCCCAAGGCGGAGATCGAAGGCGAGATGGGGGAGTCCCACATGGGTCTCCAGGCTCGCCTGATGTCGCAGGCCCTGCGCAAGCTCACGGCGGCGATCTCCAAGTCGAACTGCTCGGTCATCTTCCTCAACCAGCTGCGGGAGAAGGTCGGCATCATGTTCGGCAACCCGGAGACTCAGCCAGGCGGGCGGGCCCTGAAGTTCTACTCGTCCATCCGTCTCGACATCCGCAAGGTCGAGGTGATCAAGAACGGGCTCGACTCGGTGGGCGCGCGGGTCAAGGTCAAGGTGGTCAAGAACAAGGTCGCGCCGCCGTTCCGCTCGGCGGAATTCGACATCCTCTTCAACGAGGGCATCTCGCGCGAGGGGTCGCTCATCGACTCCGCGGTCGAGCACGGCATCTTCGAGAAGAGCGGGACCTGGATGTCGTACGGCGACCAGCGCCTCGGTCAGGGCCGGGAGAACGTACGCAACTACTTGCGCGAGAACCCAAGCCTCTCGGCCGAGATCGAGCGCAAGGTCAGGGAGAAGGCCGCCGCGGGCGCATCGGCGCTGAGGGCGCCCGCACCCGTGAGGTCACCGGCCGGTGCCGCGGAGGAGCTCTAGGCCGCAGCCGCAAGTCCCGGCGCTCGACGCGGGCTTCCGCTTGCTTGCCCGGCGGGCCCACTCCCGCGTCGAGCTGCGCCGCAAGCTGGCCCGCCGCGGCTACGACGAAGACGAGATAGCCGGGACCCTGGCCCGCCTCTCGGAGCTTGGTTACGTCGATGACGCCGAGTTCGCGGCTCGGCACGTCCGCCGGCGCTCCAGTTCGGTGGGGCCGCTCGCGCTTTCGGCCGAGCTGGCGGCCCGTGGTGTTGACAGGAACGCGGCGGGGGCGGCGCTGAGGGTGTTCGACCGCGGCTCTCAGGTCGCTGCGGCGACGAAACTGGCCGAACGCCTGTGCGGCAGGAAACCGCCGGCAGGCTACGCCGAGTTGCTGGACGGGGTCGGGGTCAAGCTCCTGCGGCGGGGCTTTTCGCAATCGGTGGCGCGTGAGGCTTGCCGGGCGGTCTGGGCGAGGGCGGCAGGCACCTCCTAAAGCCTAGAATTCGGGTCACGCGGGCCCGTTCTGAGGCTCGCAAGTCATAGAGCCAACCCGAGGCGGGACCCGTCCGGTCCTGCCATGGTCACGCACTTTGACAATCGAATAACGAGGTGCTTGTCACATGCCTGTCTACGTAGACGTATTGATGGTGGTGGTGGCAGCGGTGGCCCTCGCCGGTGGTTTTGGAGTTGCCTACGTGCTCCTCCAGCGCCGGCGGAGCAACGGGAGTCACGCCCTGGAGCTCAAGGCCCAGCAGACGGTCCTCGAGGCCGAGACGCAAGCCAAGGAAAAGCTGCTGGAAGCCAAAGAGGAAGCCGTCCGAGTCCGCACCGCCGCCGAACAGGAAGCCCGGGAATACCGGGCGCAGTCACAGCAGATCGAAAAGCGTCTGCTCCAGAAGGAGGAGAACCTCGACCGCAAGGGAGAGGAATACAACCGGAGGGAGCAGGAGCTGGGAAACCAGCAAAAGGCGCTGGACGACATCAAGGCGAAGCTCGAAGAGAGCTATCGCGAACAGGAGAAGGAGCTTCAGCGCGTCGCCAACATGACGCGCCAGGAAGCCCAGGGCATCCTGATGGCCCAGGTCGAGCAGGACCTGCGCAACGAAGTGGCGCGCAAGGTCCGCGAGGCCGAACTGTCCGCCAGGGACGAGAGCGAGCGTCGCGCCCGCGAGATCGTCACCGAGTCCATCCAGCGCATCGCAGCCGACCAGACCGCGGAGGTCTCGGTGTCGGTGCTGCCTCTACCGACCGATGAGCTGAAAGGCCGCATCATCGGCAAGGAGGGGCGCAACATCCGAGCCCTTCAGCAAGCCACGGGCATCGACCTCATCGTCGATGACACGCCCGAGGCCGTCATCATCAGCGGTTTCGACCCTGTCCGCCGCGAGGTGGCCAGGGTGGCCCTGAACAAGCTCATCGTCGACGGCCGGATCCACCCGGCTCGCATCGAGGAGATCGTCGCCAAGTCCCGCCAGGAGGTCCTGCAAAGGGTCAAAGAGGAGGGGGAGTCGGCTGTCCTCGAGCTCGGCCTCCAGGGTTTGCACCCTGAGGTCGTGCGTCACCTCGGCATCCTGCGCTTCCGTACCAGCTACGGCCAGCAGGTGCTGAACCACTCCAAGGAGGTCGCCCATCTCGCCGCCATGATGGCGTCCGAGATCGGCGCCGACGTTCGCATCGCCAAGCTCTCGGGCCTGCTCCACGACATCGGCAAGGCCATCGACCACGAGGTCGAGGGCTCCCACGCAGTGATCGGGGCGGACCTGCTCCAGCGACACAACGTGCCGGCTCCGGTCGTGCACGCGGTGCGCGCTCACCACTACGACGAAGAGCCGCACACCACCGAGGCGCTGCTGCTCATCGCCGCGGACGCCATCTCGGCGGCCCGGCCAGGGGCGCGCAGGGAGTCACTCGAGGCCTACGTCAAACGTCTCGAGAAGCTGGAGGAAATCGCCAACTCGTTCACCGGGGTCCAGCAGTCGTACGCCATCCAGGCCGGCCGCGAGGTTCGGATCCTGGTCAAGCCCGAGCAGATCGACGACACGGCTGCTCAGCTGATGGCCCGCGACATCGCCAAGCGCATCGAATCGGAGCTCAGCTTCCCCGGCCAGATCCGTGTCACGGTGGTGCGGGAGACCAGAGCCATCGAGTACGCGAAATAGTCAAAAGGGAGTCCGTCACGGGCCCCACGAAGTCACGGCCAAGCCGCCGACTTCGTGTGGCCGGCGGGCTCCCTTTCTGTTTTGCACGAGAATCGAGCGATGCCTGACGGCGATTTCAAGATTCTCTTCGTGGCCGACGTGGTCGGCCATCCCGGCCGCGAGGCAGTGAAGGCGATCCTTCCCGGCCTCAAGAAGGAGCTGCGCCCGAACCTGACAGTGGTGAACGGCGAGAACGCCGCCGGTGGGTTCGGACTGACCGCCAAGATCGCGGCCGAGCTCAAGGGCAGCGGCGCCGACGTGATCACCAGCGGCAACCACGTCTTCGCCCAGAAGGAGTTCGTGGGCGAGCTGCCCGGGCTCGACCGCGTGCTGCGGCCGGCGAACTATCCTCCGCCCGCACCGGGTAGGGGCTGGTGGGTGGTCGAGGCCGGCGGCCAGGAGGTGCTGGTCATGAACCTGATCGGTCGGGTCTTCCTGGACTCGCTCGACGACCCGTTCCGGGCCGCCGACTCCATCCTGGCCGAGCATCCCGACCACCGCATCGTCTTCTGCGACATGCACGCGGAGGCGACATCGGAGAAGACGGCCATGGGCTGGTATCTGGACGGCCGCGCGAGCGCGGTCGTGGGCACACACACCCACGTGGCGACGGCCGACGCCCGCATCCTCCCTGGAGGCACGGCCTACGTGACGGACGTGGGTATGGTGGGTCCTCGTGACGGGTGCATCGGGATGGACAAAGACGTGGTCCTCCAGCGCTTCCTGACGGGCGTCCCGAACCGGTTCGTGGTGGCCTCAGGACCCGTGACTTTCAATTCGGTACTGGTTACCATTGACTCTTCCACAGGCCGGGCAACATCGATCCAGAGAATCGATCGCGAACATGTTTGAAGGGGTTCCAGCAATGTCAGCGGAGCGCGCTCCAGTTGAGGTGCTCAAGGTTTCGGCCACCTCGAAGCCGGTCGCCGTGGCAGGCGCGATCGCGGGCGTGATCCGCAGCAAGGGCCGCGTCGAAGTCCAGGCCATCGGCGCCGGCGCGATCAACCAGGCGGTCAAAGCGATCGCGATCTCCCGAGGCTACGTGGCGCCCGGCGGGCTCGACCTGGTCTGCATCCCGGCGTTCATCGACATCTCGATCGACGGCGAAGAGCGCACCGGCATTCGCCTGCTCGTGGAGAGTCGCTGACGGGGATCCAGACAAGGTCGTTTCACATCTGGACGATCGGATGCCAGATGAACTCGGCGGATTCGGAAAGCCTCGCCCGGAGACTTCTGGCCGCGGGCTACGTCGAGGACTCGCTGGAACGCGCTGACGTCGCGATCCTGAACACCTGCGTCGTCCGCCAGGCTTCCGAGGACCGCGTCTACTCCAAGCTCCACGAGCTCAAGCAGTGGAAGACGCCGGACCGCACGATCGCCGTCACCGGCTGCATCGTGGCCAAGGAGGGCGACCAACTCAGGCGCCGGTTCGCGCACCTCGATGCCGTGGTCCCGATCGGCGAGTACGAGCCCTTTGTCGCCGGCCTCGACGCCCGCTATGACTACTCGCAGGGGGAGCCGCTGCCGCACGCGGGCAGGACCGGGATCAGTCACTTCGTACGGGTCATCCAGGGCTGCGACCACAACTGCACGTTCTGCATCGTGCCGAAAGTCCGCGGCCGCGAGGAGCACGTGCCGCTCGATGCCGTCGTCGCGGAATGCCGGCAGGCGGTGGCCGAAGGCGCGCGGGAGATCGTCCTGCTCGGCCAGAACGTCGACGATTACCGCGACCCCGATGGCCGAGGTGGCCTGGCGGCGCTCGTGCGGGCGGTGGAGGAGATCCCGGGCCTCAAGCGCCTCAGGTTCATGACGTCGCACCCGCAGGACCTCGAGGCAGAGCTCCTCGAGGTGATGGCTGGGAGCGATGTCGTCTGTCGCGAGCTTCAGCTGCCCGTGCAGTCGGGCGACGACACGGTTCTGAAGCGCATGGCCCGCGGTTACCAGACGCGTCACTACCGTGCCATCGTCACGCGGGCGCGGGAGCTGATGCCCGACATCGGCCTCGTGACGGATGTCATCGTGGGCTTCCCAGGCGAAACGGAGGCGGCATACATGAACACGCGCCGCCTGGTCGAGGAGATGGAGTTCGACGTCGTCCACATCGCGATGTACTCGCCGCGGCCGGGGACTTTTGCCGCGACTCGGATGCCTGACGACGTCCCGCACGAAGAGAAGCTGCGGCGGCTCAACGACCTGCTGGCGCTGCAGCGCGAGATTGCCGCCCGCAAGACGGCGAGGTGGGTGGGCCGCGATGCCGAGGTGCTGATCGAAGGCCGCGACGAGCTGAACCGGCTCTACGGCCGGATCCGCCAGGGCAAGAGGACGGTCGTCTTGAAAGGGGGCGACATCGCCGCGGGTGACGTCGTCAGCGTGCGCGTGCTGCAAGCGACCGCCGGCCAGCTCATTGGTGTGCCTGCGGCATGAACTTCCCCGCCACCCCGGTCATGCGGCAGTACCGGGAGGCGAAAGAGAAGCACCCGGACGGGGTCCTGCTGTTCAGGCTCGGCGACTTCTACGAGGTCTTCTTCGACGACGCCAAGGTCGCCGCTCCGATCATGGGCGTGCAGCTGACGTCGCGACCGCTGGGCAAGGCCGGACGTGCGCCGATGTGTGGGGTGCCGCATCACGCATGGCAGTCGTATGTCGGCAAGCTCCTGCGCGCCGGCCACAAGGTCGTGATCTGCGACCAGGTCGAGGCCGCGGCCAAGAACAAGATCGTCAAGCGCGACGTCACGCGAGTGCTCACTCCGGGCACAGTCGTCGAGGACGCCTACCTCGAACCCTCACGCCCGAACTACCTCGTCGCCGCATGGACCCGCGGCATCGAAGCGGGCCTGGCGGCCTGCGAGGTCTCCACCGGTGAGCTCCTGCTGTGCCAGCTGCCCAGGGAACGGCTGCAGTCCGAGCTGGAGCGGCTTGCTCCGGCCGAGCTGCTGACACCACCAGACATCGAGGAGTACCGGTTTGATCCCGTCCGGGGACAGCAGAGGCTCGAGGACATGCTCGGCATCGCCTACGCCGCCTCCGTCGGGGCGGCGGACGCGCCCCTGGCCGTTGGCGCCGCGGGCGTCGTGCTCGATTACCTGAGGCAAAATCAAACACGCGTCGCACCCGGATCGCTCTCCGTGCGGACCTACTCGCCGGACGCCACAATGCCGCTCGACGCGGCCACCGTCCGCAACCTCGAGCTTCCGGCGCTGATCAGGCTGATCGACCGCACGTCAACGCCAATCGGTGCGCGCCAGCTGCGGAGCTGGCTGAGTGCGCCGCTGCGCGACGCCGAGTCGATCGAGCTCCGGCTCGCCGCCGTCGATGAGCTCGTCGCGGCGCCGGCGCTGCGGGACCGCCTCCAGGAGGCGCTCAAGCCAGTGGGTGACCTCGAGCGGCTGGTGGCGCGCGCCTCGCAGGGCCACGCCAGCGCGCGCGAGCTGGTCGCCCTTCGTCGCTCGCTCGAAGCCGTTCCCGCCGTCCAGGACGTGCTCGGAGCCTGCGAGGCCCTCGTGACCCGCCAGCTGGCCGGGGACGTGAACACCTCGCCCGGGCTCGTCGGGCTCCTTGCCCGGGCGCTTGTCGAAGACGGACGCGACCAGGTCATCCGGCACGGTTTCGACGCCCAGCTGGACGAGATCCGCGATGGCTCGAAGGGGGCCCGTGACTGGATCGCGAAGCTCGAAGCCGAGGAGAGAAAGCGGAGCGGGATCAAGACACTGAAGGTCGGCTTCAACAGGGTCTTCGGCTACTACATCGAGGTCAGCCACGCCAACACGGCAAAGCTGCCCGACGACTACACGCGGAAGCAGACGTTGAGCGGCGGCGAGCGCTACATCACGCCTGAGCTGAAGGAAAAGGAAGCGATCGTGCTCAGCGCGCAGGAGAGGATCGCCGCGCGCGAACAGGAAATCCTGCGCGAGGTGGGCGAGGCGGTCGCCGAGGCTTCGCCAGAGCTGCGCAAGAGCGCGCAGGCGATCGGGATGGTCGACGCCGTGCTCAGCTATGCAATCGCGGCCGCGGACCTTCGGTGGCGGCGCCCGGCTGTCAACGCCGGGATCGAGCTGAGCATCAAGGCCGGACGCCACCCGCTCGTCGAGGAAGGCCTGCCCGCGGGTGTGTTCGTCGCCAACGACCTCGCGCTGGATCCCGACGGCACGCAGATCGTGATCCTCACCGGGCCGAACATGGCCGGCAAGTCGACATACCTGCGCCAGGCCGCCATGATCGTCCTGCTCGCTCAGTGTGGAAGCTTCGTGCCCGCCGAGCACGCGGTCATCGGGTTGGCCGATCGCATCTTCACCCGCGTCGGCGCGCACGACGACATCAGCGCCGGCATGTCGACCTTCATGGTTGAGATGACCGAGACCGCGAACATCCTCAACCACGCGACCCGCGCTTCTCTGGTCATCCTGGACGAGGTGGGGAGGGGGACCTCGACGTACGACGGCGTCTCGATCGCCCAGGCGGTCGTCGAGCACCTTCACGACTCGCCGAAGCTCCGGTGCCGCACGCTCTTCGCGACCCACTACCACGAGCTGACCGCACTCGCGGACCGGTTGCCTCGCGTGCGCAACCAGCGCGTCGAAGTGCTCGAGGAAGGCGACACCGTGCGCTTCCTGCATCGCGTCGTGCCGGGGGGAGCCGACCGCTCGTACGGAATCCACGTCGCCGCCGTCGCCGGGCTGCCTTCGAGCGTGATCGCCCGGGCGCGCGACGTCCTCGCCGAGCTGGAGCGGCAGCGTCCGCTCGAACCGCCGGAGGTGCAGCTGGGTTTGCCAATCGAAGTCGCACCCGACCCGATCCGCAAGGAGCTCGAAGAGATCGATCCGGCGTTGCTGAGCCCGCTCGAAGCCCTGCAGAAGCTCTACGACCTCCGCTCGAGGCTCACGAAATGAAGATCCAGCTCCTGCCGCCCGAGGTGGCGGATGCGATCGCCGCCGGCGAGGTCATCGAGCGGCCTGCCTCCGTCGTGAAGGAGCTGGTGGAGAACGCGCTCGACGCGGGCGCGCGCCGGGTCAACGTCGACGTCCGCGGCGCCGGCAAGACCTCGATCCGCGTCAGCGACGACGGCGCGGGAATCCCCGCCGCCGAGCTGCCCGTAGCGTTCGTGCGGCACACGACCAGCAAGCTGGCCTCGCTCGACGATCTCGCGGTCATCGGGTCGTTCGGATTTCGCGGTGAGGCGCTGGCGAGCATCGCGGCCGTGGCCGAGGTCGAATGCTCGAGCGGCGGGGCGACCCTCCGCATCCGCGCGGGAGAGGTTGTGGAGCAAGCGGGTGGGCCGCTGCTGCCCGGCGTCGCGATCGAGGTCAGGGATCTCTTCGCCAACGTGCCCGCCCGACTGAAGTTCTTGAAGAGCGACGCGACGGAGGTGGCCGCGGTCAAAGAGGTCATCAGCGCGTTCGCGCTTCTGCATCCGTACGTGCGGTTCCACCTGACCATCGACAGCCGCGCCGCGGTCAGTACCACCGGCGACGGCGACCGCCGGCGCGCGATCGCCGCGGTCTACGGCGCGCCGGTCGCCGCGGAGATGCTCGAGATGATCGGCCCGCAAATGGTCAGCGGCATGGTCAGCCAGCCGCGCTTGAGCCGGGGCAGCCGCGATGGGATGGTGATGGCGGTCAACGGACGGCCGATCAGCGCTCGCTCGCTCGTCTACGCCCTCGAAGAGTGTTACCAGGGACGGCTCGAGCGGGGACGGCATCCGATCGCCGTGCTCGACATCGGCATCGACCCGGAGCTTGTCGACGTCAACGTGCATCCGGCCAAGAAGGAGGTGCGCTTCCGCGACGAGGGCGCGGTTTTCGGGGCCCTGCAGCGCGCCGTGCGGCAGGCGCTCGATGGAAGCGACCCGTTCCGCTACCGGCCTGGCGCGAGCGCAGAGGCTGCGGTTGCCATCGTCGCCCATCCGCAGCTGACGTTGCACGATGCTCCGGCGGCCGTCGCTGCGGCGGAGGCCAACGGCAGCACGGCCGCCACCGTCCTGCGGCCGATCGGGCAAGCGGGGCCGGGGTACCTGGTTGCCGAGGGCCCGCACGGCCTGGTGCTGGTCGACCAGCACGCGGCCCACGAGCGGGTGCTTTACAACCGGCTCCGAGAGCGACTGAGAACAGGGAACGGCGCAAGCCAGCCGCTGCTGATCCCGCAGGCCCTTGACGTCGAGCCGGCCTTGATCGCGGCCGCCGCCGACCACCGCGCCGACCTGGCCAACCTCGGCCTCGAGTACGAGGAGTTCGGGCCGCGGAGCCTGCGCATCATCGCCGTGCCGCTCGAGCTGCCGTCGGGCCGCGCCACCGCCGCCATCCAGGAAACCCTCGCTGCCCTGGCCGAGAATCGGGGCGACGGAGCGATGGAGAAGGCCGCCGCGGCGATCGCCTGCCACTCCGCGGTCAGGTTCGGTGACGTCCTCGACGTGGCCGAGCAGCGGAAGCTGCTGGCGGACCTGGAGACGGCGGAGGAGTCGATCACCTGCCCGCACGGGCGACCGACACGGCTTCTGGTCGAGTGGCAGGAGCTGACGCGCCACTTTCGACGGAACTACTGACGCCGACCGTCCCCGTCATCGTCGGTCCCACCGGCATTGGGAAGTCTCAAGTCGCCCTCGACCTGGCGCGTGCGCTTGGTGGCGAGATCGTGGTCGCCGACTCGCGCCAGATCTACGAGCGCCTCGACATCGCGACCAACAAGCCAGGTGCCGAGCAGCGGCGCGCTGTCCGCTACCACATGATCGACTTCGTCGACCCGGCAACGTCCTTCAACGCCGCGCAGTACGTGGCCGGGGCGCGGGCCGCGATCGAAGACATCACCTCGCGGGGCCGGCTCGCCATTGTCGAGGGCGGGACCATGCTCTACGTCGACGCGCTCTGTGACGGCTTCACGCTGACTGGAATCCCTCCGGATACAGACCTCCGCGCGGAGCTGGAGCAGCTGGACCTCGAGGCTCTCCGCAAGCGCCTGCTGGCGCTCGATGGCGATCCGGGCGTCGATCTGAACAATCCGGTGCGCATGATTCGCGCGGTCGAGATTCTCGAAGCGGCGGGGCCACCGCTCCGCCGCCTGCGCACGCGTAAGCCGCCGCCGTGGCGACCGGTGCGCATCGGCCTGACGGCGCCGCAGGCGGTGATCGACCTGCGTCTCGAGATGCGCAGCCGGCAGCAGGTGAGCCGAGGACTGGTCGAGGAGACGCAGGCCGCGCTTGACGCCGGCGTGCCCGCGACCGCTCCAGTCCTCACGGGCATCGGTTACGCCGAGGCGCTCGTGTACATCCGCGGTGAGCTGAGCCTTGGCGAGCTGCCGCACGCGATGGCCCGGTCCAACAGGCGCTACGCGCGCCGGCAGCAGCGCTGGTGGCGGCGCGACGAGCGGGTCAAATGGTTCGAGATCGAGCCCGATCCCGTGCCCGTTATCCTCAAATACCTTGAACAAAACCGTGACGGGGGCTGAGCGGCTCGGGCGAATCCCGCCCTACCTGTTTGCCGAGATCGACCGCAAGGTCCAGGAGAAAAAGCGCGCAGGCGTCGATGTCATATCACTCGGCATCGGCGACCCCGACCTGCCGACGCCTGGCCGCATCGTCAGCGTGCTGCAGGAGACCGCGGCCGATCCGTCCAACCACCGCTACCCGTCGTACTTCGGGCTCGCCGAGCTGCGCGAGTCGATTGCACGCTGGTACAGCGAGCGCTCAGGCGTCGAGCTCGACGCGGCCACAGAGATCCTGCCCACCCTGGGCTCCAAAGACGGCATCAGCCATGTCCCCCTCGCGCTTGTCGACCCGGGTGACGTGGTGCTCGCGCCCGATCCTGGTTACACCGTCTACGTCACCGGCGCGATCATGGCCGGCGCCGACCCTCACCCGATGCCGCTCACGGCGGCCAACCACTGGGTGCCGGACCTCGACGCGATCCCGAAGGACGTGGCCGGCCGCGCACGCCTGATGTGGCTGAACTACCCGAACAACCCGACCGCCGCGACCGCCGACCGGGCCTTTCTCGAGAAGGCGGTTGCATTCTGCCGGCGCCACGACATCATCCTGTGTCACGACGCGCCCTATTCCGAGATCGCCTTCGACGGCTACCGGCCGCTCACGCTGTTTGAGATCCCAGGCGCGAAGGAGATCGGACTCGAGTTCCACTCGCTGTCGAAGACTTACAACATGACCGGCTGGCGCATCGGCTGGGTCTGCGGCCGCGCCGACCTGGTCGGCATGATCGGCCAGCTCAAGACCAACATCGACTCCGGCATCTTCCAGGCCGTGCAGTGGGCCGCCATCGAGGCCCTCAACGGTGGCGAAGAGGAAACCAAGGCGGCGTGCGCGGTGTACGCGCGCAGGCACCGCCTCGTCGCCGACACGCTGAACAGCCTGGGCTGGAACATCAAGCCGCCACGCGCGACCTTTTATGTGTGGGCGCCGGTGCCGAAGGGATATGACTCGATCGGCTTCGCGTCACACGTCCTGGACGAGGTTGGAGTGAACATCACGCCCGGCATCGGGTTCGGCCCCCACGGCGAGGGCTACTTCCGTCTGTCCGTCACCGCACCCGACGCGCGGCTCGAAGAGGCCATGGCTCGAATGAGGAAGCTCGCGCTCTGATCACGACCAGGAGCCCGCGCGAGCGGGCTTATCTCGTCGGGATCCTGCTGCCCGGCACAACTCCCGAGATGGTGCGCGACCAGATGGCGGAGCTCGCCGACCTCGCCCGGACCGCGGGCGCCGAGGTGGTCGGCTCCGACGTCCAGCGGCGATCACAGGTCGATCCCGCCCACTTCATCGGCATGGGCAAGGTCGAATCGCTGCGTGAGATGAAGATGGAAGGCGAGTACGACGTCGTCATCTGCAACGAGGATTTGAGCCCGCGTCAGCAGCGGAACCTGGAGCTCACGCTCAAGGCCCGCGTGATCGACCGGACCGAGATCATCCTCGAGATCTTCGCCCAGCACGCCCGGACCCACGAGGGCCGCCTCCAGGTCGAGGCCGCGCGGCTGCACCACCTGCTGCCGCGCCTCATCGGCGCCTACGCGTACGACCGCCAGGTGGGCGGACGGCGTGGGGGAGTAGGGGCCCGCGGTGGCTTTGGCGAGCAGCAGATCGAGGTCGAGCGGCGCCGTATCCGCAAGCGGATCCGGGACCTGGACCGTGAGATCGAGCAGGTGCGCACGCAGCGGCACCAGCAGCGAACCGGCAGGCGCCGCGCCGCGCTCGAGACCGCGGCGATCGTCGGCTACACGAACGCCGGCAAGTCGACCCTGCTGAACGTGCTCACCGGGGCGGAGGTGCGCGCGGAGCAACGGCTCTTCGCCACGCTCGATCCGACGACGCGCAAGCTCGAGCTGCCGGCCGGTCGCGAGCTGCTGCTCACCGACACCGTGGGCTTCATCCAGAAGCTGCCGACCGACCTCGTCGCCGCGTTCCGAGCGACGCTCGAGGAGGTGACCGAGGCGGACCTGATCGTCCAGGTGCTCGACCTGAGCTCGCCAGCGGTCGAAGAGCAAGCCGCGACGGTGGAGGAGGTCCTGGCCGACCTGAGCGCCGGCGACAAGCCGCGCGTGGTGGCGCTGAACAAGGTCGACCTCCTCGGCCCCGCGTCGCGCAGGCGGGCGATCGCCGCCCTGACCGAGCGCTACCCGGGCGCGGTCGCCATCTCCGCGCTCCAGCAAACGGGATTCGACGAGCTGCTGGGCGCCATCGACGCCGCCAGCCGCGGCGACTCAGTCCCACTCGAGATCCTCGTGCCCTACGGGCGGGAGGGAGTCCTGGCCGAGCTGCGCAAGATCGGTGGCGTCGACCGCACGGAATACGTCGAGGGGGGAACCAGGGCCTGGGGTTGGGCGCCCCGCCACGCGGCAGGGCGCTTTGTCGAGTACAGCTCTAGCTGAAGAGCCTGATCACACCCCGGACCTGGCCGACCAGGCTGACGTTGGTGGTGACGATCGGTTCGTAGGCCGGGTTCTCGGCGATCAGCCGGACGTGCCCGTCGCTGCGCTCGAAGCGCTTGACGGTGGCGTCGCCGTCGACGAGCGCGACCACGATCGAGCCGTTCGAGGCCTCGTGCTGAGGCCGGACGAGCACCAGGTCGTCGTTCAGGATGCCGGCGTTGATCATGCTGTCGCCGCGGACGCGCAGCAGGAAGTAGCCGTCCTTGGCGATGTCCGCGGAAAGCAGGACGTGGTCCTCGATGTTTTCCTCGGCGAGGATCGGGCTACCGGCGGCCACGTTGCCCACGATGGGCACGGAGACCGCGTTGCGGCGCGCCTCCGCCACCTCGAGATCCGAGGTCAGCTGCACGGTCCGTGACTTGCTGGGATCGCGCTTGATCAGGCCGCGGCGCTCGAGCTGGGTGAGGTGGTTGTGGACCGTCGAGCTGGAACTCAGGCCCACCGCCTCGCCGATCTCCCGGACGCTCGGCGGGTAGTTGCGGACCTTGGTGACGTAGCGGATGTAGTCGAGGATCTTGGACTGTCGGTCGGTGAGCTGCTCAGGCAATTTTTGTTCTTCTCCAGAGCGTGGTGGGACGACGCTGAGACCAAGCCTAGCACTTTGGGCGCCGGGGTGCAAACCTTTGTTCGACATCTTGACAGCCGAACAGCCGTTCGCTACAGTGGCGAACGTATGTACGCCGTCGGTCACGGGATCAAACCTTGGCGGGCACCTCGTGCCGGTGGCATTCGGTCGATGCGGCGACTGTTGGCGGCAGTCGCCGCCGTTTTCCTGATAGCGGTGGGTCTCGCCCTGGCGGCCCACGGCAGCACGTCCACGGCCTACACGACGGTGGTCGTCCAGCCAGGCGACACGCTGTGGGCGATCGCGTCGGCGCAGTATCCGGCGGATGATGTGCGGGTCCGTGTCCAGGACATCGAGGCCGCCAACGGGCTCGCCGGCCCGAACATCGAGGTGGGGCAGACCCTGCGGCTGCCCGGCTAGGCCGTGAGGCTCGTCCTGGTCACGCGCCAGGGCTGCTCCCTCTGCGAGTCGGCGCTGGCCCTCCTCCGCGGTCTCGGTCACGAGCCCGAGCTGCAGGACGTCGACACCGACGATGCGCTGCATGACCTCTACGACTGGCGCGTCCCCGTGGTGCTGGTCGACGAGCGAATCGTCGCCGAGGGCAAGATCAGCCGGGATCAGCTCCTGAAAGTGGTGGGCGAGGGGCCGGTCGGGACGTCCTAGGCTGACCGACGCGGATCTTGCCCGGTTGCTCAGTGCAGCTGGCTACCGCGAGGCCGCCTGCAGTGCAATCCAAACGAGAACGGTGACACCGGCAGCCAGCATGACGGCCCCTCCAGCCTTCCACGAGTCCGGCTTGTGTCGCCAGTAGAAGCGTGTCCAGAGGCTGGGTGGCTTACGGGCGAAGTAACCGGCAGCGCGCTCGGCTGCTCCCCAAAGATTGAATGCGAGAACGGCGCCAAGCACCGTGTATAGCGCGGTGAGAGCGACAACGATGGCAACCGCAGGCACGTCGCGGATCCTACGGCTGCCGGCGGCGTTTGGGCCGTGAGCCCCTCATTGCTGCAGCTCGGCGACGCAACGAAGCCGTCGGCGACCTTGAGTGCCCATCTGGTGGCTCTGCGCCGCGATCCGAATCTTCCGATACTGCTGCTCGAGGGGATTGCGCCGGTGGGGGACGCCATCCTATACGGGCCGTCGGCTAGCCTTGTTGCTGGCGATAATAGCCCGAGCTCGTTAGTGCTGGGCGATCGCCGTCCACCAGAGGCTGATCGCGAACAACGCGCAAATTGCAAGCGTGAGAGCGCCGCTGACTCGGACATGACCCGGATTCATTTTCCTGCTGGTCCAGGTGCTCCATTGGCCCGTCCGGAGCTGGCGGACGGCGTTCGCCGAGAGCAGGGCCAGGAACAGGGTTACGACTACGGCAGTAACAGATCCGGTCACGTGGCCGATCGTACGCGGCCAGCAGGGAGGGCCATTCTAGATCGGCCGGAGGCCAGCCTGGTTGCTGCCGACAATGACTGCAGTTGGTCAGCCGAGCGGCGCCGCGGCGACTGCGTTCTAAAGCGACAGGAGGTCTATAGCGCCGCAGACGCGAGCGACGCTACCCACCCAGTCCCGCCGTCTGGTCAGCTTGAACGCGCGAGCCAGGATTCCGAAACAGACGGCCATGATCCAAAGAATTCCCAGAGCGACGACCGCAACGGGCGCGACCTCGCGCATGAACGGAGTCTAGGCCTCGGCGGGGAAGGCGTCGCGTCAACTGCGAGGCGATGCTCGACGGGCCGCGCAAGAGTCAACCATCGGTCGGACCGTAAGCCCGCCGGCAGCGTTTGGGCCTCTAGGCCGCCAACGGGCTCGCCGGCCCGAACATCGAGGTGGGGCAGACACTCCGGCTGCCCGGCTAGGCCGTGAGGCTCGTCCTGGTCACGCGACAGGGCTGCTCCCTCTGCGAGTCGGCGCTGGGCCTCCTCCGCGATCTCGGTCACGAGCCCGAGCTGCAGGACGTCGACACCGACGACGCGCTGCATGACCTCTACGACTGGCGCGTCCCCGTCGTGCTGGTCGACGAGCGCATCGTCGCCGAGGGCAAGATCACCCGCGAGCAGCTCGTGAAAGTGGTGGGCGAGGGGCCGGTCGGGCCCTCCAAGCCGGAGCCCCAGTTCGCCCGGTTGCTGTTGATAATGACGGTTCTCCGGTACATACGCTACGAAACCGATGTCCGGGCACGGTGGATCTTATTCGGCGAGTGCATCGGCTTCGGTTCGAACGCTTGAGTCCCTCGATGATTCAATTCGCGCTGACGCCAGTAATGGTTCTCCTGATCCTGCAACCATTCGCGCGGTAGAAATTTCGGCCCGAGCGTGTATCTGCTTCGCTTGAGGACTTCGATCATGGAAAGGGCGTTGTCGCATTGCGGACCCTTTATCCGCAGCCATGGACGGACGCCGCGCAGAAATGGCTCTGCGGAGGTTCCAGTCGGACTGCGCCACGCCCAAGCAGGCCGATCGGTGGCACTCGCGCGGGACATTGCGACGACCCAGCCTGCCCAGATTGAGCGCATCCAGTCGAGCACATCCCGTTCCCGGTTCACGGCAACGACCGCAACGCCATAGTAGAAGCGGTTGCGGGGCGTGCTAAAGCTCCGCGTGACGGCGATACAGCCCTCGCCGTCGACGAATCCGGCCGCATAGGCCCAGTCTGTCTCTTTGATCTCGCTCACGGCTTACGCCGAACGCTGCAGCGCCGGCTCCGCGTCCAGGCCCCGCAGGAAGACCTCCAGCGGCAGCGCCGCGGACTCGAAGTCGTCCCGGAGCAGGTCCAGGTCGGCGCCGGCCTGGCCAAGCCCGGCCACCGCCAGCTCGGCCGTGCGCAAGCTTGCCTTGACGTAGGCCTCAAGGGGCCCCTCCAGCGGCCGCAGGCGGCCTTCCTGGCGCCAGCTGTCGCGGACGTCGCCTGACAGCTCGAGCAACCGGTCCACCAGGGACCTCGCGACGCGTCGTTCCAGGCCCTCGGAGGCCAGGCGCGAGCGCGCCTCGCCAAAGGCGCGGATCAACCGCCGCAGCTTGACCTGGGTCGCCAGAGTTCGCATGGTCAAAGCACAGTATACCGAACGGGTGTTCGGAGCGCAAGGGGGCCCCTGTTAAGCTCGGCCGGTGCGCGACCTCCTGGTCACGGCCGGGGTCCTCCTCCCCCTCGCCCTCGACACCTTCGCCCTTGCCTCCGCCCTGGGCATGGCCGGCCTAGAGCCCAGGCACCGGCTCCGCGTCGCCCTCATCTTCACGGCCTTCGAAGCCGGGATGCCGATCATCGGCCTGCTGGCGGGCCGCATCCTGGGCGGCTTCATCGGAGAGTGGGCGGGCTGGGGCGGAATCATCGTCCTCGCCGCCGCCGGGATCCTCCTCCTTAGGCCCGCCAAGGACGAGGAGGCTGAGGACCGCCGGCTCCGCCTGCTGGCCCACGCCCGCGGCCTGGCCATCATCGACCTAGGGCTTGGCATCAGCGTGGACGAGCTCACCGTGGGCTTCAGCGCCGGGCTGCTGGCGCTGCCGCTCGTGCTGGTCGTGATCTGGATCGCCGTCCAGGCCTTCGCCGCCGCCCAGGTCGGCCTCAGGTTTGGATCGAGGATCGGCGAAGAGGTCCGCGAGCGATCCGAGCAGGCGGCAGGCTTCGCCCTGATCGTGGTCGCCGCAATCCTGGTCGGGCTGAAGCTGCTGAACGTCTAGGGCGGTTTACGGAGCAAAGATCACGCACAGGCTCGACGCCAGCGACTCGGCGTCGGCCCCCGGGTGGGTGAGGAAGTAGCCCACGGCGTCGCTGACGGCGCCGACCACGGCCCGGCCAAAGACCGCCGGGTCCTTGTCGGAGTAGAAGGGGTCGTGGTTCATCGCGTGGCGGACCTCCTCGGCCACCGCATCCGCAAAACGGGCCTGCAGGTCGCGGCGGACCGCCTCGACATCCTCGCTGAGCCCGACCGATTCCACGATCAGAAGGCGCGCCACGTCCGGCTGCTCGAAGCACTCCCGCACGAACCGCGAGATGCCCAGGCGGAGCCGCGCGTGATGATCGTGGCCGGTCGCCGCCTCGGTCAGCACCTCGTGGATCAACGCGCCGCCCTCCGACGCCAGCACCTCGCGAAAGCAGTGCTCCTTGGACTCGAAGAACTCGTAGAACGCCGACTTGGAGACACGCGCCAGGGTCACCACGTCGTCGACCGAGGTCACCGTGTAGCCGTGGCTGGCGAACAGCGCGAGCGCCGCGTCGACGATGCGCCTGCGCCGCCTCTCGATCCTCGCGTCCCGTCGCAGCTGCGCGGACGGAACCGCCACGAACGGCCTAGCCTGCCGCCAGGGCGCGCGAGATGACCAGGCGCTGGATCTCGCTCGTGCCTTCGAACAGTGTGTAGATCTTGGCGTCGCGGTGCCACTTCTCGACCGGGAAGTCGCGGATGTAGCCATAGCCCCCGCAGATCTGGATCGCCTGCTCGGTCACCTTGACCGCGACCTCACCCGCCTTGAGCTTGGCCATCGAGCCTTCGGCGTGCTTGAACTCGCCGCCATTGCGGCCTTCCCAGAGCGCCCGCCAGATCAGCGCCCGCGTGGCCTCGATCTCGGTCGCCATGTCGGCCAGCATGAAGGCGATCGCTTCGTTCTCGATCAGGGTGCGGCCGAACTGCTTGCGCTGCTTGGCGTAGTCCAGGGCGAACTCAAAAGCCGCCCGCGCGATGCCCAGGGCCTGGGCGCCGACGATCGGCCGCGACAGCTCGAAGGTCTTGAGTGCAGTCGAGGAGCGCTGGGACTTTCCCTCGCGCGCGCGGGCCAGCCTGGCCTCGAGCTTCTCCATGCCGCCGAGCACGTTCTCGGCGGGGATCGTGCAGTCCTCCAGCAGCACCTCGGCCGTGTGCGAGGCACGGATGCCCATCTTCTTTTCCTTCTTGCCCATGCGCAGGCCCTTGGTCCCGTGCGGCACTACAAATGAGGCCTGGCCCCGTGTGCCGAGCTCGGGCTCGACCGCGGCGACCACTACATGGACGTCGGCTATCCCGCCGTTGGTGATGAAGATCTTCTGGCCGTTGATGACCCACTGGCCGTTCTGGCGCACAGCCCGCGTCTTCATCGACGAGACGTCGGAGCCGGCGTCCGGCTCGGTGACGCAGAACGCACCCAGGGCCGGCTTCTCCGGGGTGCCGAAACAGGCCGGGATCCACTGCGAGATCTGGTCCGGGGTGCCCTGGGAGAAGATCGCCGCCACCGGCAGCCCGGTGCCCTGGATCGCCAGCGCGATTCCGGCGCAGCCCCAGGTGAGCTCCTCGGCGACCAGGGCGGGCATGATGCCTGTCCCGTCACCGTATGTCTGCTGCAGGAACTCGGTCCCGTAGAGCCCGACCTCGGCCGCCTTCTTGACGACCGGCCATGGGAACTCCTCGGACTCGTCGTACTGGTGCGCGACCGGCCGGATCTCCTTCTCGGCAAAGCTGTGGACCCAGTCGCGAATTTCCTTCTGCTCGTCGGTCAGCTCAAACGAAACCATTGCCTTCTCTTTTCGTTCTCCTGGCTACATAAACGCCCTGGTACTCGTACGTACCGTTTCCACGACGTTACGCGCCGCGGCGCCGGGGTGTCAATCGCTTAAGCCGCGCTGGTAGCGGCGCCAGCCCTGGATGAAGAGCCGGTAGGCGCTGAAGACCAGGAAGGCGCCCCACACCCGGGCCAGGATCGGCCCGGGCACCTCGACCGCCACGAGCGCTCCGAGCACGGCACCGACCACTCCCCCACCTCCCATCCAGAGCGCGGGTCGAATGGTGACGTTGCCCTCCCGGAGGTGGGTGATCCCGCCCACGATCGCGGTTGGCACGATCGCGACGAGGGAGGTGCCCTGGGCGACCGCCTGCGAGACGCGGAGGCCGACGGTCATGATCGGCACGAACAGCAGGCCGCCGCCGATGCCGACGGTGCCGCTGACGAACCCGGCTGCGAGGCCGCCGGCGATTAGCAGCAGGTCAGACCAGGTCAAGGGAAGAAGAGCTCCTTGACGCCGATGATCCCGAGCACGGCGGCCACGGCAAACGTCAGCTCGCGGTCCGGGATCCGGCTCAGGAGCCGGGCGCCGGCGTAGGCGCCGAGGACGCTGCCGACGACCAGGAACAGGGCCAGGTGGAAGTCCACCTGGGGTGAGCCTTTACGGAAGTAGTAGATGGGCAGCGCCGCGATCGCAATCGGAATGATGGCCACCAGCGAGTTGGCGTTTGCATTGCGCTGCGGCATGCCGGTCCACAGGACCTGCAGGGGCACGAGCACGAAGCCCCCACCCACGCCAAGCAGACCTCCGAGCAGCCCGCCCAGGAATCCGATCGCCGCGAAGACGGCCTGGCGGCTTATTCCGTCGTCCGGGTGGGCGTCTCGGGCTGGTTCACCACCACGCTGTGGTGTCGGAACTGGACGTTCGAAGGCACCTCGGACGCCGGCTGCTTCGCCTTCTTCTTTTTCTTGGTCTCCCGACCCTGCTTGTTGCGGCCCTTAGCCATGGCGCCCAGTTTCCACGACCAGGGCCAGTTCGCGCAAGAACGACTCGACGTCGGTCACGAGGCCGATCGACTGCCAGCTGCCTCGATCGGCAAGCTTGGTCACGACGGCGGGGTTGATGTCGACGCAGACGGTGCGCACGCCGGCGGGCAGCATGTTGCCCGTCGCTATCGAGTGCAGCATCGTCGACAGCATCAGCGCTACGCGAACGCCCTTGACCGCCGCGCGCATGCGTCGCTGTGCCTCGACCATGTCCGTGACGACGTCGGGCAGCGGGCCGTCATCACGCACGGAGCCGGCGAGGACGATCTCCACGTCATGCTCGATCGCCGACTTCATGACGCCGGACTTCAGCTGCCCGCTCTCGACCATCTGGCGCAGCCCACCCGCTGCGCGGACGCGGTTGATCGCCCGCATGTGGTGCTCGTGCCCGTGCTCGATGGCCAGGCCGCTGGAGATGTTCACGCCGAGCGCCGTGCCGAAGAGCGCCGACTCGACGTCGTGCACCGCGAGCGCGTTGCCTGCGAACAGCACCTGGACAAAGCCGAGCTCGATCAGGCGCGACAGGTAGACACCGGCGCCGGTGTGCACGACCGCAGGCCCGGCGACGACGAGTATCCGTCCGCCTGAGTCGCGCACCTGGCGCATCTCCTCGGCGATACCGGCGATCAGCACCTTCTTCGGCTTCTCCGCCGAGACCTCGCTGCCCATGAAGCTGAAGATCTCGGTGTCCCGCGAGCGCTCGAGGGGCGTGACGCGGACGCCCTGGTGGCCGATCACGACCTCCATGCCCGGCTTCGCGTCCTGGAACACGATGCACCAGGCACGATGCGCCTTGCGGTCGACGGCGATCGCGGTGTCCATCTCGATGTCCTCCACCGAGACCCAGCGGCCGTCGAGCAGCACCTCGGTCGGCAGGTTGCTCGTCGAATAGAAGCCTTCGGGAAAGACCCCTTCGCGGGTGACCTTGTCGACGCGTACCGGCTGCTCATGCTCGACGGTCGCCCCCAGCGCCCGAGCCCTTTGCACGATGCGGTCGAGGAGCTCGACCGAGTCGGCGTAGACCTCCATGCGGCACACCGAAGGGTCGGTCTTGTGCTGGCCGACCTTCAGCTCCTCGATGTTGAAGTTGCCGCCCAGGTCCATGACCATGTCCATGACCTGCGGCAGCATCATCGAGTCGATGATGTGTCCCTGCAGCACCAGGCGCGCGCTGTGTGCCTTGCTCATGCGCGGACCCCGGCGGCCGCGTTGATCTGCGCGCGCAGGGCGGCAGCCTCCCCCGCGGGACTCCTGGCGTAGAGGACGCTGCGGCTGGCGGCGATGAGACACGACGCCGGGTCGCCGTTCCACGCGGCCCGCACCGCCGCCTCGACGTCCCCGCCCTGCGCTCCCACCCCTGGCAGCAGGAATGGCAGGTCGGTGGCGCGGCGCACCTCGGCGACCTCCGCCGGCGCGGTGGCGCCGACGACCAGGCCGACGTTCGAGCTTGCGTTCAGCCGCTCGGCGAGCGACACGACGTGGCGAAAGACCGGCCGCCCATCGGCCTCGAGATGCTGAATATCCACCGCCCCCGGGTTGGACGTGCGGCACAGGACGTAGACGCCGCGGTCCTCATAAGCGGTGAATTCCCGCAGCGAGTCCGACCCGAGATAGGGATTCACCGTCGCCGCGTCCATCGCCAGGGTCCCGAACACGGCCCGCGCGTAGGCCCGCATCGTGTTGTCCATGTCACCACGCTTGGCGTCGAGCAGGAACGGGGTCTGCGGCGCCGCGTCGCGCAGCTCCAGCAGCGCGGCCCAGCCGTCGGGCCCGTACTGCTCCCAGAAGGCGCTGTTGGGCTTGAAGCAGCAAATGTGCTCCTCGGTCTGGCGCACGACCTCGCGGCAGTGGCGCAGCGCGCCCGCGGCACCGCCCTCGATGCGGTCGGGGTCTGGGTCGAGGCCCACGCACAGCAGGGTGTTGCGCTCGCGCGAGAGCGCGCGCAGTCGTTCGAAGTAGCCCAAGGCCTTCAAATCGTAGGTGGCGCCGGACGGACGAGCGAATAGACGACAAGGTCGTGCCATCCGCCCGCGCGGAACTGCGCCCCCCGCAGGACGCCCTCGCGGACGAACCCCGCCTTCTCCAGCGCACGCTGCTCGGCGGTGTTCTCGACGTCGGTCATCGCGTCGATGCGGTTGGCGGTGGTGGTGGCGAACAGCCGGTCGGCAAGGAGGCGCTGCGCCTCGCCGCCGTAGCCGTGGCCTCGAGCCTCGGGGACGAGGGCGATGCCGATGTTCCAGGACCGCGATTGGGGATTGGGCCCGTAATGGACCGCGTGCCAGGAGACAGACCCGATCGGCCGTCCGTCCTGCGCCACCTCAACGATCAAAGCGCCGCGGTCCTCGTCGATCAGCCCGCGCTCGCGGATCGCCGATCCGACCGGCCGCGACGGAAGGCCGAAGTCGTTGAACTCGCCGCGGTAGCCGGGGCCCTGCCAGAGCTCGAGCAGCCTGGCGTCGGCAGTCGTCGCTTCGCGGAGCCGGACGCGGGGGCGCATCAGATTGGAAAAGTTACTTCCGGGCGACAATTGACGTGTGATGAGGATCGCTCTCGCGCAGGTCAATCCGACGGTTGGGGACCTGGCCGGCAACGCGAGGCTGGTCGTCGACCGGATCGAGAGGGCGCGGCAGCTCGGTGCCGACATCGTGTGCTTCCCCGAGCTCGTGATCACCGGCTACCCGCCAGAAGACTTGGTCCTGAAGCCTTCGTTCGTCCGCGACAACCTCGAGCAGCTCGAATGGGTCGCGCGGGCCACCCAGGACATCTCGGCGGTGGTGGGGTTCGTCGACCAGGACGGCGACATCTTCAACGCCGCGGCCTTCCTCCACCACGGCGAGATCAAGGCGGTGTTCCACAAGGTCTTCCTGCCCAACTACGGGGTCTTCGACGAGAAGCGCTACTTCGAACCCGGGCACCGCTGCCCGATCGTCGAGCTCGACGGCGTGCGGATCGGCCTCTCGGTCTGCGAGGACTGCTGGTTCCCCGCCGGCCCGATGGCGTGGCAGGCCCACCACGGCGCGCAGGTCCTGATCAACATCAACGGATCGCCATACCACTACGGCAAGCGTGCGCCTCGGGAGGACATGGTGCGCGGCCGGGCCGTCGACTATGGCGCGTTCGTGGCGTGGGTGAACACCGTCGGCGGCCAGGACGAGCTCGTGTTCGACGGCAACAGTGTGGTCTTCGACCCCCACGGCCGGCTGCTCGCGCACGCGGCGTCTTTCGTCGACGAGCTCCTGGTCTGCGACATCGACACCGATCACCCGGCGCACCGGCCGGTCGAGCACCTGCGGCGCGAGAGCGAAGCGGCCGAGCGGCTCGAGCTCACCGTGAGCGAGATCAGCCTCGAGAGCGCCGGCCGCGATAGCCCCAAGCCGCCGCTCGAGCAGCGGATCGCCGAGCCGCTCGAAGGCGCCGCCGAGATCTACGCCGCGGTGGTGCTGGCGACGCACGACTACATGCGCAAGCAGGGCTTCCAGAAGGTCGTGATCGGCATGTCCGGAGGCGTCGACTCCGCGCTCACGGCGGCGATCGCCTGCGACGCCCTCGGCGCCCAGAACGTGATCGGCGTCCGCATGCCGTCGCGGCACACCTCGGCCGAGAGTCTCGAGGACGCCGGGCTTGTCGCCGAGAACCTCGGCATGCAGTTGATAGACCTCTCGATCGAGCCTCCACACCGCGGCTTCGAGGAGATCCTTCAGCCTGCCTTCCAGGGCACCAAGCCGGGAGTCGCCGAGGAGAACGTGCAGCCTCGCATCCGTTCCACCATCCTGCATGCCCTCTCCAACAAGTTCGGCTACATAGTCTTGAGCACGGGCAACAAGTCCGAGCTCGCGACCGGCTACGGGACCCTGTACGGCGACATCGCGGGCGGTTACGCCGTCCTCAAGGACATCACCAAGACCGCCGTATACGAGCTGTGCCGCTACCGCAACTCGCTCGGCCCCGCGATCCCTGAGCGGGTGATGAACAAGCCGCCCTCGGCGGAGCTCAAGCCCGGTCAGCTGGACACGGACAGCCTGCCGCCCTACGAGGAGCTCGACCCCATCTTGATCGGCTACATCGAGGACGACCTCAGCCCGGAGGAGCTGGTCGCGGCCGGGCACCGGCCGGAGACGGTGGCCCGAGTGATCCAGCTCGTCGACCGCAGCGAGTACAAGCGCCGGCAGGCGCCGCCGGGGGTGAAGATCACCGAGCGGGCCTTCGGCCGCGACCGCCGGATGCCCATCGTCAACCGCTACAGTCCCAACGGGGGACGGCCCAGGTGATCTCGCAGGCATAATTCCTGTCGATATCCTCTATAGGTAGGAGCTATGGGCGGAAGCTTTGACGTGGTCGTCATCGGAGGCGGGCCCGGCGGCTACGTGGCCGCCTTGCGCGCCGCCCAGCTGGGGGCCAAGACGGCGATCGTGGAGAAGGACCGGATGGGAGGCACCTGCCTTGTTCGCGGCTGCATCCCGACCAAAGCCCTGCTCCAGTCGGCAGAGCTCTATACGGAGGTCAAGGCGGGAGCTCCCTTCGGCGTCGTGGTCGACAACCTGCGGTTCGACTGGCCGGCGGCCCAGAAGCGGAAGACTCAGGTCGTCGACCAGCTCGTCAAAGGGGTCGAAGGGCTGCTGAAGGCCGGAGGCGTCACGTCTATCAGGGGCACCGCGCGTCTCGGCGGCAAGGGCGTGATCGAGCTGGACGGCGACCAGCTGCAGGCCAGGGACATCGTGATCGCCACCGGCTCGGCGATCTCCCGCGTCCCGATTCCCGGCGCCGAGCTGACCATCGACTCGGACCGGATCCTGGAGCTGCAAGAGGTCCCGAAACGCCTCGCGGTCATCGGAGGCGGCGTGGTCGGGATGGAGTTCGCCGCCATGTTCGCCGCGCTCGGCAGCAAGGTCTCCGTGCTCGAGATGCTGCCGCAGGTTCTGGCGATGGTCGATTCCGACCTCGTGGCGGTCTACACCAAACACCTTGCGAAACTCGGCGGCGAGATCCACACCAACAGCAAGGTCACCGAGGTCGCGAAGAGCGGCGGCGCGTTGAGGGTCAAGTTCTCCGAGGGCGGACAGGACGGTGCGGTCGACGCCGACCAGGTCCTGATGGCGGTCGGCCGCGTGCCCTACACCCAGGGGCTCGAGGCCGAGAAGGCGGGGGTCAAGCTCGAGCGCGGCCGGGTGGTCGTCGATGAGCACCTGCACACCGACGCCGACGGCGTCTGGGCGATCGGGGACGTCATCGGCGGCATCATGCTCGCCCACGTCGCCTCCTACGAAGGGGTGTGCGCGGTCGAGAACATCGCGGGCCACCAGCGGACGCCGGACTACCACGCGGCCCCGAACTGCATATACACGGACCCCGAGATCGCGCACGTCGGGCTGGGGGAGAAAGAGGCGAAGGACAAGGGCATCGCGGTCAAGGTCGGACGCTTTCCGTTCGCCGCGTCGGGTCGCGCGCTGACGCTGGGTCAGACGGAGGGCTACGCGAAGGTGCTCGCCGACCCGGAGTCGGGCAAGCTGCTCGGCGCCCACATCATCGGGCCGCGCGCCACGGACTTGATCGCGGAGGCCACTCTCGCGATCCAGACCGGTCTAACCATGGAGCAGCTGGACCTCACCATCCACGCGCACCCGACGCTGCCGGAGTCGCTGATGGAAGCCGCGCTCGCCGCACAAGGGCGAGCCATTCACGTGGCCAATCGCAGAACCGCACTCCCCTCCGGCGCCGCAGGAGGCGCCGCCTCCCCGACCAGCGGGGAGGCGAATCAGGTTCACTCCGGCGCCATAAGCGGCGGCGCCGCCTCCCCGACTAGCGCGGAGGCGAATCAAGTCCCGTCCGGCTCCCCGACTGGCGGGGAGGTGGATCAAGTTCCCACCGGCGGCATGGCCGCCACCTCCTCACACCGTGGGGAGTCAAACCAGAATCAGGAGAAGCCGATGGCCGCCACCGTCAAACCATCCTCCACCCCACCTCTCGTGCCCAGCGCGATCACACGGAAGGCGCTCGAGCTGACCAGGGACAACAAGGACTTCCTGCTCGGCATGCACCGGCAGATGCAGCTCATCCGCCGCTTCGAGGAGCGGGCGCAGGAGCAGTACACGAAGGCGAAGATCGGCGGCTACTGCCACCTCAACATCGGAGAGGAGGCGACGGTGGTCGGCGGCATCCTCGCCCTCAAGCCCAACGACTGGATCTTCACCAGCTACCGAGAGCATGGGCACGCGATCGCCCGCGGCGTCGACCCCAAGGCTGTGATGGCGGAGCTGTTCGGCAAGGAGACCGGCACCTCGCACGGACGTGGGGGCTCGATGCACCTGGTCGACTACGGCAAGCGGTTCATGGGCGGCTACGGCATCGTCGGCGGTCACCTGCCGCTGGCCGTCGGCGGCGCTTGGGCGGTCAAGTACCGCAAGCAGCCTGACGTGATCTTCTGCATGTTCGGCGACGGCGCGACCAACATCGGCGCCTTCCACGAGTCGCTGAACATGGCCAAGGTTTTCAACCTCCCTGTCGTCTGGTACTGCGTCAACAACCGCTACGGGATGGGCACGCCGGTCGAGAAGGCCTCCGCCGTGGCTGACATCTACAAGAAGGCCTGCGCGTATGACATGGAGTCGATCCAGGTCGACGGCATGAACCTGCGCGAGGTCCTGCTCAAGACGAGCGAGATCGTCGAGAAGACGCGCGCCGACTCGGAGCCGCGATTCATCGAGGCCCTGTGCTACCGCTTCCGGGGCCACTCCGTCGTCGACCCGGACAAGTACCGCTCCGAGGAAGACAAGGTGAAGTGGCGCAAGGCCGACCCCATCGTCGGCTTCGAGCACGAGCTGGAGAAGAGCGGCCTCGCCGACGAGGAGTACTTCAAGAACGTCCGTGTCGAGATCGACAACGAGGTCAAGGACATCATCCAGTACGCGGACGAGAGCCCCGACCCGAAGACCGAGGACCTCTACAAGTACGTTTACGCGGGCCAGTGGGACAACGACCCGGCCCTGCGAGCGGAGCGGGTCTGATGGCGACGGCCACCCAGGACAAGAAGGCGCCAGCCGCCGCAGAGGAAAAGCTCTACCGAGTCGCGCTTCGCGAGGCACTGCTGGAAGAGATGGAGCGCGACGACTCGGTGTATCTCATCGGTGAGGACATCGGCAAGTTCGGCGGTGCGTACCGCGTGACAGACGGCCTGCTCGACAGGTTCGGACCGCAGCGCGTCGTCGACGCCCCCATCGCAGAGGAGGTCATCGTCGGCACCGCGATCGGTTCAGCGATGCTCGGCCTGCGGCCGGTGGTCGAGATGATGACGATCAACTTCTCACTGATCGCCTACGACCAGATCGTCAACAACGCGGCCAAGATCCGCTACATGTTCGGCGGCGAGGTCAAGGTGCCGATGGTGATCAGGATGCCTGGCGGCGCCGGTCACCAGCTGTCAGCGCAGCACTCGCACAGCTTTGAGGTCCTTTACGGTTTGATTCCGGGCCTGCTGGTTGTCGCGCCCACGACTCCGGAAGACGCGAAGGGCATGCTCAAGTCGGCGATCCGCGGCGACAACCCGGTGATGTTCCTCGAGTCGATGAGCCTGTACAACATCCGCGGCATGGTGCCGAACGGCGACTACACGACCCCGCTCGGCAAGGCCGCGTTGCGACGCGCGGGTTCCGACGTGACCATCGTCGGCGTCTCCCGCATGGCAGTGCTCGCCAACGAGGCGGCCAAGCAGCTCGAGGAGGAAGACATCGACGCCGAGGTCATCGACCTGCGCTCGATCCGCCCCATCGACTGGCAGCCGATCATCGACTCGGTGCGCAAGACGAGCCGCCTGGTGGTCGTCGAGGAGGGCTGGTCCACCTACGGCGTGACGGCGGAGATCGCGGCGGGCGTGCAGGAGAAATGCTTCGACTACCTCGACGCGCCGGTGCGCCGCCTGGGAGGCGCGCAGGTACCGATGCCCTACGCGCAGGGCCTGGAGAGGGCCTCGATCCCGACCGCCGAAGACATCAAGCGGCTGGTGCGCGCCACACTGGGCAAGAAGCCAGATGTCTGAGATAAACATGCCCAAGCTCTCCGACACCATGGAGGAGGGCACGATCGTCGAGTGGAAGAAGAAGTCGGGCGACCAGGTCAAGACCGGCGACGTGCTGGCCGAGGTCGAGTCGGACAAGGCCACCTTCGACCTCGAGGCTGACGCCGACGGCACACTCCAGATCCTCGTCGAGCAGGGGGTGCCGGCGAAGATCGGCGCCCCGATCGCGACGATCGGCGACGGCGGCGCCGCCGCACCGGCGCCCTCGAAGGAAGCAGCGGTCAAGCCGGCGCCGAAGGCCGAGCCGAAGCCAGGCAAGCCCGAGTCCGCCCCGGCCGCCGCCGCCGAGGCCGAGCCCGAGCCTGAGCCGGCCCCTGAACAAGGAGCCCCTCCTCCACCCCCGGCCTCGCCTCCGCGGCGAGAGCCTGCGGCAGAGGAAGGCAGCATCAAGGCCTCCCCGCTGGCCCGCCGGCTGGCCGAAGAGATGGGCGTCGACCTCGCCTCGCTGAAAGGCACGGGCCCCGACGGGCGGATCGTCAAAGAGGACGTGATGGCCGCCGGCTCGACGAAACCGAAAGCCGATCGCCGGCGCGCGCCCGCCGCGCCCGAGCGACCCAGCGGTCCGGACGTCGAGACGATCGAGGCCACCCGCATGCAGGCGACGATCGCCCGTCGCATGGTCGAGGCGAAGTCAACGGTGCCCGAGTTCCAGGTCACCGTCGAGGCTCGGGTCGACCTCGCCGTGAGCCTGCGCCAGCAGCTCAAGGACTCGGTGCCGGGCGCCGAAAAGGTGACGATGACCGACTTCCTGGTCCGCGCGTGCGCGCTCGCGCTGCGCAAGTTCCCAGAGGTCAACAGCTCGTGGGCCGACGGCCGCTTCCAGCGCAAGCGGTCGATCAACATCGGACTCGCTGTGGCGCCGAGCCAGGGCATGGGCCTCCTCGTCCCGGTCGTCCACGACGCCGACGTCAAGGACCTGATCCAGATCTCGATCGAGTCGCGACAGGTCATCGAGCGTGCGCGGTCCGGCCGGCCGGCCGAGGGCGACCTGAGCGGCGCCACGTTCTCGATCTCCAACCTGGGCATGTACGGGGTGGACGAGTTCACCGCCATCATCAACCCGCCGGAGGCGGCGATCCTCGCGGTGGGTGCCATCAAGGACGTGCCTGTCGTCGAAGAGGGCCGCATCGTCCCCGGCAAGGTGATGCGGATGACGCTGTCGGTCGACCACCGGGTCTTCTACGGCGCCACCGCGGCCCAGTTCATGGCCGAGGTAAGGCGCTTGATCGAGAATCCGGTCACCCTCATCGTGCAGGCGGGGTGACGCCGGCCGACATGGGCAACACCAAGGGGTTTGCTTCGGGCTAGGCGACCGCCTCCGCGGGAGGCACTGGCTTTGCCGCCGCGTCCCTCGAGGCCGGCAGCCGCAGGTGGACCTGCAGGCTGCCCGTGGCGTCGAAGTCGGCCCACATCCGTCCTTTCATCGCCACCGCGAGCTCGCGCGAGATCGACAGGCCCAGGCCGACGCCTCCGGCGGCGGCCGAACGGGACGGGTCTGCCCGGTAGAAGCGGTCGAACATGCGGTCAGGGTTGGGGCGGTGCGGCCCGACCGGGTTGGAGACGACAGTCTCCACGCTCGCGCCGCTCAGCAGAGCGACGGCGCTGATCGTCGCGCCCTCTGGGGCGTACTTGACCGAGTTGTCCAGCAGGTTGTCGAGGATCTGGTGCAGCCGCTCCGGGTCGGCGGCGACAGGCGGGATGTCGTCGGGCACGTGCATCTGCAGCGTCAGGTGGCGTGCGGCGGCGCGCGGGCGGACGATCTCCAGCTCCTGCTCCAGCTGGCCGGCCAGGTCGACGGCCGCTATGTGCATCGAGATCGAGCCGGCCTCGACGCGGGCGAGGTCGAGCAGCTCCTGCGCCATTCGCAGCACGCGCTCCGACTCTTCGTGCACGATCGTCGCCGCGCGCGTGCGCGCCATCTCGTCGACCAGGCTTCCGTCGACGAGCGCCTGGCTGAAACCGATCAGGCTCGTCAACGGGGTCTTGAGCTCGTGGGAGACGTTGGCGAGGAAGTCGCGCTGGGCCTTGCGTGCACGCTCGACAGCCTCGGCCATGCGGTTGAACGCCGACCCCAGCATCCCGATCTCGTCGTGTCCACGGATGCTGACCCGGCGAGCGTAGTTGCCGGCGGCGATGTCCTCGGCCGCCTCGCCCAGCTGCGTGATGGGCCTGGTCACCGAGCGGCTGACGAGGAGGACGAGGAGCATCGCGACGACGAGCGCCGCTCCGCCCGCCTCGAGCAGCCGAGTCGCAAGGTCGCCGGCCGCCGCGGTGGCGACCAGCGCTTGCGGCTGGGCGAGCACCACGTAGGAGGCATTGAGGGGATCACGTCGAGGAGAGATCTGGACCGCGGCCGCGATGTAGTCCTTTCCGTCGAGCGAGGTCGCGGCCTCGCCCACGCCGGCCACGCGCTTGGAGGCGGTGATCGCTAGCTGGGTGCCGATGGTGTCCGACGCCTCGCTGTCGAAGACGATCCTGCGGTTGGCGTCGAGCAGGATCAGGCGCTCGCCGCCCAGCTGGGGGACCATCCCGTAGAGCCTGTCGGTGAACTCGCTGTCCGACGCGAGGCGGCACGCGCCGGCCACCGAGCCCTGAAACTCGCACTCGCGCTGCTTGACCGCCGCCGCCACCACCATGACCTGGCGGTCGAGCTGGAGCTGCACGCTCTGGAACTCGAGGTCGCGTACGAAGACCCACGTGAGTGCGCCGGCGAGGAGGAGGCTGATGGCCACGATGCCCGCGGCCGCGGCGAGCAGACGGAAACGCAGGGTCAGCTTGTCGCCAGCTCCAGGCGGTAGCCGACGCCCCACACGGTCTGGATCGCCGGGTCGGTCACCTTCGCCGCCGCGAGCTTCTCCCGAACCTGCTGCACGTGCACGTCGACCGTACGCGTGTAGCCGGGGAAGTCATAACCCCACACCAGGTCGAGCAGCTCGCTGCGCTGAAAGACGCGGCCTGGATGGCGGGCGAGCAGCGTCAGGAGGTCGAACTCCTTGGGCCGCAGCTGGATGCGCTCGTCGCCGTAGCGGACCTCATGGCGCTCGACGTCGACCTCGAGCTTGCCCGCGCGTACGAGCTTGGGCTGGTCGGACTCGAGGCGGGCCCGGCGCAGCAGGGCCTTGGCCCTGGCCACCAGCTCCTGGGGGTGAAACGGCTTGGTCAGGTAGTCGTCGGCGCCGACCTCGAGCCCCACGACCTTGTCGGTCACCTCGTCGCGCGCGGTCAGCATGATGATCGGGACCTGGCTTTGCTTGCGGATCTCTTTGCAGATTGTCAGGCCGTCGACACCCGGCAGCATGATGTCGAGGATCACGAGGTCGGGCTTCACCTGGCCGAATCTCGCGACCGCCTGCGCCCCGTCCCCCACTCCCTCGACCTCGTAGCCCTCGCGGGTCAGGTACAGGCGTGTCAGCTCGATGATGTGCTTCTCGTCGTCGACGACGAGGATCTTCGGAGTCATCGGCGAACCCATCGCATCAAATTGATCACTCGCGAGGTCAGACGCCTGTCTTACAGATGTGAGCGAAATGTAATGGAGGCTATTTTGCGGCCCTCGCCCGGGACTTTCGCCCCTCCTCCGAGCGCAGGACCAGCTTCAGTGGGTTGCCCGTGAGCCCGAAGCGGTCCCGGACCTTCTTCTCCAGGTAGCGGCGATACGAGAAGTGGAGCAAGGAGGTGTCGTTCACGAACAGGACGACGGTCGGGGCCTCGCCGCTGGCCTGGGTCGCGTAGGTGAGCTTCAGGCGTTTGCCCTTGAAGCTCGGCGGTGGATGCTCGAGGAAGGCCTCGCGCAGGACCCTGTTCAGCTCGTTCGGCGGCATCTTGATCCGGCGCTGGCCGATGACCTCGAGCGCCGTCGGCAGCACAGAGCCGATACCTTCCATCGTCTTGGCGGAGACGGTGGCGACCGGGGCGAAGGTCGCGAACTTGAAGTCGTTCGCCAGTGCCTTGCGCCAGGCTGCCGGCTTGCGCAGCGCGGGTTCGACTAGGTCGATCTTGTTGACGACCAGCACCAGTCCCTTGCCGGCGTCGAGCGCGTAGCCCGCGACGTGCTGGTCCTGCGCGAGCACGCCGGCCGAGGCGTCGATGACCAGAAGCACCGCGTCAGCGCGCTCCATCGCGTGGATGCCGCGCAGGAGGCTGTAGCGCTCGAGGCGTTCGCGGCTCGACGACTTGCGGCGGATGCCGGCGGTGTCGATGAGAGCGACAGGGACGCCGTCGAACTCGAGCTCGGTGTCGATGGGATCGCGGGTGGTGCCCGGGGTGGCGCTGACGAGGGCGCGTTCGTCCCCGAGCAGGGCGTTGAGCAGCGAGGACTTGCCGACGTTGGGCCGGCCCATGATGGCGATCCGGTCCGCCTTTTCACCTGCGTCCGCCTTCGGCTCCTCGGCCGGCAGTAGATCGACGACGCGGTCGAGGAGCTCCCCCACTCCCAGGCCGTGCTGTGCTGAGATGAGGGACGGTTCGTCGAAGCCGAGCTCGAGGAGCTCGTGTGCGAGATGGCGCTCGTTCGGCGTGTCGGCCTTGTTGGCGACGACGATCACCCTGGATCTCGACCTCCTCAAGAGCTGGGCGATGTCGCGGTCGATCGGCGTCAGTCCCTGCCGCACGTCGAGCAAGAGGACGATCACGTCGGCCTGCTCGATGGCGACCCGCGTCTGGGCCTCGATGGCGGCGCGTGAGGAGTCCTGCGCTGTGTCGAGGTCGAGCCCGGCGGTGTCGACGACCGTCAGCTCGCGGCCGCGCCACTCGGCCACGCCGTAAAGGCGGTCTCTGGTGAGGCCCGACTCGGCGTCGACGATCGCCTTCCGCCAACCGATGAGGCGATTGAAGAGGGTCGACTTGCCCACGTTCGGCCGGCCGACGATGGCGACGATGGGTCGGGCCACGCGTCAATTAGACGGGTTTTGGCTGTCGCACCCACAGGATCACCGCCGCCAGGCCGCACAGCGCGGCGCTCAGGCCGAGGGCCGCTCCAGGGCTGGCGAACGTCCACAGGCCGCCGGCGATCACGCTCGCCGCCAGGTCGGCGGCGCCGTTGATGCCGTTCAGAAAGCCGAACGCGGTGCCGAGTCGAGCCTGCTCGACAAGGCTGCTCGTCAGCGACCCTTCGACGGCGCTGACCACCGGGTTCTGAGCGCCCACGAGCAGGGCCATCAGCGCGAGGGCGGCCCAGCTGTGGCCGGCCAGGCCCACCACGCAAGCCCCTGCGAAGCAGACGTACGCAGCCGCCAGCACGGGCGCCTTGCCGGCGCGGTCGGCAAGCCAGCCCGCCGGGAACGAGACCGCCGCACCCACGGCGTTGTGTGCCAGGTAGAAGCCGACAGCCGCCGCCAGCGCGGCCGCCTCACCCACCTCCGGCCGCATGATCTGCGCCGCGCGCAAGGTGAAGAAGGCGGTGGCGAAGTTGCCCACCCCGAAGATGGCGACGGGGACCATCAAGCGCCAGAAGTCCGCCGGCAGCGGGACCCGCAGCGACACGGGCTCGGGCCGGCCGGGCCTGGGGTCGTGCGTGAGCAGCGCGAAGAGGACGACGCAGAGCACTCCAGGTATCAGCGCCACGGCGAAGATCGTCCGGAACCCGTGGCCGCTCGAAAGCAGCAGGAAGGCGATCGCCGGCCCGATTAGCGCGCCGGCGGTGTCGAGCGCCTCGTGGAATCCGAAAGTCTTGCCGAGGTCCTGCCTGTCGACCGACGCGGCAAGCATCGCGGAGCGGATTGGCTGTCGAAGTCCGCGACCCATCCACGCGAGGGCGCGCGCGACGATTATCTGAGGCCACGAGGTGATGGCGACGACGAGCCCGAGGCCCGCCACGGTCGTGGCGTATCCGCCCACCGCCAGGCGCTTCCGCCACGCGATGCGGTCGCTGTACCAGCCGCTCCAGACCTTGACCAGTGCCGACGAGCCATCGCCGATGCCCTCGATCAGACCGACGGCAAAGGCGGGAGCGCCGAGGCCGACGGTGATGAACAGCGGGAGGACGGCGAAGACCATCTCGTAGTTCGCGTCGGCCGCGAGGTCCGCGAGCCCGATGCCGGCGACGTTGCGGTTGAGCCAGCGCCTACGCGGCGGCGTTGCCGGCGGTTTCAGCTGATGTCGAGTGGTTCGGGGCGGAACGGACCGCCGTCTCGGTCGGCGACGAACGCGTTGGCCTCGACCGGCTTGCCGTCGTGCACGGCGACGATCACGTAGACGTACCCGGACCACGCCCGCTCGGTGTCGAAGCGCGACGCCTGCGCCGGATGGTCAGGGTGGCTGTGGTAGTAGCCGACGATGTCGAGCCCAGCGGCGTCGGCCTCGCGCTGGATCCGGATGTGGTCGCGTGGATCGATCTCGTAACGGTCGCGGGCTCTTTCGACGACGATGTTGCGCGCGCGCCTGACGTCGCTCACCGTCCGGTCACCGCGCGGACCGATCATCACGCCGCAGATCTCGTGCGGGTAGCCCTCGGCGCCGTGGGTGCGGATCTCTTCCATTGCGGCGCGCGCGATCTTCACGCGCTAAAGCGTACGTGCGCCGGCTAGACGGGCCGGGCCACCTCGAACTGCCAGACCCGAGTCGCCATCTTGGAGATGATCGACCACCCGGCCGTGTAAGCCGGGCCGTTCGCCCAGATCGTCAGCACGTACGCGCCCTTGGGTCCGTTGACGACGAGGGCAGCGTCGCTGAAGTTGCCCCGGGTGTAGCTCGACTGATGGACCACAGGAGCTTTCGGTGTGCCCTTGGGGATACCGGTCTCCGAGTATGTCTTTGTGAACAGCGGGTAGAGCCAGCTCCGGGCGCCGGCTCCTCCCCCGGTGGCTGTGGTTTCCGCGGCCCACATCCGTGCCAGGTCTGCGCTCGTGGTCGTGTTCGGCGTGAAGAACTTCGACTGGGTCGCCCCCATCGACTTCGCGAACGTGTTCAGAGCCGTGGCGCCGCCGAGATAGCGGAGCAGGATCCGCGCCGCCGTGTTGTCCGAGTAGTGCCCGACCCGCTGAGCCAGAAAAGCTCGCGTGTAGCAGTTGCCGGCGAAGTAATCCTGGTACCAGCCCGCTTCGTAGTCGGTGGCCTTGTAGCACAGCTTGTCGGTCGCCTTGAGCTTGCCGCTCCCGATGCCCTGCGCCTCGGCCATGAGCAGCGCGAGCTTGTACTGGCTGTCGGCCGTCCAGGACGTGTCGGGCTTGATCGACCACAGCACGAGCGGCGCGGTCCCGGAAAGCTCGACGAGGGAAACGCTGAAGCGTGCGCCGGCCGCGAGCTTGGTCAGGTCCGATGTGAGCGCCTGGAGAGCGGCCGTCCGGTCAGGCGGGCTCGGGCTGGGGCTCGTGCTTGGGCTGGCGCCGGGGCTCGGGCTCGGCGTCGCGGCGGCGACTGGAGAGTGCGTCGCCCGGCTGCTGGTCAGGACCGCCGGGATGGTGTCCGGCAGCGTCACGACCACGATGAGTGCGGCCAGGACAAGCACGACGCCCACCGTCAGGGCCACTCCGGGGAGCTTCATCGTCGGGGCGCCATGATATCCGGCGCCGCCCGAGTTCGGACCAGTCCAGCGTCACTTCCGCGAGCCGTACAGGCCGGTCGAGAGGTAGCGGTCGCCGGAGTCGGGGAAAACAGTGACGACCACCCCTTCGTCCAGGGTCGCCGCCAGCTTGCGCACGGCCCACAGCGCGGCGCCGCTCGAGTGCCCCACCAGCAGGCCCTCCTCGCGCGCGGCGGCGCGGGCGAGGTCGTACGCGGCCTCCGTCGGAGCGCCCCAGACCTCGTCGGCGAGCGTGGGGTCCCAGACCGGCGGCACGATCGCCGTGGGCAGGTGCTTCATGCCCTCGAGGCCATGGAACGAGTCTTCGGGCTGCACGGCGATGGTCTTGATGGAGGCGTCGTGCTCCTTCAGGCGCCGCGACGTGCCGACGAAGGTGCCGGTCGTGCCCACGCCCGCCACGAAATGGGTGATCGTGCCGGCCGTCTGATCGAGGATCTCGACCGCCGTGCCGCGGTAGTGGGCGAGCGGGTTGGCAGGGTTCGAGTACTGGTCGGGATAGAAGTACCGGCCGGGCTCCTCCGCCACCAGCTCCCGGACCATCCGGATCGCGCCGTCGGAGCCTTCCTGGGCATCGCTGTAGACGATCTGTGCGCCATAGGCGGTGACGAGCGCCTTGCGCTCCCCGCTCACGTTGCCCGGCATCACGAGCTTGACCCGGTAGCCCTTCGCCGCGCCGATCAGCGCGTAGGCGATGCCGGTGTTCCCAGAGGTCGAGTCGATGATCGTCTTCTCGTGCGTCAGGGCGCCGCGCCGCTCCCCGTCCTCGATCATGGACAGCGCCGCCCGGTCCTTCACCGAGCCGCCGGGGTTGAACCACTCGGCTTTCGCGTGGACCTCCACGCGCGGAAACTCCTTCTCGAAAAGCCGGACTCGCAGCAGCGGCGTGTTGCCGACCAGGCGTGTGATGTCAGCCATCGCTCAGCCCACGAAGTGGTAGGCGATGATCCCGCCGAGCACGAATATGCCGGCCACCGCGTAGCCGATGACGGAGCGCCGATAAACGGAGCCGCCCTCCGGCCACAGGATGTTCAGGATGGCCTTGCCCATCAGGAGGCCGCCTCCAAGGAGCGCGACGGGGGCGGAGTTCAGCAGCACGCCGACCAGGAGGACGGTCGCGGCGCCGGCAACCTCGATGAGCTGGAGCAGCGTGTAGGCGGACACCTCGACTACGGCGAGAGGGCTTGCGCAAAGTCGGCCACGATGTCGTCCGCGTCTTCGATGCCGACCGACACTCGCACGGTCCCGGCGCCGACGCCGAGCGCGGCGCGCTCCGCGGGGCTCAGCGAGCGGTGCGAGGTGATCTCGGGGTAGCTGATGGTGGTCTCCACGCCGCCTAGGCTGGCCGCGAACGTCACCATCGCGAAACGTCTGACCATCTCCTGGACGGCCTCGCGGCCGCCTTCCAGGTCGAAGGCCATCATTCCGCCGGCGCCCGATGCCAGCAGCCTCGACGCGACCGGGTAGGACGGCGAGCTCTCGAGCAGCGGGTGATGGACCCGCACCACGCCGGGCATCGATCGCATCGCGCGTGCCAGCGTCAGCGAGTTCTCGCTGTGCCGGCGCATGCGGACGTCCAGCGTGCGCAGGCCGCGCAGCGCAAGCCAGGCATCGAAAGGTCCCAGCGGGGTCCCGGTCCGGGCCGACCGCGCGTGGATCGCGGCCATTGTCCGGGCGTCGCCCACCACGACACCAGCGACCAGGTCCGAGTGGCCGCCGATGTACTTGGTCGCGCTGTGCATGACGACGCTGGCGCCCAGCTCGAGCGGACGGCAGAGGATGGGAGTGGCGAACGTGTTGTCGACCAGCAGCGGCACACCCCGTGTCTGGGCGAGACGGCCGATCGCCTCCAGGTCCGGCGCCGCGCACAGCGGGTTCGTGATGGTTTCCGCGATGACGAGCCCTGCCGACTGCATCGCCCGCTGGACATCGCCCGCATCTGTCATATCGATGAACTGGATCTCGTAGCCCGCAGGCTCCAGGTCCTGGCGCAGGAGGGCCGCGGTGCCGCCGTACAGCTCTCGGGTGGAGACGATGGTCGTCGGCTTCGGGGCCATGGCAAGGATCGCCGCGTGCAGCGCCGCCATCCCGGAGGCCATCGCCACACCGGCCTCCGCGCCTTCCAGGTCTGCGAGCGCGCGCTCGAGCATCTGCCGGTTGGCGTTGGAGTTGCGCCCGTAGTAGTGGCCAGGACGCTCGCCCTGAACGACGGCCTCGTAGTCGGCGAGGTCGGTGTAGACGTGGACGGCGGCGGGGCTCATGTCCGGCGCGAGGGGGCTCCGGGCCGACAGCTCGCGGCCCGCATGCACGGTCCGGCTTGCTGCCTTCACCTGGGTGACCCGAGACGGGGGCGCGCGAATGGTCGGGCGGCATGGGCGGCCGGAGCCAAGGAAGGGGTGGCGCTAGGAGGAGCGCAGCACAAGCTGCGTGACGACGACGCGGCGGGCCCCCTGACGCAGGCTTCGGCGCCAAGGGCGCCCGGCCGCCCAGGCCGCATCGAACGCCGCGCGATCCTGGCTCGGGTCACCTTAGGCGGGTACGCCCTGCGTAGACCGCCGACTCGCCCAGCTCGGATTCGATCTGGAGCAGCCGGTTGTACTTCGCGACTCGCTCCGAGCGCGCGGGCGCGCCGGTCTTGATCATGCCGGCCCCGGTCGCCACGGCCAGGTCGGCGATCGTCGTGTCCTCGGTCTCGCCTGAGCGGTGAGAGATGACGGCGCTGTAGCCGGCCTGTCGGGCCAGCTCGATCGCGTCGAGGGTCTCTGTCAGCGTGCCGATCTGGTTGACCTTGATCAGGATCGAGTTGGCGACGCCCCGGTCGATCCCCTGCTTCAAGCGCGTGACGTTGGTGACGAAGAGGTCGTCACCGACAAGCTGCGTCTTTTTGCCGAGAGCGTCCGTCAGCAGCTTCCAGCCGTTCCAGTCGTCCTCGGCCATGCCGTCTTCGATGGAGACGATCGGATAGCGGCCCGTCCACTCCTCGTACAGCCTCGCCAGCTCGACCGAGCTGAGCGAGCGGCCCTCGCCTTTCAAGACGTAGCTGCCGTCCTTGTAGAACTCGCTCGAGGCCGGGTCGAGGGCGATCGCCACGTTCGGGCCTGGGTCGTAACCCGCCTTGCGGATGGCTTCGACGATCAGCTCGAGCGCGTCCTCGTTCGAGGCCAGGTGCGGGGCAAAGCCGCCCTCGTCCCCCACTCCGGTCGTCAGGCCCTTGCCTTTGAGGACGAGCTTGAGCGCGTGGTAGACCTCGGAGGTCGCGCGGATCGCCTCGCCGAAGCTCCTGGCGCCCACCGCGCAGACCATGAACTCCTGCAGGTCGACCGGTGTGTCGGCGTGAGCTCCGCCGTTGAGGATGTTCGCCATCGGCAGCGGGAGCAGGGACGCGTCATCGCCCCCGAGATACCTGTACAGGGGCACCCCCCTGGCGGCGGCGGCGGCGTGGGCCACGGCAAGCGACACCCCGAGGATTGCGTTGGCGCCGAGTCGCGATTTGTTGGGCGTGCCGTCGAGCTCGATCATGGCCTCGTCGAGCTTTCGCTGGTCGCCCACGTCGAAGCCTTGCAGCCGCTGCGCGATCTCGCCTTCGACGTTGGCGACCGCCTTGAGCACGCCCTTGCCCAGGTAGCGCTTGGGATCTGCGTCCCGCAGCTCGACCGCTTCGTGCACGCCGGTCGATGCGCCCGAAGGCACGATCGCGCGGCCACTTCCTTTTTCGGTGCGCGCGGTGACCGCCACCGTCGGGTTGCCGCGTGAGTCCAGCACCTCGAGCGCGCTCAAGCCCGTGAGCTTCACCACGAATCCGAAGTGTACTTAGCGGACGGTGGCGGCCCAGGGACCGAGGCCCCGCGTCGGATGCACGCTGAAGCCGTAATTCAGCAGCGTCGTCGCGTCCTCGGCGGAGTGATGCGTCGCGTTCAGGACCACGGCGATCAGGTGCCGTCCGCCGCGGGTGGCGGTGGCGACGATGCATCCACCCGCGTTGTCAGTGAGGCCCGTCTTCAAGCCGGTGGCGCCGGCGTAGCTCCACAGCAGCGGGTTCAGGTTGTATGGATGGAATGCCTTGTGGGTCGCGGTGGACTGGATCGCGATCTCCTTCGTGCGAGCGATCGCCGCGAGCTGGGGGTAGTACGTGCCGAGATACGCCGCCACATGCGCTAGGTCGTGTGCCGACATCCCGTGACCAGGCGCATCGAGGCCGCTGGGCGTGACGAAATGGCTCGCCGTCAGGCCGATGCTCTTCGCCTTCTGGTTCATCTGGCGGATGAACCGGTCCCGCGGCACGATGCCGCCCGCGAGAGCCTCAGCCGCGTCGTTGCCGGAATCGAGGAAGAGCCCGTACAGCAGGTCGCGGACCGAGACCTGCTCCCCCGCCGTCAGTCCCATCACGCTCGGTACCACCTGCGTCTCCTGCTTGTCGACGGTGACCATGTGGTCGAGCGATCCCGCGTCGTCCACGGCCACCATCGCGGTGACCATCTTGGTCAGGCTCGCCGGGGCCCGCGCCGTCTCGGCGTCGCGCTGCCACAGGACCTGCCTCGCGTCCAGGTCGACCAGGAAAGCCGCCTGGCCATGGATAGGCAGGTTGGGCTGGCCGTGCGTCGCGAGCCAGTAGTAGGAGAAGTCGAAGTGGTCGAAGTCTTTGGTGGCCGGTGCCGAGGCGCCCTGGAGGCTGAACTGAAACGGCGTCGTCCGCGTCCGGGCGACGTACACCGTCGTGACGACCGCGACCAGGATGACGGCGAGCGAGACGAGAAACGTGAATCGCTCGCGGCGCTGCCGGCGCCGGGCGCGTATGCGCTTGGTTCCAAATTCTGAGACGTAGGCTGTGACGGCTGGAACTCCCTTTGCTGAGTTGTCGCGGGGATTCTACCGAAAGGTTTACTGGCGGGGCGCGTGCACCGGTGCGTAGACGGGCGGCGGCGGCATCTTCGGAATCGGCGAGGTCGTCGGCTCGCTGAGGCGTGTGGCGAGCTGGTCGCTCGCCGCCTCCATGGTCTGCAGCGCGGTCGCGTTGTCCTTTGCGTTCATGAAGACAGGCTGGCCGTAGTCGTAGCTGCGGACGGCCCTCCACGACGCCGCGACGAGCTGCTTGCCGTAGAAGGTGTAGGTGCCGATGATCCCCTCCCGGGTGTCCTCGGACCACATCTGGTCGAACACGAAGTTGCCGTGCGAGTAGGTGATGAGCTTGCCGTGGTAGACCTCGACGCCCTGGTACCAGTGCGGATGGTTGCCGATGACCATGTCGGCTCCCCAGTCGATTGAAAGGTGGCCGATCGTCACCGGGTTGTCTGGGGTTGGCACTCCGGGATCGGCCATCGGCTGACGCTCGTATTCCTTGCCCCAGTGGAACTGAACGACCACTATGTCGGCCTGCTGCCGCGCGCGCTGAATCGACGCTTTCAGTGCAACCCTGTCGATCGCGCGCCCGACGCCGTTGAAGGCGATGAACCCGAACTTGATGCCGCGCACGTTGATCACGGCGACCGGTCCGAGACCGGTGCTCGAGATCCCGTTCTTCTGCAGCAGCTGGTCGGTCAGCCGGATGCCCTCGGCCCCGTAGTTCGAGGCGTGGTTGTTGGCCATGCTCGCTACGTCCGTTCCGATGAGCTTCAGACCGCTCACGAACCGCGGGTCGCCGCAGAACGTGAACGTGCTCGCCGCCGTGACCGGGCAGCCTGTGAAAAGAGGCGACTCGAGGTCGATGAACGTGATGTCGGCGTTCTTGACGTACCCCGCGGTCGGCCGAAACGGCCAGAGGAAGTCGCGGCGCTGCGTGGCGAAGTAGTTCACGCCGCGCGCGGGGATGATGTCTCCCGTCACGAGCAGCGTGCGCACGTGGGCCGGGTCGTTCGGGACGACATAGGTGGGGTGAAAGAGCTCCTGCAGGCTGAGCACCGGCAGATGCGGGCTCGTGCGGTCGGCGAACGAAGGCTGGTCGATGCCGCCGGGCGCGCCCATGAACACGCGACCGGAGGACGCGGTTTGCGACACCAGGGCGGGGCTGCCCTGGTTGCACGCCACGATCAGCGCCGTCGCGAACGCGAGGCCCAGGCGCTTCATCAAGTGACCGGCAATTCTGCCAGTAAATCCTCGATCGTGATCAGCCGCGCCACGTAGGAACGTACAGGCTCGCCCAGCTCACCCGCCGCCCTGAACAGCCGCTGGTTGCCCTCGGCGCGCCTGGTGGCCAGCATCGTCGCCATGTTGCGGTCGAGCGATCCGCGCCTCAACGCGACCTCGACCATGCTGCCGACCCACGACGCGTACAACGCGACCTCCTGCTGCCTGGGGTCGGCACCTCCCACCGGTGAGGGCGAGTGAACGTGTTCGTCCCAGAGTCGCCGCAGACGGAGGACCTGATCGGGGTCCTGGCTCAAGCCCCTGCTTTCAGCTGCGCGATCACGGCGTCAGCGACCTGGCTCGTGCCCACCGCGGTCGGGTCGTCGCGCTTTTCCTTCAGGTCGTAGGTCACGCTCTCCCCGAGCGCGATCACGTTCGCGATCGCTTTCTCCAGCCCGTCCGCCGCGGCCGTCTCCTCGAGGTGACGGAGCATCAGCACCCCGGACAGCATCACCGCCATCGGGTTCACCTTGTTCTGTCCGGCGTACTTCGGTGCCGAGCCGTGGGTGGCTTCGAAGACCGCGCCGTTGGTCCCGATGTTGGCGCCAGGGGCCAGGCCGAGACCGCCGATCATGCCCGCGCCGAGGTCCGAGATGATGTCGCCGTAGAGGTTGGGGCAGCACAGCACGTCGTACTCCTTGGGCCGGAGCACGAGCTGCATGCACATGTTGTCGACGATGCGGTCCTCGAACTGGATGTCCGGGTTGCGCTCGGCGACGCTCCGCGCCACGGAGAGGAACAGGCCGTCGGTGTGTTTCATGATGTTCGCCTTGTGCACCGCCGTCACCTTGCGGCGGTTGTTCGCCCGCGCGTAATCGAAGGCGTACTGCACGATCCGCTCCGAGCCGCTGATCGAGATCGGCTTGATCGAGAGGCCGCTGTCAACGCGAATTCTTTTCTTGAGCAAACCTGAGATCTCTTCGATCAGGTGCTGCGCGTCCGGTGTGCCCTGCTCGAACTCGAGCCCGGCGTAGATGTCTTCCGTGTTCTCGCGGACGATGATGAAGTCGAGGTCGTCGCGCAGGTTGCGCGCGCCCTTGTATGCCTTGACCGGGCGCACGAGCGCGTAGAGATCGAGCGCCTGGCGCAGGGCCACGTTGACGCTGCGGAAGCCGCTCCCTACAGGTGTCGTGATCGGCCCTTTGAGCGCAACCTTGCGCTTGCGGATCGAGTCCAGGACGACGTCGGGAAGCGGCGTGCCGAACTCGGCGATGGCGGCCTCACCGGCCTTCTGGACGTCCCACTCGAACTCGACGCCGGTGGCCTCCAGCACCCGGACCGAGGCGTCGCAGATCTCCGGGCCGACGCCATCGCCCGGGATCAGCGTTACGGCGTGCTTAGCCAATCCGTTGAACTGGGCGTGAGCTCGGCAGGGCTACCGGTTTTTGAAGTAGTCCGCGTTGATCTGGATGAAGTTGCGCCATTGCTCTGGCACTTCATCCTCGGGAAAGATCGCGTCGACGGGGCACGGGTCCACGCAGGCGCCACAGTCGATGCACTCGTCAGGGTCGATGTAATACATGTTCGCCGCATCGTCTGTGTGGATGCAGTCGACCGGACAGACCTCCACGCATGACGCGTCTTTGACGTCTATGCAGGGCTGGACGATGACGTATGCCACGTTCCGCAAGGGTACCATGCACCGTTAAATGCCCGAATCAGAGCCCAAGCCGAAACTGATCGAACTCGTGGCGCCGGGCGCGGGCCAGGGCTGGAAGGCGGTGCTCAGGAACGGTAAGGCGGCCGTCGTCCACGAGATCCCCGTGCCGCCGGCGGAGGCGACCGCTGCGGTGCCGCGCATGCAGCGGCTTTACGAGCACCGGCATCCGGCCCTCTCCCCGGTGCTTGCGTGGGGCATAGACAACAACGGGCTTTGGGTCGCGGTCGAGCCGAACGAGGGCACTCCGCTCGGCGCGATCCTCACCCGCGGACCACTGACTCCGCCCGCGGCGGCGGCGCTCGGCGCGGCGGTGCTGTCGGGCGTGGCGGCTCTCCACGAGGCCGGCATTGCCCTGGGCGGCTTCGGGGCCGCCGCCGTCCGGGTCACCACCAACGGTGACGTCCGTCTCGCGGGCCATCCGGCCGCCGCGGTGCGGGGCGCGCCGTCGCAGAGCGACCTCCGCGCGGACGTCCGCTCGAGCGGCATGGCGGTCTGCGCCGCCTTCGGAGTCGACCCGGCGGGTGCGCCGGCGTCCGCGAACATCCCTCCTGGCCTCGTGGTGACGATCCGCTCGATGGCGAGCGGCGCCATGGGCCCGTCCGCGGACCGAGCCCAGGGCGCCCTCCGCGAGATGGCCGCCGCCCTGCTCTCGCCCGACCGCCAGATGGCGGCCCAGTCCGAGCTCGCGACGCGAGCTGGAGGACGAGAGGTCCCCGCGATCACTCCCTTCCTTCCGGGCGACGGCACGGCACAGCAACAACCCAGCGCTCCGGCGCCGGTTGCTCCCGCGCCGGCACCAGCGCCCGCTCCCTTCATCGCCCCGCCACGGCGTGACGAGACGCCCCTCCGGCAGTCGGTCTCTTACGAGGCGCCCGACCGGCCGCTGCAGACGTACCCGTCGATGCCGGCCGTCTCGTTCCCGCCGGCGGCGGCAGCTCCACCTGTCCCGGTGCCCGCACCGCCGGCGCCCGCCGAACCGCCGCCGGCCGAGGAGCCCGCCAAAGAACCGGCGATTCCGAGCTGGTCGGACCCGCCGCAGCCAGCCGCGGCGGCAGGAATGACGACCCCGCCTCCGCCGGCGCCCCCGCCGGCGCCCCCGATGGAAGAACCTGTGCCCGCCGAGCCGGTACCCTCGCCGCCTCCAATCCCGTCCTGGTCGGCGTCGCCCACGCCGGCTCCGGCCGAGGCGCCACCCGTGCCCACTTGGTCGGCCGCCCCGTCCTCCCCAGCCCCGGCCGAAGCTCCTGACGAAGCCCCCGCCATCCCCACCTGGTCGACGAACCCTCCGTCGCCGTCGCCGGCGGCCGAGCCACCCGCGGTGCCGACCTGGTCGACCAACCCGCCGGCGCCGTCGCCGGCAGCCGAGCCACCCGCGGTGCCGACCTGGTCGACCAGTCCTTCAGCTCCCGCCCCCGTCGAGCCCGCGCCATCACCCGAGCCGGCGAAATCGCCCGCGCCGCCTTCACCCCAACCGACCTGGACGCCGATGGAGCAGCCGGTCTGGAAGCCGGGCACGACCGCGCCGGCCGAGCCCCTCGGCACCGGCGAGGCTCTGCCCACCTACCAGGCGCCGCCGGTGGAGTCAGAGCCGCCCCCGTCGCCAAGTCGCCCGATTCCGGTAGTCCCTTCCGCGCCGGCTCGCAAGCCTTCCGCTCCGGCCGCGCGGCCCAAGCCGGTCGACCGCGCGCCGTCCGAGCGGCCGGGATGGCTCGTGCCGGCCGGGATTGCGATCGCCATCGTGCTCCTGCTGGGCACAGTGGGCGTCATCGTGCTGGCCAACCGCGGCGGGGGCCCTGTCGGCGCGAACCCGAGCCCCTCCAGCCACCCGACGACGTCGCCCAAGGGCTCCCCGGGCACGTCGCCGACGGGCGGTCCCCAGGCCGTGCCCGTCTACGCGCCCTCCAGCGCAGCGCCTGTCAGCAAAGTCCAGATCTGCACCCAGACCTCTCCCTGCAACATCCCTGGAGGCTCTCCCGAGAACGCCACGGTGTGCGAACTGAACGCTTCATGCAGGCTCGAGGTCGCCCTCTACTTCACCGCGTCACAGAAGTCGGTGCCCGTCTCCTACACCCTGAAGTTCTTCGACCGCTGCACCGGGACGACGACCGACCTTCCCGGCACGCAGACGACGACGCCCGCGAGCGGCTGGATCGTCGCCATCCCGACCGACCATCTGACCGTCAGACTTCCCGCGGGCGCCAGGTCGGGCGCCCTGGTCGCGGTCTCGCAGAAACCGGGCGTGGCGGCCTCAGCGCCACTGCTGCTCGGCTCGGACTCCTGCTAGCCGGCCTCCTGCAGCCCATAGCGCAGAAAGAGGAAGTCCCCGTGGCGGCGCGCGCTCAGGAGCTTCGTCCACAGGCCGCGGCCCGGTAGGAACTCGGCGCCGGCCACCATGCCCAGACGCGGATCGCCGTCGCGACCCGCCACGACAGGCGAGATCGTGATGAAGGCTTCGTCCAGGAGGCCCCGCTCGATGAGCCCGCCCATCAGGTGCGGTCCGCCCTCAGTGAGGATCGCGTCATAGCCCTGATCGCGCAGCGCTTCCAGAGCGACCCCCAGGTCCACCGGCCCGCTCGCGCCGACCTCGATGACGTCGCACGAATCGGGCAGCCGATGCCTTACCCGCGCGGCGCCCTCGGACGAGGTGACGATCGTCGCCCCGCCGACGACCGCGGGATGGGTGACCGTGACGTCACCCTCCGCCGTGAGCAGGACCAGGCGCGGGCTTGGCTTGAGGCCGAGGTCGACGCGGAGGTCGGCGAACGCCTCGGTCAGTTCCGGGAATACGTGCTCCGGCGTCCAGTGGTGCCCGGGGGTGGCGCGCAGGGTGCCCGCACCGAGCAGCACGGCGCCGGCGAAGGCGCGCAGCAACCCCATCAAGAAGCGGTCTGCGCGGTAGCGCCCGCTGATGGCCGAACCCGCCGATGGTTTCTCGCCGAGCGTCACGACCCCGTCCAGCGACTCGACGAAATTCGAGTAGACGACGCGCTCGCGGAAGCCGAGCTTGCCGTAGATCCTCCCGAGCTCTGCCGGCATAACCACGTGAGGCAAGTGCGCCTCGTACAAGACGTCGAACGGGTCGATCAGTGGTCGAACCTGGACCGCGCGGTCTCGAGGAACTCGGCCCGCAGCTGCGGGTCCTTCTCGTAGTTGCCGCGCCAGTACGAGGTCCAGGTGCGGGAGTGGCTCTCGCGCACGCCCCGCATCTGCGTGCAGAGATGCATCGCGTTGAGGTGCACGGCGACGCCATGTGGCTCGAGGACCCGCACGAGCTCGTCGGCGATCTCGACCCCGATGCGCTCCTGCAAGGTGAAGCGGCGGGCGAACACTCGCACGAGCCGCGTGAGCTTGGAGATGCCGATGATCTCCTCGTGCGCGATGTAGCCGATGAAGGCGTGGCCGTGGAATGGAAGCACGTGGTGCTCGCACAGCGAGTAGAACTCGATCGGCCCTTCGATGACCTGGCTGATGTTGCAGTCGGGTCCGCCGTGGCATTCGGTGGGGAACGCGGTCAGGAGCTTGGGATCGCCCTCGTAGCCCGCCGTCGCCTCGAAGAGCGCCCGGAGAAAGCGTTTCGGCGTCTCCCGCGTCCCAGGCGTGTCGAGGTTCATTCCCAGCGCCTGGAAGATCTCGGCCGCGTAGCCCTCGAACTTCGTCCACTGCTCACTCGAGACGTCGCGAGGCTGGACCTGCTCCCAGTGCGTGGTCTCTTCGGGATCGAATGCGAGCGATGACATGCTCCTCTCCTTCGGCTCCATGGCGGATCAGGGCAACTCTACCCGGCGCCTAGAGCCGAAGTCGGGATACGCGGAGGGGTTACGGGGCCGCGGTGATGTCGATCACGAGGCGATCCGGGCCGGTCAGGTAGAACGCGCGGTAGCAGGCCGGGCCGTTGACGCCGAGCGCCAGCTGGACCACGCCCTCAAAGTCCTCGATCTGGCGCACCTCGGCCAGCCTCGGGAACCCGGTGACGAGGTCGCGGCTGCCGGAGTAGGAGGTGTGCAGGTCGGCGCCACGGATGATGACCTTGATCCCGTTGGTGCCCCTGGTCGTGGTCGGCTGACCGCTCGGGGCGCCGTCGAAGGAGGTGCCTTTCTGGGGGATGAGCTCGACGCCCGTGGCCGGCACCCCGTTGGCAAAGTCGATGACCAACCGGTCGTAGGCGTCGTGCTTTGCGGCGCGAAGGTCGCTGATGTACGCGGTCCACGGGTGCACATGGCTGAGGGGCTGCACCGTGTCCGCCGAGCAGATGACCGGCTGCGCCGACGGCGACGGCGAGGGCGACGGCTGGCTCGTCGGTGACGACGTTGGTGTGGGCGTCAATACCGGGCCGGCGATGCCGGTGCGCCGGAACGGGTTGTTCACGTAGAGGATGCCGACGATCAGCGCCGTGATGAGGCACGCGGCCACGGCCGCGATCCAGTACGTGCTCCGCTCAACAGGCGCCTCGGCCACGGCCGAGCGCACGCGGTCTCGCAGGCCTGGGTCGGGCGAGCCGCTGATGTCGTCGAAGACGTGGTTCAGCTCGCGGCGGAAATCATCGTTGGGGCTCACGTCAGAACACCTCCTCCATCGTGAGGTCGGTCCGCAGCCGCTTGGCGGCGCGGTAGACACGCGACTTGGCGGCGGCCGTCGAAACGCCGAGCGTCCTCGCCACCTCGTCGAGCGGAAGGTCCAGGTAAAAGTGCAGGACGAGCGGGAGTCGCTCCTCCGGGCTGAGTCGCAGCATGGCCCGGCGCAGGTCGGTGTAGCTCTCGCGCCTCTCCTGGTCGGGCTCCCGCACCTCGGGGAGCTTGAGCACCGACCACCACCTGGTACGCCGGGCCATCCGGCACTCGTTGGCGACGATCGAGAGAAACCAGGGTCGCACCGAGCTCGCGTCGCCGCGGAGCTGCTTCAGCTTCCGCCAGGCCTTGATCGACCCCTCCTGGACCGCGTCCTCGGCCGCCGTGCGATCGCCGAGCATGACGGCAGCCAGCCGGTAGGCCGGGTCGAGCAGCGGCTCGATCAGGCGGGAGAACGAATCGGCGTCACCCTGAATCGCGCGATTCAGGGCCTGTGGCGGCCGTTGCTCCATGAGTGCAGCAGACATCTTGCCTGCTGATTGGATGCCGGATCAGCGCGTTTGGTTGCAGCAGGCGTTCAGGATTCTCGGCTCTCGACCGGCTCGGGCCTCGGCTCCGGCGGCGCCCCGCTCGAGGGGTGCCGCGGGGGGCGGACGCCGTGTCCGCCTGGGGGATCTCCCGGGCCTTCCCCTTTCGGCCGGCGCATCCATCGCAGCTTCGGTGGCCGGTCCTGCCTGTATTCGCGAGCTCTCTCGGCGGCGATCTCGAAGTTCTCGCAGAACTTGTCGTTGCCTGTCTGAGCGCGCAGGCCCACGATGTCCTCGCGCAGCTCGTCCCAGTAGAGGTCGAACGCGAACGCATCGAAGAGAAGCGCTTCGGGAATCAGGTGGTGAAGCGCCATCACGCTGAACTCCTCGAACAGGTGCGCGAGCAGCATGTAGTCGTCCGGTTCGAGCTTCTTCTGCAACAGGCGTCCGAACGCGGGACCAGTCGGGCCGTTGTGAAGGGCGTTGATGATGCCGACGAAGGTCTGCGCGTGCTCGGCCGAAACCTTGCCGAAATCGGGAGCCGGGACCCTGGGATCGTTCGGGCTGCGCACCAGCCCGAGCGTATCAGCGCGTGAAGCTTCCCGCGAGGATGTGGTTCAGGATGCCCAAGACGTCGCGCAGGATCCGGGGAAGCTCGGCCCCGTCGCGCGTCATGGTCGTGATCGTCCGGCCGTCGACCTCGGCCGAAACCAGGTAATCCTGCATGTCGGCGCCGCCCGGCGACGGCAGGTACTCCTTCTGCAGAGCCGCAAATGCGGGGTCGCGGACCAGCTCATGCAGCCTCTTGAGCACGGTTGCCTCGACCTGGTGCCGTGAGATACCTGGAGAGGGGCCGCGGACGACCTGAACGACAGCCGTGCCGTCCGGCTCCACTGTCAGTGTCCGCTGCCAGCCGGCGATCCCGCCGCTGATCGAGTACGTGATCTTGCCGACCGTCTGCCCGGTGGGCTGGGGAAGCGACCCGCACGCCACGACGAGGCCCAACAGGACCAGCAGCATCGAGACTCTTCCCACCATCAACATCGCCTGACCCAACGCTCGCATCGGGGCGAGGGTATCGCCTCAAGTGAGGCTTGCCAAAGTCCATAAAGCGGTGCTTAATGCAGGGGCTGCGCGGCGGCCGTGAGGGACGTCCGGGGGTTAGGAGACCAGGCCATGACTTTGATCAGGCGCCTCGGGATCGTTCTGTCGCTGGTGCTCACGGGATTGCTCGCCTTCGCGGCGACGACGGTGGCCTTCGAGGTCGGCCTGCGATCGAGTGGGACGATCGGCGCCAAAGGCGGTGGAGGTGGCGGCGCTTTCGTCCCCGCCGGCAACTATCTCAACACGAGCCGAAACGCAAACGCCTTCTTGTTCAGCGATCCGGACGTCCAGCTGACCCTGACGGTGAGCCAGACCAGCAACAGCGCCAACCCGCTCGTCGGACCGTCGAGCTCCACCGAGGAGACCGACGTCCAGTTTCAGCTTTGCGGGACCGGCAAAGGCGGCCCCTGCGGAGGCGGCTGCTTCATACCCGACCGCGCGTCCGACTTTTCGATCACCCGTGATCTCAGCGCGGCCGCTTTGAACACGACTGTGACCGCCACCACGGCTGCGTGCCAGGGGACCCCGGTCTCTGGATTCGACTTTCCGTTCAACCTCAGCGTGACCTGGTCGGGAGGTGCGTCCGCCAGCACCTTCACGAACAACGATCGCTACGCATGCGCCGGCTACACCACGGAGACCATGACCGCCAGCGCCAACGGGACCAACACCACGGCTACGGTGATCAGCTCGCCGTTGGGTGGCCCCATCGGGCCCATGGACGCCAATCTGAACGCCTTTGACCAGCGCATCCTCGCGCAGGGCACTCCACTCGACAGCTGTCCGTTGCTCGGCGGCAAAGGCGCCGGCATCGGGCCCCAGCCTCCCGGTGAGTACCACTTCGTGTCCTCGTTCGCGTCCACCTCCGTGACGCCCGACGACGCCAGCCAGGCGCCGTACTTCGTGTCGGCGGAGAGGATCACGAACGAGTTTCACCCCAACGGCGAGACTGCGACCACCCAGACCGCTACCGAGCTCCACGTCTCGCAGTTCAATCCTTTCTTCTTCATTCAGGCCTGCTATGTCGTACCCGCAAGCGCTTTCACCATGGTTGCCGGCCTTCAGGGAGCGTCGCTCCACGCCTCGATCGATCCCTCTACACCGATGTGTGAGGGCTCGTCGAGCGATGGCCTCCCGCCGGCGTTCGGTGTCGATGTGACATGGACCGCGTCGAGCCCGGTGGCGACACTCAGGAGCACCAGCTCGTCATCTTGCCCTCAGTCCCACTTCGGCAGCTCGGGCCTCGCGACGGCCGCCAGCGCCAATGCCACGGGCGCCATCTCGTCGATCTCCACCGCCTTCAGCGCCGCCGACGCGTCACTCGGCACGGCCGACAGGACGTTCCTTATCGCCGGACCCGGATCCTGCTGACGAGGCCGCGCCCCTCGCAGGCCCCTATGGTTGCTCGCGTGCGAGGCGCCGAGCCTCGCGCGCCAGCGACTTGCGGCACAAGAACTGAAGAGGACGAAGGCCGGAGATGGATACCCAGCAGCGGCGCCTGAACATACTCGAGCGTTACGACTGGGTGGTCTGGGCGATCTTGGCCCTGCTTGGCGTGTTGATGGGCGTCAGCGACATGCTGACCGGCGGACGCACCTATGCGAGCGGCGAGGCCGTGCTGTTCGAAGGCATCACGGGCATGACCTGGGACCAGCTCCAGGTGGCCGAGCCGGGCGCGGCACGGTTCATCGACTTTCAGGTCAGGTCGGGCGGCGGGTGGATCCTGTTCAGTGGGCTTTTGACCATCACGATCGCGGTCTTAGGTCTCCGGCGCGGGCAGCGTTGGGCATGGCTGTTGATGTGGTTGGTCGTGCCGCTGTCAATCGGACTGACGCTCATCGTGCTCTTGTCGACCGAGAAGGTCCCCGGGGCTGGCGTACCGGGTCCGCTGATTGGACAGACGATCTTCCTGGTCATCACCGTCGGGCTGCTTCTCCTGACCTACCGAAAGTACAACCCGTCGAACTAAAAGGAATGCCCCTCGGAGGTCACTGCCCTAGCCGGCCCTTCGGGCAGTCGACGCGGTGGCGACAGTACGGGCTCGCTCGCCTCATCCCCTAACCGGGACAATTGAGGTCAGGACGGGTCGCCTAGCTCGGTCGAGGGCGCGGCACTGGAAATGCCGTAGGCCCGCAAGGGCCTCGTGGGTTCGAATCCCACCCCGTCCGCCACGCGGCGTCTATCTGCTTGTCCCTTAGTTGCCTGCGCCTGAGAGTCTGCCTATCGCCTTTGGGCCCTCCGGTCCAGCGACGATCACCGTGTCGGTCATGCCAACGAACAGTCCGTGCTCGACCACGCCGGTCATGAGCTTCAGGTCATTCGCGAACTGCTTCGCATCAGCGATCCCGCCCTCGACGGTCACGTCGAGGATCAAGTTCCCGTTGTCCGTGATGTAAGGGGTCTCCTCCCCACCTCGAACGACAAGGCTCACCCCCAACGCCGCGAGCCTCTCCGCGGTCGAGCGCCACAGGAACGGCAACACCTCCACCGGCAGCACCCCAACGCCTAGCTGCTTGACCAGCTTCGATTCATCGACCACCACGACGAAACGCTTCGACGCGGCGGCGACCACCTTCTCGCGAAACAGCGCGCCTCCGCGCCCCTTGATGAGGTTCAGCGCCGGGTCCACCTCGTCGGCCCCGTCCACCGCGAGGTCGATCTGGCCGATCAGCTCGGTGACAATCGGAATCCCCAGCCCCGCCGCCAGCTCGGCGGTGTCGCGCGAGGTCGGCACGGCGCGGACCTTCATCCCCTCCTCGACGAGCCGCCCCAGGCCCTGCGTGAAGTGGCGGGCGGTGGAACCAGAGCCGAGCCCGAGGAGCATGCCGTCATGCACCAGCTCCAGGGCCTTCTCGGCGGCGGCCTGCTTCAGTTCGTCAGACAACAGCGTCGCGGATCGCTTTGATGCCGGCGGCGACCCCCGCCTTGTTCCCGTACACCGAGTTGCCGGCGACGAGAACCGTCGCACCCGCCGCCACCACGAGCGGCGCGGTGCGCGCGTCGATGCCGCCGTCCACCTCGATCTCGAAGTCAGAGCCCAGCGCGCGCACACGCCGGATCTTCTCAGGGCTGTGCGGGATGAACTTCTGCCCGCCAAACCCGGGCTCGACAGTCATCACGTTCACCAGGTCGACGTAGGGAAGGATCTCGCGCAGGTCTTCCACCGGCGTCCCCGGGTTGATCGCCACTCCCGCCTTCGCCCCCAGCTCACGGATCGTCTGCACCGTCCGGTAGAGGGACGTCGTCGACTCCACCTGCACCTCGATCAATGTCGCTCCTGCCTTAAAAAACGCTTCGACGAACAGTTCCGGCTGCTCAACCATCAGGTGCGCCTCGATCGGGAGCCTGGTCGCCCGCCGCACCGCCTCGACCACGAGCGGACCGAAGGTCAGGTTGGGCACGAAGTGGCCGTCCATCACGTCGACCTGGATGCGGTCGGCGCCGGCCCTCTCGGCCTCCTTCACCTGGTCGGCCAGCCGGCCGGCATCGGCCGAGAGGATCGACGGCACGATCTCGACCTTCACTGACCCGCCGCCGCCCTGTCGATCAGCCATCGTGCGCTCGCAATCATCCCGGATGGGGTTTGGCCGCGCCTGGCACGGGCCACAGCTTCGGCCTTGCCCGCCCCGGTGGCGAGGATCACGACCTGGCGTGCGTCGCGAATGATGTCCAGCGTCAGCGTGACGCGTTCCGAGGGGGGCTTCGGTGAGTCGTGGATGCCGGCGGTGAGGCCGCTCGCACGCAACGCCTGGTGTCCCGGGAACAGTGAGGCGACGTGCCCATCCTCGCCGACGCCGAGCAGGACGAAGTCGAGCGGAGCCACAAACTCGACGACCTCCGCATAGACGTCCGCGCCTTCGTCTGGCCCGAGCTCGGCGGGGATCCGATAGACGGTTCCCGGCAGCACGCGGTCGAGCAAAGCTTCCTTAGCCATCCTGTAGTTGCTTTCGGGATGGGAGGGCGGCACGCAGCGCTCATCGCCAAACAGGACGGCCACCCTCCCCCACTCGATGTCCAGCTCGGCGAGCAGCTCGTAGCAACGCCTCGGCGTGGTACCGCCGGCCAGGGCGAGTGATTTCGCGCCGCCCCGCAGCGCTTCGGCAATTTCCGCGGCGCCCGACTCGGCAACCTCCTCGGCCGTGGCAAGGACTTCGAAATCTGCCACGAACCGTTACATCTTCCGCATCAGCTCGAAGGCCGCGAGCAGCGAGCGGTTGAAGACAGCGTCGTGGGTCCCGGTCGCCAGCAGGTCGAGCAGAAGCGCAGCCTCGTCCTCAGGCTCGACCTGCTGCACGTGGCGCAGCGGCGGGCTGTCGCCGATCTCGATCAAGGTCAGCAGCACCTGCTCGGTATCCGGACGCCTGCGTTCGTGCGTGATCACGACGGGCTGCCTCGGGCGGCTCTCGCCCGGCGCCTCGCCGCTGGCCGTGTGGTGCAGCGAGTCCAGGCTGTCATGCAGAACGCCGCGGTGCCGCTCGGCCTGGCGCTTGGTCAGCTCGATGCCGGCGTCGTCCTCGCCTCCGGAAGACAACAAGCTCCGGTATGCGGAGTCGGGGTTCGGTCGTCGCGTCCGTTCCGGGTCGCGCGCCACGGTGAGCCGGAAAGTCGTGCCGTGCGTCGAACCCGCGATGCGGACCGCGCTCAGCTCGCCGCTCGCGAGGTGGTCCTTCGGCACCGAGCGGAAGTGCACCTCGACGGGCCTCGACCCGGCCCTGTAATGAGCCGCCACGATGCCGCCCCCGCCCGCCGTCGCACGCTGCAGCTCCCAGCCGAGCGCTGAGGCCATCCAGCCGACCGTGTATGACGCCGCGATGCGGTTCCCGCGACCATTGCCGGTGTAGTCGATGCCGACCTCGGTGATCCCCGAAAGGAACGACCGTCGGTCATAGGGCATGAAGAACTGGGCGATCACCTCTCGCAGCGGACGCATGCGCGACCAGTGGAGGTCGCCCAGGCCGAGGCGGCGGTGGGCGATCGTGACCAGCTTGGACAGCCCGCGAAACGCGTGGTACGGCTCTTCGAACCGCGCCGAATCGAAGACGAGCGCGTCGCCGATGCGCAGGGCGTCGTGGAGCTCTTGCCGGCCGAACGGTGGTGTGCCCATCCACCACACATACGTGGGGACGCCGCTGACCACGAGCGGGTCGACGAGCGAGCCGATGTGGTCGGCGGCGGAGCCCGGCACATGCAAGGTCACGATCTCGCACTCGACGGCGCTCGACGTCGTCGGGCGCAGGACGTCGGTCACGATCGACGCGTCGAACTTGTGGCCGCGCGTGCCGGGAATCTCGCGGATGACGATCGACTGAGCCGGGTGATGGGCACCGATGATGCGCGAGCAGCGCTGGGCGCGGCGCTCGTCGCCCTGGCCGGAGGTCACCGCGACCAGCGTCATCACGCAGTTGCGAGGCCGGCCATGCTCGTCGTCCCCCGCCTCCGCGCGCGCAAAGTCGGCGCGAATGCGCGACAGCGCCTCGATGATCTCCGCGATGGTCGCGCCTTCGCGCCGCCACATGAGCCTTGGCTCGGGATCCAGAACCGTCGTGCTCATGGCCGGTGCCACTCCCTGCCGTCCGCCTGCAGCAGCTCGGCAGCCGACGGCGGCCCCCACGTGCCGGCCGCGTAGGTGCCGAGCGGGGGCATCCCGCCGCGCCATGACTCCTCGAACGGGTCGATCAGCTTCCACGCCGCCTCGACCTCGTCTCCGCGCGTGAACAGGGTTGGGTCGCCGATCATGCAATCGAGCAGCAGCCGCTCGTACGCCTCGGGGGCGTCGACCAGGAAAGCGGTCATGTACTGGAAGTCCATGGTCACGCTGCGGATGCGCAGGCCGGCGCTGGGCACCTTGGCTCCGAACTTGAGCGAGATCCCTTCCTCGGGCTGGATGCGGAGGGTGATCGCGTTGGGGTCGACCTCTTGCATCGCCTCGCGGCCGAAGGTGAGGTGCGGCGGCCTCTTGAACTGGACGCGGATCTCGGTCACGCGCTTCGGCATGCGCTTGCCGGCGCGGACGTAGAAGGGGACGCCCGCCCACCTCCAGTTGTCGATGAACAGGCGCAGCGCGGCAAAGGTCTCGGTCTGCGAATCGGGGGCCACGTTCGTCTCTTCGCGGTAGCCCGCCACCTGCTCGCCGAGGACCCAGCCCTTGGTGTACTGGCCGCGGACTGTCGAGCGCGCAATCTCTTCGCCCTGCAGCGGGCGAATCGCCCGCAGCACCTTCACCTTCTCATCGCGCACCGCATTGGCATCGAACGCGAGCGGCGGCTCCATCGCGGTGAGCGCCACCAGCTGCATGGCGTGGTTCTGGACGATGTCCCGCAGCGCGCCGGCTCGGTCGTAGTACGCGCCCCGCTGCTCGATCCCGATCTCCTCGGCCACCGTGATCTGGACCGAGTCGATGAGGTTCGTGTTCCACACGGGCTCGAAGATCGAGTTCGCGAAACGGAAGGCCAGGATGTTCTGCACCGTCTCCTTGCCGAGGTAGTGGTCGATGCGGTAGACGGAGTCTTCGCTGAAGACGTTGTGCAGGGTTTGTGTGAGCTCCATCGCCGACCGCAGGTCGGTGCCGAACGGCTTCTCGACCACGATCCGGTGGAAACCGCCGCCCGTCTGCAGGCTTGCCGCCTGCAGCTGCTGGGCGATGAGCTGGTAGGTCTGGGGCGGTGTCGCGCAGTAGAAGATCCGGTTGCCCCCGATGTGGCGCGTGTTGTCGAGCTCCTGCAGCCGCTGGGCCAGCGCCTTGAAGTCGTCGGCGCGGCTGAAGTCGACCTTGACGTATGACAGCGAGGACAGGAACGCGTCCAGCACGCGGTTGTCGATGGGCTGCGTGCGCGAGAACTGGTGGATCTTCTCCGACGCCCGCTTCCGAAAGGCGTCGTCGCTCATGTCGTCCATCGCCGCGCCGACAACGGCAAAGCCCGCGGGGAGGGAACGCTGCCGGGCGAGGTTGTAGAGGGCGGGCAGGAGCTTGCGCCCGCTCAGGTCGCCGGTGGCGCCGAAGATGACCATCACGGCCGGGTCCGCGACCCGGTAGTCGTGCAGCCCTTCCGCTAGTGGATTCGGGGCCTCCTCGACCTTCACTTTTCGGGCGGGAGGTCCCCTTTGACGACGGCGTGGCCCCCGAACTGCGCTCGCATCATGGCGAGCATGCGGTCGCCGAAGGTGTTCTCCATCCTGCTCCGGAAGCGTGCGAATAGGGACTCGGTGATCACCGGCGCCGGCACCGACTCTTCGATCGCCGCCTCCACAGTCCACCTGCCCTCACCCGTGTCCTGGACGAAGCCCTTGATCGTCGACAGCTCGGGGTCTTGTTCCAGGCCGCGCGCCGTCAGGTCGAGCAGCCAGGAGCGGATGACGCTGCCGGTCCGCCACGCCTCGGCGATCGCCAGGAGGTCCATGTCGGGGAAGGCCAGCGAGCTCTTCATGATCTGGAAGCCCTCGGCGTAGGCCTGCATCAGCCCGTACTCGATGCCGTTGTGGACCATCTTCACGAAGTGCCCCGAGCCCTCCGGGCCCGTGTGCACGAGTCCGCCGCCCTCGGGCGCGAGGTCTCTGAGGATTGGCAGGAGGCTTTCGTAGATCTCGCGCTCGGCGCCGACCATCAGGCAGTAGCCGTACTCCTGGCCCCAGATCCCGCCTGAGGTGCCCGCGTCCACGTAGTGCATGCCCTTGGCCTTGATACGCGCGGAGTCGGCCAGCGCGAGCTTCCAGTTGGTGTTGCCGCCGTCGATGATGATGTCGCCTGGCTGACCGAGCTCGATCAGCCTGTCGATCGTCTGCGTCGTCGGATCGCCGGCCGGCACCATCACCCACATGGCCCGCGGCTTCGACTCGAACTTGGCGACGAAGTCCTCCCACGACGCGGCGCCGGCCGCGCCCTGGGCGGCATGCGCCTGGACCGCGGCGGGTGACAGGTCATATGCGACGACGCGGTGACCGCGCTTGATCAGGCGGAGCGCCATGTTGCCGCCCATGCGGCCCAGGCCGACGATTCCGATCTCCATTCCTAGCTCACCGCTTGCCGAACGGAGGCGGCAAGCGCGCGCCAGCCCGTCACGGGCTGCCGGCCGATGGTCACGCGCAGCACCGGAAGCCGGCGGGACGAGAGCGACTGGAGGTCGCCGATCGACTGCGCCTGCTTGAGCACGGAGAAGCTGTACGGCTGGCCTGGGATGGCGACGTCGCGTGCGTCGTCCTGGACGATCTGCAGAAAGAGCCCGGTCTTCGGCCCACCCTTGTGCAGCTGGCCCGTCGAGTGGAGGAAGCGCGGACCGTAACCCGCGGTCGTCGCGATCTTCGTCTTGTCGCGCACCGCGGTGCGGATGGCGGCGATCGCGGCCTCCGACTGAGCCGTCCGTGTCGTGTACGCCATGATCGCGAAGTAGGCGCCCCGCTTGGCCTTCGTCAGAAGCGCGGAGACGCCAGGCTTCGCCTTCGCCGCGGGGACGGACTCGGCGGCCGGCAGCTTGCCGCGGCTCTTGAACGTCGCCAGGACCTTCTTGGTGTTGTCCTTCGACTCCTGCACGTTCGGCTGGTCGAACGCGTCGATGCCCAGGATGGCGCCGGCGATCGCGGTCGCCACCTCCCAGCGGAAGAACTCGCCGCCGAGGTCGAGCTTGTCGCGCAGGGTCAGCGTGACCACCGGCTGGCCGGCCTTCTCAAGAGCGAGGACCTTGCGGTTCGGCGGGTCGGCCGCCATCCGGATGTATACGAAGAGACGGTCGTCCCCATAGACGGACGGCTTGCCGACGGGCTCGCCCTCGATCGGGACGAGACCCTTCCCCTCCTTGCCGGTGCTCTCGGCGAGCAGCTGCTCCACCCAGTAGCCGAAGGTCGCCACCTTCGGCGACGCGATGATCGTCACCTTGTTGCGGCCGGCCAGCGCGAGCCTGCCCATCACGCCGCCGAGCCACACGCCGGGGTTGCTCTCCACCGGGACGCTGTCCGCGCATGAGTGCTCCATCTCGAGCGCGCGCTCGAGCAGCTCGGTGACGTTGACGCCCATGAGAGCGCCGGGGACGAGACCGAAATAGGAAAGGGCCGAGTAGCGGCCGCCGATGTCTGGCGGGTTGGAGAAGATCCAGCGGAACGAGTGCTCTCTGGCGAGCTTCTCGAGCGATGTGCCAGGGTCGGTGATCGCGGCGAACTGCTTGCCGTTCCCCTTCGTTTGCTCCCAGAAGTACGCGAAGTGGGACAGGGTCTCGGTCGTCTCGCCCGACTTCGACGCGACGATGAAGAGCGCGTCGGCGATCCGGATCCTGGAGCGCACGGCGGTGATGGTCGCCGGGTCCGTCGTGTCGAGGACGTGGAGGCGCGGATGGCCCTTCACAGACCCAAACGTGTTGCGCAGCACATCCGGACAGAGGCTGGAGCCGCCCATGCCGAGCAGGACCACGTCGGAGAACACCCGGCCGTGGGTCGCCAGCTCACGCAGGTCGCCCGCCTTCTCGAGCATCTTGTCGGCCACGTCCAGCCAGCCCAGGCGATCGTGGATCTCCTGTCGCTTGGCCGGGTCTGCGCTCCACAGCGTCGAGTCCTTGGCCCACAGGAGACGCGGCGCGCCGTCTTTCTGCAGGCGCGCGAGCTGGCCGTCGACCGCGGGCTGCAAGGCGCCGAGGCTGTGCCACTGCCGCGGTCCCTTGCCCGCCTTGATGTCCTTGGCGTTCTTCTCGAGCGCCCCGACAAGGCTGTCGAACGACTTCACGAAAGCGTCGACGCCTTCGACCTCGAGCTGCTGGGTCACCTGCGCGAGGTCAACTCCCGCCTCGGCGAGCTGCTTCAGCTGGCGCTTGGCGAGGTCGACGTTCTCGTCCAGGCTGCGCCGCACCTCGCCGTGCTCGCGGAAAGCGGCGAGCGTCTGCGGAGGCACCGTGTCCACCGTGTCCGGCCCGATCAGCTCCTCGACGTAGTACGTATCCGGATAGCGCGGGTCCTTGGTCGACGTGCTGGCCCATAGGCACCGCTGCGTGCGCGCGCCGGCCTTCTTCAGCTTCTCCCAGCGTGGGCCTGAGAAGAGCTCTTTGTAGCTGTCGTAAGCGAGCTTCGAGTTGGCGATCGCCGCTTTGCCGTACAGGCGCTCCAGGTTCTGCTTCTGACGCGGGTCTTGCGTCGCGTTGATCTTTTCCGCCAGCAGCTTGTCGACCTTGGTGTCGACGCGGCTCACGAAGAAGCTCGCCACGCTGCCGACCTTGCTCAGGTCGCCGCCGTCCTTCTTCAGCTTCTCGAGACCTGACAGGTAAGCCTCGACCACCTCGGCGTACCGCTCGACAGCGAAGATCAGCGTGATGTTGATGTTGTTGCCTTTCGAGATCTGGTCGAAGATCGCCGGCAGGCCTTCCTTGGTGGCCGGGATCTTGACCATGACGTTCGGCCGCTTGCAGCGGCCGCGCAGGTCCTCGGCCATCTTGATCGTGCCCCGCGTGTTGTTGGCAAGGTTCGGCGCCACCTCGATGCTGACGTAGCCGTCTTTGCCCTTGGTGCGGTCGTAGACGGGGCGAAAGGTGTCCGCCGCCGCCTGGATGTCTTCGACCATCAGGTCCCACAACATCTCCGCCGGCTTCTTCTTCTGCCGCACGAGCTCGACCATCGCCTCGTCGTAGTCGGTCGATCCGCTGACAGCCTTCTCGAAGATCGTCGGGTTCGAGGTGACGCCGGTCAGGCCTTCGTCGCGCAGCCGCGCCAGCTCACCCGAGGTGACGAGCTGGCGGCGGATGTTGTCCAGCCACAGGGACTGGCCGACCTGGCGGATCTCCTTGATGGGGTTCGGCCTGGCGGCCGATGTGGTCGCCATCACTTCGTTTGGGCGAGCTTGGTCGCCGCGGCCACAATGTGACGTGCCGAGATCCCGGCGGCGTTCATCAGCTCCTCGGGCTTGCCCGATTCGGGTAGGGCCCTGACGGCCAAGTGCACCACCCGAGGCGCGGGATCGGCGGCCAGGACCTCGAGCACGGCGGCGCCGAGGCCGCCCTCGGGGTAATGGTCCTCGACGATGACGAACCGGCCCCTGGTCACGCGCGCGGCCTCGCGGAGCGTCCTCACGTCGACCGGCTTCACCGAGTAAAGGTCGATCACGCGCGCGGCGATCTTCTTGGCGGCGAGCGCGTCGGCGGCCGTCAGGCAGCTGTGCAGCGTCACCCCTGCGCCGATCAGCACCACCTTGTCCCTGGGGCTCTGGCGAAGCACTTTGGAGCCGCCGATCTTGAACGACTCGTTGGCGCCGTAGAGCGTTGGGTACGCGCCGCGGGTCGTGCGCATGAAGACGATGCCCGGCGTGTCCACCATCAGGCGCATGAGCTTGGCGGTCTGGTTGGGATCGGAGGGGTACAGGACCGTCGAGCCGTGGATGGCGCGCATCGAGGCCAGGTCTTCGAGTGCCATCTGCGACGGCCCGTCCTGACCGATCTCCACACCCGCGTGCGAGCCGGTGAGCTTGATGTTCGCCTGCGAGATCGCCGCCATCCGGATGAAGTCGTAGGCGCGGCTGAAGAAGGCGGCGAACGTGGAGGCGAAAGGCTTGTAACCTCGGACGCTCATGCCCACCGCGGTGGCGACCAGCTGCTGCTCGGCGATCCACATCTCGAAGAAGCGGTCGGGGTGCGCCTTCGCGAACTCGTCCGCGTGCGTGGAGTTGGAGACCTCGCCATCCATCGCCACGACCTCGGGGATGACGGCCAGCGCCAAAAGGGCATCGCCGTACGCCTTGCGCGTGGCGACCTTGTCCTCTTTCTTGTAGGTCGGGAGCACAGGCTCTATCGCCGCGGCCGGCCGCCGGGAAGGCGCCGCGCCACGCTCTGGCTTCTGGGTCTTGACCTTGAGGTTCCGGATCCCTCCCAGCTCCTTGATCGCCCGCTCGGCCATGTCGGGCGGCAGCGCCTTGCCATGCCAGCCGTCCTTGTTCTCGATCTCCGAGAAGCCCTTGCCCTTGATGGTCTTGGCGATGATCACGGTCGGCTTCTCCGCGTTCGAGAGCGCCTCGCCGAAGGCGCGGTCGATGGCGGCGAGGTCATGGCCGTCGATCACGATGGGGTAGCCGCCGAACGACTCGACGCGGCGGCGGTAGGTGTCGAGGTGCCAGCCCAGCTCGGTCTCGCCGCGCTGGCCGAGCCGGTTCACGTCCCAGATCGCGGTCAGGTTCGACAGGTTGTAGTGGCCGGCCTTGTCGACCGCCTCCCAGATCGAGCCCTCGGCGAGCTCGGAGTCGCCGCACAACACCCAGACGTGGTACGGAAGCTTGTCGAGGTGCTTGCCGGCCAGCGCGACGCCGACCCCGACCGGCAAGCCCTGGCCCAGCGAGCCGGTGGCGACGTCGACCCAGGGGATGACCGGCGTCGGATGACCCTGGAGCCGCGACCCGAACCTCCGGAACGTCATCAGCTCAGCGTCCGTGATGGCGCCGGCGGCCTTGAACATGGCGTAGCAGAGCGGCGAGGCATGGCCTTTCGAGTAGATCAGGTGGTCGTTGTTCGGGTCCTTGGGCCTGCTCCAGTCGTACTGCAGGTAGCGCGTGAGCAGCACCGCAATGAGGTCCGCGGCCGACATCGACGACGTCGGGTGGCCGGAGCCGGCGGCGGTGCTGCAGCGGATGGAGTCGACCCGCAGCTGCTGCCCCAGCTGGCGCGCAAACTCGAGATCAGTGGTCGCAATCGTCTCGGTGACCGCCATGGCACTCCTTGGCACGAGGTCCAGAGGTCCCGTCGCCGGGGTTTGTGACGTGTTGACTAAAAGTCTATCGACCGGTGGATGCGGACCCCGCGAGTTGTTCCACCTCGGCCACCATCCCGTCGAGGATCTTCAATCCTGAATCCCAGAAACCAGGGTCTGTGATGTCCATGCCGATCCGCTTGACCAGCTCGTCCGGCCGCGTCGAGCCGCCGGCCGCCAGAAAGTCCAGGTAGGCGTCGACGAAGGTCGGTCCCAGCTCCAGGTAGCGGTGGTAGACCGAGAGGGCAAGGAGGTTGCCGAAGGCGTAGGCGTACACGTAGCCGGGCGTGTGCAGAAAGTGCCCGACGTAGCTCCACCAGACCTTGTGCTCGTCGGTCAGGACCAGCGCGTCGCCGAACATCGCCTGCAGTTTGTCCTGGAAGACGTCGCTCAGCTGCTCGACGGACAGCTCCCCCTCGCTCCGGCGCATGGTGTGGCTGGCGTCCTCGTAGCGGTTGAAGGCGACCTGGCGGAACACGGTTGAGAAGGCGTCCTCGCACTGGTTGCACAGCATTGCCAGGCGGACCTTGGGGTCCTTCTCCTCGGCCATGATCCGGTCGAAGGTAAGGGCTTCGCCGAAGACCGACGCCGTTTCGGCGAGGGTCAGCGGCGGGTGGTAATCGAAGACGTGCTGCTTGGAAGCGAGGCGGTCGTGAAGGCCGTGGCCCAGCTCGTGCGCGAGGACCAGCGCGTCGCGCAGCTTGCCCGTGAAATTCATGAGCACGTATGGGTGGTGGTGCGGCGTCACAGGCATGCAGTACGCGCCGCCCTGCTTGCCAGGCACGATCGGAGCGTCGATCCAGCTCTTCTCGAAGAACTGGCTGACGAGCTCGCCGGCGCGGGGTGAGAAGCGGCTGTACGAGCCGAGGACGAGGTCCCTCGCTTCATCCCAAGTGAGGTCGCGCGTCACATCGCTGACCGGCGCGTAGCGGTCCCACTCGTGGAGGTCGCCGACGTCCAGGAGCCTGCGCTTGACGCGGTAGTAGCGGATGCATACGTCGTAGCGGCCGGTGACCGCGTCGACCAGGGCCTGGACGGCCTCGTCGGACGTCTCGTTGGCGAGGTTGCGCGAGCTGATCCAGCTCGGAAAGCTGCGCAGGCGGTCGTCGATCGCCTTGTCCTGAAGGATGACGTTGTAGATGTAACCGCGGGTCCGGATGTCGCCCTTCAGCGCCTCGGTCACCGCGGCGCTGGCCTGCCGGCGGACGTCGCGGTCGGGCTCGCGAAGGAGGTTCAGGGCCTCGTCCAGCGCCAGCTGACGGCCGTCGACGCCCACCTGGATCCGCGCGCACAGCTCCTCAAAAAGCCGCACCCACGCCGCGCTCCCGACGGGGCTGAAGTCGGTCAAGACCCGCTCCTCGGGTTCGGACAGCTGATGCGGCCGGAACTTCCGCGCCTCCTCCACCGTGTGCCGGTACTTCGCGGCCTCGGGATCGCCGTAGAGGCTCGCCGCGTGCTCGTCGGTGATCTGCGCGAGCTCCAGCGAGAAGAACACCATGTGGCTGCCACGCTCGGCGCCGGCCTCGCGAACGCGCGCAAGCAGGCGTCCGGCCTTGTGGTCCTGCGTGTCTTGGCTGTGGAGCATGTAGGCGTAGACCTCGGGCCTGGCCGACGACTCCTCGTAGTCGGCGAGCTCGCGCATCATCTCCGCAAACGCCGTCGGCTCGAGGCTGGCGACCTTGCCCTTGTACTTCGCCTCGAAGGCGCTCGCCCGCTCGAGCTCACGCTTCAGCGTCTCCTCGATCTTGGGATCTTCGGGACCGTCGAAGAGGTCGCCGAGATTCCAGCGGACCTTTTCGGCACCTGTGGATTTCACAGCTTGGGCCACGAAATTCAGGATATCCGCTCTATCCCCACGAAATCAGAGCCTCCGGCGTGATCTCGCGGGGACCCCTCGGGCCAGCTCGCGCACCCGACTCGGCTCCGGCCAGCGCCCCGCGTACGCACCCTCGTTCACGAGCTCAGTCACCTCCTGGAGCAGCCCCACCGGCGCTTCGGGCCACCTCCCCACGTGTGGGGAGGAGATTCGTATCGCCGCCTCGTACTCGAGGGGCGTCTCCGGCGGAGCCCTGCGGCGGGTCATCCGGCGCTGCACCCTGTCGTAAAGGCGGAGCAGCTCGTTCTCGCCGGGCGAAGGCCGCGTCCCGGTCTTCCACACGCGGCGCCGCAGCCACGCATAGGCGAGAACGACGATGACGGCGATGGCGACCGCCGGCGGGATGGCGGATAGGATGCCCAGCGACCCGAGGGCGGCCATCGGGGCGCCGAGGCTCAGGTGCGGGATCAGGCGCGCGACCCCGCCGGCCGCCCAGTGCTGGAGCATGCGGGCCGCCGCGAGGGGATTGACCCCCGGCGTGGGGTCGACGGGCACCCATCCATGGCCCTGGAACCACACCTCGACCCACGCGTGCGCGTCGTGCTCGCGGACGATCGACTGGTTCAGCACAGGGTCGTAGTCGCCCGTGGCGTAGCCGGTCGCCAGGCGGGCCGGGACGCCGAGGCTGCGCAGCATCAGCACCTCCGCGGTGGCGAACTGCTCGCAGTAGCCGGTCTTGACGTCGAACAGGAACCAGTCGACGGCGTCGCGCCCCGCGGGTACCGGTGGCAGGTCGAGGGTGTAGGTGAAGTGCCTTTGCAGGTAGTTGGTGAGCGCCATCACCGTGTCGAACTGGTTGGTCGCTCCGTTCGTCGCGTCGTTGGCCAGCGCGCGAGCGCGCGTCGAAAGGCCGCCAAGGTCGAGGTACGCCGGGCTGAGGCTCGGGATCCGCGGCGCCCGTTCATCGGTGCGCAGCGCGTCGGCCGACAGGTCGGGGAGATACGACACGACGGAGTAGACCTGGCCCGGACGGAGCTGGGACGGCGTGTGGAAGGTGCCGTAGGCGTCCTCTCGCAGGGCCGCCACCGGGGCGTACAGGCTCTCGATCGGATACGCGGCGTTGAGGACCCCGGGCAGCGGCCGCAGGACGCGGAACGTCTGCACGAAAGTCCCGGTGTTGTGTGCCGGCTGCGGGGGCAGGAGGCGAGGCGGCACGAACGGGGGCAGCTCCCGGTAGCCCGGGTTGCTGGCCGTCCAGGCGCCTTTGCGATACAGGTCGAAGACGAGGCCCCTCCAGTAGGCGGGAGCGCCTGTCCTTACGTACATGACAGGCGCGTCGCCGAGCCGGCCGCGGAAGTGCAGGTCGACGCTGTTGGGCGCCCCCGACGGGTCGCCGGTCAGCTGGACGAGCGGCAGCGCCGGGCTCTCCATGCCGCCGCCGAAGGTCGTGAAGTTGGGCAGGGAGACAACCAGCGGTGAGATCGGCACGCCAGACGGCTGCGGGACGGCCACGAACGCGACCACTCCCAGGGCAAAGGCGCTCGCCGCGAGGACGCCGACCGCGCGCACTGGAGCGCGGAGCGGCGCGTCGATGCGCTTGAGATGTGAAGCCACCCAGAAACCGGCGAGGCACGCCGCCCACATCGCGAGCAGGACGCCAAACGTGTAGTCCCACGCGTAGACCGCGGCCAGGTACATGACGGCGAGACTGATCCACAAGCTCGAGTAGCAGTTCCGGCGCGTCTTCAGGTCGAAGCTCGTGACCGCGACCAGCAGGATCGCGAAATTGGCCTGCGGGAGGACGCCGCCGAAGAGCGCGAGCGACGAGTCCGCGACGATGTAGAAGAGCGCGGCGAACACCATCGCCGCCAGGAAGATCTGCCGCCACAGCTCGCGCTTGAGGTTGCGCTCGCGATAGCTGAAGACGTGGCCGACGCCGGCGATGCAGAGGCCGAGGATGGGGACCACGTAGTCCTGGCCGTAGATCATGATGGCGAGCACCGCGACCGCGAAACCGGCGAAGACGAAGGCCCGCGCGCCCGGCGAGTGTTCGATGGGCGACGGCGGTAGGCGCAGCAGGCGCTTCACAGCGGCCACTGCAGCCCGACCCGCTCGAAGGCGATCTCGGTTTCCACCTCGGCGTCGCCGACCACCCAGACGCGCCGCTTCCTCGCCCTTTCCGCCTCGTCCAGCAGGTCTGGGTTGTTGGTGGCCGTGATGAGAATCAGCTCCTCCCCATTCCTCGGGAGGCGGCCGGCAAACGCGGCCGGAGGGGCTGAGGGATATCTCGCCAGCCACTCGAGGTGGGACCACATGTCGCGGGAGGATCCACTCGACTCGAGTCCCGGAGCGAGGATGACAACCCTCCCGCCTTCGCGGATGCAGTCCCACGCCTCCGAGGCGGCGATGCGTGCCACCTGGTCGGCGATCTCGGGCGTCGGCGGCGACGGGTCGACCACTATCGTCAGGGTCTCGAGACCGGGGGGCTCGTACTCGCGGACGACCAGCTCGCCGTGCCGAGCGCTGGACCGCCAGTGGATGCGGCGCAGCGAATCGCCGGGCCGGTATTCGCGGATGCCGAACAGCTCGTTTCCCGAGCCCGCTCGCGGCGCCGCCGTGGCCGCCTCCAGCTCGCGGGCCTGACGGCGGCCGGCCAGCGACATGAAGCGCGGCAGGACGAGCGCCACCTCGGAATCCGGGCTCGGTCTTCGGCCGCGAAAGAACCCGAGAGGATCGCTCGTCCCGATTGCCCAGTCCGTGGCGCCGACCGGGCCGCGCCCGACCTCCCGCAGCACGTTGACCTGCGTCCACCCTTCCCTCGGAACGACTCCGGTCCCGAAACGGACGTCACTTCCCCCGGCCTTGCCGCTCACCCACGCCGGGCCTCGCGCGCCGCCGGTGGTGCTCAGCTGGACGGTGAGCGCGAGGTCGTCGCGCTCGAAGACAGGCGCCTGGAAAGGGCTCGTGCGCAGCATCTGCTCGGGGAGCTCGTAGAGCGGCGATTCGGCGCCCGGGCGGCTGCTCTCGACCGCCAGCGCGAGCCGGAGCCCGGCCCGATTCCAGGCCGCGTAGGCGCCCGACGCCACGATGAGCGCGACGACCCAAGCCGCGAGGAGGAAGAGCCATGAAACCTCCGAGGTCGCGCCGTACCACTCGAGGACGAGCCAGAGACCAACAGCGCCGGCGACCCGCCAGGTCGGCCTCAAGGCGCGAGCCCTCTCAGTGCTGGCGCAGCGGCGGTATGGGCAGCGTCGCCACGACTTCGTTGACCATGTCCGCGGCCTTCGCGCGACCGCGCATGCCCAGCCGGTGCGCCAGGACAGGCACCGCGAGCAGCTTGATGTCGTCCGGGAGCACGAAGTCGCGGCCCTCGAAGAGCGCCCACGCCTGGGCGGCCCGCTGCAGGTAGACGCCCGCGCGCATGCTCGCGGGCAGCAGGACGTCAGGGCGCGAGCGGACCGCTTCCAGCAACGCGACCAGGTAGGTCCGGATGGCGGGCGCGGCGACAACCTTCAGGCATGCCTCCTGGAGCTCGATCACCTCGCGGATGTCGATGACCGCGGCCAGCTCCGCGATGGGGTCTCCGTGCTCGCGCCGCGCGAGGACTTCTAGCGCCTCGGCCTCCGTCGGCGGCCCCATCTCGGCGGCGAGAACGAAGCGGTCGAGCTGCGACTCGGGCAGCGGGTAGGTGCCGTGAAACTCCGTCGGGTTCTGGGTGGCGATGACGAAGAACGGGCGCTCGAGCGTACGCGTCGCCCCCTCGACGGTGACCTGGCCCTCCCCCATCGCCTCCAGCAGAGCGGACTGCGTGCGGGGGGTGGCGCGATTGACCTCGTCGGCGAGCACGATGTTGGCGAAGATCGGGCCCTGGACGAACTCGAAGCTCAGGTCTTTCTGGTTGAAGATGCTCGAGCCGGTGATGTCCGACGGGAGCAGGTCGGGCGTGCACTGGATGCGGCGGAACGTGCCGCCGACCGAGGTGGCGAGAGCTCGCGCCAGCATCGTCTTGCCGGTGCCCGGCAGATCCTGTAGAAGCACGTGGCCGCCCGACACCAGGCCGGCGAGGGCGAGCCGCACCACGCGGTCCTTGCCGACGATGATGTTGTGGATGTTCTTCTCGACGCGGTCGAGAAGCTCGGCAGCGCGTCGGGGCTGAAGGTCTGGCTGCTGCACCGGGCTCCAGTCTAGGGCCGGTTTCCGGCGCCGCCCCCTACTTAGAGAGGTCGCCGATGGCGCCCAAAAAGAGCGCGCCTGGCGCGCTTCGCCTACTGATTGCCCACCATCCGGGAGATCACCTCGCCCAGGTTCGGCCCGCCCTTGCCGAAGGGCACCGAGTGGACGCGGTGCGCGTACACCATCTCGGCCACGTCACTGACGTGGTCGACGCTGACCTCGTCATCGCTGTCGTACGCGGCCTTCGCCTGGGCAGCCCGGGCGCAGACCAGGTCGGACCGGTGGCCATCCACCTCGAGCGCGATCGAGATCTGGGCGATCAGGCGCAGGATGTCGCGCGGCAACGTCACCTCTGGAAACGTCCCGATGGCCTCGGCGATCTGCAGCTTCACCGCTTGCTCGGACTCCGCGTGCTGCTGGTAGAACAGGGTCGGGTCGTCCTCCCAGACCGCGCGCTTCTCGACGATCGCGACGCGCTGGTCGAGGTCGCGGATGCCTTCGACGTCCACGCACAGGCCGAAACGGTCGAGCAGCTGCGGTCTCAGCTCGCCCTCCTCCGGGTTCATGGTTCCGACGAGGATGAAGCGAGACGGGTGCGAGACGGACACGCCCTCCCGCTCGACCGTGTTGACGCCCATCGCCGCCGCGTCGAGCAGGACGTCGACGATGTGGTCGTCGAGGAGGTTCACCTCGTCGACGTAAAGGATGTTGCGGTTGGCCTCGGCGAGGACCCCGGGCTCGAAGCGCCGCGAGCCCTCCTTGAGCGCGGCCTCGAGGTCGATCGTGCCGACCACGCGGTCCTCGGAGGCGTTGATCGGCAGCTCGACCACGCGCATGCGCCGCGTCGCCACCGGCAGCGCGCCGTGGGTCGCCCGCTCGCGGCAGTCGGCGCACCAGTCTTCGGGGTCGTCGGGGTGGCAGCCGAAGTGGCACCCTTCGACGACCATCTGCTCGGGCAGCAGCCGGGCCAGGGCGCGGACGGCGGTCGACTTGCCGGTGCCTTTCTCGCCCCGGATGAGGACCCCGCCGATCGTCGGGTTGATGGCGTTCAGGACCAGGGCGAGCTTCATCTCGTCCTGGCCGACGATCGCGGTGAACGGGTAGGAGTAGCGGTCTAGCGCCATGCGGAGCTAGATGTTACCGACGCTCATCGGGGCGGTAATTCCTCCGAGTGCCGGCAGTCGGACCAAATTCGCGGCCCTCAAACGTCCCACTGCCGGCAGTCGGCGCTTCGTGCCCTGAGGTCACGGGCAGGCGACCTTCGCTGGGTCGAAGGTGAAAGTCCAGCCGTAGTAGGCGGCGGCGAGGCGATAGCCACTCGGCTCCGTGGATCGCGTCGCGCCGTTGTGAGCGATGTCGTCGCACATCGCGGCCTGCGGCTGGCCCTCGTTCGGGTTCTGGCCGAGCCCGAGGATGCTCTGGCTGATGTCGGAGTAGAACTTCCAGGCCTGCACGTTGACCGAGCCGTCACGGCACAAGAGGGGGGTCGCGTTGCCGCCGGCCGCGGAGACGATGGGCTTGGAGCAGAGCGTCCCGACCGGTGGGTCGTTGGCCGGCGGCAGGACCTGTGAAGGCACCGGCACCTCGTCGCTCGATGGGCTCGGCGACGGCGACGGAGATTGGACGGCCTGCGACGGCGAGGGCGGCGTGGCCACGGCGCTGGGCTGCGAAGTCGAGCACGCGCCCAGCACCAGCGCCGAGGCGATCAGCAGGATGCTCCGGCTACCGGCCGCGGCCAAGCTCCCGTTCCACCGCCGTGGCAATCTCGTCCCGGGACAGGTCATAGAGCCCGTAATAGTGCGCTCCCATGCGCTCGGCCAGGTCCGCGCACGCGTTGATCGCGTACGTCTGGTACATCGGGGCGACGCGCGCGAGGTGCTGCACCGAGGGCAGGTGGCTGTAGTCGCGCGCGGAGTCGATGACCAGGGCGTCGATGTCCTCGGCATCGATCAGCGCGGCGACCTTCTGGGCTTCGACCAGCGGCTCCTCTTTGAACATCGAGATGTTGCCGCGGCCGTCGCTGATGAGCACCAGCAGCGGGCGGATCGTCGGGTCGCGCAGCAGCTCGGTCTTGACCACCTTGTAGCCCGCCATCAGGCCGTGGGTAAGCGGGGTGGTGCCGCCGACCGACAGCCGCTCCAGGCGGCGCCGCGCAAGCGACACGCTTGACGTCGGCCGCAGCACGACCTCGGCGGTCCGGTTCTTGAAGATGACCACCGCGACCCGGTCGCGCCGCACGTAAGCGTCCTGCAGCAACGACAGGATCGCGCCCTTGGTGGCGGCCATCCTTTGCTCGGCGTCCATCGAGGCCGACGCGTCGACGACAAAGACGATCAGGTTGCCGACCTTGCGCTCGCGGACCTTCTGGCGGAGGTCACGTCGTTCCAGCAACAGACGCTCGCCGTGCTGCCGGCCGCGTTCCCGCTGGAGCGGCGCCGCGGCACGGACCGTCGCGTCTATAGCGAGGTCGCTCACCTTCTCCTTCGGCTCGGCGCGCACATAGCGGCCGCGGCGCTCCGCCGTCTGGCTCGCCGCGCGTTTGCCGCCCTGCTTGCGCACCCGCCGCTGGCGGGGCAGGTCGATGCGGCGCAGGTTGAAGGTCTGCAGCGCCTCCGGCGCCGACTCCACGCCGCTCGCGCCGCCGGTGGTGACCCCGGTGTCGGTGCCTGCCGACTGCTGTCCGGTCTCCGAGGAGTTGGCGCTCTGCTCCGCGGACGCGTCAGAGCTCGCGTCGCTCTCCGACGCCTGCGGTTCCGCAGCGTCGGCCTCGGACGGCTGCGAGCCCTCCTTCTCCTCCCCATGCTCGGGCGCGGTCGGCTCTTCCTGGTCACGCCTGAGTGGCTGACGGGCGCGATGGGCCAGCGCGAGGGTGGCGGCGTCATAGATATCCTCGCGGCTCGGTGAGCCGTGCCGCCTGTACGCCGCCAGCGCCCGCGCCGCGTGGTCGATCACGACGTCGGCGCGGTGGCCCAGCACCTCCGCCTCGACACAGATAGAGGAGATGAGCCGCGCGTGCCCGGGTGTCATGCGGACGTCCTTGACTCGCGCGATCGCCTCCGCCAGCGCACGGGCCAGGTTGCTGTCGGCGGCGGCGAACTCGTTGGTGAACTCGTGGTCGCCTCGCTTGAAGGCGGCGTCGCGCTCGGCGATCAGGACTCGCTCGTCCGGATCGCGGATGCCCTCGACGTCCACGCATAGCCCGAAGCGGTCGAGCAGCTGTGGCCGCAGCTCGCCCTCCTCTGGGTTCATGGTGCCCACGAGGATGAAGCGCGAAGGGTGGCTGAACGAGATCCCTTCTCGCTCGATGACGTTGACGCCCATCGCCGCGGCGTCGAGGAGGACGTCGACCAGATGGTCGTCCAGGAGGTTGACCTCGTCGACGTAGAGGATGTTGCGGTTCGCCTCCGCAAGAACGCCCGGTTCGAACCTCTTGCTGCCGGCGCGCAGCGCAGCCTCGATGTCGATGGTGCCGACGACGCGGTCCTCGGACGCGTTGATCGGCAGCTCGACCACGCGCATGCGCCGCTTGTGATGGGGCAGCTCGCCGTGGAGCGCGAGCCTGGCCCGGCAGTCCATGCACAGGGCCTCTGGCTCGGCCGGGTCGCAGCCGAAGTGACAGCCCTCGACGACGTCGTGCTCAGGCAGCAGCCTGGCGAGCGCGCGCACGGCCGTCGACTTGCCGGTCCCCTTCTCGCCCCGGATCAGGACACCGCCGATCGTCGGCACGATGGCGTTGAGGATCAGGGCGAGCTTCATCGACTCCTGGCCGACGATGGCCGTGAAGGGATAGGAGTGACGGTCGAGGGTGACGCTCATTGGATGACCCAAGGATAGGCACGAACCGAACTCCTCCCCATTTATGGGGAGGTGGCGCCGGAGGCGCCGGAGGGGCGGGGCTAGCTCGGGACCAGCTCCTTGACCATCTCCTGCTCGTGCAGGAGCTCCTGCGTGGTCACCCGGATCCGCTTCCAGGCGTCGTCGTCGTGCTTGAGGTCCGGCACGACCTCCCAGTGCTCACCGTCCGAACGCACGGGGAATCCGAACTGCAGCCACTCCGGAACGCCGTACTCGCCATGGCTGACGACCGCCAGCGCGTGCCAGTCGCCCCACGCCGTGGGGGTCCGGATGCTGATCACGGAGTCGACGACCGCGTTGGCCGCCGAGGCGGCCGAGGACGCGCCGCGCGCCTCGATGACCGCGGCCCCGCGCTTCTGGATCGTCTCGACGAACTTCCCCTTCAGCCAGCCGTGGTCCGAGATGACCTCGAAGACGGGGAGGCCGGCGATGCGCGCATTCGCGGCGTCGGGGTACTGCGTGGTCGAGTGGTTTCCCCAGACCCCGATGTTGGAGATCGCGGCCACGGGCACCTTCGCCTTCTTGGCCAGCTGGCTGCGCGCCCGGTTCTCGTCCAGCCGCATCATCGCGAACCACCGCTCAGGGGGGAGCTCCGGTGCGTTCATGCGCGCGATGTAGCAGTTGGTGTTGCAGGGGTTGCCGACGACGAGGATGCGCACGTCGCTCGCGGCCTTACTGGCGATCGCCTTGCCCTGCGGGCCGAAGATGGTGCCGTTGACGGAGAGCAGATCCTTTCTCTCCATCCCCTGCTTCCGCGGGGCGGCGCCGACGAGCAGCACCCAGTTCGCACCGTCAAACGCCTCTTCCTGCTTGCTCGTGAGCTCCATGCCCGCCAACAGCGGGAACGCGCAGTCGTCGAGCTCCATGGCGACTCCTTCGAGCGCCTTCATGGCCGGTTCGATCTCGAGCATGCGGAGAACCAGTGGCTGGTCCGGTCCGAACATGTCGCCGGAGGCGATCCGGAAGATGAGCGAGTACCCGATCTGGCCCGCCGCCCCCGTGACCGTCACCTGGATCGGCGCCTTGCCCCCGCTCATTCCACGGGGAATCCTAAGTCGCGGTCAGCCTCCGCCGCATGAAGAAGGCGAACCTGCCGCCAGGGCGAGAATCGCACTGCCGAGGGTTATGGGGGCGACGGCGAAGATCGCTACCGTGACTGTTGCTGAGACGAGGAAGACGACGATTCGTAGGACGCGGCGCCCCATCCAGGTCAAACGCCACGACTCGCCTATTGGTTACCGGAAGCCTTCCCCCTCCGGCTCGAACAGCTCGTCCTCGGCGAGCCGCCGGGCAAAGCACAGAAAGCCGGTGTGGGCCACCATCCGGTGCGAGGGCCGCATGCTCCTGCCGCGGACGGTCCAGCCACGCTGCAGCAGCTCGTAGGCCTCCAGCATCCCGAAGCCCCGCACCTCGCGCAGGCAGTCGAAAAAACGCTGGACCTGGCTGACGTTCGGGCAGTGCGCGAACAGGATGCCGCCCGGGCGCAGCGCCGCCCTGGCGCCCGACACGGCCTGCCAGGGTTCGGGCAGGTCGAGGAGCACCCGATCCATCTCCCGCTCCTCGACCCCAAGGTAGACGTCGCCGAGCTTCAGGGTCAGGTTCGCGGGCAGCGAGCCCATCGTGTCCACGATCGCCCGCCTCGCCGCCTCGAGGAACTCCTCGCGCGCCTCGTAGCTCACGACCTCGCCATCTGCCCCGACCGCGCGCAGCGCCGCCATCGTCAGGGCCCCGGTCCCCGTCCCGGCTTCCAGCACGCGCGCCCCCGGGTAGATGTCGGCGCCGACCAGGATGGCGCCCAGGTCTTTGGGGTAGATCGGCTGGGTCTGCCGGCGGCGGCCTGTGACCTGCTCGGCGAACGTCGGCCGGACGGCGAGCAGCCGCGCTCCCATCTGGGTCGTGACCACGACCCCCTCAGGCCGGCCGATAAGGTCGTCGTGCTGGATCAGCCCGGAATGGAGCGAGTGGCGCTCGCCGGCGTGCAGGCGGACCCGGTGACGGCGGCCGACCTTGTCGACCAGGACGATGACCTCTCCGTCAGCGAATAGCCCGCTCACGAGCGCCGCTTGTGGGCCCGGATCAAGGCGTGCCAGTACGCGTGCCACAGCTTGCCGTCGCGCCGCTCCGGATGGAGCTGATCGCGGGCCTCGCCTGACGCCGACTCGATGACACCGGCCAGCTCCTCGGCGAGCTCGGGGCGCACCGCCATGTTGCCCATCCATTCCTCGTAGTTCCAGTCGAGCTCGCGCGCGTGCGCCGACTCCACCACGAATCCCGCACGCTCGAGCTTCGCCACCCACTCCTCGACGGTCAGCGAGAGGACGTGGGAGGGGTCGCGCCGGACCTCCACCTCGTGCAGCACTTCGCGCGCCGGCGCGGGCGGCGCGCAGTCCACGAACGCAGCGTCGCGGTCAGGCTTGAGCACGCGATACGCCTCGCGCAGGAAGGCATCGACGTCTGAGAAGTGGTGAGGCGCGGCGCGCACGACGTAGACGTCGAACGTCTCGTCCTGGAAAGGCAGATGCGCGGCGTCCCCGATCACCCAATCGACGTTCGCGATCGAACGCTCCCTCGCGATCCGTTTCGCTTCGTCGAGCATCTCCCGGGTCAGGTCGAGGCCGACGACCCGGCGGACATGCTGCGCCAGGGCGAAGGCGGTGTTGCCGGTGCCCGTGGCGACGTCGAGCGCCAGGTCGCCGGGCCTTGGCCCGGCGAGGTCCACCACCTCCTGCAGCCGCACCGAAGAGGTGTGAAAGGTAGAGCGCGAGTAGTTGGACGCAACGTCGCGGAAGCTCTCCCTCACGTCCGGCATCAGGGTGTCGAGTCTAGAGGCGGGAACGAAGACCCTCGGCGAGAGATTCGGCGATCCAGGTGGCCCAGACCCGGGCGAAGCGACGAGCAGCGCAGCGAGCGCATTGGAAATTCGTGAGCGAGCAGCGCAGGAGCTGAGCCCGGAGATGGGCCGCATGGGCGCCGAAGTTCCGTCGAGGGCTCTTCGGTCCCGCCTCTCAGGGACGGAAGTAGTCGTAGATCAGCTTGCCGCCGATGACGAACAGGGCGAGCCCCGCCACCGGCTTGAGCCAGCCGATCCGCTCGATGAGCGTCGAACCGACGAAGGTGAAGGTGAAGAGGAACAGCGCGGCAAGCAGCACGCCGCCCCCGAGGACCAGGCCTCGGCTGTTGGACGGGACGGTGCTGGCCACTGACGAGATGGCGAGCGCGTTGTCGAGCTGCAGCGCGACGTCGGTGAACGCGATGAGGACGATCGAGATGAGGATGTTTCGCGTCACATTTGCACTCCACTCGAAAATTTCCGAGTAGAGGTCTTGCCGCGGACCTTCGTCCGCTGCGGTCCCGGGCCGTCCTATCCAGAAACGGCCGTCCTGACGGGACCAGCAGAGCTGGCTACTCCCCTCTACGAATCGCCGCCGAGTATATGTTTTCGAGCCATGAGCAAGGCAACCGCGCGCTGGACCGGCCAGAAGGTGCTGTTCGACATCGAGTCCGGCTCCGGCCACAAAGCGCAGGTCGACGAGGCGCCGGTGTTCGGGGATGACGCCGCGATGCGCCCGACTGAGATGCTGCTCGGCGCCCTGGGCGGCTGCACCGGCTTGAACGCCATCCTCCTGCTGCGCAAGTTCAAACAGCCGATTCGCGCACTGGAGGTCGAGGTCGAAGGCGACCGCCACGAGGAGTGGCCTAAGGCGTTCAAGCACATCCAGCTCACCTTTCACTGCACGTGGGACGGCGACGTCGACAAGAAGCTGGTCGACCAGGCCATCGACATGGCGTGCAACCGCTACTGCCCGATCCACGCCACCCTGTCCCATGGCGTGAAGATCGAGCACCGCCGGAAGGACAACCGCTAGCCGGCCGCCGGAGGGACTCCTCCCCATTTATGGGGAGGTGGCGGCGCAGCCGCCGGAGGGGCAATGATTTTCTCAAGACCCTCATAGAATTAACCCGTCCCCGCAAACCCTGAAGTCCGTCTGGAGCAAGGCTTGCTAGACAGCTACGTCCCAGTTCTGATCTTCGTCCTGATCGTCTTCGGACTCATCGGAGCGGTCATCACCCTCAGCTTCGTCCTCGGTCCGGCCAAGCCCTACTGGAAGAAGCTCGCGCCGTACGAGTCGGGAATCATCCCCGACACACCTGCCGTCCGGCGTCTCTCGGTGCGCTTCTACCTGACGGCGATGCTGTTCATCATCTTCGACGTCGAGGCGGTCTTCTTCTACCCGTGGGCCGTCCTCCTGAAGCAGCTCAAATGGTTCGGGCTGATCGAGATGCTCGTTTTCATCGGCATCCTGGCGATCGCCCTGGCCCACATCTGGAAGAAGGGAGGGCTGGATTGGGAATAGACGCCCTCGCGGAGTCGCTCGGCCAGAACATCCTGACCACCACGCTGGGGAGGATCGTCGGTTGGGGACGCGGCAACTCGATCTGGCCCGCGCAGTTCGGACTGGCCTGCTGCGCGATGGAGATGATCGACTCCGCGACCGCGAACATGGACCTCGGGCGTTTCGGTTCGGAAGCCTTTCGGGCCTCGCCGCGCCAGTCGGACCTGATGATCGTTTCCGGCCGCGTCTCCCAGAAGATGGCGCCGATTCTGCGCACGATCTACGACCAGATGCCCGAGCCGAAATGGGTCATCTCGATGGGCGCTTGCGCGTCGACCGGCGGCGTGTTCAACAACTACGCGCTGCTCCAGGGCGTGGACAAGATCGTGCCGGTCGACGTCTACATCCCGGGCTGTCCTCCCCGCCCGGAGGACCTGGTGAACGCGATCATGATCCTGCAAGAGCGGATCAAGGCCCAGGGATTCGTCACTCGCCAGTGATTGACGAGACGCTCGTCGTCGAGAAGGGCGTCAGCGCAGGTGACGCATGGATCACCGTGGAGCCCGCGAACGTGCACCGGTCGTTGTCCGGCTTGAAGGACGAGGGCTACCAGCTGCTCGTCTTTCTCAGCTGCGTCGACCACCTGGCGGACGCCTCGAAAAGCTGGCCGGCCCGCTACGAGCTCCTCTACCAGCTGCGAAACATGGACACCAAGGACCAGGTCCGAGTCCGGGCGTTCGTGGACGGCGATCCGCCGCACATCGAGTCCGTGCACGACCTGTTCCCGCCCGCCAACTGGGACGAGCGGGAGACGTACGACATGTTCGGTGTCGTCTTCGACAACCATCCCGACCTGACCCGCATCCTCATGCCGGACGACTGGGTCGGTCATCCGCTGCGCCGCGACTACCCGGTCGGAGGCGAGGTCGTCGAGTTCTCCGAGGAGCACGAGACCTGGCAGACGGCGCCGGAGAAAGCTTGAGCGTGACTGACACCTCGACCATCGGCCAGGGCATCACGGTCAACCGAAGCGGCCAGACTGGCGCGTTCGGCGGCGAGCTGCTGACGGTCAACTTCGGTCCGCACCACCCGTCGACCCACGGTGTGCTCCGGCTGATCGTCGAACTCGACGGCGAGCAGGTCAGAAGCGTCAAACCGGTGATCGGATACCTGCACACCGGGATCGAGAAGCAGGCCGAGGCCCTGCGCTGGCAGCAGGTGGTGGTCGTCACCGACCGCCACGACTACCTCTCGCCTCCGATCAACAACCTTGCCTACGCGCTGGCGGTCGAGAGGCTGCTCGGCGTCGATGTCCCCCCGCGCGCGAACGCGCTGCGCGTGATCATGTCCGAGCTCACACGGCTCTCCTCGCACCTGATCTGGCTGGGCACCAGCGGCATCGAGCTTGGCGCCATAACCATGCTCATGTACTGCTTCCGCGAGCGCGACCGGATCATGGACCTGAACGAAGAGATCTCGGGCTTCCGGATGCACACGTCGTACATCAGGCCGGGCGGCGTGTTCGCGGACGCGACGCCGCGCTTCCTCGAGATGCTCGACGTCTTCGTCCGCCAGATGCCGGGCTACATCGACGAGTACGAGGCCCTGCTGACCGACAACCCGATCTTCCGGAGCCGCACGATCGGCGTCGGCCGCCTCTCCGCTGAGGACGCCAAGCGCCTCGGCGCGAGCGGGCCGATGCTCCGCGGCTCGGGAGTCGCCTGGGACCTTCGCAAGGCGGTCCCCTACTCCGGCTACCAGAACTACGAGTTCGAGATCGCGACGTCGGACATGTGCGACTGCTACGGCCGCTACCTGGTGCGGATCAAGGAGATGCGGGAGGCGGTCAAGATCCTGCGCCAGGCGCTGGACCGGTTGCCCGACGGACCCGTCAACGTCGACGACCGCAAGGTGCTGCCGCCTCCGCGCGAGGAGCTCGAGACCTCGATGGAGGCGGTCATCCATCACTTCAAGCTCTTCACCGAGGGCTACTCGGTGCCGCCCGGCGACGTCTACGTCGCCGTCGAGTCGGGCCGCGGCGAGAACGGCTGCTACATCGCAAGCGACGGCACGCACAAGCCGCGGCGCGTGAAATTCCGCTCCGCGTCTTTCGTAAACCTTCAGGCGCTGGAGCGGATGGCGCTCAACCACCTGATCGCGGACATGATCGCGATCATCGGGACGGCCGACACGGTGCTCGGAGACTGCGACCGATGAGCGCCCTCTCGCCTCAGCTCCTCGACGAGATCAAGGAGCTGCCGGCGAGATACCCACAGCCGCGCTCGGCGGTCATGCCGGCGCTGGACCTCGCGCAGGAGGAGATCGGCCATCTGACCCCGGAGGCCATGAGCGAGGTCGCGGCTGCCCTCGAGCTCGACCCGGGCTACGTCGAAGGCGTCGCCACGTTCTACACCCTGTTTCACCTCTCGCCGGTCGGCAAGCACCACTTCTACCTGTGCACCAACCTGAGCTGCGCCCTCCGCGGCGCCGGCGAGATCGTCGACCACGTGAAGAAGTCGATCGGGGTCCACAGCCCGGACGAGGTCTCCGCGGATGGGCTCTTCAGCTACGAGGAGGTCGAATGCCTCGGCGCGTGCGAGTTCGCGCCGATGATGCGGTTCGGCCACCGATACCACTACGACCTGACGCCAGAGAAGATCGACGCGGTGATCGCCGAGAAGAAAGGACTGGTCCCCGCACGCGCGAAGGGGAATGAACTCCTCCCCACTCGTGGGGAGGTGGCGCCGCAGGCGCCGGAGGGGCCGGCCAAGAAGCCCCGACCTCCCCGCAAGAAGAAGGCCGCCGATGCCTGAGCTCCGAGGCTCCTACGGCGACCAGCCGCACCACATCCTCACCCGCTGGTTCGGCACGCCCGACCTGCACAAGCTCGACGTCTACGCGGACAAGGCCGGCGGCTATACCGCCCTGCGCAAGGCGGTGGTCGACATGGCCCCGGCCGACATCACGAACGAGGTCAAGTCGTCGGGCCTCCGCGGCCGCGGCGGCGCCGGCTTCGCCACCGGCGTCAAGTGGAGCTTCATCAACCGCGGCGCCCCTGGCCCGAAGTACGTCGTCGTCAACGCCGACGAGTCCGAGCCCGGCACCTCGAAGGACCGCTACATCCTCGAGAACTCGCCACACATGCTCGTCGAGGGCATCCTGATCGCGGCCTACGCCGTCGGCGCCAACCAGGCGTGGGTGTACATCCGGGGCGAGTACGACGAGCCCTACCGGATGCTGAACGAGGCCATCGAGGAGGCGCGGGCCAAGGGCTACGTCGGCCCGAAGCCCTTCGGCAAGGACTACCCGCTTGACATCCGCCTCTACCGCGGCCATGGCGCCTACATATGCGGCGAGGAGACGGCGCTGCTCGAATCGCTGGAAGGCAAGCGGGCGCAGCCGCGCTCGCGTCCCCCCTTCCCCGCCGTGAAGGGCGCCTGGGGACGGCCGACGCTGCTCAACAACGTCGAGACGCTCTGTACGGTGCCCTGGATCATCAACAACGGCGGCGCGGCCTACACGAAGCTCGGCACCGAGAAGTCACCCGGCACGCGCCTCATGTCGGTCAGCGGCAACGTCAACAAGCCCGGCGTCTACGAGGTCGAGCTCGGCCAGACCTTTCGCCACGTGATCATGGAGCTCGCCGGCGGGATCGCCGGCGGGCACGAGCTGAAGGTCTTCTGGCCGGGCGGCTCCTCCGCGCCGGTGCTGCCCGCGGGCATGCTCGACACCAAGACCGACATGGAATCCCTCGCCGCCGCCCGCTCGATGGGCGGCTCGGGCGGCGTGATCGTCATGGACGACCAGCACTGCGTGATCCAGGCGGCCTACCGGCTGCTCAAGTTCTACGCGCACGAGTCGTGCGGCAAGTGCACGCCCTGCCGCGTCGGCGGCGACTGGGCGGTGCGCATGTTCGAGCGCATCCTCGCCAACGAGGGCTCGCAGGTCGAGATCGACAACCTTCTCCGCGTCTCCGACGGGCTGCAGAACGGCCGCTGCCTGTGCGGCCTCGGGGACTCGGCCGGCTGGGTCATCGACTCCACCTTCCGCCACTTCCGCGAGGAGTACGAGGACCACGCGCTGAGGCACGAATGCAACGTCGGCAAGTCTGCCCCTCCGGCCCTGCGGGCCACCTCCCCACAAGCGGGGAGGAGTTAAAGCATGCCTGACGTCAACCTCACGATCGATGGCCACAAGATCACGGTGCCGGCCGGCACGCTGATCGTCGAGGCGGCCAAGACCGTCGGCATCGAGATCCCGGTCTTCTGCTACCACCACAAGCTCGAACCGGTCGGCGCCTGCCGCCTGTGCCTGGTCGATTTCTCGCCCGGTCCGCCGCGGCCGCAGACCGCGTGCACGACGCCCGTCTCGGAGGGCATGGTCGTACGCACGCAGAGCGCAATGGCGGTGCAAGCCCGCGCCGACATCCTCGAGTTCGAGCTGGCCAACCACCCGCTCGACTGCCCAGTGTGCGACAAGGGGGGCGAGTGCCCGCTCCAGGACTTCACGTTCCGGCACGGCTATCCAACCAGCCGCATCGACGGCCCACGGTTGCACTTCAAGAAGCCCATCCCCCTCTCCGACAAGATCGCCCTCGACCGCGAGCGCTGCGTCCTCTGCTACCGCTGCACGCGCTATTACGACGAGGTCGCGTGGGAGCAGGAGCTGACGACCGACGACCGCGGAGTCCAGTCGTTCATCACGAGCCAGTTCGACCAGCCCCTGAAGTCGATCTTCAGCGGGAACATAATCGACCTCTGTCCCGTCGGCGCCCTCACCTCGCGCGTGTGGCGGTTCGAGTCGCGGCCGTGGGACATGACGCACACGGAGACGGTCTGTTCGAAGTGCTCGGTGGGCTGCAGCGTCACCCAGTGGCAGCGGCGCGGCCAGCTCGTCCGCGTCACCTCGCACGAGAACGACGAGATCGACGAGGGCTGGATCTGCGATCGCGGCCGCTTCGAGTACACCGACGTCAACGACCCGTCGCGCCTGCGCACGCCGAGCATCGGCGGCACCAGGTCGACCTGGTCCGACGCCATCACGGCTGTCGTGGCCGGAATCCAGGGCAAAGGCTCGAAGCTCGGCATCTCGCTCGCCCAGGACATCACGAACGAAGAGGCGTTTCTCTTCCGGAAGCTGCTCGACGGCCCGCTCAAGGGCGCCAGGGTGAAGATGCACGGCCGGACGGCCATCCCGGCTCCCGCGGGCCCGACGATGCGCATACAGGAGTTAGATGAGGCGCGCGTCATCGTCGTGATCGCTTCGGACATCGAGAACGACGTGCCGATCATCGACCTCCGGGTCAAGAAGGCCGTCAGCAAGCGCGGGGCCCGGCTGATCGTCGTCTACCCGGAGGGCGTCGACCTCGACCGACACCCGGGCACGGTCCACATCAACTACGAGAAGGGCGGGGCCGCCGCTGCTGTGCGCGGCCTCGCGACCCATGAGCTGCTCGAGAACCCGGGCGGCCTCGTCGCCATCCTTTTCGGCGACGGCCACGGCAGCGAGGACATCAAGGACCTGGCGAACGCATGCGGCGACCTGGCGCAGAAGGTCGGCGGCAAGCAGATGCCGCTCTACCGCGCGACCAACGAACGCGGCGCGCTGGCTGCCGGCGTCGCCGGCTGGGACAAGCTCGACGGCATCCAGGCGCTGCTCAGCTGGGGCCCGCCCCCGACCGGCGGCGTCCCGAAGTCGGCCCGGTTCATCGCCGCCTGGGACCACCTGCCCCGGCCTGGCTACGAGAACGCGGTCGTCCTGCCCGCGACAACTTTTGCGGAGCGCCAGGGCAGCTACACGAACGTCGAGGGCACCGTCCAGTTCCTGCGCCCGCCGATCGCGGTCAGGCAACCGCAAAAGGACGGCTGGGAGGTGCTGTCCGAGCTCGGCGCAGCGCTCGGCCTCAGGCTCGACTATCCCGGCATCCTTCCGCTCCAGCGCGAAAGTGGGCTGCATGCACCCGACCCCAACCCGGAACCGGTGCCGGTGCTGATCGGGCCCTCGCACCCATGACGCAGATCTACAACGACACGGTGGGCCACTGGGTCGTGATCACGGTCGCGATGGCGCTCCTGCTCTTTGTGGTCCTGACCGCCACCGCGTACACGGTCTGGTTCGAGCGGGTGGCCCTCGGCCGCATCCAGCGCCGGCCCGGCCCCAACCGTGTGGGCCCGTTCGGCCTCCTGCAGCTGGCGGCGGACGGCATCAAGCTCGCGACCAAGGAGAGCTTCGTCCCCGCGAAAACAGACAAGGTCCTCTACGTGATCGCGCCCGCGATCGGCGTCGCGGCCGCTTTCCTGGCCTGGTCCGTGATCCCGATCGGCCTCTGGTACAACGTCCAGTACTGGATCGCCGACGTCAATGTCGGCATCCTCGTGATCTTCGCCGTCAGCGCGCTCAACGTGTACGCGATCGTGCTCGGCGGGTACGCGTCGAACAACAAGTACTCGCTGCTGGGCGGTCTGCGTTCGGCGGCCCAGCTGATCAGCTACGAGATGGCGCTCGGCCTTGCGCTGGTGCCGACCTTTCTCATCGTCGGCTCTCTCCGGCTGCGCGACATCGTCGAGTACACGGTGCATTGGGGACCGTACACGGGGCCGATCCCGCTGGTCCTGCTGACCCCGATCGGCTTCGTGATCTATCTGATCGCGGCGACCGCCGAGACCAACCGAACGCCTTTCGACCTGCCGGAGGCGGAGCAGGAGCTGATCGGCGGGTACCTCACGGAGTACTCGGGCCTCAAGTTCACGATGTTCTATCTCTCCGAGTACGTGAACGTCATCACGGTCTCGGTTCTCGCGACGCTTCTCTTCTTCGGCGGTTGGTACCTCTGGTTTGTCCCCCCAGTGGTGGCGTTCCTGATCAAGGTCATCCTGTTCCTCTTCTTGTACATCTGGCTACGCGGCACGTTCCCACGCCTGCGCTACGACTCCCTCATGCGGTTGGGCTGGAAGGTAATGCTGCCGCTGGCGCTGGCGAACGTGGTCGTCACCGCTATCGTCCTGGTCGCGGTGCAGGGATAGGCATGGCAGAAGAGGAAAAGCAACCCAGCGTCGCGGCCGACATCGTGGCACTCGCCAAAGGACTGAAAACCACGATCGGCGAGACCTTCAAGCCGATCTTCACCACCGAGTACCCCGAGGAAAAGACGCCTCGCTCGGAGCGGTACCGCGGCAGGCACTACCTGCGTCGTTACGACAACGGCCTCGAGCGGTGCATCGGCTGCGAGCTGTGCGCGGCCGCGTGCCCGGTGGGCTGCATCCTGGTCATCGCGGCCGAGAACACCGAAGAGAACCGCGTCTCACCGGGCGAGCGCTACGCCAAGACGTACGAGATCAACATGCTTCGCTGCATCTTCTGCGGCTACTGCGAAGAGGCGTGCCCGGTACAGGCGATCGTCCTCGGGCCGGAGTACGAGCTGTCCGACACGAGCCGGGAGAAGTTCATCTACACCAAGGAGAAGCTGCTCGAGCCTCTGCCTCCCGACGTGCAGGCACGCCTAGGGGGGGCGTCGTCGGGCGGGCTTGGCCCGACCGACGACAAAGGGGGGCATGCTCCCCCCCAAATCGACGCCCAGGAAGACAAGTAGTGCTGGCGATCGCGGTCTTCGTCGTCGCCGCCGCGCTCGCGGTCCTGGGCGGCCTCGGAGTGGTCATGTTTCACCAGCCCATGCGCTCCGTGCTCAGCCTGGTGGTGGTGATGCTGGCGCTCTCGGTCATCTTCCTGCTGCTGAACGCGCAGTTCGTGTTCGCCGTCCAGATCATCGTCTACGCCGGAGCGGTCATGGTGCTGTTCCTGTTCGTGATCGCGCTCCTCGGCCCCGCGCGCGAATTGGGCCGCGGGCGCCTTCGCTTCCAGACCGGGCTTTCCGCGCTTTTCTTGCTCGTTCTGCTGGGTCTGATGTGGAGCCTCCTCCAGGGCGTCCAGTACCGCCAGCCCGAGAAAGCCGACCTCTCGTACTTCGGGAGCGTGCAGTCGATCGCGGTGGGCCTGTTCACCACCTACCTCTATCCGTTCGAGCTGACCTCGATCCTGCTCCTGGTCGCCGCGATCGGCGCCATCTACCTCAGCCGCAAGCGCATCGACGACTCGGAGGGGGGCCCGGCGGAAGGGCTTAGCCCGACCGCCGGCGTGGGGGGAAACCTCCCCCCACACCAAACGTGAGCACTCTCGAGATCGGTGGCGGCCACCTCGACGCGTCCTGGTTCCTGCTGCTCAGCGCGGTCCTCTTCGTGCTCGGCGCGGTGGGCGTCCTGGTGAGACGCAACCCGCTGGTGATCCTGATCTCGATCGAGCTGATGCTCAACGCCGCCAACCTGGCACTGGTCACGTTCTCGCGGCAGCTGCTGAACATCGAAGGGCAGCTGTTCGCCCTGATGTCGATGACCGTTGCCGCGGCTGAGGCCGTGGTCGGCCTGGCGATCCTGGTCGACATCTTCCGCACGCGCGACGCCGAGGACATCGACGACCTGAGCGAGCTCCGCGGATGAACCAGCCTCTCCTGGCGCTGCTCGTCCTTGCCTTCCCGGCAGCGGGGGCCATCGCTCTCGCCGGGCGTGGCTGGCGCCTGCCGCGGATCTTCACCGTGATCGTCGGCCCCGGCGTGGTCTGGGCCTCGTTCGCAAGCGTTCTCGCCCTTTACCTCTACAAGACGAACGCCGACTTCACCTACTGGACGTGGATCAAAAGCGGCTCGTTCGAGGTCCCGTTCGGGCTCCTGATCGACAACCTCTCGATCTTCATGTGCTTCGTGATCACAGGCGTGGGCGGCCTGATCGTGACCTACGCCGTCGGCTACATGGAGCACGAGGACGACCCGAGCTATGCCCGGTTCTTCTGCTACATGGACGTCTTCGTCCTCTCGATGCTGCTGCTCGTCCTGGCCGACAACTTCGTCTTCCTGATCGTCGGCTGGGCGCTAGTCGGCCTCAGCTCCTATCTCCTCATCGGTTTCTGGTACCAGCGCCACTCCGCCGTCGTTGCCGCGCGGAAGGCCTTCGTGATGAACGTGATCGGCGACGTGGGCATGATCCTCGGCACCTTCGTCCTGTTCGTGAGCTTCCAGTCCGTGACCTACGCCGGCGTGTTCAGCCGCCTCGATGTCTGTTTGTCCGGTTACGAGTGTCCCTTGTTGCACCGAGCCTTCGCGGTCGTAGACACGCCGACCCTTGAGTTGGCGGCGTTCTTGCTCCTCGTCGGCGCGATCGCCAAGTCGGCGCAGCTGCCGTTGCACACCTGGCTTCCCGACGCAATGGAGGGCCCGACGCCGGTCAGCGCCTTGATCCACGCCGCCACGATGGTGACTGCCGGCGTCTACCTGGTCGGCCGGATGCAGCCCATCTACGACGTCGCCACGTATGCACACCACGCGGTCGCCATCATCGGCGCGGTCACCGCCCTGTTCGCGGCGACGATCGCCATCGTCCAGACAGACATCAAGCGCGTGCTCGCCTACTCGACGATGAGCCAGATCGGTTACATGTTCCTCGCCGTCGGTATCGGCGCCTACGCGGCCGGTTTCTTCCACCTTCTGGCGCACGCATTCTTCAAAGCTCTCCTCTTCATGGCCGCGGGCAACGTGATCCACGCCATGCACGACGAGCAGGACATGCGCAAGTACGGCGGCCTCTGGCGTGACATGCGCCCGACTGCGATCACCTTCCTCGTCGGGTCGGTGTCGCTCGTCGGCGTCATCCCGTTCGTCGGCTTCTTCTCCAAGGAGCAGATCCTCGGCCTGGCGTTCAGCAAGCCCGACGACGCCATGGTCCACGTCCTGTGGGCGGTCGGCTTCGGGACCGCGCTCATCACGGGTTTCTACACCGGCCGCATGTGGTGGCTGTCGTTCTGGGGCAAGGCCTCGCCCGATCGCCCCGTCGAGCATCCGCATTCTCCACGCCTCGTGATGATGGTCCCTGTCGTCATCCTGGCCATCCTCGCCACGGTCGGAGGGATACTCCAGACGCGGGCGCTCGGGTTCGGAACCTCGGTCGCGACCGACTTCCTCGCGCCGGCGGTGGGCGCCCAGAGGTGGGAGGAGTCGACGATCTCGATCGGCGTCGGGGTCGTGACCATGCTGCTCGGCGCTGGGCTCTTCGTCTGGGCGCTGTACAGCCGCCCGTGGACGGCCTACGTGCCCTGGGCGCAGCGGCTCCTCGAGCGGAAGTACTACTTCGACGAGATCTACGACTGGGCGTTCGTGCGCCCGACCGACTGGCTTGCCGGCTTCCTGCTCCGTGACGTCGAGAGGCCCATCATCGACGCCGCGGTCGTCGACACCGGTCTGGTGGCTCGGGCGGGGGCCAGCAGCCTGAGCCTCACCCAGAGCGGCTACTTTCGCAACTACGTCCTGGTCTTCGTCGGGGGCGCGGTCGTGGCCGGGGTGATCCTCATCGCGAGGGCCAGCTCATGACCCTGACCGTCTTGTGGGCGATGCCCTTGATCGGGGGAGCGATCGTGTCCTTCCTCCCGCCGCGGCTCGCCAAATGGTTCGGCACCCTTGTCGCGCTGGTCGCGCTCGGCATCGCCGGCTTCGTCGTCGTGAACTTCGCACCCGACTACACCGGGTACCAGTTCACCGAGAAGCTCGCCTGGATCCCGCAGTACAGCATCTTCTACAGGCTCGGCGTCGACGGCATCAGCCTGTGGCTGCTCGTCCTCAACGCCTTCCTCACCGTGATCGCCATCCTGGCCACGCCGGTCACGGCCCGGACCGGCGGCTTCGTCGGCCTGATGCTCGCCATGTCCGCGGGCCTGGCGGGCGTTTTCATGGCCACCGACCTCGTCCTCTTCTATGTGTTCTGGGAGGCCATGCTGATCCCGGCTTACTTCCTGCTGTGGAAGTACGGCGAGGGCCCGCGCCCTGGCTGGGCGGCGCTGAAGTTCGTCCTCTACACGCTGGTCGGCTCGCTGCTGATGCTCGTGGGCGTCATCGGCGAGTACCTCTCGACCGGCCACCAGACGTTCGACCTCGCGGCGCTGGCCAAGCTAGCACCCTCACCCGCAGTGCAGTTCGCGCTCTTTTTCGTGTTCGCCCTGGCCTTCGCCATCAAGACCCCCCTCTTCCCCTTCCACAGCTGGCTGCCCGACGCCTACAACGCCGCGCCGGTGCCGATGCTGGTCACCTTCGCCGGCGTGATGGGAAAGGCCGGCGCCTACGGCTTCCTGCGCATCGCGGTGCCGCTGTTCCCGCAGCCGGTCGACTGGTGGGACTGGCGCTGGGTCATCCCGGTGCTCGCGGTCGCGGCGATCATCTGGGGCGCACTGATGGCGTTGGCGCAGAACGACATGAAGATGCTCGTGGCCTACTCGAGCATCAGCCACATGGGCTTCATCGTCCTGGGCATCTTCTCCTTCAACATCCAGGGCCAGCAGGGCGCTGTCCTGCAGATGGTCAACCACGGTGTGATCATCGCCGCGCTCTTCCTGATCGTCGGCTGGATCACGGACCTGACGGGCATCCGCGACCGTTCGGCGCTCGCGGGGCTCGCGCTGCGCATGCCGGTGATGGCCGGCGTGTTCGCGGTCGTGACGTTCGCCGCGCTCGGACTGCCTGGCCTCAACAGCTTCGTCGGCGAGCTCATGACCCTGCTCGGCGCCTGGCAGCGGGCGCCGGTGCTGGCGGTCTTCGGTGCCGTCGGGCTTGTGCTTGCCCCCGTCTACATGCTGCGGCTCTTCCAGGGCGTGATGCAGGGCGCGCCGGCCGGGCCGGTGCCGCGCTCGGACATCTACGCGGGTCAGGTCTCACTGCTGGCGCCGCTCGTCGTCCTGATGTTCGTGCTCGGCCTCGACCCGGCGCTGCTGACGAACCTGATGACCTCGCTCGGCCAGACCGGGCTGTACCACTGACGTGATGCCTCCGGGCACCGACCTCAGCTACTCGTGGTCGCAGGCGGAGGCCGACCTCGGCCAGATCGCGCCCATCGTCGCCCTGACCGGTTTCTTCTTGCTCGCGATCATCGCCGACCTCGTCCTCCCGCGCTCGCGCCGTGGCGGCGTGGTGGCGATGTTCGCGGTCGTCGGCTTTGCCTACTCGCTCGGAACCGCGATCTTCCGCTGGCTCTACGCTCCTGGCGGCTACGCGTATCACCGCTTCGCGACCGGGGACCAGTTCGCGCTGTTCTTCGAGATCCTGTTCGCCAGCCTGGGCATCCTCACCGTCGCCCTTTCACACTCCTACCTCAGGCGTCGGGGACTGCCCGAGTCCGAGTTCCACATCCTCCTGATGGCCGCCGTCATCGGCATGATGGTCCTCGGCTCCGCGACGTCGCTCGTCACCGTTTTCCTGGGCCTCGAGCTACTGTCGATCGCGCTCTACATCATGTGCGGCTTCGTCCGCACCGACTTCAGCTCGCAGGAGGCGGCCGCCAAGTACCTGCTCGTCGGCGGATTCGCAAGCGCGTTCGTGCTGTACGGCATGGCCCTCGTCTACGGCGGCTCCGGCACGACCGTCATCCCTGACATCGCGCAGCGCCTGTCATCGCAGTCCACCGGCAACCCGCTGATCCTGCTCGGCATCCTGCTGATGGGAGTCGGCTTCGCCTTCAAGGTCTCGGCCGCGCCCTTCCACATGTGGACGCCTGACGTCTACCAGGGGGCGCCGATCCCCGTCACCGCCTTCATGTCCGTCGGCACCAAGGCCGCTGCTTTCGCAATGATCGTGCGCGTCTTCGCGGGCGGTCTGCCCCACCTCGCGCCCGAGTGGCAGACGCTGCTCGCCTTCGTCGCCGCGACGAGCATCGTGGTCGGCAACCTGATGGCGATCACGCAGACGAGCCTCAAGCGCCTGCTCGCCTACTCGGGCGTGGCGCAGGCCGGCTACATCCTGATCGGCGTCATCGCCGGCGGCCCCAGCGGCCTGGCCGCCGTCCTCTACTACCTCTTCGTCTACATGTTCATGAACTTCGGCGCGTTCGCCGTCATCACCCTCGTTGGCAGGCCCGACGGCGACGGCGACAGGTTCGCCGACCTGGAAGGACTCGGACGGCGAAATCCATGGCTCGCGGTGGCGATGACCGTCTTCATGCTGTCGCTCGCGGGCTTTCCACCGTCGGTCGGGTTCTTCGGCAAGCTCTTCCTCTTCACCGCCGGCGTGAGCGCGGGCTACACGTGGCTGGTCGTGCTGGCGGTGCTGATGAGCGTCGTGTCCGTCTTCTACTACGTGCGCGTCCTGATCCCGGTCTGGTCGCCGGCAGACCGGACCGAGAAGATCCCGGCCTCAATCAGCAGCCGAGTCACGGTGATCCTCAGCGCGGTCGCGTCGCTCGCCCTGGGCATCTATCCGACGAGCCTGCTTATCGTGAGCCAGCTCGGCGCGAACCCGATCAGCGGCCCCTAGGAGCGCAGCCTGGCCAGCGCAGCCGCGAGGCGGCGCTCACGCGTCTCCGGCTTCTTCGCCTCCTCCAGGCTCCGCGCCATCTCCTTCTTGTTGGTGTAGGAGAGCTGGTCCCAGGCTGCTTTCGCTTTCTGATCGCGGCCGATCGCCTGGGCCAGGTCCGGCGGCATCTCGACGACTCGCGGCGCGGTGTCGAGCTCGAGCTCGACTGTGATGGTGTCGCCCTGCTTGACCCTGGCCGCCTCCTGGATCGACTTCAGGACACCCAGGCAGTAGGTGCCGTCGCCCATGGGCATGAGGGAGCCGCGGTACGGCTGGCCGGCGATCGCCGCCTGGACCCTGGGCATCCCCTTCAAGCCCATCCGGTCCGACACCTCCTTTGGCACCGCGATGAGCGTGCCGCCTCCACCGCGGGGCGTCGCCGTCAGCTTGCTTCTGAACGTGGGCACGGCCGAGATTCTAGGCCGGGATCGGGGAGCCCTTGGAGTGCGGGCGCGGGTACGCCGCCGGAATGAAAGGTGCGAACGATGGGACGAGGTCGAGGCCGAACAGCTGGTTCATCTCCGAGCCCTGCGCGACCGCGGCCGCGTTCAGCGCCGCCGGCTCCAACGCGGCGGCGTCCCATTCCCCGGTGTCGAGTCGCTTGAGCAGGACCTGCAGCGCGACGACGGTCTCCGCGCCCGAGAAGGCGCAGTGGCCAGCGCGGTGGACGAAGACCTGGCGCAGCATGCCGGCCTTGCCCGCGCCGCGGACGACATCCGCGTAAGCGGACTCGTTGGGCGGGACGACCAGTCCGTCGCCGGTCGTGTGCATCGCGAGCACCGGCACGGCGAGGTTGCCGTCGAAGCTGATGTAGCGGTCGAGGTAGGCGGCGGCGGACGGGTCCGCCTTGATGCTGGCACCCGCGTTCAGCGTGCGGAGGTCGCGGTTGAGGTCGAGACCGGCCCTGGTGTACATCGCCCTCACTTCGGCGCGGTCGGGCGAGCGTGCGAGCAGGGCCGCGTAATCGACGCCGGCGTTCCATGAGGGGTTGCCGCCCGCGCGCTGCTCGAGCTCGCGCCGGTTCCCGAACGCGAACGTGAAGTCGACCAGGGATTCCCACTGCCGCTGAGCGGCCGCGCGGGCGACGTAGTCGGTCGCCGCCGGCTCGGGCTGCCGCGGATCGAACCAGCCGGGCAGGTCGATGAGCGCGGCGACGAGGGCCAGGCGTGCCTGGCCGGTCGGGGTCGCCGCCGCCGGCGTGAAGAGCGAGCGCGCCAGGTTGAGGTTGGCGTTCGCGTCGCTGATGTGCACCAGCTGCAGCGCAGACCGCGGCGCGACCAGCGTCTTGAACGCGTACGCGGAGTCCAGCTCCGCGTTCCATGTCGCGATGCCTCCTGAGAGCACGCCGCACAGCGGCATCGCCGCCGCGAACCTCTCGGGATGGAGCTGGATCAGCCCCGCCGTGATGATCCCTCCTAGGGACGCGCCCCACGCGATAACTCGCCTGGGCATCGCTACGTGGCCCGAGAAGTAATCGAGCAGGGCCACCTGGTCACGGAACGCGTCCTCGAGCGCCCAGCCGGTCCGGCTGTACGACGACCCGGCGATGGCGTATTGATGGCCGAGCAGCCAGGTCCTCGCCTGCGGTACCGGCGCGTCCTGCGCCCGATTCGCGCCCCCCGGGGTCACGTAACCGTGGCTGTAGAGGAACAGGGTGCCGTTCCACTGCGCGGGCACCTCGATGAGATAGGCCGCGGCACCGATCTTGCCGTTGAGAGTCTGCGGTCCGGTGCGATGCGCGGCGGGCGCAGCCGGCTGCTGAGAGCACGCCACCACCAGCGCGACCAGGGCAACCAGGGACTTGCAGCGCACCGGCCTAGATGTTCGAGTGCCCCTGACCGCCATCGACAGCGATACACGAGCCGGTGACAAGGCTGGCCTGGCGCGAGCAGACGAATGCGACCACGCTCGCGACCTCCTCGGGAGTGCCAAACCTCCCAAGCGGCATGTCGCGACGCACGAACTCGGCGATGCCTTGCGGGTCGGCCAGCTGCCGCCGGTGCCAGCCGCCGCCCTCCCACAGCACCGACCCTGGGGCCACCGAGTTGACCGTCACACCGTGCGGCGCGACCTCGCGCGAGAGCGACTTGGCGAAGCTGATCTCCGCCGCCTTGGCGGCGTTGTAGGCGGGTGCTCCGCCCGACTCGCGACCCCAGACCGAGGCGATGACCACGATCCGGCCCCAGCGCCGCTCCTTCATGTCAGGTAGGACGAGCTCCGACATCCGCGCGCTGACTATGACGTTGCCCTGGAATGCCGCGTCGAACTGCTGCAGGCCGGTGTCCTGCCAGGAGCTTCCGGCCCGCGCCCCGAAGTTGTTGACCAGGATGTCGATCGGACCGAGATGGCTGCGCGTCTCGGCGACAGCGCTCTGACACCCTTCCTGCGCCGTCACGTCGGCCGCGACGCCGAACCCGCCGAGGGACTCGGCCACACGCCTGACGTCGGATTCCGTGCGCGCCACCACCGAGACGCGCGCGCCCTCCCTGGCCAGGGCCTGCGCGATGGCGAGACCGATGCCTTTCGTCGCCGCGGTGACGAGCGCGACCTTGCCCTCGATCCCGTAGTCCATGTAGAGCGCATCCTAGATACGTGCTGCCGCCCGGCGCGTTCAACGAGGGACCTCCAGTCACGCCTCGACCCTCGGCCACGGTCCTCCTCGTTCGCCAGGGCGATCCGTGGGAGCTGCTGATGGTCCAGCGCCCGGGAGGCGCCGACTTCGCGCCCAATGCGTGGGTGTTTCCCGGCGGGACCGTCATCGAGGACGACCGGTCGTTTGACGATGAGCTGCGTGCGGCAGCCACGCGGGAGCTGTTCGAAGAGGCGGGCATTCTGCTGGCGTCCGGCGCGCGAGAGGCCGAGTGCAGACGGGTCAGACGCGAGGTCGCAAGGGGCGCCGCATTTGGCGAGGCGCTGCGGAAAGCCGGGCTGAAGCCGGCCCACCAGGAGCTCCTGTTGTTCGCCCGCTGGGTGACGCCGGCGCAGGTCCGGCGCCGGTACGACGCGAGGTTTTACCTGGCGCGGCTCCCGGACGGGCAGGCCATCACGCCCCAGGAGGGCGAGGTCACCGACTGGCGGTGGACATCGCCCGGCCAGGCTCTGGCCGACGCCGACTTCACGCTGGTGTACGCAACCCGCGCGGTGCTGGAGTCGGTCGCCGGCACCTCTGACGTCGACTCCCTCTTTGCGTGGGCGCGCGGCCTGAAAGACGTGCCGGTCGTCGAACCCCGCATCGTCCAGACCGACGCGGGCTGGGAGATCGTCAGGGACTGAGGGCTAGCGCCAGAGGTCGCGCCAGCGGTCGTAGTGGATCACCTCCACCCCGCCCTGCCGCAGGATGTCGAGCCCGGCCGGGTCGCGATACGCCTGCCTGTAGTAGACGCGCGCGACGTTCGCGTTGATGGCCATCTTGGCGCACATGACGCACGGCGACGCGCTGACGAACATCACCTTGCCGTGCAGCTCCGCTCCAGCCTTGATGAGCGCGTTCTGCTCCGAGTGGAGGCAGCCGCATGCTCCCGGCGTCGTCGAGTCGCAGCGGTTCGGCAGCCCACGGGCGTTGCCGTTGTAGCCGATGCCCAGGACCTGCGTCAGGTCTGGCGTGGTGATCACGGTCCCCACCTGCAGCCGGGCGCACGTGGACCGCTTCGCCAGCTCTTCCGCCATGCGCATGTAGACCTCTTCCAGAGGGATCCGATCGGGCGCCTGCTCGGCCTCGGGGAGGGGTCGGATCTCAGCCATCGAGCCCATGTTAATGCTCTTGTTTATACCCCGGACCAGGGCTACAATTCGCAACATGTCGGTGCTCGAACTGTTGTTCGCGCTGCTCCTGGTATGCCTCATGGCCGGGATCAGCGCGGTTGGCTTCCTGGCCTGGAACCTGGTCAAGCGGTCCGAGGTTCAGGCCCGTGACGTCGCCGAGGTCAAGCTGCGTCTGGCCGCGGGCGGACAGAGCCAGGAATCTCAGGCCGCGGAGCTGCGCGAGCGCCTCACTCAGACCCAGTCCGCCCTGGAGGGCCTCCGGTCGGCAGTGTCGGCGCGGCAGCCGATCGAGGAGGAGGCGCGGACGAGCCTGAAGCGGATGGAGAGCATCATCGCCGGCAGCTCGAGCCGCGGCGCCGCGGGCGAGCGGATCCTCGAGGAAGCGCTGCGCCACCTGCCACCTGAGATGCTGCAGCGGAACGTCTGGGTCGGCGGCAAGGTCGTCGAGCTCGCGCTGCGGCTGCCGGGCGGCAAGCTGCTGCCCATGGACTCCAAGTGGGTCTCGAGCCCCGCGCTCGAGCAGCTGGCCGACCCCGGCCTGAGCGCCGACCGTAGGGCGCAGCTGCTGGCCCAGGTCGAGCGCGAGGTCGAGCGCCGGGTGCGCGAGGTCAGCCAGTACATCGACGCCGCCACGACCACGCCGTTCGCGCTCGCGGTCATCCCCGATGCGGCTTACGACGTGTGCCGAAGCGCCATCGTCACCGCGCATCACCGCCACGTGATGGTCGTGGGCTACGGGATGGCGATGCCCTACCTGCTCACGCTGTACCAGCTGCACTTGCAGTTTGCCCGCACCGTGGACATGGACAAGCTGCAGTCAGCCCTCATCGACATCGAGCGCCAGGTCGACGTCCTGGAGGGCATCCTCGAGAACAAGATCCAGCGCTCGTTGACCGTGCTCCAGAACGCCTACACGGAGGGCCGGCAGGCCACCGCGAAGCTCCGCGCCTCCGCGCAGGCGGCCCAGGTTAACGAGAAGTTAGGTGGGGAATCGGTTTCCACAGATTCCCCCGGTGCAAACGGGGACCTTTCCACAGAAACCCTCCACCTGGCCTTAATCGACTCGGTCCAGTAGGTCGGTTTTTGCCTGCTTTCCCCCAGTCCTTGCCCACCCTGTGCCCAACTCATCCTCAGGGATATCCACAGGTAATCCACCAACATGTTGGGGGTAGCTTGGCAGCCAGGCCAAATATCTTGTGTTTGAGGCTTGACAAGCCCAAAAGCCGGTCGTATAGTCCACAGCGTTACATCGAGGCCCTGGGGCATAAGTGGCGGGCATGCTCTGGGGCCTCTTGCATCCCCAAACGAATAAGCACAACGACCCTGCATACGTTCCAGCAACGCGGTTCAAAAACACCCTGTCCGGGGATGATTTAAGGAGGCGTTCTCACCCGATGGCCAAGAATCTCGCCGACCTCACCGGGGCCCGCAGCAAGCACTCCAACGGCAATGGGCATGGCAAAGCGAAGGGTCTTCGCTTTGGCCGTTTCTTCACGCCTCCAGGCAGCCACGCGTTCGACCTCGTCGAGTGGGAGCGGCGGACCGCGGCCATCACCGGTGAGAAGGGCCAGGTCATCTTCGAGCAGAAGGACGTCGAGGTCCCCCGCTCCTGGTCGCAGCTGGCGATCAACGTGGTCGCCCAGAAGTACTTCCGGGGCAGCCCAGGCAGCCCGGAGCGGGAGACCAGCGTTCGCCAGCTCATCGACAGGGTGGTCGAGACGCTCGCGAAGTGGGGCCGCGAGGGCGGCTACTTCGCCACCGAGGAAGACGCGGAGAACTGGTCCGAAGAGCTTCGCTACCTACTGGTCACCCAGCACGCCTCGTTCAACAGCCCGGTCTGGTTCAACATCGGCGTCCCCGGCCGCCAGCAGCAGGCCTCGGCGTGCTTCATCAACGCCGTCAACGACTCGATGGAGTCGATCCTCGACCTCGCCAAGACCGAGGGCATGCTGTTCAAGTTCGGCAGCGGCACGGGCACCAACCTGTCGGTGCTGCGCTCGTCGAAGGAGCAGCTGTCCGGCGGCGGCACCGCTTCGGGCCCGGTCTCCTTCATGAAGGGCTACGACTCGTTCGCGGGCTCGATCAAGTCCGGCGGTACGACCCGGCGCGCGGCCAAGATGGTCATCCTCAACGCCGACCATCCCGACGTCATGGACTTCATCCGCTGCAAGGCAGAGGAAGAGAAGAAGGCGTGGGCGCTCATCGAGGCCGGCTACAACGCCGGCTTCAACGTGCCGGGCGGCGCCTACGACTCGGTCCAGTTCCAGAACGCCAACCACTCGGTACGCGTCACCGACGACTTCATGCGTGCCGTGACAGACGACAAGGAATGGAAGACAAAGGCAGTCGTCGACGGCCGGACGGTCGACACTTTCAAGGCGCGTGACCTCTGGAAGGAGATCGCGGACGCCGCCTGGATCTGCGGCGACCCCGGCCTGCAGTTCGACAGCACGATCCAGGACTGGAACGTCGTCCCCAACACGGGGCGCATCAACGCCACCAACCCGTGCTCCGAATTCGTCTTCCTGGACGACACCGCGTGCAACCTCCTCTCCCTCAACCTGATGAAGTTCCAGACCGAGCAGGGCACGTTCGACGTCGAGCGGTTCCAGCGCGCAGTCGACATCACCTTCACGGGCCAGGAGATCCTCGTCTCCAACGCCTCCTACCCCACGCCGGCGATCGGCAAGAACTCGGAGGCGCTGCGACCCCTGGGTCTCGGCTACGCCAACATTGGCGCCCTCCTGATGTCAATGGGCCTCGCGTACGACTCGGACGAAGGCCGCCGCTTCGCCAGCGCGATCACCGCGATCATGACCGGGCGCGCGTTTGCGCAGTCAGCCCGGATGGCGCAGGTCAAGGGCCCGTTCAGCGAGTTTGCCAAGAACCGCCAGCCGATGCTGCGGGTCATGGAGAAGCACCGCGCCGCCGCCTACCAGGTCACCACCTCGCCCGAGTCCGCTCAAGTCATCGAAGCCGCCCGCTCGACGTGGGATGAGGCGGTCAAGCTCGGGCGCGGGCACGGCTACCGCAACGCCCAGGCGACGGTGCTCGCGCCCACCGGCACGATCGGCCTGATGATGGATTGCGATACGACAGGCATCGAGCCCGACCTCGCGCTGGTCAAGTACAAGAAGCTCGTCGGCGGTGGCCTCCTGAAGATCGTCAACACCACCGTGCCGGCAGCTCTCCGCAAGCTCGGCTACGACGAGGTCAAGGTCAAGGAGATCGTCGAGTACATCGACGAGAACGACACCATCGAGGGTGCCCCCCACCTCGACGACGAGCACCTGAAGGTCTTCGACTGCGCGTTCAAGCCGGTCAAGGGCTCACGCTCGATCGCGCCGATGGGCCACGTCCGGATGATGGCCGCGGTCCAACCGTTCATCTCCGGCTCGATGTCGAAGACGGTGAACCTGCCGACCGAGGCGACGGTCGAGGAAATCCAGCAGACGTACCTGGAGTCCTGGAAGCTCGGCCTCAAGTGCATCGCGATCTACCGCGACGGCTGCAAGCGGTCGCAGCCGCTGTCGACGTCACTCGACAAAGAGAAGAAGAAGGACGCCGACGTGGATTACCGAGTCGTCCGGCGCAAGCTGGCCGACGAGCGCAAGGCGGTGACCCACAAGTTCGACGTCGCGGGCCACGAGGGCTACCTGACCGTCGGCCTTTATGAGGACGGGACGCCCGGCGAGCTGTTCGTGACGATGGCCAAAGAAGGCTCGACGATCTCGGGGCTCATGGACGCTTTCGCGACGCAGACCTCGTACGCGCTGCAGTTCGGCGTGCCCCTGAAGTTCATGGTCGACAAGTTCAGCCACATGCGGTTCGAGCCGTCTGGCTTCACCAAGAACAAGGAGATCCCGATCGCCAAGTCGCTCGTCGACTACATCTTCCGCTGGATGGCGAGCCACTTCCTGCCGGAAGCGGACCAGGACGAGGCGGGTGTCATCAGACGCGAGGCCGCTCCGACCCCGATCGCCGATCCACCAAAGGCTGAGGCCGACTTCAAGGTGATCGCCAGCCCAGGCAAGACTGCCAGCGGCATCAACACCCAGAAGATCGCCTTCGTCAACACCGACGCTCCGGCTTGCCCGGACTGCGGATCGATCACAGTCCGCTCAGGCTCTTGCTACAAGTGCCTGAACTGCGGAGCGACCACAGGCTGCAGCTAAAACCCCCTCCCCAATAAAAAGAGCCGTCTGGGCAGCCAGGCGGCTCTTTTGCTTCCGGGTCGGCGAAAGTAAAGGGATACGCGGCGACGAGAACGTTGCCAATTAGACGATGGCTTTCGATCCCAACGCCAAACTCGATCCCAGCGAGGTCAGGGATGCCCGAGGTTCGACGTTCGGCATTGGCGGTCGTGGTCTTGCCATTGGCGGCGGCGGCGCTATCGGGCTGGTCATTCTCGTCGCGTACCTGCTGCTCGGCGGCAACATCGGTGATCTTGGCCGCAGCTCTGGAGTTGCGCCTGATGTCACTTATCCCGGCCACCAGGACCTGAGCCAGGAATGTCAAACAGGTGCCGATGCGAACAAGAAGGAGGAGTGCCGAATCGTCGGCTACGTGGACAGCGTTCAGAAGTACTGGAGCGACGAGTTCGCGCACAGCGGGCTCCGATACGAGAAGGCGCAGACCGTTCTCTTCAGCGACCAGATCGACACCGGTTGTGGCGCGGCGACCACGGAAGTCGGACCCTTCTACTGCCCGGTCGATCAGTTCGTCTATCTCGACCTCGGCTTCTTCGACGAGCTCAAGACCAGGTTCGGTGCCAGAGGAGGCTCGTTAGCCGAAGGCTACGTCGTGGCCCATGAGTACGGCCATCACGTCCAGGACTTGACCGGCACGCTGTCGGGCTCGTCAGGGCAGCAGGGAGCCGGCGGACGATCGGTGAGGACCGAGCTGCAGGCAGACTGCTACGCCGGCGTCTGGGCGCACAACGCGTCATCGACCGGCTTTCTGCAACCGCTGAGCCAGACCGACATCAACGATGCGCTCGATGCCGCGGCGGCGGTAGGAGACGATCGCATCCAGAGAGAATTTCAGGGTCGAGTCAACCCGGAAGCGTGGACCCACGGGTCGTCGGCGCAGCGACAAAGGTGGTTCACGACGGGGTATCAGAGCGGTGACCCGCAGGCGTGCGACACCTTCAACGCGACATCGCTCTGATGCCGCGGCCTACTGAAAGGTGACCTCGATCAGCGGGCTGTAGCGGACCATCTGGTCGACGTCGTTCCGCCTCCAGTTGCGCGCCACATGCGGAAGGACCTGAAGCCGCTCCGCCTCGTCGTCGATGACGCGCGCCACCGCCGGTAGATCGGCCCGCGTCCCGCCTTTGAGGTGAAACGTGAAGTGGGGATCTGCCTCGAGGTTCTGCAGCCAGTCCCGCTTCGAGGGCCGAGGGATTCCGCTTATGTAGATGCGTCCGCCGATGTTGTGGAACACGATCTCGATCCGGCGAGGCTTGTGACTTCGCCGGCCGGTGGTGGTGATGTCGATGGTGCCGCCGTGCTCCAGCGCGGCATCGATCGCATCCTTGGTCTTGGGCATGCTTGAAGCGACTATCGAACGCGTTCGGGTTCTATTCCGTTCCGGATCTCGGCCAGTGACCGGTGCTGCTTGCCGGACGCATCGAAGTTGTCGGCGGAGAGCCACGCTTCGAAGGCGGCACGTCTGGCGGGCCACTCGCCGTCCGTGATGGAGTACCAGGCGGTGTCGCGGTTGCGGCCCTTGACCACCCGGTGCTGGCGGAACACGCCTTCGTAGGTGAAGCCAAAGCGGTCGGCGGCCCGCCGCGAGGGAGCGTTCGCCGCATCGCACTTCCACTCCATCCGGCGGTTGCCGAGCTCGTCGAAGGCGTAGCGGGCGAGTAGATAGATCGCCTCCGTGGCCTGCCGCGTCCGCTGCAGCGCCGGCGATAGCCAGATGTGGCCGATCTCGATCGACCCGTGCTCCGGCTCGATTGACATCAGCGTCTCGATGCCGCGGGCGGCCCCGGTGGCGCGGTCCATGATCGTGAACGCCAGTGGGTCGCTCAGCGCCGCCCGCGCGCGCAGCCAGCTCACGAACTCTTGCCGACCCGCAAACGGTCCGTATGGCAGGTAGAACCAGGTCGCCTCCGCGCCGGCGCTGGCGGCAAACAGGTCGTCGCCGTGCGCCGCCGGGTCGAGCGGCTCGAGCCGGACCAGGGCGCCATCGATGGGTTTTCGCTCGGGCGGTCGGGCTCCAGTCCAGTTCAGGTCGCCCATGGGCTGGGCCTTATTCTCCCGGCAGTGGACCACACAGCACCGGCCATCCTGGACCTGGGGCTCCTGCTGTTCCTGGCCGCTCTTGCGGGACGGGGAGCTCGTGCGCTGGGGCTGCCCGCGGTCATCGGTTACCTGCTGGTCGGGGTGCTGGTCTCGCCCTTCACCCCCGGCTACGTCGCCAACCGAGAGCAGCTGTCCATCCTTGCCGACGTCGGCGTCGTCCTCCTTTTGTTCGAGGTTGGGATCGAGATCAATCCTCTGCGCCTCGCCCGTGAAGGCCGGCGCCTGCTGTGGCTCTCGCCAGTCCAGGTTGCGGTGACGTGGCTCCTGAGCGCCGCCGCCTGTTACGCGCTTGGGGTTGGCGCCGCGGGCGCCGCGATGATCGGCCTCTCAATCGCCATGTCCTCGAGCGTGGTGGTCGTCAACATCACGCGCAGCCGGAGGAGAACCACCGACCGGCGGACCGACGAGGTGCTGCTGGGCTGGAGTCTGATCCAGGACCTCGTCGGCGTCAGCGCGGCGATCGTCCTGGTCGTCGTGCTCGGCATCGGCGGCCGCTCAGGCGTGGTCGCGATCGCCGGGGTGGTGGCCTTCGCCGCGCTCTCGGTGATCGCGGCCTTTGTCCTGCCATGGCTGCTGCGCCGTTTGCAGACGGAGCACGACCTGTTCCTGCTGGTCTCGGTGGCAAGCGGTCTGCTGGTGGCGGGGGTCGGGTCGCGGTTCTTCGGCGTCCCGCTGGCCCTGGCGGCGTTCGTCGCCGGCCTCGCCATCACCGAGAGCCCCGTCGCGGCGGAAGCACGACAGCGTCTCCTGCCTTTCCGTGACCTCTTCGCGGTGATGTTCTTCGTCGCGTTGGGCACCGTGGTCGACCCGCGAGACGTCCTGCGAGCAATGCCGTGGCTCGCTGCATTCCTCGCCTTGGTCGTGTTCGGCAAGGTGCTGGTGGTCTGGCTGCTGGCGCGGTTCAGCCACCTCGGCGCGCGCACGCTGCAGCTGGCGGTCGGCCTGGGCCAGGTCGGAGAGTTCAGCTACGTGCTGGGGGCGCTGGCGCTCGGGGCCGGCTTGATCACGAAGGAGGTCAGCGCAGGCCTGATCGGCGCGGTCGTGGTCAGCATCGCGGCGTCTTCGATCCTGGTCCGTCTGGCGGGCAAGCCGGCGGCCGCCGCATAACCGCCGTCGAGCTGTCGTTGAATGGTCATATGAAAATCGCAAGCACGGACACCGGGGCCGTTCCGCGCGAGCGCGGCGATCGGCCCATCGACGCCGGGGTGACGATCGGGCATGTGCACCTCAAGACGGCCGACATCGAGCGCGTCTACCGGTTCTACGTGGACATACTCGGCTTCGACGTCATCTGGCGCCAGCCGACGGCTTTGTTCCTGTCAGCCGGCGGCTACCATCACCACCTCGGTTTCAACACCTGGGAGTCGAAGGGCGGCGACCCCCCACCTTCCGGCACGACTGGGCTCTACCACGTGGCGATCCTCTATCCGACCCGAGCCGCGCTCGGGGACGCGTTCCGGCGCCTGGTGGCTGCCGGCTGGCCCCTCGACGGCTACAACGACCACGGGACGCACGAGGCCCTGTACCTGCGCGATCCCGACGGCAACGGCCTCGAGCTGGCCTGGGACCGGCCCCAGGACCAATGGCCGCTCGACGCGGAAGGCCACCTGGAGTTTGGCAACCGGCATCTCGACCTCGAGGGTCTGCTCAAGGAAGGCACCACCGATTAGTCAGCGGCGCTCAGGTCGTCTTACTGCCATGACCACAATCGAGAAGCTGCGCGGAAACCTCAAGGGGCGTGTCATCGAGCCGGGCGACCAGGACTACGACATCGCTCGGAGCACCTTCTACGGCGGCATCGACCGCAAGCCCGCCCACATCGTGCGCGTCGCCGACGCGAGCGACGTTGCCCGCACCCTCGCGTTCGCCCGTGAGTGGAGCCTCGAACTCGCGGTCCGCAGCGGCGGCCACAGCGTTGTCGGCCACTGCGTAACCGACGGCGGGGTGGTCATCGACCTGCATGACATGCGAGGCATGACGATCGATGCCGGCGCTCGGGGCGCCTGGGCCGACGCCGGGCTGACCGCCCTCGACTACACCCTGGCCGCTCACAAGCACGGCCTCGGCACGGGATTCGGCGATACAGGATCGGTCGGCCTCGGTGGGCTCACCCTCGGCGGCGGCTTCGGTTACCTGTCCCGCAAGCAGGGATTGACGATCGACAACCTGCTGGCCGCCGAGGTCGTCACCGCGGATGGCGACGTGGTGCGTGCTGACGCTGAGTCCCACCCAGATCTTTTCTGGGCCATCAGAGGCGGCGGAGGCAATTTCGGCGTGGCGACCCGCTTCCACTACCGGCTGCACGAGGTCGGCCTGGTTTTTGGGGGCATGCTCATCCTGCCGGCAACGGCGGAAACGATCGCCGAGTTTGTCGCTGCCGCACTGGCCGCGCCACGCGAGCTGAGCGCGATCGGCAACGTGATGCCCGCGCCGCCGATGCCCTTCCTCGCTCCCCAACAGGTCGGGCAGCGTGTGCTCGTGGCTTTCATCGTCTTCGCGGGGACGGCGGAGGCCGGGGAGCGAGCGGTGGCGCCCTTCCGCGCGATCGCGACGCCGATCGCCGACATGCTCCGGCTGATGCCCTACCCCGGAATCTATCCGCCCGAGGATCCCAACTACCATCCGGTCGCGGCAGCCCGCAACATGCTGGTCGACAGGCTCGACCTGGGCGATTCGCACACGATCGTGCAGCACCTCTCCGCCTCTACCGCGAAATTCCAGGTGACCCAGATCCGCGTGCTCGGCGGCGCCATCGCCGAGGTTCCTAATGACGCGACTGCGTACGCGCACCGTGACCGCGCGATCATGCTGAACGTCGCGGCGCTGTACGACCGCGCAGACGAAGCCGAGGTTCACGAGGCGTGGGCGGACTCGTTCTGGCGGGCTCTACAGAATGGTGAGCCGGCCGCCTACGTCAACTTCCTGACAATGGACGGCCCCTCCGGTGTGCGCCAGGCTTACCCGGGGCGGACGATGGACCGGCTCGCTGAGATCAAGGCTCGCTACGACCCGACGAACGTCTTCCGCCTGAACCAGAACATCGCGCCCGCGGTGAGCTAGGCGACCTTGTCGACCGCCGCTCCCCACCGCTCGTCGATGCGGCGCACCTTGTAGATCGCGAAAGCACCGGCCCAGGCCACCACGAACGCGGCCACGATCACGTAGCCGGCACTCGTGATGAAGTCAAACCTCGCGATCGCGTCGAAAACTCCACCGCGCAGGTCGAGCAGCTGAATCAGGATCTGCGCGAGCTCGACCAGGCCGACAAACAGGGCAACGAACACCGAGAGCGACGTCACCGTGAGGTTGTAGAAGACTTTTCGGACCGGGCTCGCGAACGCCCACGAGTAAGCCTTGGACATGAAGGCGCCGTCGGTCGTGTCCATGAGCGACATGCCCGCGGCGAAGATCAGCGGCAGCGAGATCACGGCCGTGAACGGCAGGCCCTGCGCGGCAGCGCCCGCGGAGATGGCGAGAAGCGCGACCTCCGACGCGGTGTCGAAACCCAGGCCGAAGAGAAAACCGACCGGATACATCTGCCAGCTGCTTTCGACCACCCGGAAGAGCCTGCCGAAGACTCGCGTCATGACCCCGCCGGTCATCAGCTCGTCGTTGAGTGATTCGCGGTCGTACTCGCCCCGCTTCATCTTCCGGTAGACGCGCACGATGTCGATCAGGATCACGAGGTTCACGATCCCGATCACCACCAGGAACCCACCCGAGACGAGGGTTCCGACCGCGCCGCCAATGCTGCGCAGCTCGCCGCTGTCACCGACCACACCCTGGACGAGTGACTTGACAGCGAGCCCAAGGGCGAGCGCGATCAGCAGGACCACCGTCGAGTGGCCGAGAGAGAAGAAGAAACCGACCCCCACCGGCCTCTGACCGCCCTGGAGGAGCTTGCGGGTCGTGTTGTCGATGGCGGAGATGTGGTCGGCGTCGAACGCATGGCGAAGGCCGAACGTGTAGGCGAGCCCGCCCAGGGCGAGAAAAGCCGGGTGCGAGGCGGCGTAGACAAGCAGGAGACCCCACCCCATGAGATGCAGGGCGCCCACGGCGCCGAAGAACCCGGCCAGGCGCCGGCGCTCTCCGCGGTCGAAGGACTGCGAGAGGAGCAAACGCATGGACGCCATACTCGGGAAGAGCCTAAACCTTATCGCGACTGGGTCGCAACATCAGGTTCAAAACGGGTCCAACCGAGTGCGAACCGGTCGCAGGAAACACCGTGCGGTAGGCTTCACCGGGATGGAGTCCGACGAGCTTCCGCCTCAGGTTCGCTTCCTCCTCAAATCCCTCGACCAGGCGATGAAGGCCCGCGAGCCCGCGATCCACGCCAAGGTCGAGAAGCTCCGCGCCGCTCACCCGCTCTACACGAACGAACAACTTGCGCACGAGCTCATCCGTTCCACGCGCCGCCGGGTCGCGACGACCGGCGCCATCAGCAGCGCGGCCTCGATCGCCCCCGGCCTCGGGACGCTCCTCGCCATCGGCACGGTCACGAGTCAGACCTTCTATGCGCTCGAGCAGGAGATCGAGCTCGTGCTGGGGATCGCCATGATCTTCGGCCACGACCTGAGAGGCTCCCAGGGTCGCGTCCTCGAGGCGCTGGTCGTGGTCGGGCTCACTAGCGGCGCCCTCAAGCTCCGCGAGGAGGTCCTCATCGCCGGAGGCGAGCGCCTGGCGATCGCTGCGTTCCGTCGGGTGCCGCAGCTCCTCGTCCTTCATGGAGGCGGGCGCTTCATCACACGCGTGCTCAGCCGTTTCGCCACCTCTGGTGCGGCGAAGGTCGCAGCGCGGGTCGTCCCTCTCGGCATCGGTGTCGGCGTCGGCGCCGGATTCGACTGGATCGCGGTCACGGGACTCGGCCGCGCCGCGCTCAAGTACTACGGCCCGGGAGGACCCGGCGCTCGCCCCCTGCTACTTGCTCCGGAAAATCCCACGCACATCGAACTGGGCAGCTGACGCGATCTGGTCGAAGCCGCACTTCTTGGGCGGCTTGTCGGGGCGCCAGCGCATGAATCCCGTCGCGTGGCGGAAGCGTTCGCCCGCCTCGAGCTTGTCGTAGCTGACCTCGCATACAAGCTCCGGACGCACCGCCACCCACTCCGTGTCCTTTCCGCGCGACCACCGGCTCAGGCCGCCCGGCATGCGGCCGGGGTCGGCCTTCCATTCCTCCTCTGGAATCTCGGTCTCCAGCGGCTTCAGCTTCTTGATCAGCTCCTTGCGCTCGGCGGCGTTGAATGAGGACGTGTGCCCGACGTAGTGGATGCTGCCCTTCTTGTCGTAAAGGCCGAGCAGGAGCGCGCCGAGCGTTGAGCCATCGGAGGTCTTGCGCCAACCGATGACCACGCAGTCGGCGGTTCGCTTGTGCTTGACCTTCACCCACAGCCGTTTGCCGGGCACGTAAGTCCCTTCCCACGACTTGGCGATGACGCCGTCCAGGCCCGCGCCTTCGAACTTCTCGAACCATTCCCCGGCCGTATTCGGGTCGCGCGTGTAGGGCGTGATGAAGATCGGCGACCTGACTCCTTTCAGCAGCTTCTCCAGACGCTTGCGCCTCTCGCCGAGCTGCTGCTTGCGCAGGTCTTCGTCACCCTCGGCGATCACGTCGAAGGCGATGAACCAGGACGGGGTGGCTTCGCTGAGCATGCGGACGCGCGACTCGGCTGGATGCACGCGTTGCTGCAGGGCGCCGAAGTCGAGGCCGTTCGCGCCGGCGACCACGATCTCCCCGTCGAGCACGAACCTGGAAGACGCCAGCTTGCGAACGGCCGGCGGCAGCTCGGGAAAGTAGCGGGTCATGGAGCGGCCGCCGCGGCTCATCAGGGCCACCTCGTCGCCGTCTCTGAACACGAGCGTCCGGAAGCCGTCCCACTTCGGCTCGTACTCCCAGCCGTCGCCTTTGGGAATCCCGGTCTCGGAGATCGCCGACAGCATCGGCTCCATGTCCAGCGGCAGCGGCAGCTTCAAGCGAGCTTTCCCCAGCTGTCTATATCTTGTGGATGATCGAACCCGGTGGTACTATATCGATGGTCGATAAACGACCCCAAAGCTTCGACACCACGCCCCCACCCCAGCCTTGGGAAGCTCGCGCAAGCGGGCTTCCCTCTTTTGTCAGGGATTGCGCGACCTATTTCTGCAGGCCCTGGAACTGCGCCAGCAGGTCGTCGACGGTCACGTCCCCGTACTGCTCGATCAGGGCTTCCCGCGCGGTCGCCCACATGCCCCGCGCGGCCGCCGGGCCCTTGTCGGCCAGGTCGCGAAGCTTGATCTTGCCGTAGGTCTTGATGTCCGGCACCTGCCGGAGCTGATCCGCCATCCACTTTGCCCACTGCTTGACGTTGCCGTCGCGCTTGGAGACCCTGGCGATGGTGGCGGCGGCTTGCGACTCGGCCGCGGTCACCGCCTGCTGCTTCACCTTCGCCGCCTCGGCCACCGCCTTCGACGCATCTGCCGCCGCTTTCGCCACGGCTTCGTCGGTGGCTGCCCTGGCGACCACGGCGTCATGCGCAGCCTGCGCCTTCATGGTCGTCAATCCCTGGCCGGCGATCTCGGTGATCCGGTCGCTCGCCGACTCCTTGGCATCGCCGTTGCCTTCGCCTGTCCGCAGCTTCTCCCCGAACCCGCGTCCCAGGGCGCCGCCGACCAGGCTCGGCACGTCGAGGCCGGTCAGGCCCTTGATGGCGGTCGTCGACTCGATCATCGCCCGCGTCGCGTTCTTCACAATGTCGGAGGCACCGTCGGCGCTCATCACCGTCAGCGAATCGATGTGACCCATCGGCTCCGCGGCCGCCCGGACGATCTCCGGGAGCGCTGAGAGGACCGTCTGGATGATGGCCGCCTCGTTGAACTGCTTGTAGGCGTCGGCCCGCATGGCGAGGGCCTTGGCCTCAGCCTCTCCTTTGGTCAGTACGATCTGGGCTTCCGCCCCACCCTCGAGCCGGGTCGTCTCGGCGTCCGCCTCCGCGGCGGCGATCCTCGCCCGCTTCTGACCCTCGGCTCGAGCGATCACCGCCTGGGCCTCGGCCGCCGCCGGCTTGACCGTGGTCGAAAGAAGCTCCTTCTCCTTGCGGTCTGCCTCCAGCTGCGCGAGCTCGGTCTGCTTGCGCACTACCTCCTGGGTCGCCTGGGCCTGGGCCAGAGGTCCCGCCTGGTCGGCACGCGCCTGCGCGGCCGCGACCTGGGTCCTGGTCTCCGCCTCGCGGAGAGAGACATCCCTCGCGGCGTTGATCTTGATCTGCTGCGCCTCCGCCTCCCGAACGGCCGCCTCCTGGTCGGTCGAGGCTTTGGCCATGCGGGCGTCCCGAGACACAGTGGCGACGCTCTGCTGACCAAGCAGCTCGATGTAATTCGACTCGTCGGAGAAGCTCTGGATCGTGAAGGCGTCGATCTGGAGGCCGCTGGTCGCCAGGTCGCCCTTGGCGGCGTCCTGGACCTGCTGGAGCAGCTTCTGGCGGTCGCGGATCAGCTCCTCGATCGTGAGCGTGCCCACGATCGACCGCAGCGATCCCTCGAGCACGTTCTTGACGATCGAGTCGACCTGCTCCGGCTTGGCGTCGAGGAACCTCTCGGCTGCGTTCCGCAGCGACTCGACGTCGCGGCCGATCTTGAACGTGGCGACGCCCTGGACCTGGACCTTGATGCCCTGGCTGGTCACGGCGTCAGCGAGCTGCACGCTGATCTGGCGCGCGGTGAGCTTGAGCTTGCCTACGCGGTCCAGCAGCGGCCGGACGAAGGTGCCTCCGCCGACGACGACCTTGACGCCCTTGTCTCCGGGCGTGGCGACGACCTGCCCACGCTCGTCGCGCACCTTCGCGCCGCGCGACCCGGCGACGATCAACGCCTCGTTGGCGCCGGCGACGTGGTAGCGGCTGGAGACAAAAGCTATGAGCAGAATGAGGATGACCACGCCGGTCACGACCAGGAAAGGTGTGGAAGTCACGAAGTCAGGCATCGCACGTGCTCCTTAGGTGCTCACGGGGGACGTGGGCGCGACGACCAGGTTGGTGCCGGCGATGGCGACCACCTTGACCATGTGGCCGGCGGGGATCTCCTCGTCGGCGGTGGCGGTCATGTTGTGGGACGCGCCGGCGAAGCTGATGAGGACGCTGCCGAACCGGTTGGCGGGGATGGCAACTGAGACGCGGCCGGTCGAGCCGACCATGTCCTGGAGGCTGAAGGTGTCGGTGGATTCGGACTGGCGCAGGAACCTGAACGCGGCCAGCACGACCGCGGCCCCGATCACGCCGGCCACCACGCCGACCAGCGTGGCCAGGCCGACGCCGATGCCGAGGCCATGGATCCCGAGCAGACCGCCGACGCCGAACATGGCGACGAAGCCCAGGAGGACCGGGGTCGGCGAGACGCCACCGAGGTCGAGGCCGAAATGGAAGGCGTTCAGGAAGCCGCCAAGCAGGTCGTCGAAGATGAGGGTGAGAAGGAGAAGGCCGCCCCCGATCAGAAGGCAGCCCCCGAATACAAGGTCGGCTGTGGTCATGCCACTTGCACCAGCGACTGCATCTTAGGACGGCGCTCGCCAGATGGGTCCCGGCGGGGCTACAGGCAGCCCAGAAGGGCCTCGATCAGGCTCCTGGTCCGAGGATCGACGCCGCCCGACGGCAGCATCTGGTTCATGACGTAGGCGAAGGCGATGCCCCGTGACGGGTCGGCGAAGCCGACTGAGCCACCCATCCCGTAGTGCCCGAAGGAGCCCTCGCCGGCCATGGGCCGGAACGGGAAGGAGAGCTGGAAACCGGTGGCGTAGCGGGTCTCGTACCCGAGCACGAGGTCCTCGCCGGCCGACTGCACCGCGGTCGCGGCTTCCAGGGTCGACGGCTCGAGCAGGCGCACGCCTTCGACCTCGCCGATGCACGCCGCGTACATGCGCGCGAGCGAGCGGGCGTTGGCGATGCCGTTTGCCGCCGGGATCTCGGCGGCGTGGAAGGCGCGCTCGTTGAACACCGGCGCCGGCAGCGGCGGGTTCACGAAGGCCCGGTGGAGGAGCGTCGATGGGTCGAGGAGGCGGGCAGTGAAGATGTCGATCGGCGTCCCGGGCGCCGGTGGCGGAGGCGCGAGCATCGGCGCGACGCGTTCCTCCATCGTCTCGGGGAGCCCGATCCAGAGGTCCAGCCCCAGCGGCCTGGCGATGCGCTCGGCCACGAACTGGCCGACCGGCATGCCGGCGACGCGCCGCACGATCTCACCCGCCAGCCAGCCGTAGGTGCCGACGTGGTAGCCATGCGCCGTGTTGGGCTCCCACAGAGGTTTTTGCGCGGCGAGCGCGTCGACGATCGGGGTCCAGGCGTAAACGTCCTCGATCGTGAGCGGCCGATCGATCGCGGCCAGCCCGGCGCGGTGGCTGAACAGCCAGCGCACCGGCATCTCGGATTTGCCCTCGGCGGCGAACTCGGGCCAGTACCGGACCACCGGCGCGTCGAAGTCGAGCTTGCCCTCCTGGGCAAGGATGTGCGCCGCGACCGCGACCACGCCCTTGGTCGAGGACATCACCATCTGCAGCGTGTCTGCGCCATACGACCGCGGGCCGCCAGGAGTCGTCAGGCCACCTCTGAGGTCGACGACGAGATTGCCGTCGTGGTAGACGGCGCACGCCGCACCGACCTCGGCGTGGCGCTCGAAGTTGTCCTCGAAAGCCCTGGAGACCGCCTCGAAACCCGGGGCGACGCGTCCTTCGGCGCGGGCCTCGATCACGGGCCTACGGTGCTCCCACTACTCCCCCACCGCCTTGCGCCGGCGCGTCCGCACCTGGCGGCGGTCCGAGGCCCTTCGCATCGGGGTGGTGACGTCAGCCCGGCGGATGACCGTCACCTGGATCGGGAGCACGCCCATGTTCACCAGCACGGCCCAAAGGCCTCCGGCAAGGACGCCGATAAGAGCGCCCAGCACACCGGCGGCCAGACCTGACGCCGGGATGACGAGGAACCACCTGTCGGAAAGACTCTCCAGCGATTTCACCTGGTCGCCCAGGGGCAGGAGCTGCTGCGCCACGCCGAGGCTGAAACCGAGCTGGGACTGCCAGTCGACGATGGCGCCCGCGAACCAGCTGGCGATGGCTCCGAGGGTCGCCCCGGCGAAGATCCCGAAGACGAAGCCCGTGATCGCTCCGGCGAACATGGCACTCCGGATCGACAGGCGGACCAGGAAGTCGTTCACCATGCGGGCCGTCTCACGCGTGAGAGTACGAAAATCAGCGCCGCGATCAGCAGCGCCGGCGCCGCAAAGCCATAGGCGAGGTACGGCACGAGGCGCGAGCGGTGCTCGCCGGGCTGGATGGCGATGGCGACACCGCTTGACGTGACCGTCGACGGAGGAGCCGAAGGAGCGGTGAGCCCCCACGCTCGGGCGGCGGCGACGCCGGCCTTGCGTAGCGATCCCTTTGGCGTGTACAGGCCGAACGTCTCCACGGCGATGCCCGGCCGCTGCGTCCAGTAGTCGTCCAGGGTCCACCACAACGCGGCGCTGACGAAGCCGTTCGGATTCGTGGCGAAATCGGACTCCAGCTGGGTGTAGTAGGTGTTGAACACCCGAGCCTGCTGTGACTCGTCGCGCGAGTTGTCAGCCCAATGGCCGTACTCGAGGACCATGATCGGCTTCTTCGGATACGTGCTGTGGGCGTCGAGGAGGGCGCGCTGGACGGCCGGTCCGGAAAGCCGTCCACCGTAGAGGACGCCGTAGTAGAGCGTGTAGCCGGCGACGTCGAGGTTGGCGCTGGTCGGGTCCGTGGGCTCGGTCCCGTAGGCGGCCTGGCCGGTCAGGCGCGTGCCGTCTAGCTTGCGGTCGAGGGCGTGCAGCGTATCTAGCGCGCCCTGGCGTTCGGAGGTGCTCGTCGACTCGTTGGCGAATCCGTGGAACAGCACGCTCGGTCGGTTGAAGTCGCGCAGGTCCATCTCGGCGAGCATCTGCTGCGGGATGCCGCGGTCGAGTGAGATCGCGAACGTCTGCGGCGTGTAGTGGTAGAGCGGGATCTCCTCCCACACGGCGATGCCTAGGCGGTCGGCCAGCACCGGCAGCAGCTGGTTCGGCGGATGGTGATCGACGCGAATGAGGTCGGCATGGACCGCGACAGCACGCTGGAGGATGGACGCGATTTCCTCGGGCGAGGTCAGCGGCCCGCCGCCCGGCTTGCCGCCTTTGACCGGCAGCTGCCGCTCCTCGTGCATCGCAACCCCGTTGAACACGGTCGCGACGCCGTTGAGGAGGATGCGCGGCGCGGTGCTGTCGACCCGCACCTGGCGCAGGCCGAAGCTCGTGTAGAGGTCATCGACGGGCCGGTCGTCGTCCAGTACCGTCACCTGCAGCACGTAAAGGGCCGGCAGTCCCGGCCGCCACAGGTCGGCGGAGCGAATCGAGAATGGCGCTTCGACACGGAACACCGACTCGCCTGTGATCTCGCCGAAGACGATCCTGTGCTCGAGCAGCGCATCGGCCTGGGGCGCGATCAGGCTGCGCGCGTCGGGGTTCAGCCGGTTGGCGTCGTTGACCTGCGCCGGCCATAAGCGGACGTCGACCGCGCCCTGGACGCTGCCCTCGCCGCGGTGCTGGACCACGATCGAAACGTCGGCGCCGTCGAGGTGCGGCGTGACGTCCGCCCGGACCGCGCTGAGCGCCGGCACCGCCTCCAGCCAGACATCGCCCGCGATGCCGCCGTAGTTCCACCAGTCGGCGAGGCCCCACGGCACGATGTCGTCGCGGGTGCCCCACTGGGGGTTGTCGACCCGGACAACGATCGTGTTCGTGGCGCCGGGGACCAGTGCCTCGGTCGCGTCGAGGGCAAAGGGCGTGTCGCCGCCTTCGTGGTAGCCGAGGTAGTGCCCATTGAGCCAGACGTCGGCGACGTAGCGGACGGCGCCGAACTTCAGGAGCGCGTACTTGTCGCTCCACAACGCCGGCACGAAGAAGGTGCGCCGGTACCATCCGCCGGTCGTGTCGCGGTGCGGCGGCGGGTCGAACGTGCCTGGCACCTCGAGGTTCGACCACCCCGAGTCGTCGTACGCGGGGTCGGCCCGCGGACCGAGCTCCTTGCTGATGCCGGACATGGAGACTTTGCGGTCGGTGAGGCTCAGGTCGGTATCGAGCGGCTCGGCCTGGAACTTCCACTGGCCGTCGAGGTCGGCCTGCAGTCGCGGCTGCCGGTCGAAGGTCGGCACCGGCTGACCGGACTGGAACGCGACCACGCCGCCGGATTCGTCCTGGAGGGAGAGGGTCGGTTGAAGGTTTGCCTTGCCTCCAGACGGAACGAGGCTACAGGCGGTCGCCAGCACGGGTAGGAGAAGCAACCCGGCGATGGCGAGTCCCCCGCGGAAGCGCGGCATGTTGGCCTCCAAGGTACGAGGGCACGTTTTTTCGGGCGCCTCGGCACCTCAACAAGAAGCGCCTGAGGTCCACCATCTAACCGAAGGCGGCGGTGAGATTCGCACCGCGAGCGTTGAACCGGAGGTAGGCCAGGAGCCAGGAGCCGGCTTAGCCCTGGGCTGATCGGGCCGAGGCGGCGCGCTCCCAAAGGGCTTTCAAGTGCTCGAGACAGGCAGGGCATACGTCGGAGTCGAGACCGCGCGGTGCCGTGAGGCGCCCCAGCGGATAGGCACCGCAGAGGGTCGTCGTCCCCGCCCGCTCCACTAGATGCACGAGCGAGCTCTGACCCGGATCATGAACACGCAGCACGACCACCCTGATTCCCTGTGTGCCGCCGCCCGGGTCGAGGCCAAGCCGCCTGTAGACCTCGTCGAGGTTGTGGTTCAGCGATGCCACGGAGATCGTGTCGGACACGGCCCCCACCTGGCGCCTGGAACGCCTCGTCTCGTACGGTCCCAAATCTGGCCCTGTTCCCATGGCTTGACCCTCAAGCCACACCCCTTCAGCCCGAGTTAACCGCGATGGGCGCCAAATTCGGCGCCAAAAGTGAGGTCGAATTGCCGAGACCATTGCTGAAGGTCCGCAGCTCCGAGAGCTCCCATTCGGCGACGAGGTCCTCGAGCGCTCTTCCGCACGCGAGTATCGCGATGGCCAGCTCGGTGGCCTAAGTGCGGCAGGGCCTCAACGCCAGCTGGCCGATCCGTTTGCGGTCAGCGATCGAGACGATCTGAGCGACCCGGCCGCCCGAAACTTCGAACTGCCAGACCACACGCGGCCGCCCACCTGGCGCCCATATCAGGCCGGGCAGCCCGTCGATGAGCGCCACCTCGGCCGTTTGGGCCCGGCCGGCGAAGATTTGCGCGACGGCGTCGGCACCGCGGATGAGCGGCGGCGAGCCCAGCGCCACGGCGATCGAGTCCGCCCGGATGGTGGCGTCGGGTGCCAGCAGACCCAACAATCCCTCAAAGTCTCCGGCCCGAGCGGCGGCGAGGAAGGCGCCCACGACCTTCAGTCGACGCCCAACGTCGTCGCCGCCTGTGGCCCCGCGAACACGCCGTCGAGCCCGGCTCGCCACCTGGCGGACTGCGGCCGGCGAGCGGCCGACGATGGCAGCGATCTCGTCGAAGGGCACGTCGAACATGTCGTGCAAGACAAAGGCCAGACGTTCAGCCGGCGCCAGCCTCTCCAGGACGATCAGCAGCGCCTGCCCGACGGAATCCGCGAGGACCGCTTCCGACTCCGGGTCCATCTCGCGAGTCCCTTGCTCGATAGTCGCCAGTTCGAACGGCTCCTCACGGCGAGCGCGGCGCGACCGCAGCATGTCCAGCGCGATGCGGGCAACTACCATCCTAAGCCAGCCGGCGATGTTCTCAACGGTGTCGATGTCGGCGCGGCTGACCTTGATCCAGGCCTCCTGCAAAGCGTCATCAGCTTCGCTCGGCGAGCCGAGCATCCGAAGGGCGACCGCCCGCAAATGCGGACGGTTCGCCTCGAAGTGCTCAGCCAGCGAGTCGTATTTTCTGGCGGAGCTCACTCCGGCTCGAGGTCGAGGTTCCAGTTGATGCCAAAGCGGTCGGTCAGCCAGGCGGCGGCACCGCCCCACGGGCCCTCGGTGAGCGGCATCTTGACCTTGCCGCCTTCGGACAGTTTCTCGAACGACTGCTGCATTGCTGCCCGGTCGCTGCCGACCAGGACAATCGCGATGTTGTCGCCACTGGTCGGCGGGTAGCTCGGGTGGCCGTCGGAGCCGATGACAAGAAAGCCGTCGCCGCTGAGGCGCGCGTGCTGGATCTTGTCGCCGGGCTCCGCAGGCCGCGGGGCGCCGTTCTCACCTGCTGCATAGAGCTCGAGCTTGCCTCCCAAGACGCTTTGGTACAGCTCCATCGCCTCGCGGGCGCGGCCTTGAAAGTTGATGTACGGCGCGACATGTTGCTTCATCGAAACACCTCCATACCCTATGACGGACGCTGGGGGCCAGTTGTGACAGAGGCTTTGCTCACACGCGGGTCAGGCCACCGTGCGGTTCGCCTTATTTCGTCCGCACGTTCACCCACTGAGCACGCATTGGGCTGCTTGACGATCCCCAAGGCGACCTCAAATAGGGAACGTTAGGTCGGACAAAGTCGGGCGGGCGAGATTCGAACTCGCGGTCTCCCGGTCCCAAACCCGTCCCGATGCCCTGCCGAATTTGAGTCGAGTTGATCACACAAAGGCGAATCGCACGCAAGTCTCTTAACTCGCGAAAGCAAGGTAGCGAGGAGCTCCTGCCGCTTAACCACACCACGCGACGTATCGCCGGGAGCTCGCCTTCAGTCAATAAACCGCCGTCGTCCTGAACGTCATTCGCACGGGCCGAACGGTCTAACAGGCGCCTCAGCCACCTCGACGAGTTGATTGTCCGCCTGCAGCAGCCATAGCGGCGACACATCCGCGTTCGCGTCGAACCACATGCCGTGAGAGTCCGTCACGCTAAGGATCCACGCCATCGTCTTGGCGGGCCCGGTCCGGATCACATGTGCCTGTCCTGGACCTGACATGACTGCCAGCGTCACCTCTTCTGGGGTGCGAACGTCCAGATAACCGACCAGAGCGTTTCCAGTCGCGTCAGTTCCGAGATGCACCGCCCAGGTGTTGGCCTTTTGGAACCAAACCGTCCGCGATCCAGTGCCGAGGTCGATTCGATACAGGGTGTCGGGCGACGGCCCACCATCGCTTCGAGAGTCGCTGTACCACGCCGCGCCACCTCCAAGCTCGTCGAATGCGACGCTCACGGGCAACAGCTGCTTGAGCGCACCGGTGACAGGATTCAGCAGCCACAGCCCCAGGTGACCCGCGTACGCGCCGTATTTGGTCACGTATATGCCGTCCGCACCGTACTCGACTACCTGGTTCGGCGTGCTCGACACCAGCTTGCGATCCACCCCGGAGCTCAGGTCGACGTCGTGGATTCCGTCAGCTGCGGCATACGCGTACCGAGTTCCGTCGGGAGACTGCATCTCGGGCGGCACCGGCAACCATCGATGAGCAAACCAGGAGTACGACTGCGCCCCTGCCGGCGCGGTTCGATCACGTTCGAACCGACCAGTATTCAGATCGAGAAAGCCCTTCACCTCGTCGGCGATGATCATTCGCACCGGAAGCCGGCAGTTCAACTTCGTCAGGACTGGGAACGTGGCGGCGACATTGGTGGGCAGAGATGTCGGCGCCGGCGTCGGCGGGGCCGCGGGTGAAGCAGTCGGCGCCGGCGTCGGCGCGGGCGTCGGCGCGGCCGAGGCGGAAGCCGTCGGCGCCGTGGTCGGTGACGACGACGTCACTGCGCCGGTTGGCGTCGTGGACGGGCCACACGCCGCAAGCACGGCGATGACCAGGACCAGCAACCGCATCGCCGAGCCTTTCATGACTTCCTTCTGCCAGCGCTAACGGATCAGCCCGAGGCACGTTACGCATTTGGTCGGGCGGGCGAGATTTGAACTCGCGGTCTCCTGGTCCCAAACCAGGCGCTTTTCCGAGCTAAGCTACCGCCCGCGCGCTTGACCCGGGCCGTTGGCGCGTGGTGCAGTATCTCTCATGGGCTTCAGCCAGCGCGATCCCCGGTGGATCAACCACACGCTCGGGTTTGGACCTGCGCTGGGCACCATCGGCCAGTACGGCTGCGTCCTGACCACGGCGGCCTCGATCGCCAGGCTGGCCGGCATCGACACCGACCCAGCCCGCCTCGACCAGGCCTTCGTCGGAGCCGTGGGCCCATCGATCTTCCAGAAAGACCCTACCGGGACCTCGGACTTCCTTCCTGACAACTCGCTCGCCAGGCTCATGCCCGACCGCTTTGAGTGGCGCGGCTCGTTTCGCGGCCTGCGATCGGACCTCATCGACAAAGCCCTGCCGTCACCCGACGTCTACTCCGAGCTGCACATCTCGACCCACAGCGTGCCCACGCACCGTGTCTACGTCTGGTCCGGCAAGAACGGCAACTACCGCATCGACGATCCCTGGGGCCGTCCCAACGCGAAAACGTCGGTGGTGCATGCCCTCGCCGACTACGGCGGCGCGGCGGCGGTCACGAAGACCATCCTCACGCGGTTCAAGACGCCGGCCTTGAAGCCCGCCTTCCACGCCGTGCGCCAGCCAGCCAACCCTCCAGCTCCCATCCCGCCCGACCCTCCGATTCCAGACGAGACCGAGCAGCTCTATCGGTTCGTCCTCCGGGAGGGCGACACCTCGGATGAGCCGCTCCCACCAGACGAGACGACATTCCTCAGCTGCGCCGAGACGGCAGCCAACGATTGGGTCGCGGACAAGCCAAGGGGCACCGTGCTCCGCGTTCTGGACGCGGACGGAAAACGCGTGCACCAGGCAGTCGCGATCGGGATCCCGCTTACCGGCTAGCGAGCTGCCTTAGGGCGCCAGACTCGAGCAGCGCGCGAGCTGCCGCGGCCCGGTGGCTGTACTTGCGCTTCTCCTCCGGCCCCATCTCACCAAACGTCTTTCCGGTGCCAGGCACGAGGAAGACCGGGTCATAGCCAAAGCCCGCCTCGCCCCGCCACTCGGGGACGATCTCGCCACGGCATTCGCCCTCGAAGAGACGCACCTCATGCCGGGGCACCGCGAGCCCGATCACGCAGACGAACCGCGCCTTCCAGGGCCGCGGCACGCCGTGCAGCCGGCTGAGCAGTTCCGCCGTGCGCTCCTTCTGGGTCGGACCCAGGCGCGCCGAGCGGATGCCCGGAAAACCGTCGAGAGCATCGAGCTCGACCCCGGAGTCGTCGCCCAGCGAAGGGAGGCCAGACTTCGCCAGCGCCGCCTCGGCTTTCAACCGGGCGTTCTCGGCGTACGTCTCCCCCGACTCCTCGACCTCGGTGTCGAACGCGACGAGCTCGACGCCGGCGTCCACCAGCAGGTCGCGGTACTCGCGAAGCTTGCCGGCGTTGCCCGAGGCGATGACGAGTCGCGGTCGCTCAGCCAAGCGTGGCGAGCGCACGCTTCTGGGCGACTATCAGGTCATTGATGCCCTTCATTGCCAGCGCCAGCATCGAGTCGAGCTCGGCGCGCGTGTAGGGCGCGCCCTCGGCGGTGGCCTGCAGCTCGACCATGCGGCCGTCCTCGGTCATGACGCAGTTCAGGTCTGTCGATGCATGGAAGTCCTCGCTGTAGTCGAGGTCGAGCACCGGCGTGCCCTCGACGATCCCACAGCTGACAGCGGCGAGGTGCTGGCGAATTGGAAGCTCGCTGATCATGCGCACGTCCTTCATGCGCTTCACGGCCATGTACAGCGCGGTGAACGCGCCGGTGATCGACGCGGTGCGAGTCCCGCCGTCGGCCTGCAGGACGTCGCAGTCGAGGGTGATGGTGCGCTCCCCGATCTTCCCCATGTCCACCGCGGCGCGCAGTGAGCGGCCGATCAGGCGCTGGATCTCGTGGGTCCGGCCGCCGATCCGGCCCTGGATCGCCTCGCGCGTGCCCCGGTCGTGCGTGGCCCGCGGCAGCATTGAGTACTCAGCAGTGATCCAGCCCTTGCCGCTGCCGCGCCGGTGCATCGGGACGCGGTCCTCAACAGTTGCGGTGACCCACACTCGTGTCCGGCCCATCTCGATCAGGCACGAGCCCTCGGCGTGAACGTTGACGCCCAGCTCGATCTTGACCGGCCGCAGCTGGTCGGCCGCGCGGCCGTCGCGACGCGATGTGGTGCCGCTTACCGCCCGAGTAGTTTCAGTAATAGCGCCGTCCCCTCGAAGAAAAGATATAGCGGTACGAACATGATCAGCGGGGTCAGCGGGTCGGCTCCCGGGGTCAGGAAGTTGGCGATGAGGCCAAGGCCGAGGAAGAAATAGGGCCGTCGTTTGTACAGCCAGCGCGTACTGACGATGCGAAGCATGCCCAGCACGAACAGCACGACCGGCAGCTCGAAGACGATGCCGAAGCCGATGACCATCAGGAGTACGAAGCTCAGGAACTGACCCAGGTCCGGCAGGTACACGACGCCTGCAGGCGAGAACTTGCCGAGGACGTTGATATACAGCGGCATCGCGTAGACGGCGACGCCGACCCCGAGGCCAAAGAAGAAGACCGTGGCGGCGATCAGCGGCAGCATGAACTTGCGCTCGTGGGGATGCAGGCCCGGGCTGATGAACCACCAGAACTGCTGGATCACGATCGGGCCGGCGATGATCACGCCCATGTACATCGCGACCGTCAGTTCGTTGAGGATTCCACCGCCTGGCTGCAGGTAGACCGCGTTGTGCAGGCCCGCGTGACTGAGCAGGAAGGTGATGACACGACCCGCCAGGAAGAAGCTTGCAACCGTTGCGACAGCCCACGCGATCAAGGAGACGATGAGCACGCGGCGCAGCGCCTCGAGGTGCTCGATGATCGACATGCGCTCGTCCTCGGCGGGAACGGCCGCGCGAGGGGGGCGCTGCAGGACCCTACTGAGTAGGGCCACGACTAGTTGTTGGTGGAGTTAGCCTCGGACGCCGACGAGCCCTTGGCGGTGCTCTCTGATGGCTCCGGCTTGCTCTGCGTTGCGGCATTGACCTCGTTGGTCAGCTCGGTCGTTGCCTTGCGGAACTCCTTCATCGCCCTGCCGACCGCGCCCCCGAGCTCGGGCAGACGGCCCGGCCCGAAGATGATCAGGACGACCACCAGCAGAAGCACGATGTATGCCCAGTGGATGCCGAACACTTCGAGCCGATTATAGGCCGCGGGCCGCGGACGCTAGCGGAGCCTCAGTAAACCTTGATCGTGATCGCGTTGATCGTGTCGCCGGCCTGGATCCCCGTCACGCTCGAGGTGCCGTTGATCACCGTCCCGAACCGGTTGTAAGCGCCGGTCGGGCCGGCGCCTGGCCAGGCGCCCTTCTGGATGAAGAACTGGCTTCCGTTGACGGGTCCACCTGGCACCCGCGCCATACCCACGGCCCCGACGTCCCACGGGGTCGCGGTCGTCTCTTCGGGAAGCGAGTAGCCGGGGCCGCCTCGGCCATCGCCGCGCGGGTCGCCACCCTGGACGACCCAGTCCTCCGCCTTCCAGAAAGTGAGGCCGTTGTAGAAGCCGTGGATCGCCAGCACCACGAAGTTGTTGACCGTCACCGGGGCGACCTCAGGCGCGAGCTGGATGACGATGTCGCCGTGCGCGGTCGAGATCGTAGCCTGCAGCTTCTGCCTGGCCGTGATGCACATCGGCTGCAGCCCGGTGAACTGGTGCGGACCGACCTGGGTCGAGGTCTGGCAGTTCGCAAGCGCGGCGGGGACCGGCGGCTCCAGGGCTTTGCCGATCAGCCAGCCGCCGCCGATCACGGCCAGGATCAAAGCGCCCATGACCAGGAGCGCGACCCAGGATCGACGACCCCATGGCGGGACAGCCTCGACCGGCTCGGGCTCGACAGGCGCCGGGCGGCGCACCGGCCGCTGACTCACTTGCGCGCGGCCGCCTCGGAGATGGCCTGGACCATGCCGTGGATCGTGTACTCGCGGGCGACGATCGACACACTAAGCCCGAGCTTGCGGGCGCTGTCCGCGGTCACTGGGCCCATGCAGGCGATCTCGGCGTCGCCGAGGATCGCGGGCAGTCGATCTTCAGGAAACGCGCGCACGAAGTTGTAGACCGTCGACGAGCTTGTGAACGTGATCACGTCCACGCCGTCTCCGTCGAAAAGGCGGAGCAGCGCGGGCCCCGCCTCGGGCGGGCAGACGGCACGGTAGACGGGCAGGATCTCGACCTCGGCACCTCGGTTGGCGAGCAGCGATGGTAGTGCGTCGCGGGCCACCTCCGCGCGCGGCACCAGCACGCGCATGCCCGCCATCTCCCAACCCTGCAGGGCGTTGGCGAGGCCTTCGGCCGTGTACTCAGAGGTGACGAGCTCCGGCCGCAAGCCGTGGGCAGCCAGCGAGTCGGCGGTCTCCTGGCCGATCGCGCAGAGCTTGGAGTTGTGGAATGCCCTGACGTCCGAACCCGTCGTGAGCAGCATCTGGAAGAAGATCTCGACTGCGTTGGCGGAGGCGAAGATCACCAGCGCGGTCCGGTCCAGGTTGCGGATGGCGGAGCGCACGCGATCGTCCGTGGGCAGGCGGCGGATCTCGATCGTCGGTATCTCCACCACCGAGGCGCCCAGGTCGACGAGCTCGCGGCGGTAGTTGTCCACCTGGTGGCGGGCCCGCGTGATCAGGATCCGGCGCCCGTGGAGTGGCCGGCGGGACAGCGTGTCGAGTCGCTCCGCCATCTCGACCCCCGGCCCCAGCACGAGCAGTGCGTCGCCCCGCAGGCCGTAGGTGCTGGCCTTGCGAGCCAACTCCCCGAGGTTGGCGGTCACGCGGTGCTGGCCGGGCACCCCGGGGTTGACGATGAGCGCGGCCGGCGTCTCGGCCGAGCGGCCGTTCTGGAGCAGGGCGTTGATGCCCGACTCCCACCAGCCGGAGGCAAGCCTGAGCACCAGCGTGTCGCCTCCGCTGACGAGGCCGAAGCCAAGCGAGGCCGAGAGCCCTTCGATGGTCAGGGGAATGCCGCTCATGACCGGCGCGGCGAGCTCGACGATGAGGCCGGGCATCGCCTCGAAGTCGATGCCCGCGCGGTCGAGGCGCTGCGCGATCTCGCTGCCGTTGGAAAAGGCGTATGGATTGCCAGGGAACAGTACCGTGATCGTCTTGCCGTTCCGCGCGAGGCGAATTACCTCATCTATGGATTCGAGAGGTGCGATGTCCGCGTGCGGCGGCGCGAGGTGCAGCAAGCCAGTGCCGCAGCCATCGCAGTTGCGAATGACGTCGGCGTCCTTGATCGCCTCGACCGCCTGCAAGGTGGCGAGACCTGGATGACCTGGGCCCACCCCGACGAGCCGGACGCGGCTCATCCCACCACGCCCTTCCCCACCCGGGACACGGCTGACAGATTAGAACTTTCGGGTGACGACGTAGTCCGTTAGCGCGACGAGCGTCGAGCTCCCTTCGCTGCCGTCCAGAACACCCAGCTGATCGCGCGCCGCACGGGCGTGATCGCGCGCAATCTCGAGCGCGCGCTGAGGTCCGTCGCTGGTGCGCACCGCGTCGACGATGTCGCGCGCCTCACGCTCGCTCAGCCTGCGATCGTCATCGATCCGCACCGACGCGAGCATCAGTGGGAGTGTCGCGAAACCATCGACGATGTCATGCCCGATGGGCTTGCCGACCTCGACCTCGGTGGCGGTGTAGTCGAGGACGTCGTCGGCGATCTGGAACGCGAGTCCGAGCTCGTGCCCGTAGGCGCGCAGCGCCTCGCGTCGCGCATCTACGAGCCCGCCCAGCAGCGCTCCGATCTCGCAGCAAGCCGCCAGCAGGGTTGCCGTCTTGGCCTCGATGCGCCGCATGTACTCCGCGACGTCGGTGCTGTAGCGGTAGCGGATCGACTGCTGGCGCACCTCACCCGCGCAGATGTCCATCACGGCTCGAGCCAGGATGTCGACGACCTCGGCGATTCCGGTACGCGCCGCCAGCTCGTAAGCCTTGGCGAAGTAGAAGTCGCCGATCACGATCGCGGGCTCGTCGCCCATCCGCGCCGCCACCGTGGGCCGGCCGCGGCGTGTGGCGGAGCGGTCGATCACGTCGTCGTGGACGAGGGTCGCCGCGTGCGTCATCTCGACCGCCATGGCAGCCGGCAGCAGGCGCGCCAGGTCATAGTCCCCGCAGCTCGCCGAGAGCAGGACAAGCGCGGGCCGGATCCGCTTCCCGCCTGCCGCGAAGAGGTCCGCCATCGACCCGGCGACCTCGGGTGGATCGCGGTTGATCTCGCTGTTGAGCTCGGCCTCGACACGGGCCAGGTCTTGCGCGACCGGCCCGAAAAGGGCAAGGCCCTCGGTCAAGCGCCCTTGACCGAAAGCCGGTACCCGAGCCCAGGCACCGCCTCCAGGCTCACACCCGTGTTGGCGCGCTCCGAAAGCTTGCGCCGCAGCCGCTGCACGTGCGGATCGACGGAATGGTCGTCGAGGTCGTGCGGGTAGCCCCACACCTTGTCCCGGAGCTGCGCTCGCGTGAGCACGCGCTCGGGGTTGGCGGCGAGCACGGCGAGGAGGTTGAACTCGGTCATGGTCAGCGTGATTTCGTCGTCGCCGATCTTGACGCGGCGCGCGGCGTTGTCGATCTGCAGCGCCCCGATGCTCAGCACGCCCTCTCGCCCGCCGCCGGTCTCGGCCAGCGCCGAGCGGCGCAGGTGGGCGTTGATCCGCGCGGCCAGAATGCGAGAGTCGAAAGGCTTCGTGATGTAGTCGTCGGCGCCGACCTCGAGGCCGACGACCTCATCCATCTTGGTCGAGCGCCCCGTGAGCATGACCATCGGGCTCACGACCCCCTGGCGCCGCAGCTCCCGGATGACCTCGGTGCCGCTGATGTCCGGCAGCACCCAGTCAACCAGGACCAGGTCGGGCTGTGCGGTGCGGCCGAGCTCGATGGCCTGAGCGCCGGTACCGGCCTCGACAACGTCGTGGCCCTGCAGGCGGCAGACCTCGGCGACGAGCATGCGGACGGGTACGTCGTCTTCGATGACCAGGATGCGCCGGCGCCGGCGCGGTGTGGGCGGACTGCTCAGTTTGAGGTCGGAGGCGCGAAACCCACCCGTCGTGACTCACGGGCTGAGCGCTTCGGTCTGCGCATCAGGATTACGCGCTTGTCCCCCCCGTCGAGCACGCTGGCGAGCTCCCAGCCGTCGGCGCCGGACTCATGCAGGAGCTTCACCACCGTCACGCCATCGGCGACCTGGGCCACGGTCAGGACCCTGGTCGAGTACTCCCACTCGCGGCTCGGCAAGCCGACGGTCGGCACGACGCCGGTCGCGATTCCACGCGCGCCGTCAGGCTGCGCCGGCTGCGAGGGCTCGTCCGGTTCCTGGTCGGGATCTTCTTCGAACCGCATGTCCTTTGTCGTCAGATTGTAGGGGCTTGCGGTCCGAGTACCCCCGGCGGGGGTCGAACCCGCGCTGGACCGGGTTTAAGCCGGCTGCCTCTGCCATTGGGCTACGGGGGCACCTCCATTTTGGCGCGCAAAGCGCGCGCCAGTTGATTGCCTTTGCCCAGCCTTAGTCGTACTCGAAAAACCCACTGCCGGTCTTCTTGCCGAGCTTCCCTTGCTCGACGAGGTCGCGCAGGATCTTGGGCGGCTCTGGACCGTCGCCAAGGCGGTGGCGGTCCTGCATCGCCCCGTAGAAGATGTCGAGGCCGCTGAAGTCCAGCAGGTGGAAGGGGCCCATCGGCCAGTTGAGACCCTTCTGAACGGCGATGTCGATGTCCTCGGCGCTCGCGTAGCCGCCTTCGAGCAGCCGCATCGCCTCCTCGGACGCCGCGAACAGGATGCGGTTGACGATGAACCCCCAGATCTCCTTCTTCAGGAGGACGGGCGTCCGGTTGATGCTGCGCACGAATTCCATCGCTGTCTCGACCGTGTCCTCGCTGGTCTTCGGGCCGCGGACCACCTCGCATAGCTGCATGACCGTGACCGGGTGGAAGAAGTGCGTGTTGCAGCACTGCTCGGGCCTGCCCGTGTAGTCGGCGAGCCGGCTGATCGCGATGGTGCTGGAGTTGCTCGCTAGGATCGCGTCCTTCTTCGCATGCTTGCCGAGGGCTTCGAAGACGCCCTTCTTGGCGTCGAAGTCCTCGATCACGGCTTCGATGACGAGGTCCGCTTCGCGGGTGGCCTTGGCCAGGTCATCGCCAGGCTGGATCCGCTCAAAAGCCTTGTCCGCGTCCTGCTTGCTGAGCCGGCCCTTCTCGACCGAGCGGTCGAGCAGCTTGCGGTTCTGGGCAGCGGCGCGGTCCAGCTGGCCCGCGACCGTGTCGACCAGGCCGACGTCGTAGCGCCCGCTCAGCGCCGTCTGGAGAGCGATCTGGGAGCCCATCGTCCCTGCGCCGACGACCACCACTCGCTTCAATTCATGCATGCGCCTGAGCATGAAGGAATTCGAGAGGCTGGTGGAGACGGTGGTCGAGTCGATCCCCGAGGAGTTCGTGCCTTACCTCGACAACACGGTCTTCATCGTCGAGGAGTCTTCGCCCGAAGGCCTGATGGGTTTCTACGAGGGTTCGGGCGCTCTGCATGTGGGCGAGGGCTTTCCAGACCGCATCACGCTCTACAAGCAATCCCACGAGCGGGCGACGCGCACCATGGACGAGTTGGTGGAGGAGGTGCGGCGGACCATCCTGCACGAAGTCGGACACCACTTCGGGATGGATGAGGCCGACCTTCCTTATTAGTGGAGAGACCAGAAGCTGCGGTCCCAGAGAATCAGGGGGTCGCCGGCGCCGACCGCCGCGGCGTGGACCTCACCGATGCAGACGACGTGGTCGCCGGCCTCATGCGCCTGGAGGAGTCGGCACTCCAGCCATGCGGCGCACCCGTCCAGGAGCGGAATCCCGTTCGTGCCCAGGCGATGGGGCAGCGTCCGCCACTGCGGGTCGACGGCCGGGGCGCGTCCGGCAAAGCTGTCGGCCAGGAACTCCTGCGACCGAGTGAGGACGCTGACGCTGAACGCCTTCGTCTCCAGGACCGCGGCCCGTGTCTGCGAATCGCGCTCCAGGCCGACCAGGACGAGTGGCGGCTCGAGCGAGATCGAGACCAGGCTGCTCGCGGTCAGGCCGCGATACTCGTCACCGAGACGCGCGCTGACGACCACCACGCCCGCCGGGAGGCGCGCCATGGCGTCGCGAAACTGCTGGCTCGACACGTGCGGGCACAGCCTAAGCGGCCGGCCTGAGCGGCGGCAGCCCGAGGGTAGAATCGGGTTCGGACCTGGCGGCGACGTAGCCAAGTGGTAAGGCAGAGGTCTGCAAAACCTCCATCCCCAGTTCGATTCTGGGCGTCGCCTCCAACCTGCTGAAGGAAGCCTGAAGCTCGGCCCCAGCCGGTTTGTCCCATTGATTCCTCGCCCGTCAGCACATAGCTTTTTCCAAACAGCGTGGACAGAAGGCTCGGGGAGCGCAGGAGCAGGGTCGAGCGAAGGCAGGCCGAAAGGCGGACCCTGCTAGAAAGGCGTCACCGTGGCGCCCCGATCGCCGCGGACCAGCGAGCTGAGCGGCGGAGAAAGGTCATCCGCCGTGTGGCCCAACGCCGAACCCTCGTCGACCGGCGAAGCAAGCTCATCTGGTAGGTCTGCGCGGCCATCGGTGCCGCGCACAGTTCAGCTCTGGGCCAGGAAACGAGACATCAGCCCGAATATCCAGAGGCCGACGCCCGCGGTGTTGAGAATGAGTCCGACGATGGCCTGGGTCCGCTTGTGCGGGAGCTCCTGGTAGGCCTTGTACCCCGCGTAGATACCGAAGGGAAAGAACAGGGCGCAAAGGATTCCGATAATCGCGCTCGCGATCGATTGGTTGGCGTAGTCGCCGAGGAACATCTTGCGGACCGGCGCCCAGGTGGTACCCGTCCACCGATGCTTGCCGTCGGGCGAAAGGGTCGAGACCCACTTCGTACCGTCCCAGTACCAGTTGCCGTCACCGGACAACGGTGGGGTGCCTTGCGGGCTGAGCATCAGGCCGATTCTAAGGGTGCTCAGTTCGAAGCGAATTCGGGGCTCGGGTACACTCGCGCCGTGGGTGTTTCGCAGATCAAGATGCCCCAGCTGGGCGAGTCCGTGACTGAGGGCACGGTCGACAAATGGCTCAAGCACGAGGGCGACTTCGTCAAGCGCGATGAGCCTCTCGTCGAGGTCGTGACCGACAAGGTCAACGCGGAGATCCCCTCCCCCTTCGAAGGCAAGCTCCTCAAGATCGCGGTCGGCGAGGGCGAGACGGTCAAGGTCGGCTCGGTGATCGCGCAGATCGAGACAGGCGCGGCGGCAGGCGTCACCCCGGCCCCCGCCCCGGCCGAGCAGACCACGGAAAAGGTGGCGCCGGCCACCTCCGCTGCTCCGAAAGGCGGGCCGGCGCCAATCGCCGCCTCGCCCCCAGCGGAGCCGGCGAACGGGGAGCGCGCCCGCCTCTCGCCCGCCGTCCGCAAGCTCGCAGCCGAGCACGGGATCGACCCCACGACGCTGCGCGGTTCGGGCCTGGGCGGCAGGGTGACGCGCGACGACGTCCTGGCTGCCCTCGCCGGCGGCACGGCGACGCAAGAAGCCCCAGCTCCGGGCAAGCCCGAGTCCCCGGCCCCCCCTCCGACGCCGGCGGCCGCGCGCCCCGATGGCAAGCGCGAGGAGCTGGTGAAGCTCAGCGTCATGCGCAAGTCGATCGCCGAGCACATGGTGCGCAGCCTCGCCACCTCGCCGCACGCCTGGACGCTGCAAGAGGTCGACGTCACGACCCTGGTCCGCTACCGCGAGGCGGAGAAGGACAGCTTCAAGTCGCGCCACGGGGTTGCCCTGACCTACCTGCCGTTCGTCGCCCAGATCGTCTGCCAGGCCCTGAAAGAGTTCCCCTGGCTCAACTCCACGTGGAGCGACGACGGCGTGATCCTCAAGCACTACGTGAACCTCGGGATCGCGGTCTCCATCCCGGACGGGCTGATCGTCCCTGTGGTGAAGGACGCCGACCAGCTCGGCTTCACCGACCTCGTCCGCGTCCTCAACGACCTGGTCGAGCGCGCCCGCAACAAGCAGCTGAAGCCGGACGACGTGCAGGGCGGCACCTTCACCCTCAACAACACTGGCGCCACGGGATCCATCGCGAGCCAGCCGATCATCAACCAGCCGCAGGCCGCGATCCTGACCACCGAGTCGATCGTCAAGCGCGCCGTGGTGGTCGATGACGCGATCGCGATCCGCCACATGATGAACATGTGCCTGAGTTTCGACCACCGCATCATCGACGGCATGATGGCGGGCCAGTTCCTGAACACCGTCAAGAAGCGGCTCGAAGAGTGGACCGCCGGTAGCATTCGGCTGTGAGCACCGTGGAGGCCCTGACACCGGCTCCGATCCCGGAGTGGATCCGGGTCCGCGTGACGGAGGGCGGGAACTTCAAAGAGCTGAAGCAGATCGTGCAGGGACGCCGCCTGCACACGGTTTGCGAAGAGGCGCGCTGCCCGAACATCTTCGACTGCTGGAACCGGCGCACCGCCACCTTCATGATCCTGGGCGACGTGTGCACGCGGGCATGCCGCTTCTGCGCGGTCACGTCGGGCAGGCCGGTCGAGCTCGACCTGGGCGAACCGCTGCGCGTGGCCGAGTCAGTCGCCGAGCTTGGCCTCAAGCACGCGGTCATCACCTCGGTGGACCGCGACGACCTGAAGGACGGCGGCGCGGGTATCTTTGCCCGCACCATCCGCGCCATCCGGCGGCGCAGCCCGGGGACGACGATCGAGGTGCTGACGCCTGACTTCCAGGGCGACTTCGACGCTGTGCGCACGGTCGTCGACGCGCGGCCCGACATCTTCAACCACAACACCGAGACCGTGCCCCGCCTGTACGCGCGGATCCGCCCGAAGGCGGTCTATGCGAACAGCCTGGCCCTGCTCCGGCACGTCAAGGCGCTGGCGCCGGAGATGGTCACCAAGTCGGGCCTCATGGTCGGCCTCGGCGAAACGGAGGCCGAACTGCTCGACGTCTTTCGCAACATGCGGGCGCACAACATCGACGTGCTGACGGTCGGGCAATACCTGCGGCCGTCGAAGAAGCACGCCGAGGTCGTTCGCTACTACCGACCCGAGGAGTTCGTACGGCTCAAGGAGCAGGCGCTTGCCATGGGCTTCGGGCACGTCGAGGCCGGACCGCTCGTCCGCTCTTCCTACCACGCAGATGAGCAGATCCCTGCCGCGCGTAAGAGCCTCCTGGCTGGGTAGCGTCCCCTACCGCGAGGCCTGGGACCTCCAGGCCGAGCTGGTGAGGGACCTTCGCGCGGGGGCAGGCGAGGACGTGCTCCTCCTCCTCGAGCATCCCCACGTCTTCACCCTGGGCAAGGCGGCCTCGCCCGAGGACCTGCTGTGGGACGAGGAGGAGCGCCGGCGGCGGCAGGTGGAGGTCGTCTGGTCCGACCGCGGCGGCGAGGCGACCTACCACGGGCCTGGGCAGCTAGTCGGCTACCCGGTGGTCGACCTCCAGCACCTGGGCCTGACTATCCCCCAGTACCTCGAGAAGCTGGAGCTGTCCCTGATCCGCTACCTGAACGAGCTCAGGATCGAGTCCGAGCCGGGTAAACCCGGGCTGACGGGCGTCTGGCGGGGCGACGAGAAGCTGGCCGCGATCGGCGTCAAGCTCAACCGTTCGGTTGTCAGCCATGGCTTTGCGCTCAACCTCACCACGGACCTGGGCTACTTCGACGGGATCGTCCCCTGCGGGCACGCCGAGCTGCGCCCCACCTCGGTCGAGGCGATCTCCGGGCGGCGGGTGCCGACCCAGCAGGCGGCCGAGGCATACACCCGGCATTTCGGGACGGTTTTCGATGCCGAGGTCGCCTGGAGTACTCCCGTTCGAACTTAGCCGGAATACCGACCGTTACCAAATCGGTATTCATACCGTGAAGACTTTGGAGAGCCGAGGGGTACCCGGTTTGGTCTCGCCCCTTATCGGGTAGATGGGAATAGAGCATGGCAACGAATCGCAAGACCGCTGAGAAGACGAAGGTCGACCTGGTCCGTCTGGACAGCGTTGACATGGCCGAGGACGACGAGATCCTGCCCGACTTCGAGGCTGAGGTCGACGACGGCCGGCGCGTCTGGGTGACCGCGGTGCTCGAGCGGACCGCGGTGATCGAGCCGGCTCCCGGTGAGCCCAAGGTGTTGGTCAACCGCCGGCGCCTGTTCGTCAACCCCCGCCATCTGCGGGTTCGCCACCTCGCCAGCAAGGAAGCCGCGCGGCGCGGCCGCGAGGCGGCTCGCCAGCTGAGACTCCAGGAACAGCAGAGCTCGGCCGCGTAAGCGGGCGACCGCTTACCGTTTGTAAGGCGCGCGATCTCCCTCTGGTAACATTCGCTGCTGCCGAAAAGCTCGGCGACTGCTGATTTCCGCGGCGAAACTCCGCCGCCTAGCCCGAGGGAAGCCGCTCATGAGCAAAACCGTCGAACTCGTCTCGCTGGCCAGCATCGTCCCACCCCTCAACCATGAAGTCAGCGGTGGCTTCGAAGCAATCGTCGATGGCAAGCAGGTTCGAGTCCGGGCGGTGCTCGAGCGGACGGTCGTGATCGAACACCAGGAAGGCGGCGAACGCAGCGTCGTCCGCAAGGACAACTGCATGGTCAAGCCGTCCGCGGTCGCGTTCGTTCCCGGCAACCCGAACAACGGCGTCGGGCCGCGCCAGTGGCGCCGGCTGCCGGGCAAGCCACCCGCACCGGCGAAGCCGTAGCCAGCTAGTCGAGGAGATCCAGGGCCACCAGCGTCAGGAAGGGCTGAAAGTCCTTCCCCAGGGCGACCTCTTCGAACACCTTTCTCGCATCGTCGAAGCGTCCGCCACTCAGCTTGCTCATCTCCTCGTCGGCGATCTCGCGCACGAGGTCTGAATCGACAGCCGGGCCTTCGGCGAGGTGCGCAGAGTGCCTGGCCCACTGCCAGACCTGCGACCGCGAGATCTCGGCGGTCGCGACGTCCTCCATCAGGTTGTTGATCGCCGCCGCGCCGGTGCCCCGCAGCCACGACTCGATGTACTGAATCCCGACGCTCACGTTCATGCGCAGACCGCTTTCGGTGACCGTACCGCCGGGCACCTTCACGTCGAGCAGCTGACGCGGCGTCACCGAAACCTCCGGTCGCTGCCTGTCCAGTTGGTTAGGCCGCTCGCCGAGCACTCTGTCGAAGGCCTCAGTCGCCGTCGGCACCAGGTCCGGGTGTGCGACCCACGTGCCGTCGAAGCCGTCGCCGGCCTCCCGGTCCTTGTCCTCCTTCACCCTGGCGAGCGCCACTCGGTTGACCTCGGGGTCGCGCCGTGAGGGGATGAACGCGGCCATGCCTCCCATCGCGTGCGCCCCGCGCTTGTGGCACGTCTTGACCAGAAGCTCCGTGTACGCGCGCATGAAGGGCACCGTCATCGTCACCTGCGCGCGGTCGGGCAGCACAAAGTCCGGTCGGTTCCGAAACTTCTTGATGATGCTGAAGATGTAGTCCCAGCGACCGGCATTGAGGCCGCTCGAGTGGTCGCGCAGCTCGTAGAGGATCTCCTCCATCTCGAACGCGGCGAGGATCGTCTCGATGAGGACGGTCGCCCGGATCGTGCCCCGCGGGACGCCCAGCTCGTCCTGAGCCAGGTTGAACACGTCGTTCCACAACCGCGCCTCGAGGTGGCTCTCCAGCTTCGGCAGGTAGAAATAAGGGCCGCTGCCCTTGCCGAGCAACCGCTTCGCGTTGTGGAAGAAGTACATGCCGAAGTCGAAGAGGCTGCCCGAGACGGGCTTGCCGTCGACCTCGATGTGCCTCTCGTCGAGATGCCAGCCGCGAGGCCGCACCAGCAGCGTGGCGACCTTGTCGTTCAGGCGGTACGCCTTGCCTTCGGGGTTCGTGAAGTCGATGCGCCGCTCGATGGCGTCGATGAGGTTGACCTGGCCTTCGACCAGGTTCGACCAGGTCGGCGAGTTGGCGTCCTCGAAGTCGGCCATGAACACGCGCGCGCCCGAGTTGAGCGCGTTGATGAGCATCTTGCGATCGGTCGGGCCGGTGATCTCGACCCGCCTGTCCTGCAGGTCCTTCGGCGCCTTGGCGACTTTCCAGTCGGAGTCGCGGACTGAGCTCGTGGTGGTCAGGAACTGCGGCGTCTCGCCGGCGTCGAGTCGCGTCTGGCGCTCGTCACGCAGCACGAGCAGCTCCTCGCGCCGAGCGCCGAACTCGCGCTGCAGCTTCGCGACGAACGCGAGGGCTTCCTTGGTGAGGACCTCTTGCGCCCGGCCGTCGACCGGACCTATGACCTTGATGTCTTCAGTTGTGGCCATCGCCGCTCAATCTACTACTGGCCGGAGAGGCGCTCGACTATGGGCGCGAGCTCATCCGCGCTCTCGCCCGGCAGGATGACGTGAGAGAAGCCGTAGCGGTCACGACGCTCGCGAAGGTTCTGTTCGATCTGGTCGAGGGTGCCGATCAGGAAGTGCGGCATCTCCAGCACGTCGCGGGTCTCAAAGCCCATCGAGGGCGCCAGAGCTGAGGCTAGCGACTCACGGTCGTCGGTGATGCTGGCAAAGAAGACCGTGAACCCGAGGTCGATCGAGTCCATTCTCTCGCCGGCGGCGTCCCTGATCCAGCCGAGCTTCTCCTCGGTCCTTTCCGCCATGCCGGTCTGGACGAGCTTGGGGTTGATGCGGCCTTCAGCGAGGTTGTAGTTGACGTGGACGATGTCGGCCTCGCGAGCCGCGAGGCTGAGCATGCGCTTGCCTCCGCCGCCGAGAAGCAACGGCGGGTGCGGCTTCTGGACCGGCAGCGGAGCGCCCTCCATCCCGTTGATCGTGTAGTGCTTGCCGTTGTAGGAGAACTCGCCGCCCGCGAAGAACCTCTTGAGGATCTCGACGGCCTCCGCCAGGCGCTCGATCCGCGTGCCTGCCGAGTCGTAGGGAATGCCGGCCTGCCTGTAGTCGGACGCCAACCAGCCGGCGCCGAGGCCGAGGTCGAGGCGGCCGTCAGAGAGCAGGTCGAGGGTCGCCATCTCCTTGGCGACCACCAGCGGGTGGCGGTAGTCGTTGTCGAGGACCAGTGGTCCGACGCGAAGGGTGGTCGTCGCATCAGCGGCGGACATGAGGGCGGCGATCGGACCGGGCTGCTCTCCGAAGTGGTCGGGCAGGTAGAGGGCGGCGTAGCCCATCGACTCGATCGCGCGAGCCCGGTCGCGCCACTGGGTGGCGCTGTGAGCGCGGTGCTCCTGGACTCCGAAACGAAATGGTCGGTGGGTCATATGGTGGTGCCGAGGGCCAGATTTGAACTGGCGACACCGTGATTTTCAGTCACGTGCTCTACCAAGCTGAGCTACCTCGGCACGGCCGATGATTCTATCGGCGGGGCGGTGTCGGCCGATGGTGGCTCGCTCCGTGACGCCCGCGCGCTAACGGCGCATCGTACCGAAGTCATACAACGCCGGCGGTGGCGTTGCCGGCGGCTTCCCCAGCTCCAGAACGACGTTCTCAAGGTTCCTCAGCGGCACCGATCGCGGATTCCCGTCGAACTCCTGGCCATTGACGAAGGTCTTGACGTGCTCGTGAACACCCAGGGCGCCTTCGGCATCGAGCGGCTGTCCCCACACGGAGAACACCTGGCCAAGCGTGTAGGACTGACCAATCTGCGTAAAGACATGCACGACACCGCTTTCGTCATGAGTGTGGATCCACGCGAAACAGCTCCCGTTGACGATGAAACCGTCGGCGGCCTTGCCCCATGGGCGCCCGACGCCGATGCCCGCCGGCACGACGACATCTGCGCCATCGACATACACCGCGACATGAATGTGAAAGTGGTGCACCGGAAGGTCTTCGACGAAGCAGGGGACTCCATCAACGATCTGTCCTTTGTGCATGTCTCGCACCGCCGTGCTCAGGCGGTTGCCGGGAGAACTTGTGGCCTCAGGCACCGGACCGCACGCGAGGCACACAAGAAAGACGGCCGCCAGGGTCCAGATCCGCATGTCACGGAACGTTGAGGATAGTCTCGGCCTGGCCCCACGATGACGTCGCGGTGTTGGCGAAGACGACCAACCGCGCCGGCCCTGGAAGACTCATTGGAACGTTGATCGACGCGTGACCGGTGGCATCGGTCGTGAGGCCGATGAGCCAAACGTTCGAGCGTCCGGGGTACATTCCAGACGCCAATCCTGGATTGCTTGGCCCACCTCCGCCGCATCCGCCCTGTTGCAGCCCGAGGCCTAGGAGGGAGCTCGAGGCGTTGGTGCCCAGGCGGTTCGGAGTCAGGAAGGCAGCCGCTATCGATGCCTGGTCTTCCTGGAGGTTCGAGGTCATGCGGGCCTCGTATCCATCGGCAAGAAGGGAGGCCGCCACTGGAGCACCGGCGCTGTCCACGACCGTCACCGTCAGGTGCGCGGTCTGACCCTTGGCGTACGTCGGCTGGTCTGCGGTTACTGTCACCTTGAGCAGGCGATTTGAATTGTTGATGAACACAGGCAGCTCTGCGGTGCTGTAGCCACCATCCTGGATGTAGCTGAAGACGACGCTGAAGCCAGGTGCCAGATCGGGCGACACACTGAATGCAATTGCGTTGTCACCCTTCGCGAGCTGAACCCACCTGTACTGGTGGACACGGCCGCGTTCTAACGACAGCAACACCCTGGTTGCGGCCGGCGACGTAACGGTGAGGTTGGCGGTATCACCCACGGTATAGGCGATCTTGTCAGTCGTTACATCCAACCGCGGGGTGCCGTTCCCTGCAGGGAAAACGTTCAGATCCCTGGCATCCTGAAATACCCTGCCTGACTGGTCCTTGCCCGTGATCCTCAGAGTTAGAGTGGCGGGTGACCCCTTGTACGTGGCCCGGACAGTTCCCATGCCGTTGCCATCGGTCGTTGCCGTGCCGCTTGCGACCACGGTGATGATCGCCTTGTCACCCTCGTAGATCGTGCTGTCCAGCTGGTAGGCGAGCTGCAGTCCACCAACCCTCGCGCCGGCCCGATTTTCGACGACGAATGGTGCGACGACTGTTTCGCCCTGCTGGAAGTCGGAGCGCCCAGCAAGGAGGAACGCCTCCTCGTCTGCATGGTAGAACGTCGCAGTCCGCGCTGCGTACGCCTGAGTCGTGCCGCTGCCGTAGATGGCGACGAGCGTGACCTCTTGATCCGTGGCTTTCAGCCCAACCTTGGGTGTCACGCTGTAAGTTGCGTGACCCGTCGAATCGAGCCGCACCTTGACAGCCGCTGCGATGGCGTCGCCCCACGTGCTCGGGTTCGGAAAGCTGTCCATCTCCGAAGGCCGGACCGCGTGCTGGGTGGCAAACATGAGCACGCTCACGGTCTGTCCCGAGAGGGGTTGGCTCTTGCCGTTCAACCCAGCGATCGATGCCACAACCTGGTCGCCGGCCAGGTATGAAGACTTGTCGAGCGTCACCTTGAGCACGTTCGTCGCGCTGTTGGGGGCGATGGCCACGATGCTGGTAGTCGTTGTGAGGGCTTTGAAGTCGTAACGGCTGGTGGAAGAGGAATTTGCGAACAGGGTCACCTGGCTGTCGAGGCCCGCGGAGCTGAACTCGGCCGCGGGTAGACGAAACGAACCAGAAAACGTCCCGTCAGGTGTGATCGTGGCAGTCGCGACATCGCCACTCACGGCGGTCCACAGGGCCACCTTGACGCCGCCGCCAACCGTGTACACCTGGTCGTTGCTCATGCGCACGACTCCAGCGAACCTGACCGTCTCGCCCTTGAGATATGCGGGCTTGTCGGTGGTCAGAAAGATCTGCGGCTGACGGGATAGGTCCTGCCCGACCCTGATCAAAGCACCCGACTCGGGGGAAGACATGGGTACGGCGATCTCCTCGCCGCCGACGGTGGCAATCGCGATGTCAAGACCCGCCGGGTACTTGGACGCAAATTCGGCCGCCCCGGAGAAGTTTCCCGACAGCTTCGGATGGACACCGTTCAGAAGGTTGTAGAAGGTGACATTGAAGGTGGGATCCGCTGTGCTGCTGAGGAGGTCTTCGCCTGCGATGACCACTTTCTGGTCGTCCTGGCGGAGCAGAATCCCGTATCGGCTGAAGTCGACCCACACGGACCCATACTGTCCGTGAGCGTCGACCGCGACGATCAGATAAATGCCGTCAGGCTGGCTGATGGTTACGTCGACGCCGCTCTGCACTGTCGTAGTTCTGGCGCCCGAAGCGGTGAGCGTCGTCCCGCCGTTGTCGATCAGACGCATCGACGATGTATTGATTGCCGCACCGACGTAGCCGTTGAAGCCGTCCTTCGAAGATGTGTAGACCAGGGCGGCCAGCAGGTCCTTCGCCGACGCCCTGTACGTCTTGATTGCGATGTGGAGCGGCACCTCGCTTCCGCTTTGAATGCCGAGAGTCAGGGAACGACCGGAAGGCGCATTCACCAACCGTGCCGGGCCGCCGTCGGCGTTCATAAATGTCACGGACCCCGGCGCCGCCACGGTCGTGAAGTTGAAGCTGTAGTCATTGTCGAGGGTCGCGCCGTCGAGGCTCGTGACGCCATGTCCGAGGGTCACGCTCACGGCTGCACCGTTGTCAAAGCCTGAAGCAGGTTTGAACACGACCTCCTGAGGCTTCTTTCCTTGCGCGATCGTTCCGGCGACGCTGTACCTGTCATACCCCGACTGGACAGACAGCAGGGAGCCCACAGCGGAAGCCTTCACTGGCAGGTTGAACACAATGCTGATTGGGGTCTTGAGGGCGACCCCGAAGGTCCCGTCGGCCGGACTGGTGCCCACAACCGCCAGCAGAACCGCCTGCTGCGGCGCAGGCGTCGACTGCGAGCCGACCGTGACCGGCGTAGGTGCGGTCGCCTTGCGAACCGTGACCTGCTGGACCGGCGGATGGGCACGGGAATTGATGTAGACGCCGACCCCGGCACCGACGGCGATCACGAGCGTGCCGGCCACAGCGATCAGGACATTGCGACGACGAAGAACTGGGGTGAAAAAACCCCGACTCATTACTGTTCCTTCTTGATGCCCTGGCTGGCGCCCGGCTTGCGGGTTGAACGCCAGGTGCGAGGCAGACGTTACGCGTCTGAATCTATGGCTGAACGCCTTTGTTTAACGCCGGGTCAGTAAGCGTCCTGGAGGCCGCCGCGGCGCGCGTACCCCTCAAAGGCTCTGAACACAAGGTAGCCCAGGAAAGCCCACCCCACGCCGACCGCCAGCTCCCCGGCCAGCAGACCGGCGACCTGGCTGAACGATGCTCCCGCCACCGCCTCGCGCGCCGCCTCCACCCCACGCGTCAGCGGTAGCGCGTAGGCGACCGTCTGGAGCGCCGCCGGCAGCCTGCTCACCGGAAAGTTGATCCCGCCCGTGATCAGCAGCCCGTAGTAGATGATGTTGGCGACCACGATCGCGTCGCGCATGACGAGGCCGAGGCTGCCAAACAGGAGGCCGAGACCTGCAGTCGTGAGCGAGATGACGACGATGCAGAGGCCGAGCAGCGGCAGGTTGCCGTGCCAGATGTCGAAGCGAAAGATGACCGCCGCCACCACGAGCCCCAGCAGCACGCTCAGCACGCCGTCGATCACGTTCACGATGGCGCGGCTAAGGAACGTCACCAGCCGGTTCGCCGGCGATCCGAGGAGCATCGGCAGCGTCCCGAACTGGCGCTCGTTGGCGACGGTGGCGATCACTCCGAAGATGCCGGCGTTCGCCGTCAGCTGGAGGGCGTTGCCAAGCGCGAAGTAAAGAGCGTTCTGTGACCCGGTGGCGAACACGCCGAACTCGACGAAGAAGAGGATCTGGGCGACCGGGAGGATCAGCTTGTAGCCGATGTAGCCCGGAATGGTCGCCCACTGGAACAGAGCGACGTACTGAAGCCAGAGGGAGCGACCGAAGGCCGTGAGCTGAATCACACCAGCGCCAGCTCACCAGTCGCCCGCGCCCGCCGGTCAACCAGGTGAAACAGCCAGACGGACAGCCCGATGTAGACGAAGCTGAGGACGATGGTCGTCACCCACCACGCGGCAAAATCGTGTGAACCCTCCGCCGTCGTCGCGGCGTACAGCGCGCGGGTGCCCCACGTCGGGGGCAGCAAACCGGAGACCGCCTGCAGCCACGCCGGCAGGATGGTGATCGGGAACATGAAGCCGCACAGCACGTAGGTGCCGAGCTCGAAACCGTTGACCATCGTGAATGCCCACCGCCACATCGCGAAGATCGGGCTGAAGCTCAGCGCCATCGCGAGAAACGAGAACGTGAGCAGGGTGAAGGAGATGGCGAAGGGACCGGGGTCAAGCCTGGGCAACAGCGCGTGGAACCCGAAGTACGCCAGCGCGATGGTCGGGATGAACGAGAGCATCCCCCACACAAGGCCGCCGAGGGCCTTGCCCAGGACGATGACCCACAGCGGCGTAGGCACTGCGAAGATCTGCTCCAGCGTCCCGTTCCAGCGCTCGACCTGGATGCCGTTCCCCGCGTCCAGGTAGACGATGCCCCAGTACCCGATCAGGCCGCCTCCGAGAAGGCCGTATGTCCACTGGGTGGCTGTCGTGCCCGGGCGATTGAGGACGAAGAGGCCCACCGCCGCGAGGATCAGCGGAAAGATGAGAAAGCCCATGATCGCGAAACCGCTGATGAACCGCAGCCGCATGCTGACATAGAAGGCCGCAGCGGCCGCGCGCACATAGGCCATCACGTTTCGCCTTCGCCGACCAGCTGCACGTACGCGTCCTCGAGTGTGGGATCACGCGACGAGACGCGCTGCAGCTGGATGCCTTCGAGGATCACGCCGAGCTGGGTCATCACGTCCGCCGGACGCACGCAGTGGACGGTCACGGTCTGGTTCATCTCGTGCTCCACGACTGAAACGGAGCTCACGCCCGGCAGCTGTCGCAACGTGCGGACCCGCTCTGGAGAAACGCCCGCCGCCTCGAACTCGACGATGCCCAGGTCCTCGACCAGCTGCTTGATGCTGCGTGGTGTGCCCTCGGCGACAATCGAGCCCTTCTTGATGACCGCGATGCGGTCGCAGATGGCGTCGGCCTCAAACATGTAATGGGTCGTCAGGAAGATCGTCTTGCCCGCGTCCGCCAGCTCTCGAATCAGCATCCTCAGCTCGCGAGCGCCGACCGGGTCGAGGCCGATGGTCGGCTCGTCCAGGAAGAGGACTTCCGGGTCGTTGAGCAGGCCACGGGCCAGGTGCAGCCGCTGTTTCATGCCTCGCGAGTAGTGCTCGACCTTGTCGCGCTCGCGGCCAGTAAGTCCGAGGCGGTCGAGCAGCTCCGCGATGCGCCGCCTCGAGACGTCCGGCGCGATCCCGTAGAGGTCGGCGAAGTAGCGCAGGTTGTCGAGCCCGGAGAGCCGCCAGTACAGGCCGCGTTCGCCGCCGAAAACAAACCCGATGCGGCGGCGCACGGCGCTCGTCTGCCTGACGACGTCGAGTCCCAGCACCGAAGCCGAGCCTGAGTCTGGCAGCAGCAGCGTGGTCAGGATCTTGGTCGCGGTCGTCTTGCCGGCCCCGTTGGGCCCGAGCAGGCCGAAGAGCTCGCCCGGCTGGATAGCGAGGCTGATGCCGCCAAGGGCGACGTTCTCACTCCGGGTGCGCCGAATGACACCGCGGTGCGTGACGTAGCGCTTGCGGAGGTCGCGAACCTCGATGGCGGGCGTCACATGTCTAGTGGGCTGACGGCGACGCGGCTTGCGGTCAAACCGGACGGGCCGTGGCGACCACCACCCGACCGATCGAGTCGACCGCGACGCACAGCGATACCGACGGGCACGCCAGACTCCTCAGTCCGCCACCACCGGGGTCAACCATAGACAGTCTCCAGTTAGTAGGACCACCCGTCGGGTTGGTGGAGGTCAGAGCTTCGCCGATGTCATCAATCGCCACGCACAGGTCGTTGGCTGGGCACGACACGGCTACCAGGTAGTTTCGACCGACCTCGCTGACTGTCCATGCAATTGCTCCCGCAGCAGGCTTGCTCGAGGTCACGATCCTGCTGCCCCCGATAACGATGCACAACGTCTCGCTCGCGCACGAGACGCCAGACGTCTCACCGTTGCTTATGACCTGGGTCCACTTCCATGCCGCCGCACCGCCCGCAGGGTTCGTGGTCACCGCGACGCTGCCACCTGTATCCACAACCACGCAAAGGTGAACCGTCGGGCACGACAGGCCCGCCATCGCTTCGTGTGGCTCGCCGAAGTCGGCCTTCGTCCAGCTCGTCCCGCCATCGGTCGACGTCAAAACGAGTCCATATCCGAGGGCGACGCAGAGATCCGCACGCGGGCACGACAGGGCCGAGATCTCGGGGTCAGCAATTCCGAGGAGGTTTGCCACGGCCGCGAAATAGTCGGCGCCCACACAGCGATCCGTACTGAAACACAGCGGGCCTGACAACCGCGCATCGGCGTGATCCCGGGCGGTGACCTTCCAGGCGGCCTGCCCGCCACTGGGCTCTGTTGAGCTCACGATATTTCCATTGTTGTCGGTGGCGACACAGAGCTGGATCGCGGGGCACGCGACGTAACCCAGCGAGTTGGTCTCTATGACACTGAAGGCCTTCCATGCCGCAGCCCCGCCAGTCGGGTTGGTGGACGTCAAGATCTTCCCAAGCTGTTCGACGGCGACGCATAGCGACGGGCTTGCACACGAGACCCCATGAAGAGTGTCGATACCAGCGACGGTCGTGGCCTTCCAGATGGGTGCTGCACTCGCGGGGTTCGAAGACGCGATGACCGTGGTGCCGTCCACGACGACGCACAGACTCTTGCCCGAGCATGAAATCGATGGGTCGTGTGCGCCCCTGTTGACGAGCTTGCTCCGCCACGCGGTCGATCCACCAGTGGGGTTGCTCGTCACGAGAACTCTGCCTCCGCCGTCAACCGCCGCGCAGAAGTCTGCCGTGGGGCACGAAACGTCCGCCAGCGAGCAATCAGCCAGTGCGGTCTCGCCAGGCGCGCACCCAACCGGCCCGTCGATGTGCGTCACCCGCCAGGCGGCTGCTCCACCGGTCGGGTTTGTCGACGTGACCACATTGCCGCCGTAGGTCACTCCGACGCATAAGCTGACGGTGGGACACGACACGCGGATCAGGCTGTTGGCGCCGGACAGGTGAATCACCTCCCATGAGGTGCCAGGCCCGAGCGGAGTCGTGGAGGTAGCCACGGTGTTGGAGCCAACTACGACGCAGAGATCCGCGGTTGGGCACGAAGCGCCAGCCGGGTCCTGCATCCCCAGTTGCGAGACCGTCCAGGCTCCCGCGCCCACGGTGGGACTGGAACTTGTTATCACGTGACCGCTGCTGTCGACGGCGACGCATTGAGCGTTGACGGTGCAGCTAACTGCCCACAGCCGATTGTCAGCCGACTGGTAGCCGGTATTGGTCACGTTCGTGACGGTCCAGGCGTGAGGCCCGCCGGTCGGGTTGCTGCTCGTCAGTACGTTGCCACCCGTGTAGTCAACGGCCGCGCAGAGCGTCGTGGTTGGACATGAGATGCCCAGCAAGATGTGCTGGTCGTAGGGCGGCTGATGGACGACGCGCACTGGCGAGGACCATGTCAGCGGACCACCATCAAGTGGCGCGGAGCTTGGTGACGCGATGGGAGCTGCACTCGCGGGAGCGCTCGGCGACACTGAAGACTGCGGCGCCGAGCCGCCGCACGCGGTCAGCAGGACCACCACCGCCAACGTCATCGCTCTCATGTACCGAGTAACCGCCAATTGGTGGAATGGTTATGCGGCGACGTTAGTCCGATAGTGCCATGGTGGGCGGTGATGGACTTGAACCAACGACCTCCTCGGTGTAAGCGAGGCGCTCTAGCCAGCTGAGCTAACCGCCCTCGATTCGCGCGCCTGCCAGTCTACCCACCCGCCAGCACGCTCAACGCCGCATTGAGCTGCGTGTCCTTGGCGTAGCCGAGCGACGGTTGGGCGACGTCGTACATGTCCGACGCATTGGCCAGCTTTACCGACATGTCGGGCGTCAGGCCCTTGTGGTCGATGGTCTCCCCGTTCGGCAGGTACCAGCGCTCGACAGTCAGGTGGAGGTCCGAGCCGTCGCTCAGGACGAAGTCCTCCTGCACCGAGCCCTTGCCGAACGTCGTCGTGCCAACCAGCTTCGCCCGCTCGTGGACCTGTAGCGAACCGGCCACGATCTCGGCCGCCGACGCACTGTTGGCGTCGACGAGCACGACCAGCGGGATGTCTGGCGCGGCGTGCTTCGAGCCGACCGTGTGCTGGTTGGTCCCGCTCCGGCCCCGGGTCTCAAAGGTCTCCCCGCTCGTGACGAACTGAGTGATGACGTCATCGGCGGCCGAGATGAAGCCACCTGGGTCGCCGCGCAGGTCGAGCACCATTGCGCTCGACCCGGATAGGCCTTCCGTCAGCGCCTTCGAGAACTCGCTCGAGGTCTGGGTGCCGAACATGTAGATGCGCACGTAGAGGACGCGATTCCCGACCGTTGCCGAGCGCACGGTCGGGACCTGGATCGCGGCCCTAGTGATGGAGAAGGTGAGGGACTCGCCGCCGCGCTGGATGGTCAGGGTGACTTTCGTGCCCTCGGGTCCCTGTATGAGCGAAGTCGCCTCATCGGCGGTGATGCCCTTGAGGTCCCTCTCGCCCACCTTGGTGACCTGGTCTCCTGTCCTCAGCCCAGCGGCCGCCGCCGGTGACCCGGGCACGGTGCCCGTGATGAGCGGATAGCCGGTGCCGAACGTCAGGTAGATCCCGATGCCCGTGTAACGACCCTGGTAGCTGTCCTGGAGCCGCTTGTACTGCTCCGGCGTGTAGTAGACCGAATGCGGATCACCCAGGCTGTTGACCAGGCCCTGCACACTGCCCTGGGCGAGCTTCTTGGTGTCGACGCCGCTGTCGACGTAGTCGGCCTGGATCAGGCGCGCGGCCTCCTGCACCGCCGTGAGGTCGACTCTTTGCGCTGCGCGATGGCCGACGTACGGGACCCACTCCGGATACGCCTGGTCGACCCACGCGCCGGCCACGAAGCCGATCGCGAGCATGAGGACGAGGGCGCCACCCCTGAGGGCGGCGCGTGGGTTCATGAGGCCGCTAGCAGCCGAGCCAGATGCACGGATCCTTGTATACGTTGTTCACTCGGATCTCGAAATGGACGTGCGGTCCCGTCGACCAGCCGGTCGACCCTTCGAACGCGACCGTCGTGCCTCGGGCCACGATCATCCCGGTGCGCAGCCCTGACGCGTAACCGGACAGATGGCCGTAGTAGGTGGTGTAGCCGTTGCCGTGGATCATCACCAGGAGGTTGCCGTAGCCCACGCTCCCGGGATAGAGATACACAACCCCGGTGTCGGCCGCGACGATGGGAGTCCCATAGGGACCCGCGATGTCGAGACCGGTGTGGATCTTGTGCGGCCACGGACAGCTCGGGTCGTAGACCTCGAGGTAGAAGGTCGAGCACCCGAAGCCCTGGCTGATGCAGGAGTAGTTGCACGCCGGCTCGGGCCACTCGAACACACCTGAGCCACCACCCGCCTTCCGGGCGGCGGCGGCGTAAGCCTGCGCGAGCCGAGCGACCTGAGCGTCGATGGCCCTGCGCTCGGCCTGGACCTGGGCGTACTGCGCCGAGAGCTGGGCGGCCAGCTGCTGCTCCAGTGCCAGCGCCTCGGCCTGCGTGGCCAGGTTGTCCCGCATGGCGGCCTGCGTCGCCTGCTGCTGCTTGAGGAGGGTCCCTACTTCGGTGCGCTTCTCGTACAGGTCGGCATTCTTGATGCTGACCTGGACATGCTCCTGCTCCAGGTCGAACAGCAAGCGCCTGTCCGACGCCGCGACCTGCTGGGCGCCGACGAGCCGGTTCATCAGCTGGTTGATGCTGCTCGAGGTCAGGACCAGCTGAAGGTAATTCACGCTGCCGTGCGTGTCGACGTAGCGCAGCCGCTCATTGAGGAGCTGATCGCGGACCGTGACGTGCGCCTCCAGCGGGATCAGCGCCGCCTGCCCAAAGCGGATCTGCTCGTTGAGGTCGTCGATCGACGCCTGCGTCTTGACGATCAATGCCTGCTGCGCCGCGATCTGCTTGTTCAGGCTTTGGATCATCGCGTCGATGGCGTTGATCTGCGCCACCGTGCTCTTGATCTGCGACTGGATGCTGCGCAGCTGCTTCTGGTTGTTGACCTGCTGGCCGATGCCCTGGTTGTAAGCCAGGCAGGCCTGGTAGACCGCGGGCGGGTCACCCGGGTAGCAGTAGATCGCCTCGGTCTGCTGGATCGACTGCGGGAACCAGACCAGGGTGGCCAGGATCGCGGCGAACGCGACGCGGATCTTGCGCATCAGATCCTCACGTACCGGCGCACGCCGATGTAGCTGCCCAGTGCGCCGAGGAGGGCGCCGGCGAGGAGCAGGTCACGGGCCAGGCTCGACACGAAGTTGGGATCGTAGCTCAAAGGAATGAAACCTACGTCCGACTTAAACCTCATCACAGCCGGTTCGTAGGCGACCGCCAGCAGGGCAAGCGCGATCGAGGCGGCGATCAGGCCGGTCATGATGCCCTCGATCACGAAGGGGCCGCGAACGAACCATTCGGTCGCACCCACCAGCTTCATGACCTCGATCTCCTTGCGACGGTGGTAGACGGCCGTGCGAATCGTGTTCATGACGATGACCACCGACACGATCAGCAGCACGATCAGGAGGCCGGCGCCCGCGAGCGTGAGCCAGTCCGACAGCTGCAGCATGCGGTTGATGAAGTCGCCCTGGTAGTTGGTAGGGTCAGTCGGGTCGACACCGGGCCAGTGCCGGGCCATCTCGTCGACGGCCGCGACATCGCCCAGGTTCTTGACCTGCACATCGAGCTTGGCGTCCAGAGGGTTGCCATCGATCTGCCGGGAAAGGATGGCGTTCTGCGGGTCCGACCGGAACTGGACGAGCGCCTCCTCCTTGGTGACGAAGCGCACGCTGACGATCCGCGGGTCGGCCGCGAGCTGGTCCTTGAAGTCGTAGACCGTCTGCAGCGGTGTGTCGTCGGAGACGTTGATCGAGATCTCGCTGACCTTGGCCCGGAAGCCGTCAAGAACCTGCGAGAACGCATGTCCGACCAGCAGGTTCACGCCGGCCAGGATGAGGATGAGCGTGATCGACAAGACAGCGGCCAGGCTCACGGCCAGGTTCCGCCAGAAGCTCTGCCAGGCGCTGTTAAGCGCGAACTTGAGATTGCGCAAGATCATCGTGGTACCTGCCTGAGCGGTCATCCCGTGCGATCTGCCCCGCGTCGATGGCGACGACGCGGCGGCGAAGAAGGTCGACGATCTCCCGGTTGTGCGTCGCCATCACGACGGTGGCGCCACGCGCGTTGATGCGCAGAAAGAGCTGCATGATCTCCCACGCGGTCGCGGGGTCGAGGTTGCCCGTGGGCTCGTCGGCGATGATGAAGCGCGGCGCGTGCACCAGGGCGCGGGCGATCGCGACGCGCTGCTGCTCGCCCCCGGAAAGGTTGGCCGGGTAGGTCTGCTCCTTGCCCGACAGGCTGACCGTGTCGAGGGCGTCGGCGACCCGAGCCTTGATCTTGTGGTCGGGCTCACCGAGGACCCGCATGGCGAACGCGACGTTCTCGTAGACCGTCAGGTTCGGCAGCAGCTTGAAGTCCTGGAAGACCAGGCCGATCTTGCGCCGGTACTGGGGGAGCTTCCGCCGCTTCATGCGGCCCAGCTCGACGCCGTCGACGAAGATCTTGCCTTTGGTCGGCTTCTCCTCCCGGATCAACAGACGCACCAGGGTCGACTTGCCCGCGCCGGACGGGCCGACCAGGAAGAGGAAGTCGCCCATCGGGACTTCGAGGTTGATGTCACGAAGCGCTTCCGTGCCCGTCGGGTACGTCTTGTGGACGTGCTGGAAGCTGATGACGGGTTTGGTGTCGAAATCCGGTGTTAAAACCATTGGCTGCGTCTCTTGCTGTGGCGTTACGCGCCGGCGGCGCGCGTGGCTAGATCGCGGGCAGTATACCCGATGCCCCCCAGCGCTCCAAGCTCTTCCCAGGGTGCCAAACACCGGCTCTAACGGAGGTCGGTGACGCGACTTGCGCCGGCACCATATCACGCGATAGTCCGGACGATCTCGACAACTGCGACCGCGACTAGCGGCGATAGTCCGGACGATCGCGCAACCCTCGGCCGGGGAGGTTAGGCTGCCGCTCCGTTCTTGCTCAGGCGCCAGCGGAGCCACGCCTCGATGAAAGGGTCGATCTCGCCGTCCAGCACCGCCTGCGTGTTGCCCACCTCGAGGCCGGTCCTCACGTCCTTGACCAGCGTGTACGGCTGCAGGACGTAGTTCCTGATCTGGGATCCGAACTCGGCCGGCATCACCTGGCCGCGGATCTGGTCCAGATGCTCGGCCGCCTCCTGCTGCTGGCGCTGGAACAGTCGCGCCTTCAGTACCTTCATCGCCATCTCGCGATTCTTCATCTGCGAGCGCTCGTTCTGGCACGTGACGACGATGCCTGTCGGCAGGTGGGTGATGCGAACCGCGGAGTCTGTCTTGTTGACATGCTGGCCACCGGCCCCCGTGGACCGGTAGGTGTCGATCCGGATGTCCTGGGGGTTGATCGCGATCGTGTCTTCGTCGGTGCTTTCGAGCTCGGGCATCACCTCCACCAGGGCGAAAGATGTGTGGCGGCGATGGTTTTGATCGAAGGGCGAGATCCGGACGAGCCGGTGGACTCCGTGCTCGGATCGCAGCAGGCCGTAGGCACGCGGTCCCCGCACGATGAACGTCGCGCTCTTGAGGCCCGCCTCCTCTCCGCGGGACTCGTCGATGCTCTCGGTCTCGAAGCGCCTCCGCTCAGCCCACTTGAGATACATGCGCATCAGCATCTCGACCCAGTCCTGTGCCTCCACCCCGCCCTGGCCGACCGAGATGGTGACGACGGCGTTGTGGTTTGCGTAGGGGTCCGTGAAGAGAAGGTCGAGCTCGTGTGCCCGCAACTCTTTCTCCAGGGCCGCCAGCTCTTCCGCGACCTGCCGCTGCATGGCCTGGTCGCCCTCCGCCAGCTCGTCGAGCTCGACCAGGTCTCGCGCCCGCCTCTCGAGCCGTTCCCAGGTCGCGATCAGCCCACGGTTTTCAGAAGATTCGCGGGCCATCTGGCCGGCGACACGGGAGTCATCCCAGGCGCCGGGTTTGGCGAGCTCGGCGTCTAGCCCGTCGGCCCGCTTCGCTTTTCCGGGCAGGTCAAAGGTGCTCCTTGAGCTGAAGGATCCGGTTCAAGACGTCTTTGGGACTCAGGTCTACGTCCATTCGATTCTCCAAAAAGGTGGCGTGGCGACGTCTGGCGGCCTTACCGCCCGTGACACCGCTTGTATTTCTTACCCGATCCGCACCAGCACGGATCGTTCCGGCCGAGTTTAGCGGCCGCCCCGGCGGGCACAGCCGCGGCCGCCGCGGCGACGGGGACCGCCCGGCGCTGGCGCGGCGCGCCGTTCGATCCGTCCACCTCGCCCGGGCCGCTCTCGGTCATCTGGCGCACCAGCGGCGGCGGCGGCGGCGGCGCCGGCTCGTTGCGCTGCACCTGCACGCGGTAGATCGCGGTGACGATGTTGCCTTCGATCCGCTCGCGCAACTCGTTGAACATCTCGAACGCTTCGTTCTTGTACTCGACGAGCGGGTCGCGCTGGCCGTAGGCGCGGAGGCCGATGCCCTCGCGGAAGTGCTCCATCTGCGTCAGGTACTCCATCCACTGCCAGTCGATCGTGCGCAGCATCACGTCGCGCTCGACCATCGGCATCAGGTCGGCGCCCACCTCCTCGATCTTGCGGTCGTACGCCTCCTCGGCTGACGCGCTCAGGTGCTCGACCAGACCCTCCTGTCCACGCTGCAGCGCTTCGTCCGGGATCTGCGAGCCCGGCGCGATCGGCAGGTAGGTCGAGAGGTAGCGGACCAAGCCCTCGAGGTCCCAGTTCTCGGGATGCCGGCTCTCGCAGTGCTGGTCGACGCCCTTCTGGATGATCTCGCGCACGTAGCCAAGGATGTTCTCGCGGGCGTTGGCGCCCTCGAGCACCTTGCGGCGCTCCTCGTAGACGATCTGCCGCTGCTTGTTCATCACGTCGTCGTACTCGACCACGTGCTTGCGGGCATCGAAGTGCATGCCCTCGACCTTCTTCTGCGCGCTCGCGATCGAGCGTGCCACCCACGGGTGTTCGATCGGCTCGACCTCGAGGCTCTCCATCAGGCGGCCGATGCGGTCCGCGGCCGGGCCGAAGATCTTCATCAGGTCGTCCTCGAGGGAGATGAAGAACTTGCTCGAGCCTGGGTCGCCCTGACGGCCGGCGCGGCCGCGGAGCTGGTTGTCGATGCGCCGGCTCTCGTGGCGCTCGGTGCCGATGATGTGCAGTCCGCCGACGTCGGTGACCCCGTCACCGAGGACGATGTCGGTGCCGCGGCCCGCCATGTTGGTCGCGATTGTCACGGCCTTCGGCTGTCCCGCCTCGGCGACGATCGCCGCCTCGCGCTCGTGCTGCTTCGCGTTCAGGACGTTGTGCTTCAGCCCGCGGCGCTCGAGCATCTTCGACAGGCGCTCAGACTTCTCGACCGACACGGTGCCGACCAGAACTGGGCGGCTCTGCTCGTTCATCTCGACGATCTCGTCGATGACCGCCTCGAACTTCGACTTCTCGGTCTTGTAGATGACGTCCGGGTGGTCGGCGCGCACCATCTCCCGGTGGGTCGGGATGGGGACGACATCGAGGCCGTAGATCTTGTGGAACTCCTCGGCCTCGGTGACCGCGGTACCGGTCATGCCGGCGAGCTTCTCGTACTGCCGGAAGTAGTTCTGGACGGTGATGGTCGCGATCGTCTTCTGCTCCTGCTGGACCTTGACGCCTTCCTTGGCCTCGACGGCCTGGTGCAAGCCGTCCGACCAGCGGCGGCCAGGCATGGTGCGGCCGGTGAACTCGTCGACGATGATCACCTCGCCGTCCTTGACCAGGTAGTCGCGGTCCCGCAGGAACAGCGCCTTGGCCTTAAGCGCCTGGTTGATCTGGTGCGCCTCGATGACGTTCTCGAGGTCGTAGATGTTCTTGATCCCGGTCCAGCGCTCCATCTTGGCGATGCCGGTCTCGGTGAGCGACGCCGACTTGTGCTTGAGGTCGACCTCGAAGTCCTCCCCCTCGTTCAACCGCCCTGCCCAGCGCGCGTACTGGTAGTACTTCTCGGTCGACTCGTCCGACTGGCCCGAGATGATGTGCGGCGTCCGTGCCTCATCGACGAGGATCGAGTCGACCTCGTCCACGATCGCGTAGTACAGGTCGCGCTGCACGCACTGGGACAGATCGCGCGCCATGTTGTCGCGGAGGTAGTCGAAGGCCAGCTCGGAGTTGGTCGCGTACGTGATGTCGGCGGCAAAGGCCTCTTTCTTCGTCACCGGACGCAGGTGCTGCAGCCGGGAGTCGGGATGCGTCTCGTCGAGGTACTCGGGGTCGTAGAGGAACGTGCCCGCGGTGCCGACGTTGATGCCGACCGACATGCCGAGCGCGTGGTAGATAGGGCCCATCCACCCGGCGTCGCGCCGGGCCAGGTAGTCGTTGACGGTCACCAGGTGGACTCCCTTGCCCGGGAGCGCGTTCAGGTAAAGGGCGAGGCTGGCGACGAGGGTCTTGCCCTCGCCGGTCTTCATCTCGGCGATCTTGCCGCCGTGCAGGACGATGCCGCCGACCAGCTGGACGTCGAAGTGGCGCAGGCCGATCGTGCGCCGGGCCGCTTCGCGGCAGAGGGCGAACGCCTCGATCAGGAGATCGTCGACATCCTCACCCTCCTGGGCCTTCCGGCGGAGCTCGTCGGAGCGTGCGCGGAGGCCGGCGTCGTCGAGCTCCTTGAGCTCGTCCTCGAGGCCGTTGATCGCGTTCGCGACCGTGACGTGGCGCCTGACCTCCCGTTCGTTGGGGTCAAGCAAGCGGGACAGGATGGACATGGGGCTGACCTAGAGGTTACCCGGCTCGGGCGGATCTAAATCCGGGCTAAGGGATGATGGGCTCGATGACCGCCAGGCTCCCGTCGGCCCGCCTGACGAGGATCTGGATCTCGCCCGAGTCCTCGGCGAGGTACACCACCACGGGCTGACCGTCGGCCTGGAGCTCGGAGATCGCCTCCTCCTCGGTCATCGGCCGCAGCTTGAACCGCAGCCGCTCGGGCGCCGCCGCCCTGGCTCGAGGCGCCGCCTGCTTCGGAGGCACCCGGACGGGCGACACCGGCTGCCTGCGGTGGGTGATCTTCTCCTTGAAGGTCACGACCTGGCGATCGATCTTGGCGAGCGCAAGGTCGAGCGCAGTCGTCGCGTCGGCGCCGCGCTCCATCGCGTGGAGCACCGGAGCCCGGTGGCCGTCGAGGCGCAGATGCACGCGACACACGAACCACGTCAGGTCGCTGCTCCGGGTCTTCTCGGAAAACTCGACCTCGGCGTCGAGGATCTTGCCGAAGTGGCGTTCGAGGCGAGCCAGCTTGCGCTGCGCGACCTCGCGCACCTCCTGCCCCAGACCGTGGGTACGGTCGTGCAGGACGACCTTCACAACCCGAGTCTACCGGGGGCCGGTGATGCTGTCTAGCGGCCCGAAGGTTTGTACCCGGGGGGCGGCGGGAACAGGGCCGTGATCTCCTTGGGAAGTGGAATTCCCTGGGAGAACATCTTGTCCAGGATCTTCGGGCGGAGGCCCGTCGGCCGGAACTCGGCGATCACCTTGCCGTCCGGCGTCGCACCCTTCTGCTCCATCTCGAAGATGTCCTGCATCGTGATGACGTCCTGCTCCATGCCGACGATCTCGGTGATCTGGGTCACCTTGCGCGAGCCGTCGCGCAGGCGGTTCAGCTGGACGACCAGGTTGATGGCGCTCGCGACCTGCTGGCGGATTGCTCGCACCGGCAGGTCAACGCCGGCCATGAGGACCAGGGTTTCCAGACGGGCCAGGCCGTCGCGTGGGCTGTTGGCGTGAAGCGTTGTCATCGAGCCATCGTGTCCGGTGTTCATCGCCTGGAGCATGTCGAGCGCCTCTCCGCCACGACACTCACCAACGACGATGCGCTCCGGCCGCATGCGGAGTGAGTTGATGACGAGACGCTGGATCGTGATCTCGCCTTCGCCGTTGATGTCCTTCGGCCGTGTCTCCAGGCGACACACGTGCTCCTGGTGGAGCTGGAGCTCCGCGGCGTCCTCGATGGTGACGATGCGGTCCTCGACAGGGATGAACCCGGACAGCACGTTGAGGAACGTCGTCTTGCCGGTGCCGGTACCGCCGGAGATGATGATGTTGGCCTTCGACAGCACGGCGGCCTTGAGGAAGCCGAAGCCGGCCTCGTTCGCGGTCCCGAACCGGATCAGGTCTTCGACCTGGTAGGGATCGCGAGAGAACTTGCGGATCGTGAGCAGCGGGCCGTTGAGGGCCAGGGGCCTGATGACGGCGTTGACGCGGGAGCCGTCGGCGAGTCGGGCGTCACAGAGCGGCGAGCGCTCGTCGATGCGGCGGCCCACGGTGCGCACGATGAACTGGATCACGTTGAGGAGCTGGTCTTCGTCGACGAACTTGATGTTGGTGAGGACGACCTTGCCGCCCATCTCGACGTAGACATGGTCATTGCCGTTCACCATGATTTCCGTCACGCGGTCGTCACGGATCAGGGGCTCGATCGGCCCCAGCTGCTGGTAGTACTCATCGATATTGATACCTGGGATCCGGACTGCCATGCGGCTAGCCTCCAGCTCTCGGATTGACTGACCGGCTGCCAACTATACATTCACGCGCGCGACCGAGACCCCAATTACGGGCCCCGATCCCGCTTCGCGGAGCGCGCTCGCGCAGGCGTCCAGGGTCGCCCCGGTGGTCGCTACGTCGTCGATCACGAACATCGCCTCGCCCCCGAGTCGAGGCCCGTGCCACACGAACGCGTCGCGCACGTTCGCGAAGCGGCGCAGACGGTCGTGGCCTACCTGGGGCGGCGTGGGACGCGTGCGGACGAGCTTTCCGACCGGCGCGAAGACCACGAGCCGGCGCCGCAGGTCGGCGGCCAGCAGCTCCGCCTGGTTGTAGCCCCGCTGACGCTCGCGCTCCGGGTGCAGCGGCACCGCGACCATGCACCGGGCCGGCAGGCCTTCCACGACCAGGCGCTCCGCGAGCAGCCGGCCGAACCGCGAGGCGAGGCGCTTCCAGCCCTCGTACTTGAAGCGATGGAGGGCGTGCTCGATCGGGCCCTCGTAGGCGACCGCCGAGCGCAGCCTGCTCAGGTTCTTGAGGCGGGCCCGGCAGCCGCAATCGCGGCGGGCCGACTCGAGCTCGACGCCGCAGCGCCGACAGAGCGGTTCTTCCAGGCGCCTGACGCGAGCAACGCAGGATTCGCAGAGCCAGGAGCCGACGCGCCTGCAGCCCCCGCATCGGGGCGGCAGCAGGAGATCGAGGACGTGCACGCGACCAGCGTATGCACGCTGTCAACGCCCTCTTAACAGGCCTACTGGATGACGATCTGGTCGCCGCGCTGGAGGTCGAAGTCATCCGTGGAGCCGGGCGGCAGCTCGAGCACGCTGTGCGCTCCCCACTCGAGCAGCACGATGCCCCACCATGCCGGCAGCTTCCGATACACCTTCTTCACCTTTTCCCCGCTGTCCAGGAACACTGCGTCGATCGGGAAGTTCATGAACATCATGTGGATCCCGTTGCAGGGGATGAGCCACATGCCGCGGCCGGGTTCGAGAGTTTTGCGAAACATCAGTCCGAGGCCGCGGCCGAACATGGTCCGCGGCATCTCCAGGTCTTCGGCCAGGACCTTGCCGCTCCGCTCGTGCACCGCTCTCCGTCCCCTCAACGCGATGCCCTAGCGTAATTTCCCCACAGATGGATTTCGACAGCAACGGCGTCCGTATCCATTTCGAGGTCAACGGCCCGGAGGACGGAAACCCACTCGTCGCCGTGCACGGGTTCGCCTCCGACTACCAGCTCAACTGGGTCGGCTCCCGCTGGCAGGAGACGCTGACCACTGCGGGCTTTCGCGTCATCGGCCTCGACTGCCGCGGTCACGGGCACAGCGACAAGCCGCACGACCGCGACGCGTACGCGGTCGGGACCATGGCGGACGACGTCCAGCGACTTCTCGACCACCTCGACATCGAGACGGCCGCGTACCTGGGCTACTCGATGGGCGCCCGCATCGGGCTCGAGCTGATCCTCAGGGCGCCGCGCCAGGTCACGCGCGCGGTCCTCGGGGGCATCGGCTCGGTGGGCGCGATCGACCGCGCCGGCGCCATCGCTCACGCGCTGCGGTCTCGCGAGCCGGGCGACGACCCCATCGCGCAGACGTTCTACCGCTTCGCGTCGGCGAGGCCCATCAACGACCTCGACGCGCTCGCGGCCTGCATCGAAGGCCTGCAGAGCGCGCCTCAGCCATCGCAGCTCGCCGCGATCAAGACGCCAATCCTGGTCGTGGTCGGCGACAAGGACCAGATCGCCCACGGCTCGGACGAGCTCGTCGAGCTGATCCCCTCCTCGCGGCTAGTCACGCTCTCCGGCCGCGACCACATGAGCGCCGTCCCGGCACGTGACTTCAAACGCGTCGCGCTGGACTTCCTCGCGGCGGAGTAGGCCCTCAGCCGGGTGGCCGCCAAGACCCGGTTAGTCCGGACTATCGGGGTATATCGGACGTCAAAACCGCCGGTTAGTCCGGACTATCCGGTATTTCAGCGAGGGCGCATCAGGATCAGCACGGCCGGACCGAGAAGCACGATCCACAGCGTTGGGAAGATGCAGCCCACCATGGGCAGCATCATCTTCAGGGTCGCCTGGGCGCCTTTTTCCTGCGCCCGCTGGCGGCGGCGGCGCCGCATCTCGTCGGCCTGGATGCGCAGGATCTTGCCGATGCCGGTGCCGAACTGCTCCGACTGGATGACGGCCTGGATGAAGTTGTGCAGGTCTTCGACACCACTGGAGCGACCCATCTCGTCCAGCGCCTCCAGGCGCGGACGGCCGAGGCTGACCTCACGGAGTGCCTTGCTCAGCAGCTCCGAGAGGGCGTTCTTGTACTTGTCCGTGACGCGCGCGAGGGCGGCGTCAAAGCCGAGTCCGGCGTCGACGCAGATGACGAGCAGGTCGAGCGCGTCGGGCAGGCCCTTCTGGACCTCGGAGCGCCGCCCGTCGACCTTCTGCTTGAGCCAGATCACGGGCAGGTAGTAACCGAGGATCGTGCCCGCGACCAGGGAGATGACGAGATAAACCGGGTTCGCCAGCAGCAGGCCGATCAGCAGGCCCACAGCCGCCAGCACAGCAGCCGCGACCAGGCGGACCGCCGCAAAGTCTTCAGGTGTCAGGTTGCCCGGACGTCCGGCCAGCTCCAGCTTGTTGAGCAGGTCCTGCCGAGCCTTCTGCGGCGTCGATCGCGAAAGAAGCGAGCCCAGCTTCTCGATCGACGGCCTCAGCACGCGCTCGCTGAACGGGCGCTGCAGCTCGATCTCTTCGATCGAGAGCTGCTTCTCGCCCCCGTACGCGGCCAGACGCTGCTGGACGTTGATCGCGGTACTCGAGGATGGGGTCCGGGCGAGGCCGAGGAACATCAGCAGGACGCCGAATCCGGCGACCGCAGCGAGGAGCAGCGTGGTGGTGTTCATCGCTAGACCTCGATCGCCACGATGCGGCGGATGATCAGGTTGCCGATGAAGATCATGAAAGCGCCGATCGCGAGCAGGATCCAGCCGATGATGTTGCCGAACATCGGCGCGAAGTAGGCCGGAGTCACGAAGAACATGAACGCCGCCAGCAGGATCGGCAGCGCGGTGATGATGGTGCCCGACGCCTTGGCCTGGGCCGTCAGCGTCTGGATCTCGCCTTTGATGCGGACGCGCTCGCGAATCGTGTAGGCGATGTTGTCGAGGATCTCCGCCAGGTTGCCACCAACCGTGCGGTGGATCGAGTAGGCGGTGGCGACGAGGTCGAAGTCGGCGCTCGCGATGCGCTTGGTGATGTTCGACAGAGCCTCGTCAGGCGAACCACCGAGGTTCATCTCGCGGACGGCTCGCGCGAACTCGTCGCCGATCGGCGCCACCGCGTTCTTGGCCACCGTGTCGATGGCCTGGGCGAAGGAATAACCGGCCTTCAGTGCGTTCGAAAGCAGGGTCAGGGTATCGCCGAGCTGGGCGTTGAACTTCTTCAGCCGTTGGCCGATCCGGTATTTGACGTAGAAGCCGGGTATCAGGTAACCGGCGAAGAAGAGCAGCGCGAAGAGCGGGCCCCACCGAAAGAAGCCGATCAGCCCCACAAGGGCTCCCGTCCCGACCTGGATCATGAAGTACTCGGACGGTCGCAGCTTCAGGTCCGCGCGCTGCAGCTGCTCAGCGACCGAGGGCTTGCCCTTCTTGACGTTGCCGCGACCCATGCGGTCGGCAGCCGGCGCAAACAGCCGGTTGAGCGAGTCGCGCAGGCCGGTGGCCGGCGGGAGCGTCTGGGCGCCCGCGGTCGTCGTCACTCCGTACGCCGCCAGGCGGGCCTGGAAGTCCTCGGCGCCACCTGCGCTGCGGCGCATCTGGCTGATGCCGAGGAAGAACAGGAAGACGCCCGCGAAGGCGATCAACCCGAACACGACTGGAATGGATGGCATCAGATCCTCCTCAGGGTCAGTACAGCTTATCCGGCGGTGGCTGCTTCGACGCTATAAAGAGCTGCTCGGCCACGTCCTCGCCCTCAGACCGCAGGTGCTCCATGCGCATGGGCAGGACGCCCATCGCGGTGTGGTATCCCACCGCCTTGCCCTCGGCGCTGACGCCGACCTGCTTGAACTGGAAGAGCTCCTGGAACTGGACCTCGCCGTCCCGGATGCCGGTGATCTCGGCGACGCTGACGATGCGTCGCACGCCACCGCGCAAGCGGGACTGCTGGACGATCAGGTGGATGGCGGAGCCGATGGTCTCCCGGATGGCTCGGGAAGGCAGGTCCTGGCCGGCCTGGAGGACCAGCGTCTCGAGACGGACAAGCGCCTCGTGCGGGTTGTTGGCGTGCAGCGTCGACATCGAACCGTCGTGGCCCGTGTTCATGGCCTGGAGCATGTCCAGAGCCTCGCCGCCACGACACTCACCGACGATGATGCGGTCCGGGCGCATACGCAGACAGCTCTTGACGAGCTCGCGAATCGGCACGGCGCCCTTGCCCTCGACGTTGGGCGGGCGCGACTCGAGCTGGATCCAGTGCGGCTGCTGCAGCTGCAGCTCGGCGGCGTCCTCACAGGTGATGAGGCGCTCGTTCTCGGGGATGAACGACGAGAGGATGTTGAGGAGGGTCGTCTTACCGGAGCCGGTGCCGCCGGAGACCAGGATGTTGAGCCGAGCGCGCACGCATGAGCGGAGGAACGTCATGATGTCCGGGCTCGACGACCGGAACCGGTTGACCACGTCGGCCGGTCCCCACTTCTCCTTGGCGAACTTGCGGATCGTCAGCGCCGGGCCCTTGAGGGCGATCGGCGGGATGACCACGTTGACACGGGAGCCGTCTTTGAGGCGCGCGTCACAGATCGGAGTCGACTCGTCGACGCGACGGCCGACGAGGCTGACGATGCGGTCGATGACCTGGCGCATCTGGCGCTCCGACTCGAAGGTCACCGAGGAGAGGACCGGCTCGCCGCTCTTCTCGACGTAGATCTGCTTCGGGTGGTTGGCCATGATTTCAGTGATGTTCGGGTCCGCGAGCAAGGCCTCGAGGGGACCCAGGCCAAGCACGTCGTCGAGGACCGACTCGACAAGGCGCTCCTTGTCGTTCTTGGTCATCGTCATCGCCGTGGAGCGGAAGTACTCCTCGGCGAGCTCGACGATCTTGTCCCGGACGCCGGGCTTGTTGCTGGAGTCGATCTCGTCCGCAAACTTCTCGATCAGCCGGGCGTGGATCTGCACCTTGGCCGAGGTAAAGGCGGGCGTGACCTCACCGCCGCTCGCGGCGGTGGCGCGCTGGGAGAGCGACGGCGCCGGCGGGGCGGTCGGCGCCGCCTGCGGCGCTACTGGGATCGCGGACTGGGGCGCGTAGGACGCGGCACCCGGCAGGGTCGCGGTCGCGGGCCCGTTGCCCGCGGCGCCTGGCGGAACCGTCTGGTTCTGCTTGACCCTATCGAGTAGACCCATCCGAGCCCCCGGTTAGAGGGAGGTGAAGTGGTACCGCGCGTCGACCTGAGTCTGCGTCACGCCTCCAGCCGCCGTGATCGCCGGGCAGGCTGGGTCCTGGCTGTCGGTGGGGGCAGTCCCGTAATCCTTATAAGACTCGAGGGTGTACTTGATCTGCATGTTGTTGAGGAACCAGGTCATGAACTCAGCGTCGCACTGGGTGAGCTCCACCGTGAGGCTGGACGTGATGCCCGTCGTGGCGGAGCTGCCAGAGCTGGTCGTCGAGCTGCCGCCGCCGGCTGACGTCACGTTGGCTGACGCGGGGCCGAGGCCGATGATGCGGAGGTTGGTGAAGACGGTCTTGCTGACGACCTTGGTGATGCCCGTCTGTCCGGTCTTGGTGCTCACCGCGTTGACGCTCCCGGAGACGATGACGGTCACGTAGTCGCCCGTGCTGATGTGGCCCGCGACGCCCTGCAGCTCGCCGGTCGGGACCGTCATCGCGACGTAGCCCTTGGCCAGCGGCAGGTACGCGGGAGCCGCGCCGGTCGGGACCAGGTTGATGTCCTTGGCCAGCATGTCGGAGGTGATCGCGGCACCCTTGGAGATGTTGATCTGGGCGATCAGGTTCACGACGTCTTTCGTGCTGCCGTAGATGTTGTTCAGCGAGGCCTCGTTGCCGGTCAGCGCGATCTTGGCCGTGCTCAGGTCACCCTCGGTGATCTGGTGCCGGAGGGGGATCGCCTGCTTGGCGATGACCACGGTCGTGCTGGGGCCGCCGATGGCGCCGCCGCCCCCCACGCTGCCGAGCAGGAACACCGCGCCAAAGGCGACGAGGGCGAGGAGCAAGCCGACGATGATGAAAAGACGACCCCCGCCGGGACGGGGTCTTGCAGCAGCAGGTGCGACGGCCAAGACTAACTCACCTCCGATGGATTGCCGAAGAGTGGCGACATTGTAATCACGGGGACCGAGATCTTCCCCCTATATCGATGTAAAGAAGAGAGAGCCCCTCGCGGGGCTCTCTTTGAAGGTGCGATTACGTGGGCTCTTACGCTCCGAGAGCGGCTACGACGTTCGAGAACACGTTCTTGATCTGGTTGCCCATCGTAAGAAGGATCACGATGACCACGATTGAGACCAGCACGAGGATCAGAGCGTACTCAACCATGCCCTGGCCTTCCTGACGAGTCGTAAGGCTGCGAAGCTTCCAGTAAAGAGTCAACATTTCTGCGATTTCACCTCCTTTTTTTGAACTACAGGCTTCTGTTCCTGCTTGACGCCGCCCGATTCCCTTTCTTGCAGGTACCGGACCTCTCGCGGCGAGGATGGTACTGACTGGTACCGGGCAGGTCAATTCCATAAGCCAAAACGACCGGCTCGCCCGTTCCGGTCGCTAACCTTGCGCCGGAAATGGCGGCCTCCGGCGTCGCAGAGCAGGTGGAGAGGCGCTCGGGAGCCTACTGGCGGGACATCGTCTTCAGCCGGCTCCTCCCGTCCCTCTTCTTCAGCCTGTTCCTGGCCAGGGGGCTCATCCTGCTCTGGGGCGGCCTGGCCGGCGTCCGGACGCCGATGGACGTGCTGTTCGTCATCCAGCAGCTGCTGGCGCTGGCCTACTTCACGATGCTGGTCGTCCTCTACGCCGTCCGGCTGCCGCAGCGCGGGACCGACCACCGCTGGGCGGTCGTCTTCATCGCCTTCAGCGGCACCTTCTCGGCGATCGCGGCGAGCTTCCTGCCCGGCGGGACCCGACGCGACGAGCTGGTGCTGGTCGCCGACATCCTGGCCACTGCCGGCCTCGCCTACTCCGTCTGGGGCCTTGCCTACCTCCGCCGCTCTTTCTCGATCATCCCGGAGGCCCGGCGCCTCGTCACGGGCGGCCCCTACCGCCTGAGCCGGCACCCCGTGTACCTGGGCGAGATCGCCACGGCCATCGGGGTGAACCTCGCCACCGCCGGCTGGCTCAGCGCCATCGCGATCGCCTACTTCATCACGTGCGAGCTGCTCCGCATCCGGTGGGAGGAGCGCATCCTCGCCGCCACGTTCCCGAACGATTACCCCGAATATGCAAGACGCGTCCCCCGCTACCTACCCAACCCCTTCGCTCGCGGCTGACCGGCTCCGGTTGACGGAGCGGCTCAGCGCCAGGACGCTGCTCCTGGGCGGTGTGATGATCGTCATCCTCGCCCTCTTCATCGGCGTCGAGCAGGACCCCGACTTCTGGTGGCACCTGCGCATCGGCCAGTGGATGGTCGACAACGGCCGCCTGCCGAGCACCGACATCTTCACCTTCACGGCCACCGGCCACCCCTGGACCGACCACGAGTACCTGACCGAGATCCTGATGTGGCTGACGTACAGCGCGTTCGGTCTCGCCGTCCTGTCCATCACGTTTGGGCTCATCACCTGGGCCGGGTTCTGGCTGATCTACCTCCAGGTCCGCCGCCAGCCCTTCGTCTTTGTCGGGGTCGGGCTGACGATCGCCGCCGTCGCCGGCTCGCCCATCTGGGGGCCGCGAGCGCAGATGATCACCTTCGCCTTCAGCTGTCTCGAGCTCTACTGGCTGCGCCAGTACCTGAGCGGCCGCAGCCTGGCGATCAGCTTCTTCCCGCTGCTCATGATCGCGTGGGCCAACCTCCATGGCGGATGGGTCATCGGCTTTGTCTGGCTGGGCATCGCCCTGGCGGCGGAGCTCCTCAACTGGGCCTGGGACCAGGACAACCCCGCTCACGTGATGCACGCCAGGCGTTTGGCCGTGATCGGCGCCGTCTCGGCGGTCGCGGTGGCGGCGACGCCGCACTTCCTGAGCCTCTACCCGTATCCGTTCCAGACCCAGGGCAGCGAGGCGCAGCAGCGGCTCATTGTCGAGTGGGCGTCGCCGAACTTCCACAACATCGAGCTGCGGCCGTTCGAGGGCATGATCTTCCTGCTGATCATCGGCTTCGTCTTGAGGCGACCGTCCCTGTTCGACCTACTGCTCACGCTGGCCGGCCTCGGGCTCGCCCTCCAGAACGTCCGCAACGTCGCCCTCTTCGTCGCCGCCACCGCGCCGGTGCTGATCAACACCTACGGTGAGTGGTGGAGGGTGTTCGCCCGCGAGCACGACTGGAAGTTCACGGTGCCGCACAGGGCGGCGTTCGCGGCGATTACGGCCCTGGCGCTCCTGCTGATCGCCGGCGTGACGTCGCTTCGAGTGGCGAACACGCTCAGCCCCGCGCACCAGCAGCAGCTGGACGCCTCCAACTACCCGGTCAGCGCCGCCGACTGGCTCGCGTCTCACCCCGAAGTTGGGACCCGGATGTTCAACCAGTACGGGTTCGGCGGATACCTCGCCTACCGCTTCTATCCCGACCCCAACCGCCGCGTGTTCATCTTCGGCGAGGCGGCGCTCATGGGCGACGACCTCCTCAACGAGTACGCGGACGTCTACTACGTGCGCTCGAACTGGAAGCAGGTGCTCGACAAGTACGGCGTCGACTACGTGGTCGAAAACCGGGGCGATCCGCTGCCCAACCTCCTGGCGACGCAGCCGGACTGGAAGCTGGTCTACGAGGACAAGACCGCTGTGATCTTTGTCAGAACACCTTCCAGATCTTGAAGTCGGGAGTGTCATAGGCCGGAGGGCCCAGGACCGCGGGAGGCGGCGTCTGCAGGTCGACCGTCCAGACCACGTATCGGATCTCGTTCGCCTTCACGAACTGCTCGATGTCCTCCTGGCCGGTGAGCACCTTCAAAGCGGTCTGCGTCTTGTTGAGGTAGTCGAAGGTCTCGTCGTAGTGGCCGACGTAGACCACATCAGAGCTGTAAGCGGGCACGAACAACCCGACGCCGGGCATGCACAGCACGCGGCCCGAAGGGTGCGCCCCTAGCCAGTTCAGACCGTCGTACATCGCCGACGGCACCGAGTACTGGGGCTGAGCCGCCACCGCGAGCGGCGCAAGGACCAAGAAGGCGCTCCCCACGGCCGCGAACGCCACATAAGAGAAAGGAATGAGGCGCCGCGCGCGCAGGCTGCGCAGCCTCGGCAGGACGTCCTCGTACAGGCCTCGGGCGCCCAGCACCACCAGCGGCAGGTACAGCGCGTCGAGGAAGCGGCGGCGCAGGTCGCCGGCCGGGTTCGGCAGGTAGAGGATCACCGCGAGCAGGACGAGCCAGGCCAGCAGGAACAGGTCCTCGCGGGATCGGCGGCGGATCGCGCCCGGCAGTCCGAGCAGCGCCAGGAGCAGCTGCGGCGCCAGCGCGAAGAAGAGGCTGAATGACTCGGGGGGAAGGGCGTTCTTCGAGTGGAAGGTCCAGCGCTGGACCTCGGGGTTGCCGACGAACGCCAGGTACGAATAAAGGATGTACGGCGCGGGGATGGCGAAGGCGAGCGCGCCGGCCACCCAGCCTCGCGGTCGCGCGGGCCGCAGGAACAGGGCGAGCGCCACCGCCCCGCCCATGAGGATCGGCATCTGCGGGTGGATCGAGGCTTGACCGAGCCACGCCAGCCCGGCGAGCACCCCGAGCACCAGGCTTCTCCGCTCGATCGCCTTCAGGGTGAGGACGACGCCCACCGCGGCGAAGACCCCCGACCACGCGAAATGCGGCAGGGCCAGGACCGAGTAGAACGCGGTCAGCTCGGGCATCCGCCAGTCGAGCGTGTCGGTCTGGTTGCCGAATATGACCGGGTGGCCGAGGGCCTGGATCACGTAGCCCATGCCCAGGCCGAGCGCGCAGAAGAACAGGGCGAAGCGCCGGGCCGAGCGGTCCTGGACGAAGTGCGAGATGAACAGCCAGGCGCCTGCCATGAGGGCGAACGCGGCCGCCACCCGTGCGAGGTGAAAGACGACCAGCAGCGGCAGGTTCGTGATCGCGGCGAGGTGGCCGAGGAGGATCCAGAACATGAAGAGGTAGGCGGTCGGGCTTGACTCGGTCGTGTAGCGGTTGTGCCAGCTCCACGCCCCTTCCCAGCCCTGGCGCATCTTGGCGAGGTAGGTGTTCGCGTCGTCGCCGAGGTAGAAGAACCCCATGAAGACGTGGCCCGGCGTCTGCACGGCGTACGCGTACACGTAGGGGATGGCGGTGACGACCGCGAGGACGAGCCCCAGCACGAGCGGGAGCCGCCACTCGCTCAACCATGGTTTCACCTCCCCAGCTGTTGGGGAGGTCGGCGCGCGCAGCGCGCCGGGAGGGGACGGGGAGACTGTCTCCAGAACTTTCACCGGGACATCCTCAGCCTTAGGACCGTCCACAGCGCCCGTCTTATCTCGCCTTCCGAAACCTTGGAGGCGCCGGCGATGCGGTCCTCGAACTGGATCGGCACCTCGACCACCGGGTAGCCACGGCGCACGGTCCGGTGGACCATCTCGATCTGGAAGGAGTAGCCCTGCGAGACGACCTGGTCGAGCTTGATGGCGCCGAGCAGCGCCCGCGTGTAGCAGCGAAACCCCGACGTGCAGTCTCGGATGCGCAGGCCGAGCAGCATCCGGCAGTAGACGTTGGCGCCCGATGACAGCACCAGCCGGTGGGGCGGCCAGCCGACGATCCGGCCACCGCGGACGTAGCGTGACCCGATCGCCAGGCCGCCTGAGCCACGCGCGGCGTTGACGATAGGGTCGAGGTCCTGGGCGCGGTGGGAACCGTCCGCGTCCATCTCGACGAAGAGCCGGGTCCCGTCGGCAAGGCCGATCCGAAAACCGTCGACGTAGGCGCTGCCGATCCCCAGCTTGCGTTCGCGGTGGAGCACCCGCACGCCCTCGTCCTCGGCCGCGAGCCGGTCGGCGATCTCGCCCGTGCCGTCCGGCGAGGCGTCGTCGACGATCAGCACGTCGTGGCCTAGGTGGCGGACCCCGTTCACGACGCGCTCGAGGTTGTCCTTCTCGTTGAAGGTGGGCATGACGACGAGCACCTCGGTGGGCGCGGTGCGTCGCTCGGTCAGCGTGCGCTCGGCGCTCATCCGCGCAGCCTGATCCGGATCACGTGTCGCAGCATGTCGAACGAGCTGCTGATCGGACTCACCTTGGTCGGCGCCGAGTTGCGCCACACGACCGGGACCTCGGCGATCTTCACGCCCATCTTGCGGGCTCGGTAGAGGACCTCCGGGTCGTAGCCGAAGCCGTCGGTGACCAGGCCCGCGAAGACCTTGTGGGCCACGTCGGCGCGGAAGAGCTTGAACCCGCACTGGGTGTCCCAGATGCCGGGCAGGAGGACCGCCTGCACGATCAGGTTGAAGACCTTGCCCATCAGCACCCGGTAGATGGGTTGCGAGACCTCGACCTTCGAGTCGCGCAGCGCGCGGGAGGCGATCGCGACGCCGGCGCCCTTCGTGAGCTGGGCCTGGAGCTTGGGCAGCTCCTCGATCGGCGTCGAGAGGTCGGCGTCGGTGAGGAGGATCTCGTCGCCACCCGCCACGCCCACGCCCGTCGCGAGGGCGCGGCCCTTGCCGCGATTGTGGGGCAGCGCCTCGACCCGCACCGACCGGCTGCGCTCCGCGGCAGCGTCCATGACCTGCCGGGTGCCGTCCGCGCTCCCGTCGTCGACGAGGATCAGCTCGTACTGGGTGCCCTGGACGTCGAGGTAGCGCTCGATCCGCTCGATCGTGCGCGGGAGCCGCTGCTCCTCGTTGTAGCAGGGGACGACGATGCTGAGCACGGCACGCGATCTTACTGTTTGGGTGCGCTCAGAACTTTGAACGCGTACACGGGCAGGACCGCCATCCTGCGAGCGCGCCACGGCTGACGGGCCAGCCGCGCCAGCCACTCCAGGCCCGCGCCCCGCATCCACTCCGGCGCCCTCGGGACGCGGCCCGTCAGGTAGTCGAAGGCGCCCCCGACGCCCACGGCCACCGCGACGTCCAGCTGCTCCTGGAGCCGGTCGAACCACATCTCCTGCGCCGGGGCGCCGTACGCGATGAGGAGAACCTGCGCGTGGTGGTCGTGCAGCCGCTGCACCGTCTCGGTGTCGTAGGGCCGCTCTGGCGACCCGGCGTGCGCCGCCACCTGGAGTCCCTTGTGCTTGTCCCGAAGCGTGGCCGCGAGCTCGGCCGCCACACCAGGTAGGGCGCCGAGCAGAAACAGCCTGAAGTCCCGGCGGGCGCACATCGCGGCCAGAGGCTCGACCAGGTCGACCCCGGTCACCGGCCCGGGCAGGACGCACCCCTGGCGGCGCGCCGCCCAGACGACGCCCATACCGTCGGGCAGGCACAAATCGGCACGTTCTAGCACGCGCCCGAACTCGCGGTCCTTCTGGGCGCGCATGACGAACTCGGGGTTGACGGTGGCCACCAGGTGCGACCCGCTGCCCTCAACGAGCTGCTCGATCCGAGCCACCGCGCCCGGCATGTCGACGCAGTCGACGCGGACACCCAGGATGCGGGTGCTGGAGGACATGGATCGATACCTTAAGGTCGTTCCAGATGATGGGTCGATGAGGACCGGGATGACGGTCGCGGTGGACATCAATCCCGCCACGCGCCCCATCCTGACCGGGACGGAGACTTTCACCCGCGAGATCTGCCGCCGCCTGCCGGCCGTCGCACCTGAGCTCCGCTGGCGATTCTTCGCCTCGCGGGCACGAGCCGGAGTCGGCGTCGACGTCGTGGTGCTGCCAATGCGGCGCCTGTGGTCACAGGTCCGCCTGCCGCTGCACCTTGCGTCCGAGCGGCCCGACCTGCTGTTCGTCCCTGCGCACGTGGTCCCGTTCGCGTGGCCGGGTAGGTCGCTGGCCGTGATCCACGACCTTGCGTTCGAGAGGTACCCCGAGGCCTACTCGACGGCCGAGCGCACCTATCTCCAGGTCACCACGCGATGGGCGGTCGCGCGCTGCCGGCTCCTGATCGCGGTTTCCGAGTCGACGAAGCAGGATCTGGTCGAGCTCTACCGCGTGCCGCCCGAGCGCGTGCGGGTCGTGCCGCTGGGCATCTCACCTCCCAGCACGAAGGCGGCGCCGGCCGGCCGCCTCCATGAGCTCGGGGTCGACGGCAGCTTTGTCCTCCAGGTCGGGCGCATCGAGCCGCGGAAGAACCAGGCCGCGGCCCTGGCCGCGGTCGAGCGCCTGGATGGCGTTCAGCTCGTCGCCGCGGGCGCCGAGCGCGATCCGGCCCTGTCGGCACGGCTCCGCGCATCCCCGAAGTGCCGCGTGCTCGGCGTCGTCGACCCACCGACGCTCGAGCTCCTCTACGAGCGGGCCGCCGCCGTGGTCGTGCCCAGCCTCTATGAAGGCTTCGGCCTGCCCGTGCTGGAGGCCATGGTCCGGGGCAAGGTCGTGGTCGCGGCCAAGGCGTCGTCGCTGCCGGAAGTCGGCGGCAGCGGCGCGCTCTACTTCCACGACCCGGCCGATCCCCAGAACCTGGCGCGCGTGCTCGAGTCCGCCCTCACCGACCGCCAGCTGCGCGAGACGATGTCCGCGGCCGCCGTCAGCCGCGCCGCCGAGTTCACGTGGGACCGGACCGCGAAGACGGTCGCCGGCGTGATCAGCGAGGTGCTTGCGGCCTAGGGGCAGATCAGCTGATCGCGCGGTCGATCGCGCGCCACGTGAGCTTGCCCGCCCGCTCCCAGCTGAACTGGGCCGCGCGCAGGATGCCCCGGTGGCGCATGTCCGCGGCGAGGTCGGTCTCGCCGACGACCTGCTCCAGGGCCTTCCGCCACGCCTCCGGCTCGCCCGCGGGCACGACCATCCCGGCGTCCGCCACGACCTCGGGCAGGCTCGAGGTGTCGGAGACGACCACGGGGGTGCCGCACGCCATGGCCTCGAGCGGTGGGAGTCCAAAGCCTTCGTACCAGGCCGGGTGCGCCACGACCCGCGCGAGGTTGTAGATCGCGGGAAGCTCGTCCGGGTCGACCGACTCGAGGTGGTGCACCCGCGGCCCTAGCCGGGCCATCTTCTCCCGGATTCCCTCGTAGTGCCAGCCCCAGGACCCGACCACGACCAGGTCCGGACGGTCGCGCATCAGGACCCATGCGTCGAGCAGCGTGTCGAGGTTCTTGCGAGGCTCGACCGTACCGACGAAGAGGATGAAGCGCTCGGGCAGTCCGAGGCGTGAGCGCGCATCGTTCCTCTCCTCCGTGCTCAGGGGCCGGAATTTCGGGGAGACGCCGTGGGGCACGACTTCGATGCGACCGCGTTCGATGCCGAAGATGTCGACGATGTCGCGAGCGGTGTTCTCCGACACCGCCACGACCACGTCCGCGCGAAGGACCGAACGCGGGACGACCCATCGAGTGCTGAGCGGCTGGCCGCGGGGAAACCAGCGTGGGTTGCGGTAGATCGCGAGGTCATGGACGGTGATCACCGCCGGGCAGCCGAGGTTGCCCAGCGGCATGGCGCCGGCGGGTCCGAAGTAGGCCTCAGGCCGGAGGCGGCGGATCTCCGCCGGCCACTGCAGGTGGCGGCCCAAGAACCGCGTCTGCGGCTGCAGCCGATAGGTCGCGTTCGGCACGTGCATGGACGCCCGTCGCGGACCGAACACGACGAGCTTCCAGTCCGGCCGGTCCACGTGCATGGCGCGTAGGATCTGGCTCGTGTAGACGCCGACGCCGGCCCGCGGCCGCTCGAGGCCGGACCCGTCGACGGCGAGCTGGGACGCCCTCAGCGGGGGGAGCTCTGGTTGCGGCGGAGGACCTCGAAGTGCTCGAGCGCGAGGCCTGTCCCCCGCACCACCGAGGTCTGCGGCTCGTCGGCGACATACGCGGGCAGCCCCGCCCTGGCCGAGATGAATTGAGCGAGTCCACGCAGCTGGGCCGTGCCACCCGAGAGCACGATGCCGCGGTCCTTCACATCCCGCGCCAGGTCGGTCGGAGTCTCAGCCACGACCTTGCCGATTGCCTCGGCGATCGACGTGAGTGGCGGCTCGACGATCTTCGCGATGTGGTTCGAGGTCACATCGCGGCCGTCGAGCGAGATGACGAGCGGCTCCTCCATCGGCGCCGCGGAGCCGACCGCGATCTTGACCCTTTCGGCGTCCGATTCCGGGATGTCCAGCGCCGCCGCGATCGCCCGGTCGAGGGAGCGGCCTCCGATTGGGATGGAATGCGCAACGACCATGCCGGACAGCGAGATGACCGCGATCTCAGTAGTGCTCGCCCCTATCTCGCAGATCGCGCATGCCCGAGCCTCGCCGATCGGCAGCCCGGCCCCCATCGCGGCGGCCAGCGGCTCGTCGATCAGCCACACCTGGCGCGCCCCTGCCGCCATCGCGGCTTCAGTCACGGCGCGTCGCTCGCGGGCGCCCACCGCGGAGGGAACCGAGACGATGACCTCGGGCTTGAACAGGCGCGGCCGGCCCCTCGCCTTGCCGATCAGGCGGCGAAGGACCTCGGTGCTGTCGAGGTCGGGCGAGCGGAGGGCGGCCTCGTTGAGGACGATGCCCTCACCCTTGACGAAGATGCGGACGGTCGACGTACCGAGGTCGATGCCGATCCTTCTCGACAGCACTGCGCTAGTACGGCACTGAAAGCCGTCTAGGCGGAGGCCGACTCAGAGCCGACCGAGATGGTCTGGATGGTGGCGCCGACCGAGCCGAGCTTGCCGACCATGTCCTCGTATCCGCGATCGATGTGCCACACGTTGTGCAGCACGCTGTCGCCCTCCGCGCACAGGGCCGCGATCACGAGCGCCGCGCCGGACCTGATGTCAGGCACCGAGAGCTCGGTGCCCCGCAGTCGCGCCGGGCCGTGGACGATCGCGTGCAGGCGCCCCTCCACGGTTATGCCCGCGCCCATCTTCGCCAGCTCCCGTACGTGCTGGAACCGGTTCTCGTGGACGTACTCGGAGATGACCGTCTCGCCTTCCGCCTGCGTCATCAGCGCCATGTACGGCGCCTGCAGGTCGGTCGGAAACCCGGGGAAGGTCCAGGTCGACATGTCGATGGGCTTGAGCCCCGACCGCGGGTCGCGGCCGACGCGAAACCAGCCATCCCCGGTCTCGACGTGGGCGCCGGCCTGCTCGAGCTTGAGCAGCAGCAGCTGCAGGTCTTCGGCGCGCGTGCACTCGATCAGCAGCTCGCCCCCCGCCGCGGCGACGGCGATGGCGTACGTTCCGGCCTCCAGGTAGTCGGAGATCACGGTGTGCTCGGCACCGCCGAGCTCGCTCGTGCCGTCGACGATGAGGCGCTCCGTGCCGATGCCCTCGATCTGCGCGCCCATCTTCGCCAGCAGCCGGCACAGGTCCTGGACGTGCGGTTCGCGGGCGGCGTTGAAGATCTCGGTTCGGCCTTCCGCCGTGCACGCCGCGAGCAGGATGTTCTCGGTCCCGGTGACCGTCGGGAGGTCGAACACGATGCGCTCGCCACGGAGGCGCTCCGCGGTGGCCACGATCTCGTTGCGGGTCTCGTGGATCTGCGCGCCCATCTGGCGCAGGCCGCGCAGGTGCTGCTCGACCCGCCGCGCCCCGATGTCGTCGCCGCCCGGCCGCGGCACGCGCGCGTGGCCGAACCTGGCCAGCATCGCGCCGAGCAGGACGATCGTCGCCCGCATCCGGCCCCCCAGCGTGTCGGGGATGTCCGCAACTCGCGCGGCAGCGGTGTCGATGACCAGGGTGCCGTCGCCCGAGGTCTCGCAGCCGACCAGGCCGAGGATCTCCGCCATCACGGCGGTGTCGGTCACCCGCGGGACGTTCTGAAGGGTCACCGGCTCCGTGGTCAGCAGCGCGGCGGCCATCTCCGGCAGCGCGGCGTTCTTGGATCCGCTCACGCAGATCTTGCCCGTCAGCGGCGCGCCGCCCGTGATCCCGATCGCGCGCTCGGGAGCGCGTGTGCCGGCTCCCATATCAGGAGCTAACGGTAACTACCCGCGACGGGCTCGAGCCAGGCGCAGCCTCGCTTCCGCCACCGCGAGCGCATTCTGGAACTCGACCTCTTCGCCCGCGCTCAGGGTGCCGGCGAGCTTCTCCTGGGCTCGGCGCCGCGCCTCCTCCGCACGCTCCACAGAGATCTCTTCCGCGTGCTCGGCGACGTCGGCGAGCACGGTCACGCGCTCCGGCAGCACCTCGAGGAACCCGCCGCCTACGAACAGCACCTCCTCCTCAGCCCCGAACGTCTCTTGAATCCGAAGCGGACCCGGCTTGAGGATGGTCATCAGCGGCGCGTGCCTCGCCAGCACGCCGAGCTCGCCTTCCGCGCCGGTGGCGATCATGAACTCGACGTCGCCTTCGAAAAGGCTTCGCTCGACGCTGACGACCCGCAGGGGGTATTTCACTGCTGGGACTTCATCCTCTGGCCCTGCTCGCGCGCCTCATCGATGGTGCCGACCATGTAGAAGGCCTGCTCGGGCATGTCGTCGTGCTTGCCCTCGAGGATCTCCTTGAAACCGCGGACAGTCTCCTCTCTCGAAACGAACTTGCCCTCTCGGCCCGTGAATCGCTGCGCCACGTTGAAAGGCTGGGAGAGGAATCGCTGCACCTTCCGTGCGCGTGACACCGCTTGCTTGTCGTCCTCCGACAGCTCCTCGATGCCAAGGATGGCGATGATGTCCTGCAGGTCCTTGTAGCGCTGCATGATCTTCTTCACCCCGTTGGCGGCGTCGAAGTGGTCCTGGCCGACGATGGAGGGCTCGACGAACCGGCTCGACGACCCAAGAGGATCGACGGCCGGGTAGATGCCGATCTCGACCAGTGAGCGCTGCAACGTGAGGGTCGCGCCGAGGTGCGCGAACACGGTCTGGATGGCGGGGTCGGTGTAGTCGTCCGCGGGCACGTAGACCGCCTGGACCGACGTGATCGAGCCCTTGCGCGTCGAGGTGATTCGCTCCTGCAGCTCGCCCATCTCGGTAGCCAGCGTGGGCTGGTAGCCGACGGCGGACGGCATACGTCCGAGAAGCGCGGACACCTCCGCCCCCGCGAGCAGGTAACGAAAGATGTTGTCGATGAAGAGCAGGACGTCGGCGTTTTCCTCGTCGCGGAAGTACTCCGCCATCGTCAACCCGGTCAGGCCGACGCGCGCGCGCGCCCCAGGCGGCTCGTTCATCTGCCCGAAGACCATCGCCGTTTGGGGGAGCACGCCCGCGTCTCCCATCTCGACGTAGAAGTCGTTGCCCTCGCGCGTCCGCTCCCCCACTCCGGCGAACACGGAACGTCCCTTGTGGGCGTAGGCGATGTTGCGGATGAGCTCCTGCACGATCACCGTCTTGCCGGTGCCGGCGCCGCCGAACAGGCCGATCTTGGTTCCCTTGGCGAACGTGCAGATCAGGTCGATGACCTTGATCCCGGTCTCGAGAATCTCGATCTTGGCTTCCTGCTCCTCGAGCGCCGGTGCGGGGCGGTGGATCGGCCAGCGGGTCGTGCCCTCTGGGGTCGGCTCGTCATCGATCGCTTCGCCGATGACGTTGAACAGGCGGCCGAGCGTCTCGACGCCGACCGGTACGAGGATTGGCGATCCGGTAGCTGTGACGACATCGCCCCGGCGCATGCCGTCCGTGGAGTCCATGGCAATCGTCCGCACCACGTTGTCGCCGACGTCGGACTGCACCTCGAGAACCACGCGGCGGTCGCCAACCTTGGCGTCAAGAGCTTCGAACAGCTCCGGTCCTTCGCCTGGCTGGAACTCGACGTCGACGACGGCGCCGATGACCTCGACGATGTGGCCCTTACGTAAGGTCCTCTTCGCCGTCTCTGGCTTGGTTTTTGCTTTCGTTTTCGCCATCTGCTCTCCTTCCTAGCCCGAGCCGCTTACCGCTTGAGCGCCGCTCACGATGTCCATCAGCTCCGTTGTGATGCCTTCCTGCCGGACCTTGTTGGCGTAGAGGGTCAACGCGTTGATCAGGTCACCCGCCGCGTTGGTCGCGTTCTGCATGGCGATCATCTTGGCCGAGTACTCGCTGGCCTTGTTCTCGAGCACCGCCTGGAATACCTGCGTCTCGACATAGCGCGGCAGCAGGCCGTCGAGCACCGATTCAGGATCCGGCTCATAGATGTAGTCGGCGCGAGCCCCGTCTTGCTGGCTTTCACGGCGCGGGATCTCGGCAGGGATGAGCACGCTGATGGTTGGCTCTTGCTTGAGCGTGGAGATCCATTTCGCGTAGCAGAGCAGGACAGCGTCCGTCTTGCCGTGCGTGTACTCCTCGAGCGCCACGGTCACCGCGGGCAGGACCTGGGCCACGCTCGGCCGGTCGGGCAGGCTGCTCACCTCGGCGATCACCTCACGCCGGTAGCGAAGCAAGAAGTCACGCCCTTTCCGGCCGAGGGTCACGTACCGAGGGCTGTCCGGGTAGTTCTCCTGCATGTAACGGGTCGCGGCGCGGATGTTGTTGACGTTGATCGCTCCGGCCAGACCCTTGTCGGTCGTCACGAGGATCATCACCGCGCGCTTGCCCTCGCGCCGGACCAGGAACGGGTGCTTGTACTCGGTGGCCCTTTCGCTCACCGTCTGCAGGACCTCGATCATCTTGTCCGCGTACGGCCGCGTCGCCTGCACCGCCGCCTGCGCCTTGCGCAGACGGGTGGCCGCGACGACCTGCATCGCCTTGGTGATCTTCTGCGTGTTCCTGATCGAGTCGATGCGGCGGACGATGTCGCGGTAGGCGGGCAACTATTTCTCCTTCGTGCCGGCCGCGGCGGGTGCGGGCAGGGGGTCGGGCTCGTCCTTGTAGCCCTCGACGCCGAACTGGTGGTTGAAGGTCGAGACGGCCGCGTTGAGCCGCGCGAGGAGGTTGTCGTCGAGCGCCTTCTGCTTCTCGATCTCGGCCAGGACGTCCGCGCGCTCGCTCTTCAGGAAGCGGACGAAGCCCGCCTCCCATTCACGGACGCGGGCGACAGGAACTTTGTCGAGGTGTCCCTGCGTTCCGGCATGGATCACGGCCACCTGCTCGGCCAGCGGCACCGGTTGGTACTTGTCCTGCTTGAGCAGCTCGGTCAGGCGAGCTCCCCGCTCGAGCTGGTTGCGGCTCGCGCTGTCCAGGTCGGAGGCAAACTGCGCGAAAGCCGCGAGGTCTCGGTACTGCGCGAGGTCGAGGCGCAGCTTGCCCGCAACCTGTCGCATCGCCTTGGTCTGCGCATCGCCACCCACCCGCGACACCGAGATGCCAACGTTCAGCGCCGGGCGCTGGCCGGCGTTGAACAGGTCGGCCTGCAGGTAGATCTGGCCGTCCGTGATCGAGATCACGTTGGTGGGGATGTACGCGGAGACGTCGTTCGCCTGGGTCTCGATGACTGGCAGCGCGGTCAGTGAGCCGCCGCCACGGGCCTGGTTCAGCTTGGCCGCGCGCTCGAGCAGGCGCGAGTGCAGGTAGAAGACGTCGCCGGGGTAAGCCTCACGACCGGGCGGGCGGCGCAGCGTCGCCGACAGCTGCCGGTAGGCCCAGGCCTGCTTGGTCAGGTCGTCGTAGCAGCAAAGCGCTTCGCGACCGGTCTCGAGGAAATGCTCTCCCATTGCGCAGCCGGCGTAGGGAGCGATGTACTGGAGCGAGGCCGGGTCGGCGGCTGAGGCGGCGACGATGATCGTGTAATCCATCGCTCCCGCTTCTTCGAGGGTCGCCGCAACCCGCGCGATCGAGGCGGCGTTCTGGCCGATGGCGACGTAGATGCAGAAGAGGTCCTTGCCCTTCTGGTTGATGATCGTGTCAAGAAGCACGGTGGTCTTACCCGTGAAGCGGTCGCCGATGATCAGCTCGCGCTGGCCGCGCCCGATCGGGATCATGGTGTCGATCGCCTTGATGCCTGTCTGGACCGGGCTGTCCACGCGTTTGCGTGTGATGACACCTGGCGCGATCTTCTCGAGCGGAAGTGTCTTGCTTGTCTTGATCGGCCCCTTGCCGTCGAGCGCCACGCCGAGCGGGTTGACGACGCGGCCAAGGAGCTCGTCACCGACGGGGACCTCGAGCAGGCGGCCGGTGGTCTTCACCTCGTCGCCCTCGTGAAGGTGGCCGTACTCACCGAGGATGACCGACCGCACCTGGTCCTCTTCGAGGTTCAGGGCCAGCCCATAGGTCTCGCGAGGAAACTCGAGCAGCTCGCCTGCCATCGCGTTCTGCAGCCCGTAGATCTGCGCGATGCCGTCGCCCACGGCGACGATCCGGCCGACGTCCGCGGACACCAGGCTCGCGTCGAAGTCTTTCAACCGCTCCTTGATGACCTCCGAGATCTCTTTCGTGCTGATGCCCAATTTCTTCTCCTTAAGAGGCCGCCAGCCGGCGGCGGAGCTGCTCCAACCTGGTCGCTACGCTGGCGTCGACGACGCGGTCGCCGTATTGAAGCTTCAGCCCACCGAGGATGCGGGGGTCGACGACCACGCTCAGCCTCACCTCCTTGGCGAGGCGCCGAGAGAGCTCGCTCTGCACGCGGTCGCGGTCGGCCTTCCCGAGCTCGATCGCCGTGGTCACCGTCGCGCGCACGCGGCCGGCCTTTTCGTCGGCGAGACGCTGGAACTGGTCGTCGATCTCCCCGGCGTCGTCCACGCGGCCGGACTCGACCAACAGCCGGGCGAGGTTCGATCCCTCTGCGTCAAGTAGCTGCGGCGCGGCGGCGACAAGGGCCTCGCGCCGGGCTGACGAAATCGTGGGGTTGCTCAGCACCGCGGCCACCTCGGCGTTGGCGAACAGCTCGCGGATCGTGCCGAGCCGAAGCGACCACTCCTCGAGCGTGCCCTCCTCCTGGGCCAGCTCGAACACCGCCTTTGCGTACCGCTTAGCCGCGGCCGTCGCCACTCGCGACCTCCTCGATCGCCCGCTCGATCAGCTGCCGGTGCTTCGGTCCGTCGAGGGTCTCCCCGATCACCTTCTGGGTGGCGATGACGACAAGACCGGCGACCTCCTGCCGCGCGGACTGGAGCGCGCGCTCCCGCTCGGCCTCGATCTCCTTGCGCGCGGCCTCGCCGATCCGTCGCGCCTCGTCCTCCGCCTTCTGCTTCAAGTCCTGGCGGACCTGCTCGCCGGACTTGTTCGCGGCGTCGACAACCTGCTGCGCGGTCTTCCGTGCGTCTTCGAGCTTGCTCTGCGCCTCCTGGAGTCGGGTCTCCGCGTCGGCGCGCGCCTTCTCGGCTTCGCGCAGCTGCTCCGCGATGGCGCGCTGGCGCGCCTCGGCGACCTTGACGATCTCGGGATACACGTACCGCGCCAGGACAGCGAGCATGATGAGGAACGTCAGCAGCTCGACGATCACCGTCCCATTGATGTCGATGACGCCGGAGGTGCCCTCGGTCGCCAGGAAGATCATCGCGATTACTTGGCCGCGGGCACGTTGGACAGGAACACGAAGCCGAAGGCGAGGTTGATGAAGTACATCGCCTCGACCAGGCCGACGATCGTGAAGAGCCAGGGGATCATCCGCCCCTGCGCTTCGGGCTGCCGGGCAACCCCGCCGATGAATGCGTTGCCGGCCAACCCGTCGCCGAACGCGGCGCCGACGGCGCCGAGCCCGATGGCGAGGCCGAACCCGACAAGGGCCCCCGCGAGAACGAGTCCGTGATCTGTCATTTGTCCCCTCCTAGTGGTGTTCGTGCTCGAGCCCTTCGCGGGCCATGCCGAAGTAGATGACCGTCAGCAACATGAAGATGAACGCCTGGATGAAACCGATGAAGACGACGTCGAACGTTTTCCAGACCGCGAGCAGGATCGTGCCGAGTATGGTGCCGCCGACCGTGCCGACGTATGGCAGGGCCAGCGTGCCTAGGCCCGCGATGAGGCCGATCATGACGGCGCCGGCGAAGATGTTGCCGAACAACCGCAGCGAGAGCGTGACCGGCTTCACGATCTCCTCGAGGATGTTGAAGGGCATGAAACCGATGCGGAACGCCAGTGGCATCTCGAACGGCTTGGTGAACCTGCGGAAGTAGCCTCGCCAGCCCAGCACCTTGACGCTGTACCACTGCACGACCCCGATCACGATCAGCGCCAGCGCGAGCGTCTGGTTGAGGTCCGCGTTGGCGCCGTGGAGGATCGGGAAGATCGCCAGCGGGAAGATCTCGATCCAGTTCGCGACCAGGATGTAGAGGAACAGCGTGAGCGCGAGCGGGATGATGAAAAGCGCGTCGTCCGAGACGTTGGTCCGGATTAGCGAGCGCAGCTGGTCGTAGCCCCACTCGAAGACGGCCTGGACCTTGCCGGGCTCCCCTGTCCGCAGCTGCCCACGGATCCAGAAGCCGACCGCGATCGTGACCACCACCGCCACCAGGCTGGAGATCACGCCCTCGTAGTTGAACGTGCACAGCGTCCCGCACCCGAGGTCGATGGTGGGGTGCGTGCCGACGTGCTCCTCGCGGAGGATCATCGGCGCATCCCGGCGCGTGCGCCGACGGCGACCATGACGAACTGCGCCAGCGCGATGCCCAGGGCAAGCGCCCACGCGGCCTCGCGCACCGAAAGCGCGACGATCAGGACGATCGAGCTGAAGAGGACGATCCTCAGCAGGCTGGCCGCGGCGAACGGGGCGCGCCGGGCCAGGAGGCCCTGGATGAGGTAGCCGTTGAGCGAACCGAGCATGATCCCGACCGCCAGGCCCGCCCCGACCACGACGTGGCCGGCCAGGGCAACCGCAACCCCGACGCCGACCGCGAGGATCCCGCAGCCGATCACGGTTTTGCGCAGCAGACCGCCGGACGTCACTTCGTGAACTCCCTAACCTTCAACCAGATGCTGGTCGCGCCGGCCGCCAGGCCCACGGCGAGACCGAGGAGAACGAAAACGGGCGCCGTGTGGAACACCTTGTCGAGGGCCACACCACCGAGTAGCGGCAACAGGACGCTGGCTGCGAAGTAAAACCCAATTCCGGCCATGTCGGCCACTGTCGGGCCTTCACTCGGAGTGGGCCTCATTGCCCCCTCGAATTCTATCGGGAAGCCGATTCGGCCAGCAGGCGCCGCAGCCAGGGCGCGGGCACCCGCCAGCCGGCGTGCTGGAGGAGGTCCGCGGCCACTGTCGAGGCAAGGACGGCGGCGACCGCAACCACCACGGCAAGGACGCGGCCGTGCCCGAAGAGCGTCAGCCCCAGCGCGCCCAGCACGGCGCTCGCCGTGTAGAAGACGTAGCAGGTCTGGCGCGGGTCGAGGCCGAACGACTGGAGGCGGTGGTGGATGTGCAGCAGGTCCGGCGTCGCCACCGACTTGCGCTGGCGCCGCCGCCGGAGGATGGCCCAGCCGGTGTCGGCGATCGGCACCGCGAGCGCCAGCGCCGGCGCGGCCAGGGCGAAGGCCACCGCGACCTTGGCCACGCCGAGGATCGAGATCATCCCCAGGGCGATGCCCAGGAAGTGCGCGCCCGAGTCGCCCATGAAGATGCGGGCCGGCGGGAAGTTGAACAGCAGGAACCCGACGCAGCAGCCCGCGAGCGCGCCGGCGAGCTGCACCACCTCGACCTGTTTCAGCTGGCCGGCCGCCAGCACGAGGACGATGGCCACGATGGCCACGACCCCGGCGGCCAGGCCGTCGGCGCCGTCGAGAAAGTTGACGGTGTTCTGCATGCCGACCAGCCAGAAGAGGCTGACGGCGATCGCGATCGGCGCCGCGAAGTTGATGAGGTGGCCGCCGGGCAGGCCGACGTAGGTGATCTGGATGCTGAAGCCGAGCACGGCCAGCAGGGAGAGCCCCACCTGCACGCCGAGCTTGACCCAGGGTGGCATCGACCAGCGGTCGTCGATGATCAGGAGGCCGGTCGCCAGGCCCGACACGACCAGGACGCCCAGGCTTGAAAGGTCGCGGGGCAGGAAAAGGAGGACCGCGGCAGCGAAGCCCACGTACATCGCCAGGCCGCCCAGCAGCGGCATGACACGGGCGTGGGCGTGGCGGCCGCCAGGCTGGGCGACGATCTTGTTCCGGCGCGAGATGACGATGGCGAACGGGACGGCGACCGCGCAGACGATCGCCGCGACCAGGAACGGCCACAGGCCCGGAAGCAGGTGCTGGGTCAGGTTGTTGAGAGCGGTCTCGCTGAAGAAATCGCTGCTCAATCGAATGCGTAGGGGATGGGAAATCTCCGGCACAGCTCGAGCGCGCGCTCGTGCACCGCCTCCAGGGTTGCCGGGTCGTCGATCCGCTCGACCAGGTCGGCGATGCAGTCGGCGATGACCACCATCTCCGCCTCCTTCATGCCGCGCGTCGTCACCAGCGGCGTGCCCACGCGGACACCGCTCGGGTTGAACTTCGAGGCGTCGTCGAAGGGGATCGAGTTCCGGTTCAGCGTGATCCCGACGGTGTCCGCGATGTCCTGCACCTGCTTGCCGGTGCGCTTCTGTGGCCGCAGATCGATGAGCATCAGGTGGTTGTCCGTGCCGCCGCTCACGAGTCGCAGGCCGCGCTCCAGCAGGCGGCTCGACATGGCTTTCGCGTTGGCCACGACCTGCTTTGCGTACACCTTGAAGTCGGGCTTCAGGGCTTCGCCGAAGCACACCGCCTTGGCCGCGATCGCGTGCATGAGCGGCCCGCCCTGCGTCCCGGGGAAGACGGCGGAGTCGATCGCCTTCTGCCAGTCGTTCCGGCAGAGGATGATCGCCCCCCACGCCCCGCGCAGCGTCTTCTGCGTGGTCGTCGACGTGATGTCCGCGTGCGGGATGGGCGACGGGTAGACCCCACCGGCCACCAGGCCGGCGACGTGCGCCATGTCGACGAAGAACACAGCGCCGACCGAGTCGGCGATCTTCCGCATCCGCTCCCAGTCGACGACCCGCGAGTACGCGGAGAAGCCGCCGAGCAGCATCTTCGGCCGGACCTCCTCGGCCAGCTTCTGCATGGCGTCGTAGTCGATGCGCTCGGTCTCCCGGTCGACGCCGTAGGAGTGGATCTCGTAGAGCTTGCCGCTGAAGTTGGCCGGGCTTCCGTGCGTCAGGTGGCCGCCGGCGGAAAGGTCCATGCCCATGACGCGGTCGCCAGGCTTGCAGACCGCCATGTAGACCGCGGCGTTCGCCTGCGAGCCGGAGTGCGGCTGCACGTTGACGTAGTCGGCGCCGAACAGCTCCCTGGCCCGGTCGACCGCCAGCGTCTCGATCTTGTCGATCACCTCGCCCGTGCCCCCGTAGTAGCGACGGCCGGGGTAGCCCTCGGCGTACTTGTTCGTCAGCAGCGTGCCGAGCGCCTCGAGGATGGCCGGGCTCGTCAGGTTCTCCGATGCGATCAGCTCGAGGGTCTCCGACTGGCGCTTGAACTCGTTCCGGATGAGCTGCGCGACGTCCGGGTCGTCCCGATCGAGCGCGCGGAAGGACATGGTGGTGATGTGGGCCGTCACGGGCTTGATGCTATCCGCTCTTCAACGGAGGAGGCCCGAGCAGTTCGGACGCGGGGATCGCACCCTCGCGCAGCACGTGCGGCTCCGGGCCGGTCAGGTCGAGCACCGTCGACGCCGTCCCGCCGGGCGCCTTGCCGCCGTCGACCACCGCCATCACGCCGGACAGAGCGCCGGCCTCCTGCGCGTTCATCGCGGGCTCCAGGCCGTGCCGGTTGGCGCTCGTGGTCATGAGCGGGCCGGCGTGACGGAGCAGCTCGAGCGCGATCTCGTGCTTGGGGATGCGGACGCCGAGCGTGCCACCGCCTTTCGCATAGAGGATCAGCGTGAGCGGCCCCGGCCACCACTTGCGCATCATGGCCTCGGCGCGCGAGTCCACGTGTACGAGTCCCTCGAGCTGCGATTCCGCGGCCACCATCAGGATCAGCGGCAGCCCGACCGGCCGGCCCTTGATCTGGTAGATGCGCTTCTGGGCCACCTCGTCGTCGGCGCTCGCGCCAAGCCCGTAGACGGTATCGGTCGGAAAGGCGATGACGCCGCCGCTGCGCACCAGTCGCGCCGCGCGCTGCAGGCCCGCCTGGGTCGGCTTGACCAGGAAGGGCCCCGGCGAGCTCACGCCGCGGGACCTGAGGTCGTGGGCAAAGAGGACCACGCTTCGAGGACTCGCTCGTGGCCGCCCGCGTCGCGGTGAACGCGGTGTCCGCCAAAGGCTTCGGCGGCGCGTTCGACGACGGCGCGCGCGATCGTCGGATCCAGTTCGGCGAGGACGCGCCCTCCCGGCTTCAGGTAGGCCGGCGCGTCGCCCAGCAGCCTCGTCACCAGGGCAGCGCCTCCGTCCTCGGCGTAGAGGGCGCCCGCGGGCTGGGCCAGCACCTCCGCGGGAAGGCTGGCGCCGGCGGCCACATACGGCAAGTTGGCGCAAACCAGGTCGAACCTGCCCGACAGCGGCTGCAGCAGGTCGCCGCACTCGAGGTGGACCCGGCCGTCGAGGTCATGGCGCTCGACGTTTCGGGCCGCCACCTCGAGCGCCTCGCGGCTGATGTCGGTTGCCCACACGTCCGTGTTGCCGGCGTAGTGCGCGATCGAGATCGCGATGCAGCCGCTGCCCGTGCCGACGTCGGCGACCCGGACCGGCCCCTCAACCCCTCGCGCCAGCTCGACGGCCCGCTGCACCAGGACCTCGCTGTCAGGGTTCGGCACGAGCACTGCCGGCGTCACCATGAAGTCGAGGCCCATGAACTCCTTGTGGCCGACGAGATACGCGACCGGCTCGCCCTTCGCGCGCCGCGCGACGAGGGTGCGGTAGGCACCCAGCTCAGGCTCGACAAGTGGGCGGTCGAACCTCAGGTAAAGGTCGAGCCGGCGGACCTGCATCGCGTGCGCAAGCAGTAGCTCGGCGTCCAGCCGGGACGAGTCGGACCCGTGCTTCTGAAGGTAGTCGGAGGAGAGCTTCAGGACCTCGGCGATGGTCACGCCGATGTCGGATTGTCGCCGTTGAGCTGAGCCGCCCGCTCGGCCGCGATGGCCGCTGAGACCAGCTCGTCGAGGTCGCCCTGCATCACGCGGTCGAGCTTGTGGAGGGTGAGGTTGATGCGGTGGTCGGTGACGCGGTTGTCCTTGAAGTTGTAGGTGCGGATCTTCTCTGAACGGTTGCCAGAGCGGACCATGCCGCGGCGCTGGGCCCCGATCGCCTCCTGCTGCTCGGCGAGCTTCATCTCGTAGAGGCGCGCGCGCAGGACGCGCATCGCCTTCTCCTTGTTCTGGAGCTGCGACTTCTCGTCCTGGATGCTGACCACGAGCCCCGTCGGCCTGTGCGTGATGCGGATCGCCGAGTACGTCGTGTTGACGCTCTGCCCGCCCGGGCCCGTGGAGGTCGAGGCCTTGATGTCCAGGTCCTCGGGCTTGAGCTCCACCTCGACGGGGTCGGCCTCGGGCATCACCGCGACCGTGGCGGCCGACGTGTGGATGCGGCCCTGGGCTTCAGTTTTCGGCACGCGTTGGACGCGGTGCACGCCGCCCTCGTACTTCAGCTGCGAGTACGCACCCTGGCCGTGGACCTCGAACTCGATCTTGTCGAAGCCGCCCTTCTCGGTCGGCGACGCGTCGACGACTTCGACCTTCCAACCTTTCCTTTCGGCCCAGCGGTTGTACATGCGGAACAGGTCGGCCGCGAACAGCGCCGCCTCCTCCCCGCCCTCGGCGCCCTGGATCTCGACGACGACGTCCTTGTCGTCGTTCGGATCCTTCGGCAGGAGGAGGACTTTGAGCTTCTCGTCCAGCTCCGCGAGCTGCGCGGCGTAGCGGCGCTCCTCCGAGTGCAGGTACTCCTGCATGTCGGGGTCCTTCTCGTGGCGCAGCATCTCGTGCGCTGACTCCATCTCCTTGCGCGCGTTCCTGTAGGCGTCGTAGGCCTGCACGATCTCGCGCAAAGAACGCTGCTCGCGCGCCAGCTTGGTCAGCCTCTCGTGGTCGGCGGAGCCTTCGGGCCGGGCCATCTCGGCTTCGATCTCGCGATAGCGCCTGGCTATCGCCTCCAGCCTGTCTATCACTTCATCGCTCCCGCGTTGCCCGGCTTTCCCGGGCAACCGCTACCTGGCAAAGCATCAAACCGACACAGGCTTGCCGTTGGGGGGTTCCCCACAAGGGGGGCCTGCCCCCCTTGTGCTCTTTCACGCCGCCGCTCCGGCGGTTGCCTCCTCACCTTCGCGGGCGCTGTTGAACGCACAGATCGCGACCTCGAGCATGTCGTCCGTAGGTTGGCGCGTCGTGAACTTCTGCGTCCCGAGGACAGGAAGGAGCGCGATCTTGACGATGGGGTTGGTCCGATGGCGCGCCATGTAGCGGATGAGCTCGAAGCCGACGCCGGCGATGATCGGGATCGCCAGCACCCTGCTCATCACGAGCCAGAAGAGGTTCGGGTGGAAGAGGGCGACGATGCTGAAGACGATCACGCTGATGACCAGGACCACGAGCAGGAAGCCCGTCCCGCACCGCGGGTGAAGGGTGCTCGCGCGCCGCACGGAAGGGATGTCGAGCGCCCAGCCCGATTCGAACGCGTTGATCGTCTTGTGCTCAGCCCCGTGGTACTGGAAGACGCGGCGGACGTCGGGCAGCAGCGAGATCGCCATCAGATAGCCGAGCACGAGCCCAACCCGGATCACGCCCTCGACCAGCACGAACGTGAAGCTTCCGCTGCCTCGAATGGCGAGGCCGGCGAGGAACAGCGGCAGGCCGATGAACAGCGCCAGCGCGAACACACCCGCCATGGCGACCGAGCCGGTGATCTCCTTCTTGCCGATCTCGACGTTGTTGGCGCCGGCGTTCATGTTCGCCGACCAGATGAGCGACTTCATGCCGAGGTGCAGCTGCTCGCCGATGAGCGCGAGGCCACGCACGAAAGGCAGCTTCCAGATCGGGTTCGTGTAGATCGGCGCCTTCAGCTCGCCGCGGTCGACGACGATCTCCTTGGTGTTGGGCAGACGGACCGCAACCGCGTAGTGACTCTTGCCGCGCATCATCACGCCTTCGATGACGGCTTGACCGCCGTAGAAAAAGACTTCGGCCTTCGGTTTTGCCTCGGCCTCCGGAGCGGTTACCTCCGGCAGGGGCATCTAAACCCGGGTCTTAGCAGCCCGCTTGCGGAACCGCTCGACCTGGCCCCCGGTGTCCACGATCCGCTGCGTGCCCGTGAAGAACGGATGGCAGACGGAGCAGATCTCGGTCTTGAGCTCCTTGCGCGTGGAGCCGGTCGTGAACGTGTTCCCGCACGCGCAGGTGACGACGGCGTCTTCGTAGAAAGTGGGATGAATTTGGACCTTCATTGATTCTCCAGGGAGGGTAGTTTACCGAGCCAACGAAAGGAACAAGCTCTCGCTCTCCAGCGTCATCACGCCGAGGTAGAGAACAAGGCCGAGCCAGGCGCCGAACAGAGCGAGCCGCGCCTGGGGAGCAACCGAGGTGTAGTAGGGGTTCTTGGCGTTTCGGAAGGCCGAGCGGGCGCTCTGGATGCCAAAGACCGCGATCAGGAGCAGCAGGAGGCTCACGAAGTGGAACGCCACGGTGAGGACGGCGATCGCGACCAGCCCCGCGACCTGGAACCAGGGGGATACTGGCGCCAGGACCCACGCTCCGTCCAGCTGCCAGACGGGGAGCATGTTGATCAGGTTCAGGAAGAACCCGAGCGTGGCCGCCAGGAGGAAGATCGGATCCTGCGTCGCGTTGTAGAGCACCAGCGCCGCCGTGGCGCCGATGGTCCCGGCGATCGGGCCGGCGATCCCGATCTTGGCCTGGTTGACGGCTGTGGTCGGGTGCGAGCGCTGGAAGATCGCGGCGCCCAGGAACGGGATGAAGACCGGCGCGGTCGCCTGCATGCCCTGGCGGCGGATCTCGACGACGTGACCCATCTCGTGGATGAGGATCATCACGACCAGCGCCACCGCAAACCAGGGGCCGTAGAACAGCGCGTATGCGCCCACGCTGATGAGGGCCGAGAAGAGCGTCGCGAACGCGGGGATCTTGACCAGGAAGACAAGGCCGTACTTGACCACCGCCCAGACCGCGAGGGCCGCCGAGCCAAGCCAGCCGAGGAGGCTCGTGCCGGACCTCTGAGGCGCGGGCGAGTAGTGCTGCGGCGAGTCCGGCGGGATGTCCGAGCCGGAGTATCGCTGCGGCGGGGGGATGTACTGGCCGCCCTGGGGCGGAAGGTAGGGATCGTTCTGGCTCAAGGGATTACCTGGTAGTTGATACCCGCCCGAGGATCAGGCTAATCCGACCCATGTCCGGCCTCCCCGTCAGGCCGAGGGAGCGACCAGGTGGTGGTTGGTGGTCAGGCGGCGCACGGTGGCGTGGCGGCTGGACATGACGAGCGAGGACGTCTCCGCGTAGCCGCTTCCGAACGTGACCCCGGGCAGCAGGGGCCCGCCGGTCACCCCGGTGATGGCGACCGCGATGTCCGTCCCCGGGGCGAGCTCGGTCAGCGAGTAAACGCGCGTCGCCGCGTCGCCGATCAGGTTCCGCTCCTCGTCGGTCCGCGGCACCAGCCGGGCGACGAGCTCCCCGCCCAGGCAGCGCACGGCGCAGGCGGCCATCAGCGTCGCGTGGAGGTCGCCGATGCCGATCGCCGCGTCGATGCCCGAGCCTGACGTGGCGGCCATGACGGCGCTGGCGAAGTCGCCTTCTTCGAGCGTCCGGATGCGGGCGCCGGCCGAGGCGACATCGGCGATCAGCTCCTGGTGGCGCGGACGCTCCAGGATCGCGATCGTCAGGTCCCGGACGCGAGCGTCGCGAGCGAACGCGATGCGGCGGAGGTTGTCGGCGATGGGGTCGTCGAGGTCGATCGCGCCGCGGGCGCCCGGCCCCGCCACGAACTTCTCCATCTGGGCGACGGCGGCCAGGCGGGCGAAACCGCCTGGCTCGACCGCGACCAGGATCGAGACCACGTTGATGTGGCCGCGCGCCACCTGGCTCGCGCCCTCCACCGGGTAGACCCCCAGGTCCACCCTCCGCCCGCCAGTCCCGACCGTCGACCCAGGCGGCAGAGCGGCGTTCTGGCGCGGGCTGAGCACCACGGCGCCCGTGATGCCAGAGCGCTCGAGCGCCGCGCGCATGGCTTCGCCGGCCGCGTTGTGGACCCCGTCCGCGTCGCCCTTGCCGAGGAAGCCGGCGATCGCAAGGGCTGCCGCTTCGGTCGCGTGGACGAGCTCCAGCGCCAGCTCGCCGCGCGCTTCAAAGGACGGAATCCCGCTCCTGTGCTGTTCCATGGGTCCCTAGGGGTTCTCGGTCTCTTCGATCAGCTCCGCGGGTCGAAGCTCCATCTGGTCGCCGCTCTGCAGGAACGCGGCCTTGACGAAGTCTCGGAACAGCGGGTGCGGTCGGTTCGGCCGCGACCGGAACTCGGGGTGGAACTGGCTGGCGACGAACCACGGGTGGTCGGCCAGCTCGATGATCTCGACCAGTCGTCCATTGGGCGAGAGGCCGCTGAAGATCATGCCGGCCTCGCCCATCACCTCGCGGTACTCGTTGTTGAACTCGAAACGGTGGCGGTGCCGCTCGTACACCACCTCTTCACCGTACGCCCTGTGTGCTTTCGTCCCTGGCAGCAGCTTGCACGGGTAGAGCCCGAGTCGCATCGAGCCACCCATCTGGTCGACGTTGCGCTGCTCCGGCATCAGGTCGATGACCGGTGTCGAGGTGAACGCCGCGAACTCGGTGGAGTTGGCGTCCGGCGCGTCGAGCTTCTCGCGTGCGAAGTCGATCACCGCGCACTGCATGCCCAGGCAAAGCCCGAGATACGGGATGCGGTTGTGGCGCGCGTAGCGCGAGGCAATCACCTTGCCCTCGATGCCGCGGTAGCCGAACCCTCCGGGCACGACGATTCCCGCGACGCCCATCAAAGGCGACGTGTCGCCGGCGTCCAGCTTCTCGGACGACACCCAACGAATGTCGATCCCCAGGTCGTGATAGATACCGGCGTGCTTGAGCGACTCGATGACGCTGAGGTATGCATCGGGCAGCGCGATGTACTTGCCGACGATCGCGATCGGCACCGTCGCCCGCGGGTGCTTGATCCTCTCGACCAGCTCGATCCACTGCGTGTGGTCGGGCGCGTGCGTCGCCTCGTCCAGCTCGAAATGCCTGGCCATCACCTTGCCGAGGCCGGAGGCTTCGAGCATCAGGGGCACCTCGTAGATCGACTTCACGTCGGGCACCGAGACCACCGCTTCGCGCGTCACGTCGGTGAACAGCGCGATCTTCTCCTTGAGGTCGTTGTCGATGGGCAGCTCGGAGCGGCAGATGATCGCGTCAGGCTGGATACCGATCGCCCGCAGCGCCTGCACCGAGTGCTGCGTCGGCTTCGTCTTCATCTCCTGCCCACGCACGACCGGCACGAGCGAGCAGTGCACGTAGAACACGTTCTGCCGACCGAGGTCGTTCTTCATCTGCCGGATCGCCTCGAGGAATGGAAGGCTCTCGATGTCGCCGACTGTGCCACCCACCTCGACGACGACCACGTCGGCCTTCGGGTCCTTGGAGGCGTTGAGGATCTTTTCCTTGATGACGTTGGTCACGTGCGGGATGACCTGCACGGTGGCGCCCAGGTAGTCACCGCGGCGCTCGCGGGCGATCACGTCCTGGTAGATCTTCCCGGTCGTCACGTTGGACGCGACGGTCAGGTTCTCGTCGACGAACCGCTCGTAATGGCCGAGGTCGAGGTCGGTTTCCGCGCCGTCATCGGTGACGAACACCTCGCCGTGCTGGTAAGGGCTCATGGTGCCTGGGTCGACGTTCAGGTACGGGTCGAGCTTCTGAAGGGAGACGGTCAGGTGGCGGGCCTTCAGGATGTTCCCGATCGACGCCGCGGTGATGCCCTTGCCAAGGGAGGAGACGACACCCCCGGTCACGAAAACGTACTTCGACATAGACGACCTCCAGGGCGGTTTTTCAAATGTTACCGGAGACGGGCCGCCGCTAAACCTTTGCTAGACGAGCATCGTCCTGGCAGCCGGGCTTTGCCCGGCTGCGACCCGCCGCCTTGTGGCCTCCTGGACGTCGCTTGTGGAAGGCCACTAAGGCAGTCCCAACAACCCGGAAGGTGAGCAGGGGCGCGTAGCGCCCCGATGAGCGGAAACCCGGAGGGTTGCCGCTCATATTTTTACCTCCGCCTTCGGCTCCAGCACGACCACCCTGGTCTCGTACTCGCTGACCGACGACTTCTGCACCGACAGCTTCGGCTGCGGCTCCGACGCTGTGACACCCATCTCCTTCAGGAAGCGGTCGATGGGGTCGAGCTGCAGCTTGAGGCCGGGGATGGCGTAGTGCATCGGCACCACGTAGCGCGGCTCGAGCTGGCGGACCACCTCCGCCGCCTGCGCGCCATTGATCGCCGAGCGCCCTCCGACCGGCACCAGCAGCACGTCCGGCGACGCCACCGCCTCCGCCTCGGTGTCCTCGAGCTTGTGGCCGAGATCTCCCAGGTGGCAGATCCGGACGTCGTCGATCTCGATCAGGTAGACGGTGTTGCGGCCGTGCTTGGCGCCCCTTTCAGAGTCGTGATACGTGGGCACGCCTATCACGCTCACGCCCGCGACCTCGTACTCGCCCGGGCCGTGGATCTCGTAGGCACCGTCGCGCACCACCTGGGTGTAGCTGTGGTTGTCGTGCGGGTGGCTGACCGTCACCACTTCCGCGTCCATGCGCGCGAGCTTCAGCCCGATCGCGGGCGGGTAAGGGTCGGTGACCACCGCCGCGCCTTTGCCGCGGAGTCGAAAGCAGCCGTGTCCGAGCCACGTGACGTCCACTACCTGTCTCCTACATCCTCTCCGGTGCGCTGACGCCCATCAGGTCGAGCGCCGTCTTCAAAGTGTGACGCGCCGCCCGGCAGAGCTCCAGCCGCGCTCTTGTCAAGACGGGGTCGTCGACGACGACGCGGTGCTCGCTCTGCACGTTGCCCGCGTGGTAGAAGCGGTGAACCGCCGTCGCCAGGTCGTGCACGTAATAAGGAATGCGGTGCGGCTCGAGCATCGACGTCGAGTCCTCAATCACGTCGGGCCAGAACGCGAGCTGCCGCGCCACGTCCAGCTCCCAGGGCTGGGTCAGAAGGGACACGTTCGCCTTCTCGGGCAGCTGCAGGTGACGTTCACTGGCCGCCGCCTCGACATTGGTGAGCCGCGCATGCGCGTACTGCGCGTAGTAGACGGGGTTCTCGTTCCCCTGGGTGACCGCGAGCTCGAGGTCGAACTCGATCGTCGTGTCGGGCGACCGCAGCAGGTAGAAGTAGCGGACGGCGTCGGAGCCTACGCGGTCGATGAGCTCGTCGAGCGTGACGAACCGGCCCGCGCGCTTCGACATCCTGCCTTCCTTCAGGTTGACGAGCTGGTGAAGGATGATCTCGAGCTTTCGCTCGTCGATCCCCAGCGCGCTCGCGGCCGACTTCATGCGCGGCACGTAGCCGTGGTGGTCCGCGGCCCACACCTCGACGACGCGCTCGAACCCGCGCTGCTCGAAGCGGCTCAGCAGGTATCCGAGGTCCGACGCGAAGTAGGTCGGCTGGCCGTTGCTGCGGATGACGACCCGCTCCTCCTCCTCACCTTCTTCCGGCTCGCCGAACCACAGGGCGCCGTCCCGCTCCTTTATGTATCCGGCTGTGCGCAGCCTCTCGATGGCCGCTTGCGGCAGCCCCGCCTCCCACAGCTGGTTCTCGTAGTACCACTCGTCGTAGCGAACATTGATCCGTGCGACCGTGGCTCGGATGCGCTCGACCATCTTGTCGATGGCATACAAGCGGAGCTTCGGCTCCGCCTCCTCCACGGGAAGCCGCTCGATGCCCGGCAGGTCGTGCCTGGCCATCTCGGCCAGCTCTTTGACGTAGTCGCCGGTGTACCCGCCTTCGGGTGGCTCCTCGCCGTGAAGGCGCGCGTACACCGACGCGCCGAACCGTCGCGTCTGGGTGTTGTCGGAGTTGACGTAGTACTCGCGCTGGACCGAGTGGCCGGTGAACGACAGCAGCCGGCACATCGAGTCGCCGAGGGTGACCCCGCGGCCGTGACCGATGTGCAGCGGTCCGGTCGGGTTGATGCTTCCGAACTCCACCTGGACGCGCTCGCCGTGGCCGATGTCGCTCGCGCCGTATCCGGGCTCGACCCGGCTCACCAGGGCCCGGAGCCAATCGTCGCTCAGGCGGAAGTTGACGTAGCCGCCGGCCGCCTCGGCGCTAGCCGCCCCGTCGGCGACGCGGATCGTCTCCGCGAGCCGGACCGCGATCGCCTTCGGGTCCTGCCGCAGGGCGCGAGCCAGCTTCAGCCCGGCCGAGCTGGCGTAGTCGCCGTGTGCGGGTACTCTGGCCCGACCCAGCTCGAGGTCCGGGATGTCGCCCTCGACGCCGAGTCGCCTGACTGCGTCATCGAGCGCCTGCCGGATCGACCCCCTGACGCTGCCGGACATGACTGCCGTCACTTATGGGTCCTCATGAGCAGGTCGGGTGCTGGCTGGCCAGGGTCAGCTCGGCCTGCGTCGAGCTCGTGCCCCGCGTGTAGGTGACGGTGACGCGCTGGTTGGGATGAAAGCGCGACCGCAGCAGGAGCGTCAGCGGGTGGGACGCGTCGATCTTCACGTCATCGACCTGGGTGATGACGTCGCCGGCCTTCAGCCCGGCGGTCGCGGCAGGGCCGGTCTTGTCCACCGCTACCACCTGGGTGCCCTCGGGCAGACCGTTCAAGGCGGCAGTCTCCGCCGTCACGTCGGCGGTCGCCGCGCCGATCGACGCGACGACGATCTGGCCGCTGGACAGGATCTGCTGAACGACGTCCTGGATGTCGGCGACGTTCAAGCCGAAGCCCGCGGGCGAGCCGGCCGACCCGATGGCGACCCCGACGACCTGGCTGTTGACGTTGAGGAGAGGTCCGCCAGAGGTGCTGTCGTCGATCGCGGCGTCGGTCCTGATGGTGTCGCTGAACTCCAGGCTGCGGGCTGCGTTCACCGGGTCCCTGACCGACGCCACGCGGTGCATGGCGCTGACGTGGCCCGGCGTGATGGCGTTCCCGTCGACCGGCCCGCCGACGGCGACGACGACCTGGCCCTGGACGAGCGCGCTCGGATCGGCAAACGAGAGCGTCGGCAGCCCGCTCACCTTGTCCACCTTGATCACCGCCACACCGGCCTGGCAGTCGTAGTCGACGAGGCGAGCCTCATGGGCGGTGGTGTCACCCGGGATGAGGACGGTCATCCCGGTCGCGCCGGCGATGACGGAGATGTTGGTGACGATGTAGCCGTCGCTCGTGGCCAGGTACCCAGAGCCGCTGACGAGCGTCGGCTCCCGTTGCGTGACGACGCTGACCACCGCGGGCCGCGCCTTGGCGGCGGCCTGGACGATCGCCGAGTCCTCGGTGAGCGTGATGCCGGGCCGCAGGTTGACCGATTGCGGGTTGGTCCGGGACTGGATGCGGAGGATGGCCAGGGTGACGCCTGTGGCGACGAGAGCGGTCACGAGAAGCCCGGCCGTGATGGCCAGGAAGGCACGCATCCAGACGATGTTAGTGGGGGCCTATCCGCCGTTCGTATGAGGGTCGACGGGATACCACGTCATCACGAGCTGGCGGTTCGGCTCGAACCCCGCCGAGCTGTAAAGCCTGACCGCGGCCTCGTTGTCGCCTCGCGTCCACACGTAGCCGAGGGTGACGCGGCGCTCCGCGAAGAGGCGTATGGCCTGCGCGACGAGCGCCTCGCCGATGCCCTGGCCACGGTGGTCTTCCGCCACGTAGAGCTCGGCGACCTCGCCCTCGAGGCCCGTGCCGGGGTCGTACAGGACGATCCAGCAGAAGCCGATGACCTGCCCGCCCTCACCGCGGGCCGCGTAGATCACGTTCTCGCCGCGAAACGCGGCAGGGATCTGCGCCAGGTGCCGCTCGATCTCTTCGCGCGGCAGCTGCGGATGGTCGGTGTAGTGGACCTGCTCGCCCAGGTGAAGCTCGACGAGAAGCGGCTTGATCTGGGCATAATCGCCCGCCGCCAGGCGTTCGACGTCGAGAGTTCGCATCCCCACTCGATGTTAGCCTGTGGTTTCGCGCGCGAGCCAAGTTTTGGTGAATCACGCGGGTTTTCCTCGCCGACGTAGCTCAGCTGGCAGAGCAGCCGCCTCGTAAGTGGCAGGTCGTGGGTTCGAATCCCACCGTCGGCTCCAGGCCGAGCCCACGAACCGTGCCGAAGTGGCTAGGTGCGACTCCAAAAAACGAGCCACTTTGGCACGGTTGTTGGAGGCAAAGCCAGGGACAAGAGCAGCAGAGCTTCCGCCACCAGGATGGGCACCGCCAGCACCACCAGGGCCAGTTCCAGCAGCGCGTAACCCACGACCAGCAGGACGACCTGGAAGGTCGTTGCTCCCGAGCGGATGATCAGCCACCCGGCGACCACGAGCATCGCGAAGTCCTGGAAGCCGACGTACGGCGTGAGCAGGAGCGAGGCGACGATGCCGGTGGCGATCGGCCGCGCCGGACCGGCGCCGCGCTGACGCCAGGCGGCGACCGCCGCCACCGCGACGACCACAGCCTCGACGAAGTACACCTGCGGACCCAGGCCGAGTGGCCCGGCGATCGCGTACCGCCGCGTCGGTTCCCACTGCGAGGCAAGCGACAGCGCCTCCCGGTAGCGCTGCAGACCGTCGCCTCCGAGCATGGCCAGCGCCGCGACGCCGATCACTGCGGTGGCCCCGAGCCACGCGGCGAACATGCGGCGATGCCCGCCGACGAGCAGGCAGAGCGGCACCAGGAGGGCCAGTTGGGGTTTGACCGCCGACAGGCTGAGCACGATCCCAGCGGCCACCGGCTTCCCTTTCTCCGCCAGCCACCACGAGCCGGCCACCACGGCCGCCACCAGCGCTACCGGCTGGCCGACCAGAAGCCCATAGGCGGTCGGAAACAAGCCCAGGAACAGCGCCAGGTGCGCGAACCTGACCAGGACACCGCCCGGCGCCACGATCCGCCACGCGAAGTAGGCGGCTCCGACCACCAGCACGGTCCAGAGGACGATCGCGACGTCGAAGGGCGCAAGCAGGAATGGCGTGGCGAGCCACGCCAGGGGCGGTGGGTTCAGAAACGGGGACCAGTAAGCGCCAAGGCTTTCGACGGCGGCTTTCTGGGCGACCAGGTCGTAAAGGTGCGCGTAGCCGTTCCGCCACCCGTCGAGCGCCGACCCGTATATCAGGCGGAAGTCGTTGCGGATCAGGTACTGCGGGATGTAGGTGACGAACGCCGCGTACAGGTTGAAGACCGACAGCAGGACCCCGGTCCAGAGACCCGCGACCGCCCACAACCTGGTGCGTCGACGGAAGAAGGCGGCCACGGCAGGCAAAAAATAAGGGCTCGGACCGCGGTCCGAGCCCTTACGCGACCTCTACTTAGTTGACTTCTCTGTAATCAGCGTCGACGACGTCCTCGTCCTTCTTCTTGTCGCCCGACGGCGAGCCGTCGGCCTCGCCGCCCCCGGCGGCCGGAGTGCCGGCCTGCTGGTAGATGTGCTGGCCGATCTTCTGGAGCGACTCGTTGAAGTCGTCCATCTTCCGCTGCAGGTCCTTGGTATCCGAGCCCTTGGCCGCGGTCTTGAGCGCCTCGAGCTTGGTCGTGACCTCGCTCTTGACGTCCTCCGGGATCCGGGACTCGTTTTCCTTGATGACCTTCTCGGCCTGGTGGATCATGTGGTCCGCCTGGTTGCGAAGCTCCACCTCTTCCCGCTTGGCGCGGTCCTCGGCGGTGTGCGCCTCGGCTTCCTTGACCAGCCTGTCGACCTCGTCCTTGTTCAGGGTCGAGGACGCGGTGATCGTCACTGACTGCTCACGGCCGGTGCCCTTGTCCTGCGCCTTCACGTTCAGGATGCCGTTCGCGTCGAGGTCGAAGGTGACCTCGACCTGCGGCATGCCTCGTGGCGCGGGTGGAATGCCGTCGAGGTGGAAGCGACCCAGCGTGCGGTTGTCGCGCGCCATGTCGCGCTCGCCCTGCAGGACGTGGACCTCGACGGACGTCTGGTTGTCCGCCGCGGTCGAGAAGACCTGCGAGCGAGATGTCGGGATGGTTGTGTTGCGGTCGATGAGCCTGGTCATGACACCACCCAGCGTCTCGACGCCCAGCGAGAGCGGCGTGACGTCCAGGAGCAGGATGTCCTTGACCTCGCCCTTCAGCACCCCGGCCTGGATCGCCGCACCGACCGCGACGACCTCGTCCGGGTTGACGCCCTTGTGCGGCTCCTTGCCGCCAAGCAGGTCCTTGACCAGCTGCTGGATGACCGGCGTTCGCGTCGCCCCACCGACCAGCACGACCTCGTCGATCTGCTGCGGGGTGAGGCCGGCGTCCTTGAGCGCGGCCAGGAACGGCCCTCGGGTCCGCTCCGTCAGGTCGGACGTCAGCGACTCGAACTTGGCCCGGGTGAGCGTCATCTCGAGGTGCTTGGGTCCGGTCTGGTCCGCGGTGATGAACGGGAGGTTGACGCTCGTCTCGAGCCGGCTCGAGAGCTCGATCTTGGCGCGCTCCGCCGCTTCGGTTAGGCGCTGCAGGGCCTGGCGGTCGGCCTTCAGGTCGATGCCGTTCTGCTTCTTGAACTCGTCGGCAAGCCAGTCCACGATGCGGCGGTCGTAATCGTCACCGCCGAGGTGAGTGTCGCCGGCAACCGCCTTGACCTCGAAGACGCCGTCGCCAACGTCCAGCACGGAGACGTCATAAGTGCCACCGCCGAGGTCGAAGACCAGGATGGTCTCGTTGGCCTTCTTCTCGAGGCCGTAGGCCAGGGAGGCGGCAGTCGGCTCGTTGATGATGCGGAGGACGTTGAGGCCCGCGATCTGGCCGGCGTTCTTGGTCGCCTGCCGCTGCGAGTCGTTGAAGTAGGCGGGCACCGTGATGACCGCGTCGGTCACCTTCTCGCCGAGGTAGGCCTCGGCGTCGGCCTTGAGCTTCTGCAGGATCATGGCCGAGATCTCTTCGGGGGTGAATTCCTTGTTCGTGTTCGGCACGAACACGACCGCCCGGTCGTCTTTGCCTGGCTTGACCTGGTAGGGCACGATCTTCCGCTCGGAGTCGACCTCGGAGAACTTGCGGCCCATGAACCGCTTGATGGAGTAGACGGTGTTCTCTGGGTTGACGGCCGCCTGGCGGCGCGCCAGCGTGCCCACCAGCCGCTCACCGGACTTGGTGAAGGCGACGACGGAGGGCGTAGTGCGCGAACCTTCGGCGTTGGGTATGACCACGGGCTCGCCGCCTTCCATGACGGCGATGACCGAGTTGGTCGTCCCCAGGTCAATTCCTACGGTTTTTGGCATTTGTCAGCTGTCCTCCAGGTGGGATGGATTTGAATTCGAAGTGGATACCTGATCTTCTCTTCCCCGCATCCGAGGACCCGAAACCACCCACCGCTACGCTAGTGAGGCATGGCCATCTACGAGCTCGACCCGGTCGACCGGATCGCGGTCGCGGCGGTGGGCGAGCCGGGCCGGCGCCGTTTCTTCCTCCAGGCTACGGGCTCCGGCCGCACGCTGACGCTGGGCTGCGAGAAAGGGCAGATCCAGGCCCTGATCCTCCGCCTCGGCCAGATGCTCGAAGCCCAGCAGATCGACAAGCCCGAACCGCCCACCGAGCCTGCCCCCGTGGCGCCCGACCCCGGCGAGCCGGAGTGGCAGATCGGCGAGATGGGCCTGGGCTACCACGAGGCCCGGCGCATGTTCGTCCTGGTCGCGAGCCAGGTCGCGCCTGGCGAGGCCGGCGAGTCGGGCGAAGCCGCCGCTGGCGAAGACGCCCCGAGCGTCCGCTTCTGGCTCAGCCTTGACCAGATCGTCGCCTTTTCGATACAGGCGCAGTCCGTCCTCACGGCCGGCCGTCCTTTGTGTCCGCGCTGCGGCCTGCCGATGGATGCCTCAGGTCACCCATGCCCGGTCATGAACGGTGCCCGGCCCATCTTCTGAAGAGGCCGAACGGCTCCTTCACGACCTGCCGGACTTCAAGGTCGTCGGCCTGCTGCACGGCGCCTCCAACTACACGTTCCTGGCGAGCCTCGGTCCGTACGACCCGGACGGGCTGCAGGCGGTCTACAAGCCCGCGCGCGGCGAGTCTCCTCTGTGGGACTTCGACCCGGGGACGCTCTACAAGCGCGAGGTCGCGGCTTACGAGCTGAGCAAGGCGCTCGGATGGCCGCGCATCCCGCCGACCGTGGTGCGGCGCAAGGCCCCGCACGGGCCAGGCGCTGTGCAGCTTTTCATCGACGCCGACCGGCGGCACTTTCTCAGCGCCAACCACGAGCCCGCTGAAACCTGGACCCGGGTTGCACTGTTCGACGTCATCGCCAACAACGCCGACCGCAAGTCGGGGCACTGCCTGTTTGACAGGGACGACAACGTGTGGGTCATCGACCACGGCCTCACCTTTCACACGGACCACAAGCTGCGGACCGTGATCTGGGACTTCGCGGGGCGCGAGCTGCCCGCCGACCTGTGCGGCGACGTGGAGCGGGTAGTGGTCGAGGTCGAGCGAGGCGAGCTCGGCGAGAAGCTCGGCGGCCTGCTCGAGGCCGTAGAGATCCGCGCGCTCAAGCGGCGCATGCGGGCCGTCCTTGACAGCCGCTGGCGCTTCCCGGAGCCCACCTCGGCATGGTCGATTCCGTGGCCCCCGGTGTAACCAACATGGGTCTGGTATCGTTCCCGGCCTTCATGCGTCTGCTCCGGGTCCTCCTCGTCGTGCCCCTCTGGCTGCTCCTCACCGCCGAAGGTCCATCCCCCGCTCCCAGTCCGACCGCGGCGGCGAGCGACAACCCGACACCTTCGCCATCTCCGTCACCGAGCCCGCAGCCCACGCCGGTCAACGCGTTCCTGTCGCTGGACGTCACGGCCGGCACCGTGGACACGGTGATCAACGTGAGCGGCGGCCAGTTTCTGCCCAACCAGCAGATGAATCTGTACTGGGACCAGCCAAGCAAGCTCGCCGGTGCGGCCACGGCGGACGCGAACGGGAGCTTCAACACCCGGGTCAAGCCCAACCCAAGCGACAAACCTGGCGTCCACAAGCTCTGTGCGAGCGTCCTCCCCAATCCGTGCGCCAACTTCGCCCTCCAGGCCCCGACGCCGACACCCTCGCCTTCACCGAGCTCTGAGGCATCGCCATCGCCGTCGCCTTCTCCGGAGCCGACGCCGAGCCAGGTCGCGACGGCGGCGCGCGTCACCACCAGCCTGAGCGGGTTCGACGTGATCTCGCGGCCACCGTTCGTGTTCCTGCCGATCTTCGGGATCGGCGCGCTGCTCCTGTCGCTCGGGTACTGGGCGATCACCGCACTGCGGCGCCCGCGCCGCCTCGCGCCCATTCCCTCGGCGGCCGTCGTCCACCGCGCGACCAGACCCGACTACTCGGCCGCTTTCGGGGCTGCGCCGGCGCGCCCCGGCGAGCAGCCGCAGCCGTCGGCGTGGAACGAGACGATGCCGCCACGGAATCCGCAGCCTTACTCGGCGCCGGCTCCGCCCGCCGCCGCGCCAGCCCCGGAGCCAGACGCCGGCGCCTACCAGTGGGGGCTTGGCGAGCCCGACACCGGCTACCCGGACCTCCGGTCGCCGGAGCAGAAGCTCCTGGACGCCCAGCAGGAGCAGCCGCCGCCGCGCGACTAGTTTTCTCCAGGCGCCTCCGCCAATAGACTTCGCCGGTGGCCCTGCTGGAGGTTCGGGACCTCAGCGTGCGCTTCGGGGGAGTCGTCGCGCTCGACCGGGTTTCCTTCGCGGTCGACGACGGTGAGCTGGTCGCGCTCATCGGCCCGAACGGCGCCGGCAAGACCACCCTCTTCAACGTCATCACGCGCGTGTACCGACCGGCAAGCGGCAGCGTCCTGATCGACGACAAGCCTGTGCTTTCAATCCGGCCCCACGAAGTGATCCGGCACGGCCTGGCGCGCACGTTTCAGAACCTCGCCCTGTTTCGCTCCATGACCGTTCTCGAAAACGTGCTGGTCGGTGACCACACGCGGACCAGGAGCGGCTGGGTCCAGGCCTCGGTGCCGATGCCGGGCGCGATGGCGGCCGAGTCGGCGTCGGCAAAGCGCGCTATGGAGATGCTCGATTTCGTCGGCCTGGCGCGTGAGGCGCGGGTCCCGGTCGCAGCCCTGCCATTTGGGGTTCAAAAGCGCGTGGAGCTCGCGCGGGCGCTGATCTCGCGGCCGCGGCTGCTCCTGCTCGACGAGCCGGCTGGCGGCATCAGCCACGAGGAGGTCGACAGCGTCGCGCGCCTGCTGCGCCGCGTGCACAAGGAGCTCGGGGTGACGATGCTGCTCGTCGAGCACCACATGGCCTTCGTCATGGGTATCTCCGACCGTGTGGTCGTCCTTGACTTCGGCCGCAAGATCGGCGAGGGCACTCCCGCCGAGGTCCAGCGCAACCCGGCCGTCATCGAAGCCTACCTGGGCGCAGCGTCGTGACGGCTCTGCTCGAGCTGACGGACGTGCGCGCAAGCTACGGGGCGCGCGCCGTCCTCCACGGAGTCTCCCTGTCCGTCCCGGAGCGAGGGATCGTGGCGCTGCTCGGAGCCAACGGCGCGGGCAAGACGACGACCCTGCGCGCGGTGACCGCCGGCGTGCGCTGGAGCGGCGACATCGCTTTCCGCGGGCGGTCCCTGCGCGGGATGTCGACCGAGGACGTCGTCCGAGGTGGCATCGCCCACGTGCCCGAGGGGCGTGGCATCTGCACCGAGCTGACGGTGGACGAGAACCTGAAGCTGGGCTCCCACCTGCGACGCGACCTGGCCGAGGTGCGGAAGGACTACGACCGCGTCTTCGAATACTTCCCCTTGCTCAAGGAGCGGCGGCGGCTCTCCGCGAGCACGCTCTCCGGCGGCGAGCAGCAGATGCTCGCGCTCGCCCGCGCGCTGCTCATGCGCCCGCGCCTGATCTTGCTCGACGAGCCGTCGCTCGGTCTGGCTCCGATGGTCGTGCGCTCGATCTTCGACATCATCCGCACCCTCAACGAGGCCGACGGTGTTGCGGTGCTCCTCGTCGAGCAGAACGCGCGCATCGCCCTCGATCTTTCCTCGACCGCGTACGTGCTCGAGGTCGGTCGCATCGCTGTGCGCGGCGAAAGCGCGGAGCTGCAAGGCAACGAGGCGGTACGCCGCTCGTACCTCGGGTACTAGTACATGCAGGAGTTCTTCCAGCAGGTCGTGAGCGGGGTCGCGATCGGTGGCATCTTCGCCAGCCTCGCCCTCGCGCTCGTCCTTATCTACAACGCGATGGGTCTCGTCAACTTCGCGCAGGGCGAGATGGCGATGCTGGCGACCTTTGTCGCGCTGACGCTGATCAACCGGGGCGTGAGCTACTGGCTCGCCCTTCCGCTCACATTGCTGATCGCTTTTGCCGGCGGCGTGGCCATCCAGCGCGTCGTGATCAGGCCGGTCGAACGGGCGCCTCTGCTCGCGCTGGTCATCATCACGCTCGGCCTGGCGACGCTGCTCAACGGCCTCGCCGGCTTCATCTTCGGCTACGTGCCGCGGTCATTCCCGAGCCCGTTCTCCGCGGACACGGTGGACGTCGTCGGCGTCTTCATCAGCTACCGCGACCTCGGCGTCATCGCGGTCTCCGGGTTGGTGCTCCTGGCGATCTACTTCCTCCTCCAGCGGACGACGCTCGGCCTCACGATGCGCGCCGCGGCCCACCACCCAGAAGCCAGCCGGCTGCTGGGCGTGCGTGTGAGCTGGATGCTCGCCCTCGGCTGGGGTCTCGCCTCGGCGGTCGGAGCGGTGTCGGGCGTGATGGTCGCCCCGATCCTCCTGCTCGAGCCGAACATGATGCAGTCGATCATCATCTACGCCTTCGCCGCGGCGGTCCTCGGAGGGATCGAGAGCCCGCTAGGCGCGGTCGTCGGGGGACTCATCGTCGGCGTCACCATCAACCTGGCCGGCGCCTACGTGCCCGGCGTCGGTGGCGACCTTCAGCTTGCGGTGGGCCTCGCGATCATCATCGCGGTCCTGGTCCTGCGGCCGAACGGTCTTTTTGGACGCGCCGCCGTGCGCAGGGTGTAGCCAGGTGCTGCAGCGTGTTCGCAGTGCGCCGCCGCGCTACTGGCTCGTCGTCATCGCGGGCGTCTTCTTCCTTGGGCTGCCGACCACCGTCTCGAGCTTTCTCGCGAGCGAGTGGGGTCAGGCGCTGATCCTCGCCATCGCGATCATGGGCCTCAACATCCTGGTCGGCTACAGCGGTCAGCTCTCCCTCGGCCATGGTGCCTTCATGGCCCTCGGCGCCTACACGTCGGCGATCCTGGCTCATCGCTACAAGGTCGACTACCTGTTGACGATCCCGATCTCGGCCCTCTTCACCGGCCTGGTCGGCTTTCTCTTCGGCTTCCCCGCGCTGCGCCTGTCGCCGCTGTACCTCGCGCTTGCCACGTTCGCCCTCGCGGTCGTCACGCCGAGCCTGATCAAGCGCCCAGAGGAGCTGACGGGCGGCGTGCAGGGGATCGTCGTCACCCAGCCCGACCCGCCCGGACCTGCCCGCGACGTGTTCGCCGCCATCACGGGTTCGCCGATGACCTCCGACCAGTGGATCTACTACGTGTCGCTGTTCTGCGCGCTCGTCCTCTTCTGGGTCGCCTGGAACCTGATTCGCCACCGGCCCGGGCGGGCGCTGCGAGCGATCCGCGACGGCGAGGTGGCGGCGGCCGCATCGGGAGTCAACGTCGCGGCGTTCAAGACGCTTGCGTTCGGCATCTCAGCGTTCTATGCCGGCGCGGCGGGCTCCCTTTACGGGCTCTCGACAGGGTTCGTCAGCCCTGACGCGTTCCCGGTCGACCTGTCCATCCAGCTCCTGGTCGGAGCCGTCATCGGAGGTCTCGCCTCGATCCCGGGACCGCTCCTGGGCGCCATCGTCGCCTACTTCCTCCCCATCGGGGCGAACCAATGGGTCCCGAGCCAGGACTGGATCCCCGACCAGGTTGCCTCGACCGTGAAGAACGCGGGTCCGGCCGTCTCCTACGGGGTGCTTCTGGTCCTGATCATGATCTTCGCCCCCAACGGCATCGTCGGACTCGTCCGCCAGGGCTACGAGCTGCTGAACCGACGGCTCCGGGGCGCCGGCGATCGGGAGGCTGGACAGATGCCGCCCGACCCTCAAACTGTGTAATACGTTTCCAACAAAGCGGGAGGTGTGTCTATGAGTCCTTTCGGGCCACGTATGGCCATGGCGGTGGGATTACTGCTCGCGATTGCCGGTTGCGGCGGGGGCAACAACTCCGGATCCACGGACCCCGGCATCACCAGCGACCAGATCCTTCTCGGCAACACGATCGCCCAGTCCGGGCCGGCCGCGGCGTACGGGACGATCGCCAACGCCGAGCAGGCGTACTTCAACTACGTGAACAGCCAGGGCGGGGTGAACGGCCGCAAGATCAAGTTCAAGATCCTCGACGACGCTTACAGCCCGGCCAAGACCGGGCCTCTCACCAAGCAGCTGGTCGAGGACGACAAGGTGTTCCTGATGTTCAGCGGCCTGGGCACTCAGGCGCAGGTGTCAGTCAGGAGCTACCTGGCGGGGCAGAAGGTGCCCCAGCTTTTCGTCGCCACCGGGGCGACCACCTGGGGCAAAGACTACGCCTCCAACCAGTGGTCGCTCAGCTGGCAGCCCCCCTACCAGGGCGAGGCGCACATCTACGCCAAGGACGTCCTCGACAACCACCCGAACGCCAAGATCGGGGTCCTCTACCAGAACGACGACTACGGTCAGGACTATCTGAAGGGCCTCACCGACGGCCTTGGCGACAAGGCTTCGCTGATCGTCGACAAGGAGAGCTATGACGTCACCGCCGCCGACACCGCGACGCAGCTGGCCAAGCTCAAGGCGAAGGGCGCGGACACCCTTTTCCTGTTCTCGACGCCTGGCTTCACCATCAAGTCGCTCGTCATCGTGACCAAGCTCCACTGGGAGCCGACGATCTACCTCAACTCCGTGTCCAACCCGCAGGTTTACATGGGTGTGGCCGCCAAGTCCGGGGCGGCGCTCAAGAACATCACGAGCGTCGGCTACCTGAAGGACCCGACCGACCCGCAGTGGGCCAACGACGACGGCATGAAGCTGTACAAGACGGTGATCGCGAACTGCTCGACATGCAAGGCCGATGACGGCTTCAACCTCTACGGTGTCGCAGTCGCCTACACCATGGTCACCGTCCTCAAGCAGGCGGGCTCCAACCTGACGCGCAAGAACGTGATGGACATCGCGTCCGGCCAACTCAACGACAGCACCAACCCCTTCGTCCTGCCCGGGGTGAAGATCCAGACGACGCCAGACGACCATTTCCCGATCATGCAGGAGCAGGTCATCACCTGGGCGGGCACCGGGTGGAAGCTCCAGGGCGGCCTGATCGACGAGAGAGGCACGATCAAGTAGCGGGCAAAATCGCAGGTAGGTGGCGGCCGTACTGGCTGCACACCTACCTGCTCATCTACACCCCGATCGGGCTCTTTGCGGACAGCCGAGTCACGGAGCCGTGGCAGCAGCATTTGCTCGGAGCCCTCACATTCGGCGCGCTCTTCCTCGCCTCGCTCAAGGCCCCAAGAGAGCAGCGCGTGCAGGTCTGGGTTTGCGTCTGTGTCGCGACCTGCTTCGAGATCTTCGGCTCGCTCGTGTGGGGCGTCTACCGCTACCGGATGCACAACCTGCCGCTCTTCGTGCCGCCGGGCCACGGCATGGTGTATCTCTTCGGCCTGCTCGCGGCGCAGACTCCCGTCGTGCAGCGCCACGGGCGGCGCGTCGCCTACGCCGTGCTCGCCGCGGCGAGCGTGTGGGCGCTGCTCGGGCTGACGGCTCTGCCCGCAGTCACCGGTCGCATCGACGTTCAAGGCGCGCTCTGCCTGCCTGTCTTCGCCTACTTCCTCCTGCGCTCACCACGCTGGCCGCTGTTCGCCGCGATTTTCATCATCGTCAGCGAGCTCGAGATCTCGGGCACGTCGTTCGGCAACTGGGCCTGGCTTCCCGTGGCGCCGTGGACGCACATTCCTTCCGGCAACCCGCCCTCGGTGATCGCCGGGGGCTACTGCGTGATCGACGGCTCGGTGCTGGTGGTGATGTGGCTCGCTTACAGGCTTGGCTTGAACACCATCATCGCGAGGATCACGAGCAAAAGCACGCCCAGGATCGGGCCAAGGGCGCGGCTGCGATTGGCAAGTCGCGCGAACTCGGGCGAGGAGGTGTCACCGGCGTCCGCCAACCTGACCTGATCGCGAAGTAGCGGTGTGAACACCGCAACCGCGAGCACGCCGATTCCGACGAATGCGACCAGCGCGATCACGATCCAGAGGTCCGTGATCTTCCACTGCATGAAGACCATGATCAGCCCCGTCAACAGCAGCACGCCGTAAGCCGGGTTCGCGATGCGGTCGTCGAGGAACTTGATTCCCTTCAGCGCGAACGACGCGTGCGCCGGCTCCCGCGACAAGCGCATGTTCCACACGCCGTATGTGATGTTCGCGCCGACGGCGGTGATGGCCGATGCGATGTGGATGAACTTCAACACCAGGTAGAAGGTCATCTACTCGATTCGAACTGTAGCCGTTCCCATAGTGGTCCGGTTGCCCGCGGCGTCTTCGCCCCAGACTTCGAGCTCGGCCTCGTCGCCGTCGACGCGGGTGACCTTGCCTCTGCAGGTATAAGTGCTGCCCGGCTCGTCGAGACCGCGGTAGCTCACCTCGAATGTCCGCAGAGTTCCGCTGTCGCCGAGCCAGTCCGTCACGAGCTGGCCGAGAAACGCCGCCTTGAGCAGGCCATGGAGGATGACGCCCGGCAAGCCGACGCTGCGCGCGTAGTCCTGGTCGTAGTGGATCTCGTAGAAGTCGCCCTGCGCGCCCGCGTACTGGACGAGCTGGCGCGTCGTTGGATGTTTGACCAGCTCCGGGAGCTCCCGCCCGACTTCGATCTTGGCGGCGGGCCGCGCGTGGTTGGGACTTTCTGAATTCATCGCCGGATCATGGTCCCGCGCAAGCGGGCGACGACGGTTCCCGACTGGTTGGCGTACTCGGTCTCGAAGATGATGAAGAGCAGGTCGCCGCTCGAGCCCGACTTCTCGTACACGTCGGCCACCTTGCCCGTGGCCGTGACGCGATCCCCGATCCTCACGGGCGCGAGGTACTCGAAGGCATTGCCGCCGTTGAGCCAACCTTTGCCGTAGGCCTCCGCCTCGGCGAGGTGCGCCGAAACCGGAGCCAGCGCGACCAGGAACGTCGGCGGCGCCTCCTTCGTCCATCGGGGGTTGGGGTCGCCGATGGCCTGGACGAAGCGCTTCACGTGCCCGGCCTCGACGGTGGCCGTCACCGGCTCGCCGGCCACACCGATGCGGGCGCGAAGGCGATCGATGACGGACGCGGTGGTGCTCACCTGCCGCGCGGGAGCCCGAGCACGCGCTCGGCGATGATGTTGCGCTGGATCTCGGAGGAACCGGCGTAGATCGTCTCCGCCTGCGCCCACATCCACGCGTACTGCCAGCGCCCGTCCTCGATCGACAGCGCGGAGCCGGGCGCGAGCGCTCCATACATGCCCTCGACGCCCATCGCCGTCTCCTGTAGTCGCTTGTCCATCTCGCTCCAGTAGAGCTTCACCACGCTCGCCTCGGGTCCGGGGGCGTGCCCATGTTGGGCCCTCGTGAGGTTGCGCAGGCCAATCAGCCTGAACACGTGCGCCTCGATCTGCGCCTGCGCGATCCTCTGCCGCGTCGAAGGTTCCGTTCCAGCCCCTCGATCTCGCGCCAGCGTCGCCAGCTCGGCGACAGCCTGCTCAAACCGGGCCGCCTGGGCAAGACCGCCGCGCTCGAAGCCGAACACGGTCATTGCGATCTTCCAGCCGTCGCCAGGCGCGCCCACCAGGTCGCGATCCTCGACCTCGGCTCCGGAGAGGAAGATCTCGCAGAACTCGCCGCCGCCGGTCATCTGCTTGACCCGCCGGACCTCGACCCCCGGCTGCTCCATGTCGACAAGGAAGAAGCCGATGCCGCGATGAGGCTCCGCTGACGGGTCGGTCCGCGCCAGCAGGAAGCTCCTCTGGGAGTAGTGCGCGCCACTCGACCATGTCTTCTGGCCGGTCAGGACCCACCCGCCGCCGCGCCGCTCGGCGCGCGTCCGCAGCCCGGCCAGGTCGCTGCCCGCGTCGGGCTCGCTGAAGCCCTGGCAGAAGATGATCTCGCCGCCCAGGATCTTCTCGACGTAGGTGTCCTTCTGCCACTGCGTGCCATGGGCGACGAGCGTCGGCGCCAGCAGCGCCACGCCGAGCCGGCCGAGCAGGCCCGGTGCCCCGGCGCGGGCGAGCTCCTCCTGGTAGATCGCCTGCATCACCGGCGTTGCGCCGCGGCCGCCGGCATCCTTCGGCCAGCCGAGCTTCAGCCAGCCACCCTCGTAGAGACGGCGCTGCCATTCGCGCTGGAGCTCGGTGTCCTCCTCGTCGCGATATCCGCCTTTGCCGTCGACCCGTGAGCCGGCCGGCAGGTTCGCTTCGAGCCACGTTCGGATCTCGTCGCGAAAGGCCTCTTCCTCGGGTGTGAAGCCGAGATCCATATTTGGGAACGTAGCATGTGGGTGATGGCTGCGGACGTCTTCTGCGGACGGTGCGGCGCGCACCTTGCCAACCCCTCGGCGCCATGCCCGCGATGCGGTGCGCCCGCGTCCGGGGGCTACCGTGCGGCAGCGATCCCGCGGCCGCGCAAGAATCCGGCCCTCGCAACCGCGCTCGCGGTCGTGCCTGGGCTAGGCCACTTCTACCTGGGGCACAACGCGAAGGGCCTGGCGTTCCTGTTCGGCATCTTCGGCCTTGAGTTTTTCGGCTTCGACCTTGACCTGTCGCTCATCGGCGCCGCTGTCGGCGTGCCCATGGAGCTCGGCGGCGGCGGACTGTGGGTCTTCAGCATCGTCGACGCCTACCGCACCGCCAAGCACATGGAGAGGCAGGGCCTCTAAGCCACTACGTCGTGCGGCGCTTCCTCGTCGTCGCCTTACGCCGGCGACCGTTGGCCGGAGCCGCGGCCGTGCGGCGGCGCCGCGGCTTGGTGGATCCCAACGCGCGCTCCACTCGGCGCGAGATCGTGCGCAGGCCACGCTCCACGGTCTTGGTCGCCGTGGCTCTGCCTTTGACGGCCAGCTTCGCAACCTGGCGGCGCAATGAACGGTTCTCGCTGATCAGCTGCGCGATCATCTTGTTCAGCCTGGTGACAAGCTCTCCGCCGTCCGCGCGCTTGCGCGACGTGCGATTTTTCGACCCTGGCGGACGTCCGCGCCGTCGCGGTGCGTTGGATTGTGCTTCCTCTGGTGCCATGTCAACTCCTGTGTGGAAAAGAAATAGGGCGCAGCAAATATTAGCCGCGCCCTATTGGAATTGCCGAAAACCGAATTACGCCGCGGCGAGCAGCGTTTGCTTGGAGAGGCTCTTCAATCCTTCGCGCGCAAGCTCGTGCGCGGGATTTGCTTTCCGACTCACGTAACTAACGACCCGCCAGCCACGGCGGCATCGTTCACGAACCTCGTGCACGGCGATGCGAAAACTGTCGCTCGACGGCATCCGGCTCCGGACCACGGGAGCGCAATCCGTGCGCACGATCACACGGTGATAGGGCCAGCGCGCGGCGGCAAGATCGAGCGCGCCCGCGCACACGTGCGCCTCCAGCTGAGCGGAGCCACCAACATGCGAAAAGCCGAACGACTCGGTGTAGACCGCCCGACCCCTAACAAAAACGGCCAGGCCACATCCGGCCCGGCCGTGCCTGTCGAGCGCGGCGTCTACGTAGATCACCAGGCACTCCCGCAAACTGCATTCCCTCCCGTTTTGGCGGTGACTGGCGGTGGCCAGAAACCGAAATTTGGGAGAGCCTAACACGATGTTGCGCGGTTGTCCCTACGACAACACAAGATGTGGGGTCAGTCAGAGATCCCCACGAACTCAGAGCCTTCGGCGTGAGTTCGCGGGGACCCCTAAATGGGCGGCAGCTCGGTCCCCATGGCGTGGTAGCCGCCGTCGACGTGCAGGAGCTCGCCAGTGGTCATGTCCAGGTGCTCCGACAGGAGCACGCACACCGCCCTCCCGACCGGGGATCTGTCCTGCAGACTCCAGCCAAGCGGCGCTCGCTTTTCCCATACCTCTTCGAAGTCCTTGAACCCGGGGATGCCGCTGGCGGCGAGCGTGGCGAGAGGTCCCGCGCAGACAGCGTTGACGCGGATCTTGTAGCGGCCGAGGTCCCGCGCAAGGTAACGGGTGACCGATTCGAGGGCGGCTTTCGATACCCCCATCCAGTCGTATTTCGGCCACGCCACCGTGGAGTTGTCGAAGTCGAGCGTGACCATGGAGCCGCCATGCTCCTTCATCAGCGGCAGAAAGCCGCGCGCCATTTCCTTGAACGAAAATGCGCTGACCTGCAGCGCGGTGGCGACGCTCTCCCACGGCGTGTTGAGAAATTGCCCGCCGAGGGCGTCCGCTGGCGCGAAAGCCACGGAGTGGACCATTCCGTCGAGGCGGTCCCATCGTTTCGCCGTTTCTTTCGCCGCTTCAGCGATGTCGGATGCTTTTGTGACGTCCATCTCCAGGATGTCCGGCACAGGGTTGAGCTTTTTCGCGGTCATGTGGGTGATGCTCATCATCCGGCCGAAGCTCGTGAGCAGGATCTCCGCGCCCTCGCGCTGAGCCTGCTGTGCGATCGCGAAACCGATGCTGCGCCGGTCCGACATGCCGGCGATCAGGACATGCTTCCCTTTCAGAATCATGGGCGAATACTAAGGATCACCAGTAGCCACCGGCGCGTCACGGTTCGACCAGTCGCTCCATGAGCCCGCGTAGAGCCGCGCGCCGGGCAGGCCCGCGATCGCCATGGCGAGCACGTCGTGAGTCGCGTTGACGCCTGAGCCGCAGTAGAAAACCGCACCGTCCTGAGCGCCAAGGCGGGTGTACCGCTCACGCAGCACGGCTGCCGGCTTGAACCGACCGTCACGCTCGAGGTTCTCCATGAAGGGCGCATTGACGGCGCCAGGGATGTGGCCGGCCTTCGGGTCGACCGGCTCCTTCTCGCCGCGGTACCTTTCGCCCGCCCTGGCGTCGATGAGCGGCACGCCGCGCAGGTTGCGCACGGCGTCGAAGTGGAGGACCCGGCTCTCATCCGGCGCCTGCGCACGAAACCTGCCGCGGGCGACGCCCGGCGTCTCCTGCGTCAGGGGACCGCCCCACGCCTGCAGGCCTCCATCCAGGACAGCCTGCGCACGGTGACCGAAGTAGCCCAGCAGGAACCAGAGCCTCGACGCGACGGAGCCTCCGGCGTCGTCATACGCGACGACCGTGGTCCCGCCATCCACCCCGGCTGCCTGCATCGCCTCCTCGAACTGCGCTGGGGTGGGAAGGGGATGCCGGCCTCCTCCTTGCTTTCCCGTCACGTGCTCGAGGTCGACGAAGACAGCGCCCGGGATGTGGCCGCGCCCGTATTCCTCCAGACCGCTGCGTCCCTGCAGGTACCATCGAAAGTCGATGACCCGGACGTCGCGATCCTCGAGGTGCTCACGCAGCCATGCGGCGTCGACGAGGGGTCCCACCGCCTAGACCACGCGGACGTCGTGGCAGAAGTGAACCGCGTGAGGATGCATCGCGTGGACCCTCTTCAGCGACCGCGTCCAGTCGCGCCGGTTCGAATGCTGACCGGCCCAGTTCGTCAGATCGGCCTTGTCGGCTTTGCGGTAGATGCTCGCGGTGTAGGCGGCGTCGCCGATCATGACGGCGCCACCGTCCGGGGTGTCGACGAACACACTCTGGTGGCCACTCGTGTGGCCGGGCGTGGCGACGACGTTCACACCGTCGGCGATTTTCGCGTCGCCATCGATGAGCTCGAAGCGGGCGCCCGCGAAGTCGAACCACTCCCTCGAGAAGCCGTCCTTGCGCGCCCTGGCCAGCTCCTTGCGCTGGATGTAAAACGGCGCGTGCTTGAAGACGGCGTTCTGCCCGCAGTGGTCGAAGTGCAGGTGGCTGTTGATCACGATCTTCACGTCGACCGGGCTCAAGTCATGCTCGGCGAGCGCGTCCGCCATGTGCCGGTTGACGATCTTCCACTCCTTGATGAGCTCCTCGTTGCTCCAGCCGATACCGGTGTCGACCAGGATGGCGCCGGCCCGCGGGTGCTTGATGACGAAGCCATGCACCGGGATGTTGCTCATCGCGCCAAGGCGCGCCAGGTGGAGGCGGACGATCTCCATCAGGTCATCAGGGGATGAAGGGCGAGAGCGCGAACACCCCGAATAGGAGCGCGACGTACACCATCGAGTACGTCCACAGCCGCCGGGTCCAGCGCCGTCCCTCAAGATCGAGGATGGAGATAGCGACGAGCCCGATACCCAGCACGACGGCTCCGGCGAGGTAGACCGGACCTGCCGAGCCGGTGAAGAACGGGACCAGGCTGACGGCGGCGGTCAGGACCGCGTAGACGATGCTCTGCCGCTTCGCCGACTGCTCGCCGGCGACCACCGGCAGCATGGGGACCCGGGCACGCGCGTAGTCGTTCTTGAGGAGCTGCGCCAGCGCCCAGAAGTGTGGCGGCGTCCAGAAGAAGATCACCCCGAACAGCGACAGCGCCGTCAGGTCGAGGCGTCCGGTGGCGGCGGCCCAACCCACCAGTGGGGGGATGGCGCCGGCGGCCCCGCCGATCACGATGTTCTGCGGCGTCGAGCGCTTCAGCCACATCGTGTAGACGAAGACGTAGATCAGCGCGCCCGCAAGGGCGAGCGAAGCTGCGAGCAGATTGGCCCCCGCCCACAGGACCACGAACGACAGCACGACCAGGCCGATGCCGATGACCAGCGCGTGCCAGGCCGGGATGCGGCCGCTGGGAAGGGGCCGGCCTCGCGTGCGGTTCATCTCGCCGTCGATGTCGCGGTCGAACCAGCAGTTGATCGCGTGCGCCCCTCCGGCCGCGAACGTCCCGCCGACGAGCACGGCCGCGACCGCCTTCCAGTCGGGGTGGCCATGCGCGGCGGGGATCATGACGCCGACCGCAGTCGCGTCGAGCAGGGCGACCACGCGCAGCTTCAGCAGGCTCAGGTAGTCGCGAAAGACCTTCATGCCGGCCGCTTATCGACCGCGAGTCGCGCGAGCGCCGGCGCGCGATCACGTCGCGGAACGGTCAGGAGGGCGATCGAGAGCACACCCGACCAGACGATGGTCGCGATGGCGACGTGCAGTCCGTTGAAGAGCCCGTTGTCGGTCAGCGCGGAGCCGGCGCCCACCGCCACCTGCAGACCGAACACGACCAGGGTGACGATCGCCACCTTTCTCGCGGCCGCGATGCGCAGGGCCTGGACGAGGAAGTAGACGAGGAACGCGCCGAGCACCAGCACGCTGCCGCGGTGAAGCATCGTGTAGGCATTCGCGCCCGCGAAGTCCAGCGCGAAGCCGCCGCCACACAGCGGCCACGAATGGCACCCCTCGTCGGCCTCGCTGGCGACCACGGTCGAACCCGTCAACAGCAGCAGGTAGGTCACGATCGCGCCGGCCAACGCCAGGCGCCGGAACCTCGAGGCTGCGATGCCCTCTGAGGCGGGCAGCGACAGGATCGCGGTCGCGATGAGAAACCCGAGGATCAGCATCGCCAGGCCCAGGTGGACGAGCACGAGCCATGGCGCGAGCTCGTTGATCACCACCACGCCACCCACGGCGCCTTCGGCGGCGATCGCGACCAGCGAGCCGGTGGCCAGCCACGCAACCACCGGCCGCGTCTTGCGGAAGACGATCCAGGCGGCAACCACCGTGGCGATGAGAAGGACTCCCGTAATCGTGCCGACCGTGCGATGCGAGTACTCGATGACGGAGTGGATGTCGGGAGCGGGGTACGGACGGCCGTTGCACAGGGGCCAGTCGGGGCAGCCGAGGCCGGATCCGGTGACCCTGACCACGCCGCCCAGCGCGATCTGCAGGTAGGCGAAGGCGACGGTCAAGAACGCAAGGCGGCGGAAATTGCCGGCGGAGACCATTCGGTGAGCCAGTCTACTGAGTGACTAAATTGGACAGCTCCGCGGCCAGCACGCGCTCGTTCAGCTGGCCGATCTGGACGCGGTCGATCGTGCCGTCAGCCTTGACAAAGACAGTCGTCGGCAGAGCAGCCACGCGGTAGGCCCTGCCCACCTCGAGATCCACATCGAGCAGCGCGGCCTGGTCGACGCCGATCCGCGCCAGGAACGCGCGCGCCACGTCGGCGCTCTCGCCTTCATTGACGAGCAGCAGCTGGACGCCTGCCCTCGGCACGTCGGCGCGCAGCATCGGCATCTCGGCGCGGCACGGCGGACAGCTCGTGGCCCAGAAGTTGATCGCCACCGGCTTGCCGGCCAGGTCGGCCAGGCTCACCCTCTTGCCGTCGGTCGTGACCAGGTCGAACGACGGCGCCTTGCCGCCCGCCGCCTGCGGCGAAGGCGGTGGGCCGGAGATGGTCGTCAGCGCCTGGAGGACGTCGGGCGCGCCCCATCCGTCGCCACCCGACGCGAGCTGTTTCAGCCCCGCGGCGCTCAGCATCGTGACCAACGAGGGCGGGATGTCATTGCCGATCTTCGGCGCTCCGCGGTAGACAAGGCGAATGTAGCCGTGACGGTCGACGAGAGCGAGCGTCGAGGTGTGCGTGTCGCCGGTGGAGATCGCGACTCCGAAGGGTTTCCAGAAGGCGGCGACCTGGTCCGCCGTGCCGGTCGCGAGCGTCCACGACGCGCCCGTCTCGCTTGCGTATCGGGTGAGCACAGAGGGCGTGTCCGTGGCGGGATCGGTGGTCACCTCGACCAGCGCCACGGTGGAAGGCGCCTGCTTCGCAAGCTGGAGGAAGAGAGCCGTGTAGAGGGGGCACGTCTCGTGGCACGTCGTGTGAAAGGCACCGATGACCACGTCCTTGCCGGCGAGCGAGGCGAGGTTGAAGGTCCTGCCCGCCTCGTCGACCAATGAGAAGGCAGGCATGGGGACGAACTTCCCGGCCAGCTCGCCGAGACCCAGGTTGACGTCGTCGTTGCCCGCGTATGCGGCGCCGGGGACCAGCCGGCCTGCGTCGATCCCGAGCAGCAGCGGCTCGACCTGGCCCGCGGTGACCTTCACGGGCACGCTCTCGGTGTCGGCCCCCAGCCGCACGGTGTCATAGGCGCCAACCGGGATCGCCTCGGCCGCCAACTGCGCCTGGTCAGGCGCCGCGGGCACTTTCCCCGCCACAGTCGCGACCGTCACCCACGAGCCGTCGGCCTGTCGCAGCGACAGCGTCGAAGAGGGCAGCGTGGTGGCGGCGCGCGCGCTGGCGACGACGACAAGCGTCCCCGTCGCCGGCTGGAAGCTGGGCACGACCCAGAGCAGGACGATCGCCAGCAGCGCGACCGCCGCCGCGACAATCCAGAGAAGCCGGGGTCGGGTCAGGGCGCGACCGTGACGGGCGGTCCGCCGTACTTCGCCGCGATCCGGTCGATGTACGCCGCGCACAGGTCGGCGATGACGCGGCTTTCGATCTGGATCACGTTCTCGGCGTTGCTTTCGCCGCTGTGCGAGAGGTTGAAGCTTCCGGAATAGACGTAGTCGTCAGCGACCAGGATCTTCGCGTGCATGAAGTCATGGACGGTGCCCTTCGCGTAAGGCGTCGAGCGCTTGGCCCCGAAATGCGCGGTCGCAGCGACGGACTTGAAGGCGGCGATCTTCCAGGCCGTGCCGGCCTGGTCGGACCACTGCCGCTGCACCTCGTCCATCTGCGTCGCATCGTACACACCGGCGACGTCGACCTTTTTCTCCTGGCAGGCCTCCGCGAGCGTGCCCAGAATCGGCCCCGAGGTGATCACGGGCGAGCAGACGCGGATCCGTTTCTCGGCCGATGCGATCGAGCGCGACATCGCGTGCACGAGCTTGAGGCTGCGTCCAGGACAGAAGTAAGGACGTGCCCGCGTGCCGTCGGCAAGGCTCGTCCACGGTGACGAGAGGCGACCGGAAGCCGCCACCACCGGGTTTTCCCACAGACCGTCGAAGTTGGTCGCGTAGTCGGTCGCGACGTCTGCCGACGCGACCGTGAAGATGAGGTTCTCCTCGCGGTTCCACGAATCGTTCGTCCAGTTGGACGAGCCCGTGAGGACGACAGGCTCGGGACCCGCCGCGTCGCGGACCACGTACTTGTGGTGCATGAGGTCCGGGACGCCGTTCACCGGCTTCACCTTCACGCCGATTGACTCGAGGCGATCGACGAAAGCCCAGTCGATCTCAGGAGGCGGCGGCTCGGGGATCGCCTGAGCGTGATCCTGGTTGAACATCAGGCGCAAGGCGACGCCTCGCTTGACCGCCGCCTCGATGGCGGCCATCACGGTGTTCGCGGGCGAATCCTCGAGACGAAGGTCGTAGAGGGCGATGTCCAGCGTTCTCGTCGCGCCCCCGAGGAAAGTGGCCACGCGCTGCGCCACCGCGTCGGAGGTCTGGCCGCCGTCGCTGAGGAAAAAGAAGTCGAGCGGGTCTATTTCGCGTCCGCCCTGCGCTCGCCCGTCTGCTCTCGTGGCTCCGTAACCTTGACCGGCAGCGGCCGTGTGGCCATCTCCGCCGCCTCGTCCGGGTCGTCGGTGATCGTCATCAGCTGCAGGTCCTCGGGGGCGATGGCGCCTGAGGCGAGGACGTGGTCCTCCAGCCAATCGAGCAGGCCGCGCCAGTACGGTGAGCCGAAGAGGACGATCGGGAAGTGCTCGATCTTGCCTGTCTGCGCAAGCGTGAGCGACTCGAACAGCTCGTCGAGGGTGCCAAAGCCGCCGGGGAAGATGACGAATCCTCGCGCGTACTTGACGAACATGTTCTTGCGGACGAAGAAGTAGCGAAACTCGACGCCGAGGTCGACGTACTTGTTGAGCGACTGCTCGGTGGGCAGCTCGATGTTGCAGCCGACCGAGAGCCCGCCGGCCTCGTGGCAGCCGCGGTTGACGGCTTCCATGATGCCGGGGCCGCCGCCGGTGATGACCGCGAACCCTCGGTCGGCGAGAGCGCGGCCGAGCTTGATGCCGGACTTGTAGTACGGGTCGTCGTGCGTGGCCCGCGCCGAGCCGAAGACTGTGATTGCCGGCCCGACCTCGTTGAGCGCGTCAAATCCTTCGACGAACTCGGAGAGGATGCGCAGGACGCGCCACGGGTCGGCGTGGTGGCTGAGCTCCTCGATCGCGCTCCGCTCGAGCAGCGATCTGTCCGCGGGCGCGCGCTCAGTCGGGACGACCAGTCGACCGGCGCGACGGCGAACGGCGTTTTCCCGGCGGTCCGGCTCGTCCATCAGGCTCCTGGCGGAGTGGCGGCGCGGGGTTCGGGATCGGAGCTCTTGTCGGCGGCCGATGCCACCACCTCAGTCTCCTCCGCAGTGGCCAGCGACTTGTCATCGCCGTTGGACCTGGCGACCGGCTCCGGCGTAGGCGGCTCAGCCTCCGCCGCGTCCTCCTCGACGACCTCCGGCGCGGGCGGCTTCCTGTCGGCCGACTGGCCGGGCATCGCGAGGACGTTGTCGAGATGCGCCTTCAACGATGCGACCTCCGCCTCCAGCTCGCGGACTCTCTTGCGGTGCCGCATGTGCTCCGTGAAGTGGTGGAGGCTGTTCCACCAGTGGTACAGGGTGCCGGCGGCCAGCACGAGAACCAGCGGCACGATCGCCACCGTCCACAGCGGGATGCCGTGCAGCTGGACGACCGAGAAACCGATGTCGACGGGTGCCGTGTTGCTGTAGCCGAAGACGGTCGCGGCCACGCCCAGGGCGAGGCCGAAAACCAGCGCGGTGGCGAGCACGAAACGCTGCCAGAGATGGCTCAAATCGGGCACCCGCCGAAGGTTACTCCGGTTGCCGGAAGCTGAGGCTCCCTTACGCGGCCTGGCCCGAGTCGAGCCGCTCCAGGACGATCACGGGGATCTTCCGGCTGGTCTTCTTCCGGTAGTCCCAGAACCCCGGGTTGATGTCGGCGTGCTGCTTATACAGCCGCTCGTAGTCGTCGCCGTCGATCACGTTGGCCCTGGCCTGGAACTTCTGACCGCCGGTCTCCACGGTGACGATCGGGTGGGCCGTCAGGTTGTGGTACCAGGACGGGTGGGTCGGCGCGCCGCCCTTCGAGGCGACGATCACGTGGTGCTGGTTGTCACGGGTGTAGACCAGGGGCGTCTCGCGAAGCTCGCCAGACTTGGCCCCCTTGGTGGAAAGGACGAGAACATCGCGGCCGAGGAACGGGCCGCTGGTGGGCTTGCCGTGGGCGCGGATGTCCTTGACCAGGTTGCTGTTGAAGTCGTGGAAACTGTTGCTCACGACTAAGTCATACCCGCGCCGCGGGCGGTCTATTCGGTCTCGAGCTGCATGCGTGCCCCATTTCGGTGTAGGCGGTCTATGCTCGAACCATGGACGCCTGGGCGCTGCCGCTGGCTCTGCTGATTCTGTGCCTGTCGTGCCTGGCCCTCGGCCTGATGTCAGCCGACTCGAGGCCGGGATTCGCGGGTGCGCGCGCGACCTACAAGGAGCGCTGGTTCCCCCACTCCCGCCGCGACTGAGCCGCCGGATCGGTCCGCGACGTCAGGGCGAGTAGAGAGGCCGTTTCACTCCGCCGTTCAGGGAGCACGCGCCGGCTCCACCGCCTGAGCTGCTGAACCGGCCGTCGTTGCACTGCACGACGTAGCCCGACCCGCCGCCGAAGTTCGCGGTGCAGAGGAAGTAGTAGCAGAAGGCCGACGCGGGGTTCGTGATCAGGTTGCCCGTGCAGAAGTTGTAGTTCCACGGGTTCGAGGCCGCGCCGCACCGGTTGGTGACGACGGTGCTCGAAGCATACGTCTCCCAGGTGTCCGCTCCGCTTCCGTTGTGGGTGACCCAGACACTGACGACCAGGGTGCCTGGCGTGAAGGGAAGGCTCCACGAGAACGTGGGCCCGCCCCATCCCTGCTTCATGTGCCACGACTTGTCGGGATACTGGACCCAGAACTGGTAGTGAGGGTTGACGCAGCCGCTCGAGCTCGCGGTGAAGGTCATCGTCAAGCCCACTCCGCTGGTAGCCGACTTCGGCGCCAGCGACGCCGACGTGCAGCCGGTCAGCGTCACAGTCGCGACGCCGTAGGATTCCCAGCCCGACATCGTGGGGGCCTGGTTGCTCGCCCACACGTGGACCCTGTAGTGCCCAGGCTGAAGCGCGGTCGTGTCCCAGCTCCATGTCGGGTCAGACGAGAACGCCCGCTTCATGTACCACTTGTTGTTCGGGTACAGGACCCAGTACTCGTACATCGGCTTCAGGCAGAACGTCGAGCTCGCGTTGAGGACCACCGTCGTGCCGCGGTCCTGGCTGACCGAGGGCGGGCTCAGGTCGGCCGCGGTGCAAGGGCCGGCCGTGACGGTGACGACGCTCGTGCCGTACGCCTCCCAGCTGGCGATTGACGCGCCCTGGTGGCTGGCCCAGACGCGAACCAAGTACCTGCCGGCCACCAGGCCCGCCGTTTCGAAGTGGAATGTCGGGTCGGCACTGAACGCCTGCTTCATCAGCCACCTCCCGTTGGAGTAGCCGAGCCAGAACTCGTACAGCGGGTTGGGACAGCCGGCCGCCCTCGCCGTGAGGTCGACCGCCGAACCCGACTGCTGCGTCGCCGTGGGCGGCGTGACGGAAGCCGACGCGCAGCCGGTGAGGGTCACGTCCGCGGCGGCATAGACTTCCCAGCCGCTGGTCGAGTGGCCCGACTGCGTCACCCAGGCATTCACCCTGTAGCTGCCTGGTGCAAGACCCGTGGTGGTCCAGTCGAACGTAGGACCGCCCCAGGGCCGGAGCATGTGCCACTTTCCGTCGGGGTAGCGGACCCAGAACTCGAACTGGGGATCGGTGCAGCCGGTCGCCGCCGCGTCCAGCGCCGCGGTCTGGCCCGCCACCACGCTCTGGCCCGATGGCGACAGGCTGGCGCCGTTGCATGCGGCGCCGGGGCTGAACGTAAGGACGCGGTTCGAGGGCGCCGACGCCGGGCCGGTCCCCACGGCGTTGGTCGCTGTCACCACGAACTGGTAGGACGTCCCGTCGGCGAGGCCGGTGATTGCGCACGGCGACCCGGAGCACGGGCTGCTGCCGCCGGTCCAGGCGGCCGTGTAGCCCGTCATCGGGCTTCCGTTGCCGCTGGGCGCGGTGAAGCTCACGATGGCGGACCTGACGCCGGCCGTGGCCGACACGTTGGTCGGCGCATTGGGGACGTTGGCAGGGGTCACCGCGTTCGATGCCGACGACGCCGGGCCGGTGCCGACCGCGTTGATGGCGGCGACAGTGAACGTGTACGAGGTCCCGTTGATCAGGCTGGTGACGCCGCACGGCGAGCCGCCGCACGACTTGTTGCCGCCGGACCACACGACGTTGTAGCCGGTGATAAAGCTGCCGTTGTCGGCCGGCGCCGTCCACGTCACCGTCGCCGAGGTGTTGCCGCGGGTGGCCGCCACGTTCGTCGGTGCGTCGGGCACCGTCGCGGGGGTGACGGCGTTCGAGGCGGCGGACGCCGGACCGGTGCCCACCGCGTTGGTCGCCGTGACGGTGAACGTGTACGAGGTGCCGTTGGTCAGGCTGGTGACGGTGCATGGTGAGCCGCTGCACGACTTGGTGCCGCCGGACCACGTGACGGTGTAGCCGGTGATCGTGATGCCGTTGTCATTGGGCGCAGTCCACGTCACCGTCGCCGAGGCGTTACCCGCGGTGGCGGACACGTTGGTCGGCGCATCCGGCACGGCCGCGGGCGTCACTGAATTGGAGGCGCCCGACGCGGGCCCCGTCCCGACTCCGTTGGTCGCGGTCACCGTGAAGGCGTAGGACGTCCCGTTGGTGAGGCCGGTGACCAGGCAGGGCGAGCCGCTGCAGGACTGGGTTCCGCCTGACCAGATGACGGTGTAGCCCGTGATCGTGCTGCCGTTGTCATTGGGCGCGGTCCACGTCACCGTCGCCGACGCGTTGCCGGCGGTCGCCGACACGGTCGTCGGCGCATCTGGCACTCCAGCGGCAGTCACCGCGTTAGAGGCGCCCGACGCGGCCCCCGTCCCGACTCCGTTGTTCGCGGTCACCGTGAAGGTGTAGGACGTCCCGTTGGTGAGGCCGGTGATCAAGCACGGAGAGCCAGCGCATGCCTGGCTGCCTCCCGACCAGCTGACGGTGTAGGTCGTGATAGCGCTTCCGTTGTCGGCGGGCGCAGTCCAGGTCACTGTGGCTGAGCCATCCCCGCCTGTCGCGGACACTCCGGTTGGCGCGTCGGGCACCGCTGCGGGCGTGACCGCGTTGGAGGCAGTCGAATCGGGCCCGGTGCCGCCGGCATTGGTCGCCGCGACGGTGAAGGTGTAGGACGTGCCGTTGGTCAGCCCGCTGATTACGCACGGCGAGCCTGGGCATGCCTGGCTCCCGCCAGACCAGGTCACCGTGTAGCCGGTGATGGCGCTGCCGTTGTCGTTCGGCGCCGTCCAGCTCACTGTCGCCTGGGTGTCGCCGGCAGTCGCGCTCGCGCCAGTCGGGGCGTCGGGCGCCGCGGCCGGCGTCACCGAGTTCGAGGGACTCGAGTCGGGTCCCGTGCCGGGGCCATTGGTCGCCGCGACCGTGAAGGTGTACGAGGTCCCGTTGGTCAGACCGGTGATCAAGCAGGGCGATGCGGCGCAACCCTGACTACCGCCCGACCAGCTGACGGTGTAGCCGGTGATCGCGCTCCCGTTGTCGGCGCTCGCGGTCCAGGTCACAGTCGCCGAAGCTTCGCCGCCGGCCGCGGACACGCTCGATGGTGCGTCCGGCACCGCCGCCGGAGTGACGGCGTTCGAAGGCGCTGAGTCTGGACCGGTGCCGACGCCGTTGGTCGCCGCGACCGTGAACGTGTACGACGTGCCGTTGGTCAGGCCGGTGATCAGACACGGCGAGCCGGCGCAGGCCTGGCTCCCACCCGACCATGTGACGGTGTAGCCGGTGATCGCGCTGCCGTTCTCAGCAGGCGCGGTCCAGGTCACCGTCGCCGATGTGTCACCGCGAGTCGCGGCGACGCCGGTGGGCGCATCAGGAACGGCCGCCGGGATGACTGCATTCGAAGCACTCGAGTCCGGACCGGTGCCCACGCCGTTGGTCGCCGCCAACGTGAACGTGTACGAGGTCCCGTTGGTCAGTCCCGTTATCGCGCAGGGTGACGCACTGCAGGGCTGAGTGCCGCCAGACCAGGTCGCTGTGTAGCCGGTGATGGCGCTGCCGTTGTCTGCGGGGGCTGTCCAGCTCACCTCCGCCGAGGCATTGCTGCCAGTCGCCGTGACGCTGGTAGGTGCACCGGGCAGGCCGGCCGGCGTGACCGGATCCGAGGGTGCGGAATCCGGCCCTGTGCCGATTCCATTCGTGGCCGCCACCGTGAAGGCGTAGGACGTTCCGTTGGCCAGGCCGGTGACGTCGCATGGCGAGCCGCTGCAGAACTGGCTCCCGCCCGACCAGCTGACCGTGTAGCCGGTGATCGGGTCCCCGTTGTCGGCGGGCGCGGTCCAGCTGACGGTCGCCTGGCCATCGCCCGCCAGGGCGGTGACACCTGTCGGCGCGTCGGGCACGGCGGCGGCGAGAGCAGGCGCAAGCCCAGCGACCACGGCCGCGACCACGAGCAACATGCCTGACACGGCGGCGATCGCTCGGTGCCTGATCAAGCCCCTCCTATCCATCCGGCCCACGAGATCGGAGAAGCGTAGGCCTGACCGACGGAGGCCCAAGTGGGGATTTTGGGAGTCCGAGCCGGGACATCCGGGAGGCCGACGAGGTTGGGCTTGGTGGAGGCGGCGGGAGTTGAACCCGCGTCCGAAGCAGCTTCCCCCGGGATCTCTACGAGCGTGTCCGAGATTCTGGTTCTCGCTTGGCGGCTCCTCTCGACGGGATCCGCTTCTGCCAGCCGCGGTGACTGTCCTACCTCAGGGCCGTGGCGCCCCTGGAGTAGCGATCCGGTCTATGTAACGCCGTTCCTCGGTCCGCCGGATTGACCGTGGGCGACGCCCGGGCTCAAAGGTCCGGGGCTTCAGTCCTTACTGCTTACGCAGCGAGGGCGAAAGCGGTGTTCTTGTTGGCGTTTGTAAAACGCTGCGCTGTAACGCTCGCGGCTCTCGGCTCGCAATCCCGAAGCTCAACTGCCCCGTCGAGACCGGACGCCCCCACGAAGCTGAACCTGGTTGCGGTCTGATTCTACCCAGCGGACCCCGATCTCACGCGCAAGTCCCCGCCGGGGCCGCCGCCGCACTCGAGACCAGCACCGCGCCGGCTCGGGCGGTCCACAGATAGACGCCATCGGGTGAGCCCACCCAGATGCCACTCGCGCCGCCGACAAAGCCGGTCAGGTTTGGATACCGATCGGTCGTAAAGGGAAAGTCCATGCTGACGCCCTTGTTGGCCGTGGCCACGAAATACAGGCTGTTCCCAGGCACGTCATGGGCGCTGATCACGGCTCCCCCGTTCAAGACTGTGACCACGTAGAGGTCGGTCCCTGGCTTGTAGAACCACGTGGACTTCACGCCGCTGTCGATGTCGCGTTTCACGATCGTGTTGTGAGCTTCGCTCATGGTGGGAGGTTGCGGCAGCTTGTCGGCGGTGTTCCTTGTCGCGATCCACGCGGTCGAGCCGGAGACCGCCTGAACAGTCCCATCAGCGAGGGCCGTCTTCCATGCCCCGGTGTCGGGGTCGAGGAGCTGCAAGCCCGGGCCAACTCCTTCGTACGACTGGTGTAGATAGATCCCCTTGGCTGTGAATGCGACCGGGCCCCAGAAACCTTGCGGGACCGACAACGCGCGATCCCGCCCAGTGGCCACATCCACTACATGTATCTGGTTACGGCCCGGGGTGCCGACGGTCACGTACGTGTAGCGCGAGCCGTCGGGCGATATCGTCGCCGGGCTCCAGACTGGCAGCCATCGGCCGCTCCTCCGGTCGAAATAGCCGGGTTGGTTGCCGCTCAACACCGGGCTTGCAACCGTCTGGATGACGACCTCGTCGGCGCGCACGAATCCTTCGCCGGGCACGTCGAGCACCTCGCCGGTCAGCACGCGGAGGAATTTCGGCTCGGCCATCTTGTCGGAGCCGGGGGAAACCAAGATCGGCAGCCGGCAGTCGGGCGCATGAGCCACAAGCGAAACTTTCTGGGGCGAGCCTGTCGCGTTGTCGGCCACCTCGAGGTAGGCCGACTGCACTCCTGCCGGCCCGCCTCCGGCATAGCTGACCCGGACTTCGCACGTCGCGTTCGGAACCAAGGCTTTCCCGGAGCAGGTGTCGCTCGTTTTGGTGAAGAGCGCGGCGTCGACCCCAGTCACGCGGACATCGGTGATGCTCAGGGTCGCCTCACCCACGTTGCGGACGGGCATCGCGTGTTGCGACGAGCCGTCGAAAAGGAGAGGACGCCCGTCGAGGTCGATCTCAGGGACCTTGACACCGATGCTTGCGAGGCGCGCGTAGCCGCTCTCCGCGACCCAGATCCGGCCATCCGCTCCAACGGCGATGCCGAGCGGCGACGCGCCGCGTCTGGGAAGGTTGAAGTTGCGAACGGACCCAGAGACGCTGAGCCGTGCGATCGCGTTCAAGCCAGTGTCGGTAAACCAGATGTTTCCGTCCGGCCCAGCTACCAGGTTGAACGGCCGCGAATCTGACGGAAGCTCCACCTGGATGATGCCACCGGTCGCCGGCGATATGCGCCACAGCAGGCCCTCATTGCTCGAGAACCAGAGATTGCCGTCAGGTCCGGCCACGATGTCGCCCAGGGGTAGGGACGGGTCATTTCCGACCGGGTAGTACTTGGTCTCACCCGTGATGGTCATCACCCACACTCGGCTTTGGTCCGTGAACCAGAGATTGCCGTCAGGCCCGGTCGTGATCCCGCGGGGAGCACTGGAAGTAACCGGAATCGGAAACTCTGTGAGCGCTCCGGACGGTGTCATCCGACCGATGCGTTCCCCGAAAACCTCGGTGAACCACAGGTTTCCGTCGGGACCCGCGGTAATGCTGTCCAGCGCCGTTCCCGGGCCACCCGCCGCGAACCTGGTCATCAGCCCGGTAGGGCTGACCCGCACCAGCCAGTCGTGCGAGTTCAGCCCGCTGCCGCGCGCGATCACCCACACGTTCCCATCGGGGCCCTTCACGAGCGTGTGCGCTCCGCCGGCCGGGTTCGGCAGCAGGAACTGCGCGAACGCACCGCTCGGGGTGACCCTGCCGACCTGGCCACGACCGCCGTCGACGAACCAGATGTTCCCGTCCGGACCCGGGGTGAGCGTTCCGAGGTTCGAGGGGCAGGGGGCTGGGCAATCGGCAGGCACCTTGGCCGGGTCGGGTACCGCGTATTCGACTACGCCCCCGGTGGACAGCTTCGGGCTCGGTGTCGTGGCCGCGGAAGAGGGTCGCGGCGACGGCGACGTGCCCAACCCTGCTGTGGGGCCGGAGCACGCGACAGCCACCGTTAGCAGGGCGATTACCGGGCTGGTGAGTCGCTTCATGCCTGCCTTATAGACGGTTCATCGTCGCGTTTGGTTTCGGGCGTTTGCCTGGCCGCACGCGACTTTCTGCTGTAATGGCTCGCAGGCCTATGGCTGCCGTCGACCTGGACCGCATCGGCCGCGCCAGCCTCAAGGAGCTCGGCGACATCCGGATCGACGACGTCCTCTCGTTCATCGATCGCGGCATCGAGAACATGCCCAGCTACATGGACCTCTACAGGCGCTGGGAGTCGCAGCAGTGGTCGGTCGGCGACCTCGACTTCTCGCTCGACCGCCAGGACTGGCTGGAGTCGTCGGACCTCGACCGAAAGGCCACGCTGTGGTCGCACCGCCTCTTCTTCAACGGCGAGGAGCGCGTCACCTCGACACTCGCGCCCTTCGTCTGGGCCTCGCCTACGCCCGAGATCGAGATCTTCCTCTCCACCCAGATGGTCGACGAGGCGCGCCACACAGTCTTCTTCGACCGGTGGTGGCACGAAGTGGCCGGCACCGACTCGAGGAACATGACCGAGCTGCTCGTGGAGATAAGGCCGGAGGCAAACGAGGGCTACAACGAGCTCTTCTACGACCGCCTTCCGTCGACTGCTCAGCGACTCGCCAGCAACCCCAAGGACTTCGACGCGTTCGTCGAGGGCGTGACCCTTTACCACATCGTCATCGAGGCGACCATCGCGCTCACCGGTCAGCGCTTCGAGCTGGAGGCGATGCGCGAGCAGGACCTCACGGACCGCGGGTTCTACCAGGGTTTCACAGCCGTCGCTCGGGACGAGTCGCGCCACGTCAACTTCGGCATCAAGGTCCTGCAGGAGGCCGTGCGCGAGAACGCGCAGCGCTACGCGCCGCTCATCCAGAAGACCCTCGTCGAGTGCCTGCCGCTCATCACCGGCACGCTGGATCCGCCTGACCCTCGCTACATCACCGAGTACGGGCACACGGAGAGCGAGATCGTGGAGTTCGCGTTCGAGTCGCTCAACAAGCGACTGCGCGCGATCGGCATCAACCTCGCCGCCTGAGCTGCGCGGCAAACGGGTCTTGCTGCGTCCGGTCAAGGCCGGCGACGAAGGCAGGCTCCTGGAGATCTTCAGCGACCCGACTATCGCGAGATGGTGGGGCGCTCCCAACAAGGCCGTCGCCGACACGATCAATGAGGAAGAGGGCGAGGATCACTACCTGATCGATCTCGACGGCCAGACGGTCGGCATGATCCAGAGCTACGAGGAGACTGACTCCATGTATCGCCACGCCGGGATCGACATTGCGATTCGAGAGGCGTGGCAGGGAAAAGGCCTCGCCGCTGACGCGATCAGGACCCTCGCCCGCTACCTGATCGACGAGCGCGGCCACCACCGGCTGACCATCGACCCCGCCGCCCACAACGTCAACGCGATCAAGGCCTACGAGAACGTCGGCTTCAAGCCCGTGGGCCGCATGCGCCAGTACGAGCGCGGGCCCGACGGTACGTGGCACGACGGCCTGCTGATGGACATGCTGGCCGAGGAGCTGCGGGACTAGTCCTTGTCTCGCATCCAGGGCGTCATCGTGACGCCGACGAGCAACCCCTCTGGACTGATCAAGCGCGTGACCGTCTGCCCCCAGGGTTCGGTTCGGTTGCGGACCAGGAGCTTGTAGGCCGCCGCCTCGAGCTCCTGCGTGGCGGCTTCGACGTCCTCGACGTCGAACTCGAGCCACGCCTGCGGCCGGACGACGTCCCCGGGCCACTCCTTGGTCCCGAAGCACGATTCCGCCGCCTGGCTCAGCGGCCACACCGCGAACGCGCGCGCGCCGTCGACCTCCTCGGTGTGCAGGTATTCGCCCTCTTCGACCTTGAACGGAATGCCGAGCGCGGTCTCGTAGAGCTGGCGTGACGCGCCCACGTCGGCGGCGATGGGCCCAAAGCCGGCGATGAAAAGCACCTTCATTTGCCTACCCCCTTCTAACCGCACGCGCGATCTCGCGCTTGGCCTCGCGCTCGGCGATCGCTTCGCGTTTGTCGTACTGCCGCTTCCCTCTGGCGAGGCCCACCTCGACCTTGGCGTGGTTGCGCGTGAAATACAACCTCAGCGGAATCAACGTGTAGCCGCGCTGCTTGACCTTGCCGATCAGGCTCGAGATCTCCTTGCGGTGCAGCAGCAGCTTGCGCGACCGCATCGGCTCGTGGTTCATCAGGTTGCCCTGGGCATACGGCGAGATGTGCACGTTCTCCAGCCAGGCTTCGCCGTTGTCGATCCGCACGAAACCGTCACGCAGGTTGGCGCGGCCGTTGCGGATCGACTTCACCTCCGTGCCCAACAGCATCACGCCGGCCTCGTACTTCTCGTCGATGAAGTAGTCGTGGTACGCGCGCCGGTTGACCGCGACGTCGCGCTCATCAGGTTCAGGCATCTCCCAGCACCTGCTTCGCGGGCGCGGGCTTCTTGCCCGGCAGCTGGACGAGGTCGGGCACGTAGTGATCGCCCTCGATGTGCCCGCTCAAGACCTTCACGCGTCCTCTGGATGTGGGCAGCGTCGCTCCCGGCCACGGCTGCAGCGCCCGGACGCGGCGGTCGATCTCGTCGGCGCCCATCCCCCATTCCAGCTCTCCCTCTGACTTCCTCAGCTTCGGCGCCAGCGTGGCCTGCGAGTGGTCCTGGCCAAGCACCCGCACCTCGTCGAAGTGCGCGAGCGTCTCCACAAGTAGCTCGGCGCCCACCTCCGCCAGCCGCTCGGTCAATGCCCCCGCGCCCTCGCCTTCGCCTATCGGCGTCGCCCGTACGGCGAGGATCGGCCCGTGGTCGAGCAGCTCATCCATCTTCATGATCGTCACCCCGGTCTCACGGTCCCCAGCGAGGATCGCACGCGCGACCGGCGCGGCGCCGCGATGCCTAGGCAGCAGCGACGCGTGGACGTTGATCGCGCTGAGCCGAGGAATCGAGAGCACGGACGCCGGGATGATCTGGCCATAGGCGACGACGACCAGGAAATCCGGGTCGAGCGACGCCAGTCGATCGACCGCTTCCGGGTCGCGGATCCGCTCCGGCTGGTAAACGGGGAGGCCGAGCTCCTGAGCGGCCACTTTCACCGGCGGCGGTGTCAGCTTCATCCCGCGGTGGGCCGGCCGGTCGGGCTGCGTCACCACCAGCGCGATGTCATGACCGGCCGAGCGCAGTGCTCGCACGGACGGCACGGCAAACGCCGACGTCCCGGCGAAGACGATCTTGTAGAAGGTCGCCTTACCCTGACGCGGCGGCGACGGCTTCTTCGTGTTCCTCGCCCACCAGCTCCTCGACCCGGCGCAGCGTGTCGAGACTGGTCAGCTTGTCGGTGAAGAGGACGCCGTCGAGGTGATCGAGCTCGTGCTGGAAGGCGCGAGCGGTGAAGCCGGTCGACTTGATGCGGATCTCCTTGCCGTGCCGGTTGCGGCCCTTGACCACGACCGTCTCGGCGCGCTCCACCTCACCCACCCAGCCGGGGTAGCTGAGGCAGCCCTCGTAGCCGACCTGGGAGCCTTCCTTCTTGACCAGCTCCGGGTTGACCAGGCCCCAGATCTGCTTGTCGTCGCCCTTGACGACGCAGACCCGGAGGGGGATCCCGATCTGGTTCGCGGCGAGGCCAGCGCCGGGGGCGTTGAGCATGGTCTCCGTCAGGTCGTCGAGCAGGCGCTGGATCGACGCGTCGACACGCGGGACCTTCTTGGCCTTTTCGCGCAGGACGGGATGCTCGAAGGTGAGGATGGACCTGACCACGCGTTCGATTCTACCCGCGGGCTGCGAAATCCCAACCTCCCTAAGACAGCCAGCGCGAGCGGACCATCACGTCTCGGTTTTCGATCTCGTCGTAGCCCCGGAAGGCCTGGATCCGAGTCGGTCGAAGGCGGTAGAACATCCAGCCGCCCATCTCCCGCGGGTCCCACCCCATCGCCGCCTGAAAGCCGCCTGCAAGGTCGGCCGAGTCCTCGACCGCGCTGCTGTCGATGACCTGCGCGTCGATGACGATCGCGTCGGCCGGAACGCCGCCCGCCAGCTTCACGCGCGGATTCATGGCGAGGTTGCGGGCGGTCACGCTCGCGCCGTTGGTGGTGACGACGAGCTCGTGACCGTCCCACCACCCCGAAACCCCGATCACGTGGGGCAGGCCGTCGACGCCGGCGCTGATCAGCCAGTACTGGCCCTGCTTCTCGAGGGCCGCCATCACATCCGCCTTGCGGGTGGCCGTATCTCTCATCTAGGTGGCCGGGTCGACGTCGTAGCTCCAGTCCTTGCCGCGCGGGGCGAGGTGCCGCGCTCGCTCGAGCCCGTCGCCCTTCAGTGTGACCTGCCACCGGTACTCGCCGCGGAGCCGGTGGATGAAAGCCGGCGACGGCCCCATGACGCGGATGCCGTCGATGCCTTCGCGCAGCAATCCCGTCGCGATGGTCTCGGCGGCCTCGCGAGCCGACGCGGCGGCGCGCGCGTCGTCCCGGTCTGTGCGCGTCAGCACCGCGAGGTCCGCGTAGGGCGGAAACACGAACGCTTTCCTCGCCGGAAGCTCCGCGCGATAGAACGCTTCGTAATCGCCCTCGGCAGCGCAGCGCAGCGCGTAGTGCTCAGGGTTGCTCGTCTGCACGACGACGTGCGACGGCCGGCCATCGCGGCCGGCGCGGCCCGCGACCTGCGTCACCAGCGCGAACGTGTTCTCGGCCGAGCGGTAGTCGGGGAAATGCAGCGGCAGGTCGGCGTCGACGACTCCGACGCACGTCACCGCGGGCAGGTCGAGCCCGCGTGTCACGAGCTGGGTGCCCACGAGGATGTCCGAGCGGCGCTCGCTGAACGCCTCCCAGACGCGGAAATACGAGTCGGGCCCGCGTGCGATGTCGCTGTCGAGACGGAGCACTCGCGCCGCCGGCCACGTCCTTTTGACCAGGCCCTCGAGCTTCTGGGTGCCCATGCCGAGGCCGCGGATGTTCCGGGAGCCGCAGAAGTCGCACACCGACGGCATCGCGCGCGCGTAGCCGCAGTAGTGACACACGAGCCCATCGAGCTCGGCGTGTTGAACGAGCGCCACGGAGCAGCCGAGGCACTGCACAGACTTTCCGCAGTCGCGGCACATCACGTAGGTCGACAGACCGCGTCGATTGAGATAGAGGATGGTCTGCTCCTCGTTCTCGAGCGCGCGCGTAACAGACTCGACCAGCCGCCGCGAGAGCGGCTGCCGGTTGCCCTCCGCGGCCTCGTCGCGCATGTCGACCAGCTCGACCTCTGCGGCGTGGCCGCGCACCCTCCTGGTCAGCCTGGCGAGAGCGATCTCGCCCTGCGACGCCGCGAAGTACGTGGCCACGCTGGGAGTGGCCGAGCCGGCGATGAGCCGCGCGCCGGTGATCGAAGCGAGTCGCCGCGCCACCCACCCGGCCTCATAACGCGGGGTGCGGCCCTGCTTGTAAGCCGCGGAGCCCTCTTCATCGAGGCAGATCAGGCCGAGGCGCGGGACCGGCGCGAAAACGGCCGACCGGCTGCCCAGGACCACCTGGGCCTCGCCGCGCCGGGTGCGCCACCACTGCTGGGCACGCTCGAGCTCGGTGAGCTGGGTGTGGAGCACCGCAAGCGGCACGTCCAGGCGCGCTCGGACCCGCTGGACAAGCTGCGGGGTCAGCGAGATCTCCGGCACAAGTAGAAGGACGCGAAGGCCCTGTGCCAGGACGCGCTCCGCGGCCGCGAGGTACACCTCTGTTTTGCCGCTCGCGATGACGCCGTCGAGTAGGGTGACGCCGTTCGCGCCGACGACGTCAAGCGCCACCTGCTGCTCGGCTGTCAGCGTCACTTGTTCGGCCGCCGGCGCGGGTCCGGTGGCCAGCTCGAGCAGCCGGGTGTGACGGCGCTGGCGGGTCGAAGCCCCGGACCCCGTCGACCCGGTGCCCCGCACACGCGGGGGCAGCATCGCCCGGATGCACTCGATGACCGGCACCCAGTAGTGGTCCGCGACCATCCTGGCCAGTGCGACCTGGTGCGGCAGCAGCAGCGGCTCAGGGCCCGCGCCGGTGATGGCCTTGGTCTCGACCTCCGGCTCCCGAGTGTCGAGGGAGACGACGAACCCGTACGTGTTGCGCCGCCCGAACGGCACGGTCACGCGATGCCCGGGGACGACGTTCAGTCCATCGGGCACGGAATAGGTGAAGGTCTCCCGGCCGAGCGCGCGTCCCGCCTCGACCGCTACTTCTGCATAAAGCACCTAGCGCTTGAGCTTAGGCAACAGCAGATCGAGGATGCGGTCGGCCATCTCGCGCTTGGTCGCCTTCTCGAGCTCGTGGCGCGAGCCGTCCGCAAACAGCAAGACGCCGGCGTTGTAATCGCTGCCGAAACCGATGTCGCGGCGGGAGATGTCGTTGGCGACGATGGCGTGCAGTCCCTTCCTCTTCATCTTCTCGACGCCCTTGGCGTCGAGGTCCGAGTCTTCCGCGGCAAACCCGACCCGAAACACGCCGGCCAGCGACTCGTCGCCCGCCAGCGATGCGACCAGGTCGGGGATCGGCTCGAGGTGGAGGTTCAGGCTTGGCGTTTCCTCGCGCCGGATCTTGTGCCTCGAGGCCTTGGCGGGCCGGAAGTCGCCCACCGCCGCGGCCATCAGCAGCAGGTCGGCGCCGCGGAGTTGGGTCTGCAGCTCGGCCAGCATCTCCTCGGCGGTGTCGACATGCTGAACCTCGACTCCGTGGTGCGGGGCGTGCGACGCCGCGCTCACCAGCGTGACCTTTGCCCCGCGGTCCGCGGCGGCGGCCGCGAGCGCGAAGCCCATCTTGCCGCTCGAATAGTTGCTGATGAAGCGCACGGGGTCGATCGATTCGCGCGTGCCGCCGGCGGTCACAACGACGCGCTTGCCGGCCAGGTCGTACCTGCTCCGCGCCGCGTGCACGAGCGCCCTGAAGATGGCCGGCGCGCCGGCCAGGCGCCCGGTGCCGGTGTGCCCGCTCGCGAGGTGTCCGGACTCTGGCTCGACGATGGTCAGGCCCCGCCGGCGCAACGTCGCGAGGTTGTCCTGGACGGCCTGTTTCGACCACATCGCGTCGTTCATCGCCGGCGCCACGACGACGGGGCAGCGCGCCGCGAGCAAAGTCGCGGTGACGATGTCGTCCGAGCGCCCGCCCGCGATCCGGCCGATCACGTTCGCGGTCGCCGGCGCGACCAGGATGAGCTGGGCCCAGTCGCCGAGGAAGACGTGCGGCTCGGGCGACGGCGCGCCGCTCCAGAGGCCGGTCTGGACGGCGCGGCCCGTGACACCTTCGAACGACGGCGGGCCGACAAAGCGCGTAGCCGATGGCGTCATCGCGACGCGGACCTCGCTGCCCGACTGCACAAGCGCCGAGGCGAGGTCGACCACCTTGTAGGCGGCGACACCTCCGGTGACCAGCAGAGCGATGCGCAGACCGCGCAGCTCTTCGGGTACCGGCGTGAGGTCAATCGGCATTGCGGGTTAAGTTTGCCGCTCGCGCGCCTCGCGGACGATGCGGAGGATCTCGCCCACGGCGCGGTCGACGTCGTCGTTGGTGACGACGTGCTCGTAGTGGCCGGCGTACTCCATCTCCTTGACGGCGATCTTCCGCCGCGAGGCGAGGTCCTCCGGCGTCTCGCTGCCGCGGCGCTCCTGCCTTCGCTCCAGCTCCTGGTTGGAAGGAGCGACGACGAATATGAATACCCCGTCACGGACCAGGCGCCGCACCTGCTCGGCGCCCTGCACGTCGATCTTCAGGAGCACGTCGCGGCCGCTGTCGCGGATGTTCTCGACACGGTCGCGGAAGGTGCCATACAGGTGCCCGTTGTAGGTCGCGTGCTCGAGGAAGGCGCCCTCTTTGACCAGCTCCTCGAACCGCTCGCGCGTCAGGAAGGTGTAGTTCGCGTCAGGTTTCTCGTCGGGTCGCGGCTTCCGCGTGGTGCCGGAGACCGAGTACTGGACGTTCTGGTCGAGCTCGAGAACCCGCTTGATCAGTGTGTCCTTGCCGACGCCCGACGGCCCTGAGATCACGATGAGCAGGCCGCGCTTCACGCGAGCGACTCCCAGAAACCCTGGAAGTCCGCGGGCGTCGGGGCCTCGAAGGTCATCTCGAGCCCGGTGCGCGGATGGCGCAGGCGCAGCCGCCAGGCGTGAAGCATCGGCCGCTGGACGTCGCGCTCTCGGCCGCCGTACTCGGCGTCGCCCGCCACCGGGTGCCCGAGGGCGGCGAGGTGGACCCGGATCTGGTGCGTGCGCCCGGTGTCGAGGTCACAGCGGACTAGGGTATGGGTTCGTTTCCTTTCCATCACCTCGTAGCGGGTGCGCGCGTACCGCCCGCCGGCGACTACCGCCATGCGCTTCCGCTCCCGCGGGTGCCGGCCGATCGGCCCCTCGAGCTCGCCCGCCTGGTCGCGGACACGGCCGCGGACGATGGCGAGATAGGTGCGGCTCAGGGTCCGATCGCCAAGCTGCGCCGCGAGCGCCCGATGGCCGGCGTCGTTGCGCGCGACGACGATCAAGCCGGACGTGCCCTTGTCGAGACGGTGGACGATTCCCGGTCGTGTCTCTCCGCCCGCGGCCGACCAGTCGCCGCCGAGCCCCAGCAGCGCATGCACGAGCGTGCCCGAGTGATGCCCCGGCGCCGGATGGACGACCATGCCGGCCGGCTTGTCGATGACGACGAGGTCCGCGTCCTCGTAGACGACCGCCAGCGGGATGGCCTCGGCCGCGGCCCTGGCCGGCTTTGCCTGTTCCGGGACCGCGTACTCGACGACGTCGCCTTCCGCGACATGAGCCGCGGCGCGCGCCGGCCTGCCGTTGATGAGAACACCGGACTCTTTGATGAGCCGCGACGCAGCGGAACGGCTGAGTTGTGGGGCGTGGTCGGCGAGGAACCGGTCGAGTCGCGGTGCCGCCGCCGCGGCGGTCAGCTTGTGGGTCTTCGTATGAGGTATCCGGTGAGCATGAGGATGACGCCGATCGAGATCGCGGAGTCGGCGACGTTGAAGACCGGCCAGAAATGGACGTTGATGAAGTCGGTCACGGTGCCGTTGATGACCCGGTCGAAGCCGTTGCCGACCGTGCCCCCCATGATCAAGCCCAACGCCGCGAAGGTCCACTCGTCGCCCTGGTTGCGGATCACGTAGATCGCCAGGCCCAGGGCGACAATGACCGATGCGAGCAGGAACAGGCCCGCGCCCGCCGGGGCAAATCCGAAGGCGGCGCCCGAGTTGCGCACGTTGGTGATCCCGACCAGGTGGCCGATGAGCGGAACCTCGGTGCCGAACGGGACCTGGGCGTTGACGATGCCCTTCGTCAAACGGTCGGCGACGAAGACCGCGACGGCGAAGACCACGAACAGCACCCGCGGTGTGTTCAGTTTCGCTTGAGCCCGATCCAGAATGTCTCTCCTTCCAGAAGCAGCTGCTCGCCGTCGAAGCCGCCGTCGCGGCCCTGGCTGAGCGTGACCGACAGCGTCTCCGACTTGATGTAGTCCGCGTGGCGTTCCAGCGCGCGCACGAGCAGGCCGTCCGCGTCGTAGCGGGTGTCGATCCGGTCCTCGACGTTGAGGCCCTGCTTCTTCCGCCGGTCCTGGATGATGCGCACGACCTCGCGCGCCAGTCCCTCGAGCTTGAGGTCCTCGGTGATCTCGGTGTCGAGCTCGACCCGGGGCGCGCCGAAGGTGATCGACTTGACGTTGAGCTCGTCGCGGACGATGACGGCGATGTCCTCGGGCAGCGGGTCGCCCGGAAGCGCGAGGCTCGCCAGGGGCTGGCGCACCTTGATCCGCGCCGCGTCGCGCGCCGCACGGCCGGACTCCACCGCCTGCCTCGCGCGCAGCATGTCGGCCTCGACCTGCGCGTCCGGGGCCGAGGTGGGCTCCGGGAACTCGGCAAGGTGAACCGACTTCTGCTCCGAGAGGTTGCGGTAGATGGCGTCCGCCGTGAACGGCGCAAACGGCGCCATCAGCGCGGTCACCGTCCGGAGGGCGTCATACAGCGTCTGGTACGCGGCAAGCTTGTCTCGCCTGGATTGGGACTTCCAGAAACGGGGGCGCGAGCGCCGGATGTACCAGTTGGACAGGTCATCGACGAACCTCTGGATCCGGCGCGCGGCCTCCACGGCGTCGTAGGCGTCGAGGCCGCTGGTGACGTCGCCGACCAGACCACTGAGCTTCGACAGGAGCCAGCGGTCAAGGACGTGGCGTTCGGCGAGCGGCACCGGCTCGCTCGCCGGTTCGAAGTTGTCAAGGCGTGCGTACAGGACAAAGAACCTGTAGCACTCCCACAGCGGCATGAAGAACTGCTGCACCGTCTCCCGCAGGACCGCGTCGCCCATCCGGTAGTTCTCACCCACCTGTGTCGACGTGAAGAAGTACCAGCGGACCGCGTCCGACCCGAACGTGTCGAACAGGTAGTTGGGGTCCAGGACGTTGCCGCGCGACTTGGAATGCTTCTTGCCCGTGAGGTCGACGACGTGGCCAAGGCAGATCACGTTGCGATACGAGTTCTGGTCGAAGAGCAGCGTCGAGATGGCGAGCAGCGTGTAGAACCAACCGCGCGTCTGGTCGATCGCCTCGGAGATGAAGTCGGCCGGGAACGTCTCCTCGAATGCTTGCTTGCCCATGCGTGGGTAGCCTCGCTGCGCAAAGGGCATGGAGCCGGAGTCGAACCATGTGTCGAGGACCTCAGGCACCCGGCGCATCACGCCACCGCATTTCTCGCACGGCAGCGTGACCTCGTCGATGTAGGGCCGGTGAAGGTCGGCGTCGTCCGCCAGGCCGATCTCCGCGGCGGTGGTGACCAGGCGCTTGTCGTCGCATTCCTCGCAGATCCAGATCGGGACCGGCGTGCCCCAGTAGCGCGTGCGCGAGAACTGCCAGTCGATGTTGTTCTCCAGCCAGTCGCCCATGCGGCCGGTCTTGATGTGGCCCGGAACCCAGTTGGTCGCGTTGTTGTTGGCGATCAGCTGCTCCTTGCGAGACGTCGTGCGGATGTACCACGCGTCGAGCGCGTAGTAGATGAGCGGAGTGCCGCAGCGCCAGCAGAAGGGATATGTGTGAAGGATCGTCTCGGCCTTGTAGACAAGGCCGCGCCCCTTGAGGTCGTCGACGATCAGGGGGTCGGCCTCCTTCACATGTAGGCCGGCGAACTTCTCGACATACGGCAGGAAAGCGCCGTCGAGCCCGACCGTGTGCTTGAACGGAATGCCCTTCTCCTGGCACAGGCGGAGGTCGTCGACGCCGTACAGGGCTGACGTGTGAACCACGCCCGTGCCTTCCTCGGTGGAGACGAAATCCGCGTCGACGACATAGTGCGCGTGGCCTTCCTCGGGGACCGAGTACGGATACAGCGGCTCGTAGTCGAGGCCCACAAGGTCGCGGCCCTTCATGCGCTCGACCACCTCGGGCGGCTCCTCGAGGATCGTCAGCCGCGCCTCGGCGAGGATCAGGTACTCGTCGCCGTCCTTGACCTTGATGTAGTCGACGTCGTTGTCGACGGCGAGCGCGACGTTCCCGGGAAGCGTCCACGGCGTGGTGGTCCAGGCGAGGATGAATGTCTTCGGATCTTTCTTGAGCCGGAACTTGATGTAGACGCTCGGGTCCGGCACGTTGTCGCGGTAGCCGAGCGAGAGCTCATGGCTTGACAGCGGGGTCGCGCAGCGCGTGCAGTACGGCGCGACGCGGAAGCCCTTGTAGATCAGGTCCTGCTTCCACATCTCGCCGAGGGCCCACCACACAGACTGGATGTAGTCGCTGGTGAGCGTCCAGTAAGCGTTGTCGTAGTCCTGCCAGAAGGCCATGCGCTCGCTGAAGGCACGCCAGTCGTCGACGTACTCGTAGACGCTCTGCCGGCACAGCTCGTTGAAGCGCTCGACCCCGATCTCGTTCTCGATCGCGAACTTGCCAGAGATCTTGAGCTTTTTCTCTACCTCTATCTCCACCGGCAGTCCGTGCGTGTCCCATCCCGCCTTGCGCTCGACGTAGAAGCCCTTCATCGTCTTGTAGCGGCCGTAGAGGTCCTTGAACGCGCGGGCGAGGATGTGGTGGGTTCCCGGCTTCCCGTTGGCGGTCGGCGGGCCTTCATAGAAGACGAAGCGCGGCCGGCCTTCGCGCAGCGCGAGCGACTTCTGAAAGGTTTGTTCCTCCTTCCAGGTCGCCATGAGCTGCTTCTCCAGGTCAGGGAAGCTGACCCTTTGATCGACTTTGTCGAACATCAGGTCAGTAGATGTTCCTGAGGATCGAGATCAGCAGGTAGGCGCCAAGCATCACGACCATCGGGGACAGGTCGATGCCTGACATCGACGGCAGCCAGCGCCTCACCGGCGCGAGGATCGGCTCGGTCACGCGGTAGGCAAGCCGGGTCACCGCGTTGGTCGGATACGGGCTGACCCACGAGAAGATGACCCGGATCAGCATCACGACGATGAAGACGTAGAGGACGGTGATCAGGAGCTGGGCGACCAGGAACATCTACGGACGCGGCCCGAACAGGACCTGACCCAGCCGCACCATCGTGCTGCCCGCCTTCACGGCCGCCTCGAAATCGCCGCTCATACCCATAGAAAGGATAGGGAGCGGTTTTCCCAGCCGCTGCTGAGCCTCGTCGCGGAGCTTGCCCAGCTCAATGAACGCGGGCGTGGGATCGCCGCTCGACGGCCCCATCGCCATGAGCCCGCGCAGGTCGAGCGTCTCCGCGACCGAATCGATCACCTCCAGCGCCGTGGCGGGGTCGGCGCCGGTCCTCTGTTGCTCGCGCGCGACGTTGACCTCGACCAGCACCGCCTGCGCCGAATCGACGGCCGCCACCGCCTCCGCGAGGCGGGCTGAGTCGATGGACTGGATGAGTGCAAAGCGTCCGGCGGCCGCCTTCACCTTGTTGCGCTGCAGGTGGCCGATGAGGTGCCACTCGGCCTCGCCCACCTGATCCATCTTCCGGAGCGCTTCCTGGACGCGGTTCTCGCCCAGCACCCGCAGGCCGGCCTCGACCGCCTGGCGGCAGACCTCGGGCCCGAAGCCCTTGGTCACGCCGACGATGGCGACCTCAGACGGGTTGCGGCCGGCCTTCTCGATCCGCTCGCGGACCGACCTGAGGTTCTCGGCTACGTCGGCGGTCACCGCAAGGCGACGATCGCGCCGAATCGCTTGCCGTCGGGGTGGCGGCGGTGCGACGGGAAGAGGTAGCTCTCCTTGGTGCACATGCCGATGTCGTACACGGCCTTCACGCCCGCCGCCTCGAGCTGCGCGGTGTTGGCCGCCGCCAGGTCGAGCAGCCACTTGCCTCCGGCGCCCGGGCTGATGAAGCGGGCGTCGAACTTCCCGGCGACGTCCTCCCCGACCTCGTAACACCGGGCACAGATGCCCGGGCCGATGCCGGCGCGAATGAAGTGGCACCCGTACTCCTTACGCATGAAGGCCGCAGCACCGGACGCGACGCCCGCAGACGTACCCCGCCAACCGGCATGGACAAGCCCCGCGACGCGCTTCTCGGGGTCCCACAGCACGATCGGGTAGCAGTCCGCGTAGGTCGCGAAAAGCGTCACCCCGAGCTGGTCGGTGACCAGCGCGTCGACGTCGTCGACCGAGCCCCCGGGCTTGTCGACACGGGCCACGTCGGCTCCGTGCACGGAGCCGACGGTCGTCAGCTCGGCGCCGTCGAGGTCAAGGGTGTGCGCAAAGGCACGGCGTGCGGCCAGCACGGGCGCCGGGTCGGGCGCGTGCTTCAGCCCCACCGAGCCGACCGCGACCGTCGAGAAGCCGTGGACGAAGCCGGGCTCGTCGGCCAGCTCCGGGACATGCAGGGTCGCGGGCGTCGTCATCACGACCCAAGCCTAGGCCGAGTGCCGGCACTGGGACGTTATTCGGCGTTCGATTTCAGCCGACTGCCGGCATTCGCGCAGAATCGGCCCTAGCTGCGACGCGAGCTTAGTACCTGTTCTATCTCTCGCTTGACCTGCTGGAGGTCCATGAACTCCCGGTAGACGGAGGCGAAGCGGATGTACGCAACCTCGTCCAGGTCGCGCAGCCGCTCCATCACCATCTCGCCGATCTCGCCGCTCGGGATCTCGACCCGTCCTGACCGCCGCAGCTCCGCCTCGATGTCGTCGACGATGGCGCGCAGTCGCTCCGGCGAGATCTCACGCTTCTCGGTCGCCTTCTTCAGGCCAGTGAACAGCTTCTGAGGGTCGAAGTCCTCGCGGCGTCCGTCCTTCTTGATGACGAAGAACGGGACTGTCTCAATCCGCTCGTAGGTGGTGAAGCGCTGGCCGCACTGCAGGCACTCGCGCCTGCGGCGAATCGCCTCCCCGACCTCCGAGTCGCGGGAGTCGACCACCTTCAGGTCGTGGTGACCGCAGTACGGACAGCGCAATCAAATCTCCTTTATATGAGAGGAAACCTACGGTTTCCTCTCATCGCGGCGTCGGCAAAGCCGACCCCGCGGCGAAGCCGCGGGGCAAGCGCCGCTGCTCTCCTTCCCTTAAAAGGTTGCGTCATGAATTTGGATCCCTACATCCGGTTTCTGAGGAAGGCGGGGATGTTGATGTCGCCGAGCTCTTCGAGTCCGAACTCGGGCCGATCGATCGTACGACGGGCCGTTTCCTGCCTCGCTTCCTGCTGGGTCTTGCCGCCGAACCCGGTGGCGATGACCGTGATCTTGATCTCGCCGGCCATGGTGTCGTCGCGGACGACGCCGAAGATGATGTTCGCCCCCGGGTCGGCCGCCGAGCGAACGATCTCCGCCGCCTTTTGGACCTCCTGGAGGGTGATGTCCTTGCCCGCGGTGATGTTGAACAGGATGCCCTTGGCGCCGTCGATCGACGTCTCGAGCAGCGGGCTCGAGACCGCCTGCTTGGCCGCGTCCTCGGCGCGCGAGTCGCCCGCGCCGTGGCCGATGCCCATCAGGGCCTCGCCGGCGTTCTCCATGATCGCCTTCACGTCGGCGAAGTCGAGGTTGATTACGCCAGGCTGAGTGACCAGATCCGAGATGCCCTGGACGCCCTGTCGCAGGACGTCGTCGGCCATCCGGAAGGCCTCTTCGAGGGTGGTCTTGGACGACGCGACCTGGGCCAGGCGGTCGTTGGGGATGACGATCAGCGCGTCGACCTGGCCGCGCAGGGCCTTGATGCCTTCCTCGGCTGTGTCGTTGCGAATCCGGCCCTCGAACCCGAACGGCCGCGTCACGACCCCGATGGTCAGCGCGCCGGCCTCCTTCGCCAGCTCGGCGACGATGGACGCCGAGCCCGTGCCGGTGCCACCGCCCATGCCGGCGGTGATGAACACCATGTCGGACTCCTGGACCACAGCGGAAAGCTCGGTCCGGCTCTCGTCCGCGGCGTCGCGGCCACGCGTCCAGTCGCCGCCCGCGCCCAGTCCACGCGTGATCTTGTTGCCGATCTGGACCTTGACGTCGGCCTGGCACCGCTCGAGCGCCTGCTTGTCGGTGTTGACGGCGATGAACTGGACCTTGAGGGCCTTCGAGATCATGCGGTTCACGGCGTTGCCGCCGCCACCACCGCAGCCGACGACCTTGATGCGGGCGCGTCCTTCATGCAGCTCGCTCTCTTTCATGACGATCAGGTGATCCTCCTTCGGTTTTCGATTTGCCATGGCGAGCTCGAGTTGGTTCTTGGTGTGTTCTCTAGAAAAAATCGCGCAGCCACCTCACTGTTTTTTGATACGTGTTGCCCAAAGTGACGGGCTGACGCGTGTTGCCGTAAGAGGCGCGCGCTTTCGCGCCCCACTTCACCAGCCCTCCCGCGACAGCGAACGACGGTCCGTGCGCCTTGTCGGCGAGTCCCGCGAGGCCGAGCGGCTGGCCCAGCCGGGCAGATGCATCGAACACGACCTGAGCCGCGTCCATCGTCCCCATCAGCCGCGAGCCACCCCCCGCGACGACGACGCCCGCGGGCAGCAGTTGGTCGAAGCCCGACTTGCGGACCTCGTCGCGCGCCATCTTGAAGATCTCGACCATGCGCGGCCCGATGATCTCGGCCAGGAAGCGCCGCGGCAGCGCCTGGATGCGGTCGCCGCCGACCTGCCTGACCTCGACCTTCTCTCCGTGATCGATGACGTCGGGCAGGGCGTGGCCGTAGTTGAGCTTCAGGCTCTCCGCGTCGTCGAGAGTCGTGCGCAGGCCGATGGCGATGTCGCTCGTGACGTGATTGCCGCCGACCGGCAGCACCGCCATGTGACGCGCCGACCCGTCGGTGTAGACGACGACGTTGGTAGTGCCGGCTCCGATCTCGACCAGGCATACGCCGAGCTCGATCTCCTGCGGGGTCAGGATGCCCTCGCCCGCCGCGAGTCCCGCGCAGACGACGTCCTCGACGTCGAACCCCGCGCCGTGCACGCACTTGATGACGTTCTGGACCGCGGTCTGGGCGCCGGTGATGATGTTGGTCTCGACCTCGAGCCTGTATCCGGTCATGCCGACCGCGTCCCGCACCCCGTCCTGACCGTCGACGGTGTAGGCGCGCGGGATCACGTGGATGACCTGGCGGTCGGAAGCGATGCTGACCGCGCGGCTGGCCTCGACCACGCGCTGCACGTCGTCCTCGCCGATCTCGTGGTCCTTGTGCGCGACCGCGACGACGCCCATCGAGTTCTGGCTCCAGAGATGCGTGCCCCCGAGTGAGACGACGACCGCCTCGATGCGCTGGCCGGCCATGCGCTCGGCCGCGACGGTGGCGGCCTGGATGGAGGCGATGGTCTTGTCGAGGTTGACGACCACGCCTTTGCGCAGGCCGTCGGAAGGGCTTTCCCCCACGCCGAGGATGCTCACGGGAGCGCCCGGGTCGTCAGACTCCGCAATGACCACAGCGACCCGGCTCGTGCCCAGGTCGAGACCCACGGTTTTCTTCCGCCGCGACAAGACTTGTGCTGAAACGCCTCCTGGAACGTAAGGGATGTACTAGGGCGGGTTGCCGGAAGTATATCGGCTGGTCGGCGCTTGCGGGGCCAGATTTTGTGGTTCGGCTCGCGGCGAGGCCCAGCCGTAGTGGTCGGGCCAAAGCCGCGACTGCCGGCGCTCGCGCCCGATTCGCTCGCCCGTTGCGCGCGACCGCCGGCGGTCGCGGGTTTTACAGGTAGTGCCTGCGAATGGCGCCCAGGTTGTTGAAGATCCGCACCCCGAACGCGACGATCGCCGCGATCGAGAGGTCGACGCCCAGCTTGTCGCCGAAGTAGGTCAGTCCCGCGGCGAGCGTCATGTTGGTCAGCAGGCCGCTGAAGAAGACGCGCTGCTCGAAGGTGCCCGCGAGGTAAGCCTTGTAGGCGCCGAAGATCGAGTCCAGGGCCGCGAGCAGGGCGACCGCCGTGTAACGCGCGTAGGTGATCGGGATGGTGACGGGCGAGAGCAGGCCGAGGATCACGCCCAGGATCACGAAGGCGATCGCGACGACGACTACTTGCACGGGTTGGGCGTCGGTGACGGCGTGGGCAGCGGCGACGGGGTCGCGCCCGGCGACGGCGACGGCGGGTGCGGCTGGCGCGACTTGTAACCCACGGCGGGCTCGGACGGGTTCATCACGTTGACGTAGAGAAGGTCCGACGACCCGTAGTCGACCATGCCACGGCCGGAGATCGCTTTGAGCGCGGCCAGCTTGTCGTGCAAGCTCGCGAACTGCTCCGGCGTCAGCACGCGGCCAAAGTAAACCTTCCAGCCTTTCCTGGCGATCATCGTCAGGTCGCCGCACGAGTCGAAGATGAAGCCCGACACGTCCTGGCCGACCAGCGTTGGCATCGCCTTCTGCATGTTGACAATGGCGGTGACCAGCTGCGGGTCGAGCGGGCGGTCGCCGGCCCGGGGGTCGTTCCCGGCCGGGCCCTGCACGTCGACCAGCCCACCGGAATTGCCGGCGCGCCCGAGGACCACGCCCTGGCTCGAGAGCATGAACAGGGCGGTCGATGGGCCGGAGTGATAAACCGCCACCGGGTCCCACTCGCTCACCTCGATGAGGATGGTGCCCGGAAGCTGCGGCTCCACGGTAGCCGTGCGGATCCAGACCTGGTCGAGGAGGTACCTGTGCGCCGCCTCGCCGTCGACAGAGATCACGGACGAGCTGCCGGTCACACCGGCGGCGCGGGCGATGTCGGCCGCGGTCATGTGGTGGGCGCCCATCACCTGGACGCTCGAGACCGCGAGCATCGGTCCAAACCACAGCCACACCAGCAGCGCCACCTCGAGTCCGGCGAGACCGACAGCGAGGCCCTTCCAGCCCCACCTCACGTCCGGCTCCTTGAGCGCTTTCTCGGAACGCGTCCACAGCTGGCCGCGCAGCGGCTCGGTGCGCTCGATGCCGCCCGGCCAGGGAGCCCGGGGCAGGCGCGAGCTGCGGCGGCGGAACCTCACAGTGCCGTGGGACCCACGTGGCGCTGGAAGCGGCCGACGGCGTGGTCGACCAGGCGCTGGCACAGCGCGTCGAACTCGATGCCCGCCGCGCGTGCCGCGTCGGGCAGCAGGGAAAGCTCGGTGAGGCCGGGCACGGTGTTGACCTCCAGGATCCAGGGCGTGCCTTTGGCGTCGACGATGATGTCGACCCGCGCCATACCCGAGCAGCCGAGCTCGGTGAAGGCCCGTTCAGAGGCGGACGACGCGCTCTCGCGCGCAGCCTCTGGGATCCGTGCCGGGATGATGTGGTGCGAGCGGCCTGCCGTGTACTTGGCGTCGAAGTCATAGACCGGGTTCTCGCTGACGATCTCGAGGGTCGGCAGCACCTGCAGCTCGGGCGTGGCCAGCACCCCGACCGTGATCTCGGTGCCCTCCGCAAGCCTCTGGACAAGGACGCGCCGGTCGTAGCGACCGGCCAGCACCAGGCCGCTCGCGACATCGTCCGCGTCTTTCGCGATGGTCAGGCCGATCGTCGAGCCCTCGCGCACGGGCTTGACCACCAGGGGCAGCCCGAACCTGGACACGAGCCTGTCCACCACCTCGGCCGCCACGCCTTCTTTGAACTCGAGCTCCTCGAACTCAGGAACGTTCAGTCCGGCGCCGGCCATGACCTTGGCCGCGCGCGCCTTGTCCATGCACAGCGCTGACGCGAGCACCCCCGATCCGGTGTAGGGCAGGCCGAGAAGCTCGAGCATCCCCTGCACCGTCCCGTCCTCGCCCAGCCGGCCATGCAGCGCGTTGAACACGCATTCGAAGCCGCCGTCGCGAAGCAAGTCCCACGTGCTCGCGTCGAGGTCCACCGGCGTGACCTCGTGCCCTAGTCCATGCAGCGCCCTGGCGACCTGCGCGCCTGAGCGCAGCGAAACCTCGCGCTCGGCCGACTTGCCTCCGCTCAGGACGGCGACCTTCACCAGCGGCCCACCATCTCGACCTCGGGTTCGAGCTGGGCGCCGAAGCGTCGCTTGACCTCGGCCATCACGCGCTCGATGAGGCGCTTGACGTCGGCCGCGGTCGCCCCACCCTCGTTGACGATGAAGTTGCCGTGCAGCGGCGAGACCACGGCGGCCCCCTCGCGTGCGCCCTTCAATCCCGCCGCCTGGACCAGCCGGCCCGCCGAGTCGCCTGGAGGGTTCTTGAACACGCTGCCGCAGTTCTTGGTCTTGATCGGCTGGGTCTCATTGCGCTCGCGGGTCAGCTTGGCCATCAGCTGCTTCGCCTCCTCCCCGTCGCCGCGCGTCAGCTGCAGCGTCGCGGAGACGACCAGGGCCCCCTTCAGGTCGCCGCCGCGTAGGGCAGACGTCCGGTAGCCGAAGCTCAGGTCCGCGGGAGTCCACGTCTTGCGACCCTTGCCCGGCACGAAGCCCTCCGCCTCGACAAGCACCTCGCGGATCTCTTTGCCCCAGCATCCGGCGTCCTGGTAGACCGCGCCGCCGACCGTGCCTGGCACGCCGATCGCAAACTCAAAGCCGCGCAGGTCCGCGTCGGCCGCGATGCGGGCGAGCCGCATCATCTTCAGGCCGGCGCCGGCGCGCACCTTGGTGCGGTCGATCGCGTGCTCGCGGTTGACGACCCGGATGACAAGTCCCTCGATGCCTTTGTCGGCGATCAACAGGTTCGTGCCCGCGCCGAGAAGGAGGTACGGGATCCCCTGCTCGTGGCAGCCCTCGACCGCCTTCTCGATCACGTCGACGCGGGCCAGCTCGACGAAGAAATCGGCCGGCCCCCCGATGCCGAACGACGTCCGCGTGGCGAGGGATTCGTCCTGGCTCACGCCGGGAAGGGCACGCAGCCACGCGAGGCTGTTCCTGGTTCTCCAGCTCAACGTTGCCGCCAATGCCGGGATCCTGGTCCCCCCATTTCTTCAGACCTTGTGCGCCAGCTCATCGCCAAGCTTCTTGATGTCGCCCGCACCCATCAGGAGCAGCAGGTCATCGGGGCCGGCGATCTCCTGCAGCGCCTGCTTGGCGCTGACGAAGTCGCCGACGTAGACCGCGCGTGGGGTCTGGTGTGCGAGGTCCGACGCGCGGACGCCGGAGACGTTCTCCTCCCCCGCGCTGTACACGTCCAGCACGAAGACGCGATCGGCGCCGTCGAACGAGCGCGCGAAATCGTGCATCAGGGCGTCCAGTCGCGAGTAGCGGTGCGGCTGAAACACGACGAAGAGCCGCCGGTGGCGCAGCTCGCGCGCCGCCTGGATCGTCGCCCGGACCTTGGTCGGGTGGTGCGCGTAGTCGTCATAGACCGCGGCGCCCTGGAAGACGCCGAGGAACTCCATGCGGCGGTGCGCTCCAGGAAAGGTGTGCAGCGCCGCGGCGACGTCCGCAAACGGCACGCCCAGCTCCAGCGCCATCGCGGCGGCCCCGGTCGCGTTCTGGACGTTATGGCGACCGGGCTGGCGCAGGTCGACGTGGCCGAGAAGGTCCGCGCCGCGATAGATCGGAAATGGACGCTCCGGCTCGCAGCGATAGGTGGCGCCCTGGCGGAAGCCGTAGGTGACCTTCCGCGCCTTTGGCTTCAGCTCCCGCGCGAGGTCGTCGTCGGCGCACAGGACGGCAAGGCCGGTCTCAGGGATCGCCTCGACGAACCACTGGAACAGGTCGCGTACCGCGCTCACGTCGCGGAAGTGGTCCGGGTGGTCGAGCTCGATGTTGGTGACGATCGCGCGCTGCGGGTGATGCAGCGTCAGCGTGCCGTCGGATTCGTCGGTCTCGGCGACGAGCCAATCGGACTTGCCGGAACGCGCGCTCGCGCCGTCGCCGACCAGGACCGTCGGGTCGAAGCCGGCCGTGACCAGGATGTGGCCCAGCATGTGGGTGACCGTCGTCTTGCCGGCGGTGCCCGCGACCGCGATCGAGTTGGTCTCTCCGATGAGGCGGGCCAGCATCTCGGCCCGGCTCACGACCGTGACGCCCATGGCCCGCGCCGCCTCGAGCTCCGCTGACCTCTTGATCGCGCCGCTGTAGACAAGGAGGTCCTTGCCCAGGATGTGCTCCGGGTCGTGACCGATCAGGATCTCGACCCCGGCCTCCTCCAGCTCGGCCGTCGTGTCCGACTCCTTGAGGTCGCAGCCGCTGACCTCGTCGCCGCGAGCGAGAAAGACGCGAGCCAGCGCGGAGACCCCAGCCCCGCCGGCGCCCATCAGGTGGACCCTCACTTCCGGAGACTCACCTCCTGACCACTTCGTGCAGCACAGCTAGAACGCGCTGCGCGGCATCCCGGCGGCCGCTCGCGGCCGAAGCCTTCGCCATGGCGTGCAGGCGGTCGGCGTCCAGGCCGTCGATCGTGTTCACCAGGGTCGAGGCGGTCAGGTCGTCGTCAGCGATCTGGGCCGCCGCGCCGGCCGCCACCATCGCCGCCGAGTTCTCCTCCTGATGCCCGCCGCCGAAGGTGCCTGGTATCAGCACCATCGGCAGTCCCACCGCTGCCGCCTCCGAGATCGTGCCGACCCCGGCGCGGCTGACCACCAGGTCGGCCCGGGCCATCAGCGCGGCCATGTCGTCCACGAAAGCCATCCCGGTGTAGCGGTCGCGCGCGTGCTGGGCGACCCCCTCCTTGCCCTGCTCGCCGGCGATGTGGATCACCTCGTCGAACCTCTTGCACAGGTCGTCGAGCGCCGACCAGACGGCCTGGTTGATCCGCCGCGCGCCCTGGCTGCCCCCGGTGACGAGGAGGCGGCGCGGTGGCACGGCGGGCGTCCTTGGCACGAAGCCCTCGCGCAGGGGGACGCCGGTGTGCACGATCCGGCGGTTGCTCAGGCGGCGGTCCGTGCCGGGCAACGTGGTGCAGACCGCGGCGGCGCCGGCCGCGAAGTACCGGGTGGCCAGCCCGGGACGCACGTCCTTCTCGTGCAATACATAAGGAATGCGGCGCAGGCGCGCCGCGGCCACCGCGGGTGCCATCACGTAGCCGCCCATTCCGAGCACGACGTCGGGCCGAAACCTGTCCACGATGCGCAGGCCGCTTCGCAGCGCCAGCGGGACGAGCACCGGGAGGCTGAGGTTCTTCCAGGGCGCGTCCCGGTCGAGGCCGCGGATGCGGATGGTCTCCAGGTCGAAGCCGGCCGCGGGCACCAGCCGCTCCTCAGGTCCGCCGGCGCGACCCACCAGGAGGACCCCACCCTTCGGTTCCTCAGCGCGATGCGCCCGCGCGACCGCGAGCGCCGGAAACAGGTGCCCGCCGGTACCGCCGCCCGCGATCAAAAGTCTCATCAGAGCTTCGATTGTTCCCCAATGCGGCGCCCGACCCGTTGCGGGCGATGCTCAGGAGCACGCCGGTCGCCGCCAGCGTCGTGGCCAGCGCCGTGCCTCCGTAGCTGAAGAAGGGCAGCGGCACGCCGGTGATCGGCAGCGTGTTGGTGACCGTCGCCATGTTGAGCAGCGCCTCGAACGTGATCCACGTCGTGATCGAGGCGGCGAGCGCCATGCCGAAGCGGTCGGGCGCCCGGAGCGAGGCGCGGTAGCCGCGTATGCCGAAGACCAGGAAGCCGAGCATCACCAGCGAGGTGCCGATGAGGCCGGTCTCCTCGCCCACGATCGCGAAGATGAAGTCCGTGTGCGCCTCGGGCAGCCACCCGTACTTCTCGATCGAGTGCCCTATGCCGACCCCGAACCAGCCGCCGGACGCAAGCCCGTAAAGAGACTGCGTGGCCTGGAAGCCCGCGCCAAGAGGATCCGCCCACGGGTTCTTGAACGCGATCAGGCGCGAGACACGGTACGGCTCGAACACGGTCACCGCCACGAAGGCGAGGCCCAGGGCGCCGGCGACGAGGATCAGGTGGCGCAGCCGCCCTCCACCAGCCCAATACGCGCTGATGAAGATCCCGGTCAGCACGATCGCGGTCCCGAGGTCGGGCTCCAGCAAGAGCAGGACCAGGACCCCCGTCAGCATGGCCCCGAAGGGTATGAACACCTGGTTGAAGTCGCCCATGCGGTGGGCGTTGCGGTCGATCCAGTGGGCGACGAAAACCGCGAAGGCGAGCTTGGCGAGCTCGGACGGCTGGAAGGTGCCGAGCGGACCGGCGTCGAACCAGCGGCGTGCGCCGTTGACGCTGACCCCGAGGTGAGGGATGAGGACGAGCAGCATCAGCAGCGCCGCGCCCACCGCGCCTGCCGGCGCGAGCGGTCGCAGTCTTCGGTAGTCCATGCGGCCCAGCACGAAGAGGGCGAAGAAGCCGATCCCCATCCACCCCGCCTGCCGCTCCGCGTAGTAGAAGGTCGACTCGTGCTGGTTGTAGGCGAAGGCCACGCTTGCGCTCGTCACCATGACCAGGCCGGCCGCGCACAGGAAGACCGTGGTGAAGAGCAGCAGCCTGTCCGGCTGCGGCCTCGTGGCAGCATTCACGCTCAAGCCGCAAACCGCTGCCGCACCAGGGCCTTGAACTGGTTGCCGCGGTCCTCGAAGTCCTTGAACATGTCGAAGCTCTTGTAGGCCGGGCTCAGCAAGATGACGCTGCCTTGGCGCGCGAGGCCGGCCGCGATCGACACCGCCTCCTCCAGCGAGGCAGCGCGGACGACCTGGGGATGCTCGCGAAGCTCCCGCGCCAGCTCCTCCGCCGAGGCGCCGATGAGCACGACGGCCTGCGTGTGGGCGAGCACGTCCGCGACCCACTCCTTCAGCTCGAAGCCGCCGCCGTAGCCACCGGCGATCAGGATCACCGGCGTGTCGGGAAACGCGGTGAGCGCGACGCGCCCGGCGTCGGGGTTGGTCGCCTTGGAGTCGTTGTACCAGCGGACGCCGTCCCAATCGCCGACCAACTCGAGCCGGTGCTCCACTCCTTTGAATTTGCGAATGGCGTCGTCGATGACCTCATCACCGAGCCCCGCGATCCGTCCGATCGCCGCCGCCGCGAGCGCGTTCTCCAGGTTGTGCCGGCCCGGCAGCGGCATCGGTGGAATCGGTTTGTGCTGGTCGAACCAGACCACCTTGCCGCTCGCGCGTTGCGAGAGCCCGCTCACCAACGGGTCGCGGCTGTTCAAGAGGGCAAAGTCGGCCTGCTCGATCGCCCGCGCCTTGATGGCGACGTAGCGCTCGAGGGTGCCGTGGCGGTCGAGGTGGTCGGGCGTGATGTTCAGGATCGCGCCGACGTGCAGGTGCGGACTCTCGACCGACTCGAGCTGAAAGCTCGAGAGTTCGAGCACGACCCACGTTTCCGGACCGATCTCGTGCAAACGGTCGAGGACCGTATCGCCGATGTTGCCGCCGACTACGACGTCGAGGCCTCCGGCTTTCAGAACCTCGCCTGCGAGCGCGGTAGTCGTTGTTTTGCCATTGGTCCCAGTGATGCCGACGACGATTCCGCCACTCATCTCGAGGAACTGCTCGATCTCGCTGGAAACAGGGATGCCTCTGGCGCGCGCTTCATTGAGCAACTCCGAGTCCCAGGGCACGCCAGGACTGGCGAACACAATGGATATCCCATCCAGCACTCGCGTGTCGTAGCCGCCTAGCTGAAACGTGACTCCCTGCTGGGGCATCTGAGCGATCGAATCCCGCAACTCGGACGCGGGTTTGCGGTCGACTACAAGAACGTTGGCGCCGAAACGAGTGAGGTGCTGCGCGAGCGCGACGCCGCTGCGGGCCGCGCCGACCACCAGCGCGGTCAAGTCGCCAGTTGCACGAGAGCGATCGCAGCGATTGCCGAGACGAGCCCCGCGCCCCAGAACGTGAGCGCGATGCGGTTCTCAGACCAACCCTCGTGGTGGAACGTGTAGTGGATCGGGGTCATGGTGAAGACGCGGCGTCCGCCGCTGGCTTTGAAGTAAGCCACCTGAATGATGACAGACAGGGTCTCGAGCACAAACACGAGAGCGACGACCGGCAGCAGAAGAAGCAGGCCCTGCTGGATCGCCATGGCCGCCAACGCGAAACCGATCGCGAGCGCTCCCGTGTCGCCCATGAAGACACGCGCCGGGTAGCGGTTGAAGACGAGAAACGCCCCGAGCGCGCCGCACAGCGCCATGCCGATCGCCTTCTCGCCGGCCGGGGCCCCGGGCAGGAACAGCACGGTGGCACCCACCGCGATGATGGAGAGTCCGCCGGCCAGCCCGTCCATGCCGTCGGTGATGTTCACCGCGTTGGCCGTCGCCACGATCGCGAGCACGGCGAGCGGAAAGATCACCCACGGGGTCACCGGAAGAAAGTGCTGCGGCTGGCCCTCAACCGTAGCGAGCCACGCGACCGGGATCGCCAGCAGGAGCTGGATCGGAAACTTGAGACGCGCCGGGATGCCGCGGGCCCCAACTCGCAGCTTGCTCCGGTCGTCGGCGACACCGATCAGGCCGCCGGCGACCAGCCCCGCGACCGCGGGCCACGCGCCGAGATGCCCCGCCAGCGTCGCCAGCACGCCGCCCAGGATGCCAAGCAGCACGAACAGGATTCCGCCGCCCGTCGGCGTCCCCGCCTTCCTTTGATGTGTGTCGGGCAGCTCTTCCTGGATGACCTGGCCCGAACGAAGGCGGCGCAGCACGGCGATCGCGGTCGGGTACAGCGCCCAGGCGATCGCGAAAGCGACGACGAACGTGCCGATGTCGAAGAGCTGGGCTCTTCCCGTCAAGCGGCGGTCAGCTCCTTGACGAGCTCGTCGAGCCGCACGCCGTGAGACGCCTTGATCAGCACGCGGTCGCCCTCGGCCGCGTGGCTGCGCACCCATTCCGCGGCTCCGGCCCGGTCCGCCACCACGTCGGCGCGAGCTGCCTCGGCCATGATCCTCGCCCGCTCCCCGTCGACCACGCACAGCGCGTCGAAGACCTCCGCCGCCCGCTGGCCGACCTGCCTGTGCGACTCCACCGCCAGCGGGCCGAGCTCGCGCATCTCGCCGAGCACCGCCAGCAGCCGGCCCTCGCGCGGACCCTGGGCCACGGTCTCGAACGCGGCCAGCATCGACTCGGGGCTCGCGTTGTAGGCGTCGTCGATGATCGTGTAGCCACCGGGGGCGGGCACCTCCTGCAGGCGGTGGTCGACCGAGATCCCGGCCAGCGCTTCGGCACCTGCGGCCAGCGGCACGCCGGCGAAGTCGGCCGCCGCCAGCGCCGCCGCGGCGTTCACCGCCTGGTGGCGGCCGTTGAGCCGGAGTCGCACTTCGACGCCCTGGACGGTGAACCGGGAGCCGCCGCCGCTGAGCGGCTCGAATCCCTCGACCCGGTAATCGCCGTGTTCGACGCCGAAGCTCGCGACGTGGGCCGAGGTCATCTGCGCCAGCACGGGAAAGAACTCGCTGTCGGCGTTGAGCACCGCCAAACCTGCTTCGGGCAGGGCGGCGACGAGCTCGCCCTTGGCCTTCGCCAGCTCCTCGCGCGAGCTGAAGAACTCTATGTGGACGACGCCGACGTTGGTCACGATTCCGATCACCGGCCTCGCGAGCGCCGCCAGGCGGGCAATGTCACCGGCGCGCTGCAGCCCCATCTCGAGCACGAGCGCGGAATGCTGCGGCTCGAGGCTCAACATCGTCAGCGGCACGCCTGTCTCGGTGTTGAGGTTGCCTTGCGTGCGCAGCACGTTGAAGTGCTGGGCAAGGATCGCGGCCAGCATCTCTTTCGTCGAGGTCTTGCCGTTGCTCCCGGTCACCGCGAGGACGAGCGGCTGCACCCGGCGCAGCGCATGCGCGGCGAGCGCGTACAGCGCATCCCATGCGTTCGGCACGACCACCTCGACGACGCCGGCCGCGATCTCGGTCTTGCGCTCGGCCACGATGGCGGCCGCGCCACGGGCGATCGCATCACCGATGAACTCGACGCCGTCCTTCTCCTGCCCGCGCAGCGCGAAGAACAGCCCGCCCGGCTTGACCTCGCGCGAGTCGGTGTGGAAGGTCGAGAACGTCTCGCCGACCTGGGTGCCGCCGACCTCGCCGCCCCCGGTCGCCTCGAGGATCTCGAGGAGACTGAGTCTCATGTCTATATGAGAACTGTTACGGCTTGTCGGGTGTTATGTGCCAGTCGACGACGATGTTCTGCGCGATCTGCTTCCAGATCGGTTCGGCGGTGTTGTAGCCGTCGTTCAGGGTCCAGTCCTGGTCGCTGCCGGGGAAGTGCGGCTTGCGGATGACGATGATCATCGTAAAGCGGGGATTCTTGGCCGGCAGGAAGCCGACGAACGACGCCCACACGTCCTGCGTGTACTTGCCCTTGACCGGGATCTGCGACGTACCGGTCTTCCCCGCCTGATCGAGCTCGAAGCCGTGGATCCGGGAAGTCCATCCCGATCCGCGCTGCACGACCTGCATCATCATCGCCGTCATCTTGGCCGCGGTCGCGGGACTGACCACCTGCCGCTGCGGCTGCAGCAGCAGCGGGTTGATGTGCGTCCCGACACGCTCCACGACGTGCGGCGGCGCGTACTTACCGCCGTTGGCGACCACGTTGATGGCGGCCAGCATCTGGATCATGTTGACGCTGTAGCCCTGGCCGAACGCGGTGGTCGCGTACTGCGCGTCCTGCATCTTCGCGGCCGTCGGAGGGGTGACGAAGTTCTCGCCGGCGACGTCGATGCCGCTGGGCTGCGTCATCCCGAAAGCCTGCAGGTTCTGATAGAACGCGGAGTGGCCTTCAGCCAGCATCGCCTTCATCGCGCCGACGTTGAGCGAGTGCGCGAGCACGTCCGTGTACGTGACGTAGCCGTGATTGCGGCGGTCCCAGTCATAGATGCGGAAGCCGCCGACGCTGAGGACGCCAGGGTCGTAGATCTTCGTGTTCGGCTGGATGGCGCCGGCGTTGATGGCGCCGCACAGGGTCACGACCTTCATCACGGAACCCGGCTCGTAGACATAGCTGAGCACGTTGTCCTTGAACAGCGCCGCGTCGGTACGGGTGAAGTTGTTCGCGTTGTATGTCGGGTAGTCGGCCCAGGCGACGATGCCGCCGGTCTTGGGGTCCATGACCAGCACGCTGCCGCTCTCGGCCCGGTCGCGCTTGACGCCGGCGGCGAGCGCCTGCTCGGCTGCGTACTGGATGTTCGCGTCCAGCGACAGGACCAGGTCTGAGCCGTTGACGGGGTCTTCGTGCGTGTGCGAGCCGAGCACGATCTCGCGGTTGGCGAGGTCGCGGTAGCTCGAGATGTAGCCCGGCGTCCCGGCGAGCATCTTCTGGTAGTACTCCTCGATCCCGTAGCGCCCGTCGCCGTTCCAGTCGACGAAGCCGAGCAGGTTCGCTGCCAGCGTCGAGCTGGCGGTGGTGCCTGGCAGGTAGGAGCGCTGCGTCTCCTCCTGCAGGCCGACGCCCGGCAGCTTCATCGCCCGCAGCTGGTCAGCCTTCGCCTTCGCGAAGCGGCGCGCGACGTAGGCGAACTTGCCGTTCGCCTCGAGGGTGGTCATCAGCTTTGCCCGGTCGACGCCGAGCACTGTCGACAGGGCGTTCGCGACCGCGTCGCGCTGGCCGGGACTGACCTGGTCCGGGGACACGAAGGCGGAGTAGACGGTCGTGTTGACGACGAGCTGCGTCAGGTGGCGGTCGAAGATCGCGCCGCGAAGCGCCGGGAGCTCGACGAACTCGCGGTATTGAGCCTGCGCTTGCATTGTCAGCTCGCCGTGCTGCGACACCTGCCAGTACGCCAGGCGCGTCCACACCGCGCCCGCCAGGACCAGCGCCACGACAAGCATCGAGATGACGCGGAGGCGGGCCGAGCCAACACGTTCGACGCGTCCGGGGCGCCTCGAGGCGAGGGCCCTCGTGCTCATCTAGTGCCTGGTCGCCGCCATGACTTCGCGCGTCTGGCCGACGGTGTTGAGGACTAGCGCCACCGCGCGCATCCACAACGGCGTCGTGTCGGCGGGCGACGCGCCCACAGGCGCAGTCAGGTCGATCGCCAGCTGCTGCCCGCTCACGTAGCGCGAGGGCAGGACACGCTGCATGCCGCTCAGCGCGGCCTGCTGCTGAACCTGGGCGGGCGCGTGCGCGGTGACCTCCTGGTAGCGAAGCTGGTCCTGCTCGGCGATCAGCTGCCGCTGCTGGTCCTGCAGGCGCGCGATGTCGTAAGACGCCTGCGTGATCTGCGCGGCGATGCCCAGGTAGAAAAGGACGACGATCACGCCCGCGATGACGACCACGTAGGCGTGGCCGAACACGTTCAGCCGCAGCCGCTCGGCTGCGGCCGTCCCCGCCGTCTGCACGAATCCGCGCGCTCGCCGTCGCCGCCGTGGAGGGGCGGTGAGATGGGGCGCTGCGCCGGCGGTGCCGAGGCGGCGTCGGGCCAATATGCGGGTCGATGTCAAGACGTAGTCCTCATGAGTTCTGGTTTGGCCTGGGTTCATGCCCCTCCCGGCCGGGCTCTGCGAGCCGGGCCGACCTCCCCATGAATGGGGAGGTTTGCGCCTGGTGGCCGGAGGGGTTAGGCCGGCCACCAGGACTTCTGGATTCGGATTCAGATCTTTTCCGCGACCCGGAGGCGGGCGGACCGGGCGCGGGGGTTGGCGGCCAACTCCTCTTCGGAGGGCCGCACGGGATGACGGGTGACGATGCGAAGGGTGGCCCGGTGGCCGCAGGTGCAGACTGGCTGCTGGGGTGGGCAGATGCAGTCTTTGGACTCGACGTTGAAGAATGACTTGACCAAGCGGTCTTCCAGGGAGTGGAAGCTGATCGTCGCCATACGACCACCGGGTTTGATTGTTGAAAGAGCTGCTCGAAGTCCTGTCTCGATCTCGCCGAGCTCGTCGTTGACCGCGATCCGGATGCCCTGAAAGGTCCTCGTCGCGACGTGGATGTCGCGAGGCCAGGCCCTCCTGGGAATCGCGGCCTCGACTGCCTGCGCCAGGTCGCGGGTGGTGCGGAGCGGGCGCCGCGCCACGATGAACTGTGCGATCCGGCGGGCCCACCTCTCCTCTCCGAACTCGTGGAGGATGCGCTCGAGCTCGGCGGCGTCGGTCTCGTTGACGATGTTCGCCGCGGTGAGCTTCGAGCTGGGGTCCATGCGCATGTCGAGCGGCCCGTCGGCGCGGAAGCTGAATCCGCGCTCGGGGTCGTCGACCTGGGTGCTCGAAATGCCGAAGTCGAAGAGGACCATGTCCGCCGGGCTGAACCCGTTGCCGGCCGCTATCGCGCCAAGCTCGGAAAACCTTCCGTGAACGACCGTTACTGAGTCGCCAAACGAAGCCAGCGTCTGGGCCGCGGCCGTGACCGCCGAGGGATCGCGGTCGATCCCGAGCAGCCGGCCGCCCGGCGTGATCCTCTCCAGGATCTGGCGGGCGTGGCCCGCCTGCCCGAGGGTGCAGTCGATCGCGACCGCCCCCTGTCGGGGCTGGAGCAGCTCTATTACCTCTTGTGAAAGTGCTGGAACGTGCGGACTAATGTCCGGAGATCACCCTGTCAGCGAATTCGGTAAAGCGTCCTTGCGCGTCGGCGCTGTAGCTGTCCCACCGGGCCTCGGGCCAGATTTCGACCCTCGAACCGGCCCCGATCACGACCACCGTCGACGGGCTCTCGATCCCCGCCAGGCGTCGCTGTTCCGGAAGCAGGCTGATCCGTCCCTGGCCATCCGGCTCGAACGGATCGGAGAGTGGATAGAGCGTCCGCGACAACGCGCGCTGGTCGGGGCCGGGCAGAGGGCTCTTCAGCTCCTCGCCCAGCGCGTTCCACAGGTCTGGCGGATAGATCGCGAGCACCTGGTCCTGGCCCACCGATACGTAGCTTCCCTCCGGAAGCTGCTTGCGAAACTGCGCCGGGATCGCCAGCCGGCCTTTGTCGTCCACCCTCACCCGATGCGCCCCCGTGAACAAGCTTCACCGGGCCTCCCAGAAATTCAACCTGTGACGCTCGTGTCGGGCGCAAAGGCTGCAGCCGCAGCCGTGGAGCTCGAGGGGGAGACGGTTGCCTGTCTTGTCGAATCGGTGGTTGAGGCTCAGGTCGCCGGCCCCATCGCGGTAGCGGGGAGAAGTGGCGTAGAGGAGGTGTATGGCGTGCTTTACCTGGACGTAGGGTGCGACGTATGGGTTGATGTCTGCCGGGTTCACCACTTCTCCCCACTGATCACCGCGATTCGCCGCAGACAGTAACAACGCCGGTTAAGTCTGTCAATACCTTTACCACAAGATGTAGAGGCTCGCGGACTCGCCATGACGGGTCCCAGCCCAGTATTTGGGGTAGGCAGTTAGTGCTACCCCAACATATAGTGCTGGAATGTGATAGCGACGAACATTAGTTTGGTAAACCCTATACCGGCGGTCCGGCGTTGCTTACTTCTCTTTACCCGCTGCGCTTGAGCAAGCCCAGGCGCTTGGCGCGGCGCTCGGCCCACGTGAAGACGCCAAATCCGAGCGGGATGAGGACCGCGCCCATGGCCAGAAGGATGCCCGCCGTCGGCAGCTGGTCGCCCACGGTGGCGCCGTCGAGCAGGCTCGTCCGCATGCCCGAGAGGGCGTAGGTCAGCGGGCTGATCCAGCCCGCGGCCTGCAGCGGCAGCGGCAGCACGCTCAGCGGGTAGTACACCCCCGAGACCAGGAGCATGAAGCCCTGGACGGCAAACGACATCTGCTCCCCCTTCTGCGGCGACAGCAGGGGCAGGACCGAGGTCAGGATCGCGAGCCCCACCAGCGGCGCCATCGAGGCCGCGAGGACGAACAGCGCGCCGGCGATGTTGGCGTGAGTGAAGTCGATGTTGAAGATCGCGATCGCGACCAGCAGCACCACAAAGGTCCGCGCGAGGCCGTAGACGATCGCGAACAGGCAGATGCCCATCAGGTGGGTCACACGCCGCACGGGCGCCATGAACGTGTACTCGATCGTCCCCTCCCACCGCTCCCAGGCGATCGCGTAGGCCGCCTCCATGAAAACAAGCGAGAGGTAGCCCCACAGCAGGGCGCCGATCAGGAGGTACAGCTGCGCCTTGCGCAGGTCGAACGTGCCTCCCTCCGCCCCGAGCGCACCGAGGCCGGAGGCGAGAAAGCCGATCGAGAGCACGCTGACGATGCTGTAGAAGAGCCAGACGAGCTCCCAGACCCAGTAGCGCCGGTAGACGTAGAGCTGCCGCTCGGCGAATCCGAGCAGGGCCCCCATCTCCGAGCTGCGGACCCCGATCACACTTCCACCTCCACCATCTCCTCGGCTTCCAGCGTCTTGCCGGTGAGCTGCATGAACACGTCTTCCAGGGTCGATGCGCCGTAGCGTGCGCACAGCTGGTCCGGCGCGCCGTCGGCAAGCACACTGCCGCCGTCCAGCATCAGCACGCGCTCGCACAGCTGCGCCGCCTCGTCCATGTCGTGCGTGCACAGCAAGACGGTGATGTCTTGCTTGGCGCGGAGCTTCTCGAGCACCGCCTGCACCTCCTTCTTCGACCGGGGGTCGAGCCCGGTCGTCGGCTCGTCCATGAGCAGCAGCGACGGCGCCGTGAGGAAGCTGCGCGCTATCGCCACCTTCTGCTGCTGGCCGCGTGAGAGCTGCTTCATCGGCTGGTCGATGACATCGCGCGGAAGTCCAAGGTCCTCCAGGATCTCGACCACCCGGCGGCGCGTGCCTCTCGAGACGGCGCCGTAGAGCCGCGAGGCGTAGACCATGTTCTCCCAGGGGCTCAGCTCCTTGAAGAAGGCCGCTTCGACCGAGACGCGGTTGATGTGCCTGCGCACCTCGAGGCCCTGCGTGACGACGTTCCAGCCGAACACCTTCGCGGTGCCGGCGTCGGGCGTCATCAGCGTGCCGAGGATCCGGATCAGCGTCGACTTGCCGCTGCCGTTCGGGCCGAGGATGCCGGTCACTCCGCCCGGGGCGACGGTCAGGTCGAGCTCATGAAGGGCGACCGTGTCCTTCCAACCTCGCCGCCACCAGGGCGCGTGGGCATCGCGCTCGCGGCGCCGGAACGCTTTGCGAACTCCTCGTATCTCGATCGCGGGGACGCTCATCACTGTCTCCAGAACCCGGGGATGGACAAAAGAAAAGGACCGTGGCGGTGCCCAACAACCGCACGGTCCTGGCTTGACTGACTGGCTTCTAGGTTTCGGCTACGTGACCAGCGTCAATGGTGCCGGGCGGCAGGCATGCTTCGCCCTCGTTCGGCGAAGACGACCAGACCAATGCCTGCCATACAACAGCACCTCGAAGATGGACACACCCGGGAGGGTGTGCCGAGACGCATAGGCTAGCGGCGGTCAGTCCCGGGCGTCAAGACCAAGCTGCGAGATCACGAAGGCCATGACGAACGCTTCCTCGCGCCACGACTCGTAGCGACCGGACGGCCCCATGTGGCCGGACCCCATCTCGGTCTTCAGGATCACCGGGCGTTCGCCGCGGTTCACTGTGCGCAGCCTGGCCACCCACTTCGCGGGCTCCCAGTAGGACACCCGCGGGTCGTTCAGGCCCCCCATCACCAGGAGCGCCGGATAGCCGGCCTCGTCGAGGTTGTCGTAGGGCGAGTAGCTCTTGATGTACCGGTAGTAATCAGGCTCCTTTGGATTGCCCCACTCGTCGTACTCGTTGACGGTGAGCGGCAGCTTGTCGTCGAGCATCGTCGTCAGGGCGTCGACGAAGGGCACCTGCGCGACCGCGCATGCGAAGAGGTCGGGTCTCTTGTTGAGCACCGCGCCGATGAGCAGGCCGCCCGCGCTGCGTCCGCGAATCGCCAACAGCGCTGGAGTCGTGTAGCCCTCGGCGACGAGGTGCTCGGCGCATGCGACGAAGTCGTCGAACGTGTTGCGCTTGTGGAGCAGCCTGCCACCCTCGTACCACCTCCTCCCCAGCTCCCCGCCGCCGCGGACGTGCGCGATGGCGAAGACAAAGCCGCGGTCGAGAAGGCTGAGGCGGGCGGGATCGAACATCGGGTCATTGGAGTGTTCGTAGGCGCCGTAGCCGTAAAGGAGAAGCGGGCGCGCCCCTCCGGCGCTTCGCGCCACATCCCCATGAATGGGGAGGAGTTGCCTCCGGTCAGCCCTGTACACGAGCGAGATCGGCACCCGCACGCCGTCGCGCGCGGTGGCCCAGATCCGGTCGGTCGCGTAGTCCTCGCGGCTGTAGCCGCCGCGCACCGGCTGCTCCTTGACTACCGTCCGCGTGCGCGTCGCCATGTCGTAGTCGACCGCCGACCAGGGAGCGGTCAGCGACGTGTAGTAGAAGCGCATCACCTGACCGTCGTAGTTGGGGTCTGAACCCGGGAAGGCCGTGTACGCGGCGTCCGGCTGTCCAACCACGTGCGCGTCGCCGGAATCGGCGTCGAGAACCTCCAGGCGCTGCAGGCCGTCGGAACGCTGGCCGAGCACCACGTGCCCCCTGTGCACGTCGATGAAGTTGAGACGCACATCGGGGCGCTCCGGTACGACCTCGGCCCATGACCCCCGGCCGGGCGTGGAAACCGGGGTCGACATCAGCCTGAAGTTGGTCGCCTGATCGTTCGTCAGGATCAGGAAGCGGTCCTCCTGGTGGTCGACCGTGTATTCGACGTCCGTCCGGCGGGGCTCGACGAGCACCGGCAGGGCGTCGGGCGACTCGCTGGAAAGGAAGTGTGTCTCGCTCGTGACCTGGCTCGCCGTGGTGATGAAGATGAAGCGCTCGCTCTTCGAGAGCTCGACGCTGACCTCGAACCGCTCGTCGTCCTCATGGAAGAGGAGCACATCGTCAGCCTCAGGTGTGCCGAGGCGGTGCCGCCAGACCTGGAACGGCCGCATTGAACTGTCCGGGCGGACGTAGAAGAAGGTCGTGCTGTCGGCGGACCACGCCGCGCCGTAGTAGACGCCCTGGATGCGGTCCGCGAGGTCGCGCCTGTTCGTCATGTCGCGGAAGTGGAGCTCGTGGAGTTCCGACCCGTTGAGGTCGACGGCGTACGCGACCAGGTTCTCGTCCGGGCTGCGCTCCACGTAGCCGAGCTCGAAATAGTCATGGCCGCGGGCGAGCTCGTTGCCGTCGAGGATGACCTCCTCCGGCGCCTCCATGGAGCCCCGCCGCCGGCAGTGGATCTCGTAGTCGAGTCCCTCGACCGTGCGTGTGTAGGTCCACCAGCCCTTGTATAAGGTGGCCGCGGAGGAGTCGGTCTCCTGCACCCTGCCGACCACCTCGTGGTAGAGGCGGTCCTGGAGCTGGGCCGTCGGCGCCATGACCGCCTCGGCGTAGGCGTTCTCGGCGGCGAGGTAGGCGAGCACGTCGGGGTCATGGCGGTCGCGCAGCCAGTAGTACGGGTCAAGGCGGCGGTCACCGTGGGCCTCGAGCACCTGCGGCCTGGCGGCGGCGATCGGAGGGCGGGTCGGGATGACTTTCACCCAGTCCACGATAGAGAACGGCCTAGGCGGTCCCGCCGAGCTTGAAAGCCTTCCGAAGCAGGCGCTTGACCTCGGCTGAGGACGCGTCCTCCGGCGTGCGCAGGGTCAGGAACCGGGTGTCCTTTCCGGTCCCCTGGAGGACGCCCCTGCCCTCGTCGAGCTCCCGGCCGCGGTAGAAGAACATCGTCGAGTGGTTGGGGAACGTCCCGATGCCGACCACCTTCTCGCCGTCGACGGCGTAGCGGACGAGCTTCCACATCATCCGGCTGGAGCGCGGCTGGGCCATCTGGTAGGGGATCTCGGTCGCGGCCGGCGCTGCTTCGCGCACCGACTTGATCGCCGCGCGGACGATCGGCTGCACGCCGGCCGGCAGTGTTTTCGGAAGCTCCATCACACCTCAGACTAGTTTCGTGGCGACCCGGCGTCACGTGCCCACCAGGCTTGGCGCGAAAACCAACGCGGCGCTTCTCGCGCTGCTGGCCGTCGCGTTCCTGACGGGCTGGCTCGCGTTCGCATTCGGGACGAGCCCGTCGCGCACCTCGCTCATCGTCCATGCGACGAGCGGGGTCGCGATCCTGCTCCTGCTGCCCTGGAAATCGATGGTCGCCCGCCGCGGGCTGGGCCGGCCCCGGCCTGGGCGTTGGGCTTCGATCGCGTTTGGCGTCCTCGTCATGGTGTCGATCGCCGCGGGCCTGGGGCACTCGACCGGGCTCGTCTTGTGGTGGGGGCCGTTCAGCTCGATGGAGGTCCACGTCGGCGCGGCTTTGGTCGCGATTCCTTTGGCGATCTGGCACGTCGCCGCCCGCCGGATCCGTGTCCGGGCGACCGACCTGTCGAGGCGGACCTTCCTCAAGGGCGGGCTTGCCGCGGGACTGGCGGCGGCGGCCTACGGCGGGACAGAGGTCATCGTCCACGCCACGTCGCTGCCGGGAGCGGCCCGCAGGTTCACCGGCTCCTACGAGGCCGGATCGTTCGATCCACCGGCGATGCCGGTTAGCTCATGGATGTTCGACGCCATTCCCAGTCTCGACCCCGAGCGGTGGAGGCTCCGCACGCCGGGCAAGGAGTGGAGCTATGCACAACTACCGATGGACGATCGTCTGACCGCGATCCTCGACTGCACCGGCGGCTTCTACTCGACCCAGGAGTGGAGCGGCGTCAGGCTGGATCGGCTTCTCGGCTCGAGCCAGGGCCAGAGCATTCGCGTCGTCTCGAGCTCGGGCTACGACCGGCGATTTCCACTGCACCAAGCCCCGTCGCTTCTGCTTGCCACCCGCTGCGGTGGCGAACCGCTCGATCCGGGACACGGCTTTCCGGCCCGGCTCGTCGCGCCGGGCCGACGTGGCTACTGGTGGGTCAAATGGGTCGTCGCGATCGACGTCGACGACCTGCCCTACTGGTGGCAGTCGCCGTTCCCGCTGCAGTAGGCCGCCTGACGATGGTCCGGATGGTCGCCTGCTCGTGCAGGTAGGACCAGCTTCCGTCTCTGGCCAGCACGGCATGGTCGAGCGTCCGCAGCGCGGGTGCGCCCTGGCGCCTCAGGTTGGACCACTTCTCGTGGTCGGCCGACGTGATGAAGGTCAGCGCCCGGCCAGCATTGCCGTTGCGCGCCGTGCGACCCACCCGATGGGTCATCGAGTCGGGGGAGTCGGGTAGCTCGTAGTTGACGACGAGTCCGACATGGCTGAGATCGAGACCGCGCGCCGCGACGTTGGTCGCGACAAGGACGTCGGCCCGGCCGTTGCGGAAGTTCTCCATCACGCGATCGCGCGCGAGTTGCGCCATGTTGCCCTGCAGCTCCACGGAGCGATGTCCCATCCGCTGAAGCTCGCGGTTGAGCTTGTGGACACCGTGCTTGGTCCGGCCGAACACGATCGCGACACTGTGCCGCTTCAGGATGTCGCTGAGCAGCCGCAGCTTCGATCCGGGATCGGTCCGAATGAGCCCATGCTCCAGCAGCGACTCGCCCTGAGTGATCAGCCGCACCTGGACCGGGTCCTGTAGGTGCTTGTCGATCATGCGCGCGACCCACTCCGGCATCGTCGCCGAGGCCAGCACGGTCTGCGGTGAGTAGGTCAGGCCGATGATGCGCTCGACGTCGCGCGCGAAGCCGGCGTCAAACATCTGGTCGGCCTCGTCCAGGACCATGTACTCGACACGGCTCAGCGAGAAGGTCTTCCGCTGGAACATGTCCAGGATGCGACCCGGGGTGCCGATCACGACGTCGGCGCCCTGGCGCAACGCCTCCGTCTGCGTGCGGTAGCCGACGCCGCCGTAAAGCAGGGCGGTGCGGAGTCCCGAGTCGAGGCCCCGGAAGACGGAGTCGACCTGGATCGCGAGCTCACGCGTCGGGGTGACGATCAGGCCGCGCGGACCTGGCCGGCCTGGCTCCACGCGCTCGAGGAGTGGAAGCAAGAACGCGAGCGTCTTGCCGCTTCCGGTCGGGGACTGGATCACGAGGTCGCGCCCTGTCAGAAGCGCGGGGATGGACTCGGACTGTGCCTGGTTAGGCGAATTGATTTTCTGCCGGTCAAGCGCCGCGAGAACGCGCGCGCTGACACCGGCTTCGGCGAATGTCTGCAACGAAGCTCCAGATGCCTCTCTTTTCTTTCTTATTTTTGCCGCGATCTACAGGCTCTGTGCTGGGACAGGAAGAGAGGACCCGAGCGGGCGACGCACGCATGCGTCGGAGCAATCCTACCGGATGGCCGCGCTTCGCATCAGTGCAGCGACCATTCGCTGATCCAGGTGACTCCCCGCTTCGGTCCTGAGGATCGCCCGCGCCTCCTCCTCGCTGCGGGCGCGGCGATACGGACGGTCCGAGGTCAAAACGTCGTATGTGTCGGCGGCCGCCACGATCCGGGCCTCGATCGGGATGGCCTCGCCGGCGAGCCCGTGCGGATACCCGCTGCCGTCGATGCGCTCGTGGTGATACAGCACCGCGAGGAGCTCGCGCTTGAAGTGCCCGCACCGCTGGAGGATGCGCAGGCCGATCTCCGGGTGCGTCTTCATGACGGTCCACTCCGCGTCGGAGAGCGGACCCTGCTTGTGCAGGATGGCGTCGGGGATGCCGAGCTTGCCGACGTCGTGCAGCAGCCCTGATCGCGCCAGGGTGCGGAGCTCCGACGCGGTCATCCCGAGCTCGCGCCCGATGTGGACGCAGATCTCGGCGACGCGGCGGTTGTGGCCCTGCGTCTCGCGGTCCTTGACCTCGACCGCGGCCACGAGCGCGGCCACGGCCTCCACGTCGAACTCCTCCGCGGCGACCGAAACCTCCAGCTGCAGCGCGGCCTCCACGATCGAGCGGAAGGACTTCCCGCGCGCCCTCTCCAGGAGCAGCGCGCGGACCGCCAGCGTGACTGCCGCCAGCATCAGCAGGTGGTAGAACCACCAGCCCCACGACCAGACAGGAAACAGGACCATCGCGGCCATTGCCTCTGCGAGCAGCACGAACGCGGCTATCAGGCTCGCCTGGCTTTCCAGTCGGGTGATCCGGTACGTCCGCGCCTGGCCGGCGGCCGCCAGGAAGAACAGCACGATGCTGGCGCTCGCCAGGCCGGTGCTGTACGGAGGCACCGAGTAGGGCAGCTGGGCCAGGATCCAGGTCTTGATCGCGATCGCTCCGTACGCGACGAGCGCGGCCGTCACGAAGAGGACGAGCCAGCCGGCCGGCCAGAACGGAAGTCGTCGCTCGAGGCGCGCCATGCCGGGCGCGTAGCTGGCGGCGAAGAAGACGCCGGGCACAGCGAGGCTCAGGTAGGCCGAGAGCGCGACGGCGCTGCCGGCGAAGCGGGCGAACAGGTTGGGGACCAGGATGCCTGGGGTTGTCAGACCGTGGACGGCGAAGATGGCGCCCATCGACATGAAGCCGAGGCAGAGAAAAAGCACGCGGTAGAGACCGATCTGGATGGTGGTGACCGCGAGCGCTCCCGCCACCAGCGCCGCCAGCAAAGAGACCGCCGAGACGAGGTAGAAGTGCTGGTAGGGGACGACGATCAGGGGGCCGCCGCCGGCCATGGCGAGGGGCACGAAGCTGGCGGGCACCAGCAGAAACGTCGCCACCATGAGGACGACCGGGAGCTCGACGCCGGCCCGCCTGGCGACAGGGGTGCCGGGCAGCGCGGGCGCGACGACCTGAGTGGCCATTTTCTGACGCCCTTCTCCCCACCGCATACACCGCCTGGTTACTCGATGTAGCGTGGTCGGCGATGCTTGCCGAGCTCGAGCGGATCCCGCGGGTGGAGCTCGCGATCGCTCCCACGCCGCTCCAGGAAACGCCCCGGCTGGCAGCGGCGATCGGGCTCGACCGGCTGCTGGTCAAGCGCGACGACAACACCGGTCTTGCCCTGGGCGGCAACAAGGCCCGCAAGCTCGAGTACCTGGTCGCCGATGCTCAGGCGCAGGGCGCCGACGTCCTGGTCACCACCGGTGCGGCCCAGTCCAACCACTGCCGGATGACGGCCGCCGCCGCTCGCGTCGCCGGAATGGAGGCCCACCTCGTCTTCCGCGACCAGGCGGTCGACGAGGTTCAGGGCAACATGGTGCTCGACCGCCTGCTCGGCGCTACGTGGTCGTTCGCCGGCGAGCGGAACCCGGCCGAGTGCATGAACGAGGTCGCGGAAGACCTCCGTCGCGCCGGCAAGAAGCCGTACGTCATCCCTGCCGGGGGCAGCAACGGACGGGGAGCGCTGGGCTACGTGCGCTGCGCCTTCGAGCTGGTTGGACAGCTGAAGGAGCGTGGTGAGGAATCGCGCTACGTGGTGTGCGCGGGCGGTTCGTGCGGCACGCTGTCAGGACTGACGCTTGGTCTGGCGCTGGCGGACAGCGGGTCGGCGCTGGCCGCTGTGAGCATCTCGCGCTCGGTGCCCGACCGGGTCGCGAAGGCGAAACAGGTGATGGCCGAGTCATGCGAGATCATGGGCGTCGAGCTTCCTGACACCGAACCTCTCATCTGGGATGGCTACGTCGGTCCTGGCTACGGCATGCGCACCGAGCTGACCACGCGTGCGCTCGAAGTCGCCGCCCGCGCCGAAGGCCTGATCCTCGACCCCGTCTACTCGGCGAAGGCGTTCGGCGGCCTGATCGGCGAGATCGAGGCCGGACGCGTCAAGCGCGACGACCTCGTCGTGTTCGTCCATACAGGCGGGGCGCCCGCCCTCTTCGCCGATCCCGCGCTGTACTGGCACCCGGACTGACCGGTCCGCTAGGCGCGGGCGCGGTCCAGGTCGACGCGATCACCGCGCATCGGAACGCCGTCCCGGAGCAGCAGCTCGCGCTGCCGCTCGCCCTTCGGGATCGAGCCGTCCGCACGCACGACCCGGAACCACGGGACGTCCTGGTTCGTCGTGGCCAGCACCCGGCCGACCAGTCGAGGCGCGTGCGGCTCGATGTCGCCGTAGGTCTGGACGTGGCCGGCAGGGATGTCCCGAATCCGCTCGAGGATCGCCTCGACGCGCGCCTCCTGACGAAGGCGGTCAGCCGGCGAGGGAGTGGAACTCGGCATCGGTCAGCTCCAGCTGCAGCGCCGCGAGGTTCTGCTTCAGGTGCTCGAGGGACAGCGTGCCCGGGATCGGCAGCGTCGCGTCCGAGCGCCGCAGAAGCCACGCCAGCATGACCTGCTGTGGCGTCGCCTTGTGGCGCCTGGCAATTTCGCGTATGGCGGGTCGTATCTCGGCGCGCAGCGGGAAGAAGGGGACGAAGACCAGGCCTTCGCGAGCGCAGTAGTCGACAACGTCATCGGAGCGCCGCTGGTCGAGGTTGTAATGGTTCTGGACGGCGGCAATCGGAAGGACCTTGCGCGCGAGCTCGACCTGCTCGATGTTCACCTCGGAGACGCCGACGAGCCGGATCTTGCCTCGATCGCGGTATTCCTTGATGGCGCCGAGGCTCTCCTCGAGCGGCGTCTGCGGGTCGACGCGGTGGAGGTAGTACAGGTCGATGACGTCGGTCCGCAGGCTGCGCAAGCTCTCCTCGATCTCCGCCCTCAAAACTTCAGGGCGACCGCGTCCCGCGCCTCCAAATCCTCCCTTGGTGGCGACGACGACGCTGTCGGGCCGTGGTGAAAGGGCGTCCCCGATCGTCCTCTCGCTCTGCCCGCTCGTGTACAGGTGCGCCGTGTCGATCATCTGGACTCCCGCCGCCACCGCCGCCTTGACCAGGGCGACGTTCTCGCCGGTGTGCGAGAGACGGTTGGTCCCGAGACCGATGCGGGTGACCTCGGCGTCGCCGAGCTTCACCGGAGGTTTCATCGTTGCGTCAGGCCGGCGGGCATACAACCTGAAACTGCGACGATCGCGCCGCCAATTCCCTGTCGCGCCCTACATCCAGCGCTGGCGGTTGCGGTAGATCTCCACGACCGGACCGCGAGGATCTCGGCGGCGATAAGCGCGAAAGCGCGCGAGCAAGCGCAGGTAGCGGCGATCCGACGACCGCAGTTTTCGGTGCGGAATCTCGAGGAGATACTTCTCGACCTTCCAGATGTTCGTGAGGGACAGACGCCAGTCGTACTTGCCAAGGGCGCGCAGATCCGCGAGCTGATAGCCGGTGATGCGACCGGTGAAGTCGACGTATGGATCGAAGTAGCTCCACACCAGATCGCGAATGCCGCGGAACACCGGTTTGCGGCCGTGCAGGCCCGCATCCCGGGACCGGGCCACCGCGCCCCACCGACCTCCGTGGCGGAACACGAAGATCACATGATCCACCCCATCCTTGGACTCGAAACTGACCACAAGCGGGGGGTAGCCGTGCTGTTCCAGAATCACGGCCGCGACGAGCGCCGCCTCCAGACAGTGCGCCGTCTTGTGGCGGACGACCTGGCGAAAGGATCGGAGGGTGTCCCCGTGCAGCTCCCAGTTATAAGGCAGCCTGCGCAGGAACTCCTGGACCTGTTCGGGGGTGCGGTGTCGCTGAATGATTCGCTGCTCTTGGGGGGTGAAGCCGTTGGACGCCTCGGCCGGCTGTGTCATGGGACGAGTATTTTGCTACGGCTGGTCGCGATTCCCCCCAAGCCGGCTTCTTAGCGTCAGGGATGATCAGCGACCTGCAGTTCAGGCTGCCGCCCGCCGCATTGTTGGTGCGGCGAGCGTCGGTCGCAGCAGTGCGAATGCAACGAGCCCGAAAGTGATTCCGTATAGGACGTGGCCGATGATGAATGCACCTCGCGGTGTCATCTCCGGTATCACGGGGTTTGCACCGATGGGCGCTGGCAGTATCAAGTACATCATCAGCGCGTAGAGGATGAGACCGCCAATCACGGCTGCTCCCGCATAGCCGTATCGCGTCGTCAGCAGTTGCAGCCGGAGTGCTCGCGTTGCGATGAGAATCACGATTGCGAAGGCAACGCCGACGACGATCGAGAATGCCAGGTGAACCAGGAAACCGACCGCGAGGTGGGACGCCTGGAGAGGCTCGTTCATAGACATCCCGGGGTGCATCATCATCTCGTGCATCATCATCTGCGCATCGGAGCGATAGACAAACGAGGCCATGCATACGTTGAGCGGGGTCCAGAAACCGTTGCCCGTGGCGGCCGAGTAGATCATCATCCACATCGCCATCACCACACCACCCGCGGCACCACTGACGGCGGCGAGGCCGATAAAGCGACTGTCTAGGGTCCGCCCGGCTTCCATCGCAACCTCCCAGGATGCAGTCGATGAGCAGGCTTGAAAAGAGCCTTCGAAAGCACAACACCGAAAGGGCTGGCCAATTCCCGGAATCAATGAGGACGAGGAGGCGTTTTGAGGCCTAGTGGACAAGGCAAACGATTTCGAGCTCGCTGACCACGAGGGCAACAGCTGGCGCCTGGCCGAGCATCTGGCCGGAGGGCCGACCCTGCTCGTCTTCTACCGCGGTGACTGGTGACCCTACTGCAACGGGCAGTTGGCCTCGTACGCAAGAAGCTGGGATAGATTCATCGCGGAAGGTGTGAGTGTTGCGGCGATCTCGGTCGACCCTGTCGAGAACAACCGCGCCATGGTCGAAAAGCTGCTGCTGCCCTTCCCGTTGCTCAGCGATCCGGAGGGCGGCGTGATCAAGGCGTGGGCAGTCTGGACCGACGCCGACGGCGGGGTTGCACGGCCGTCCATCTTTGCCATCCGAAAAGGCGGCGTGATCGCGTGGAAGTATGTTGGTGTCGACTACGCTGACAGACCGACTGACGACGAGCTCTTCGCCTCGTTGCGTGGAGGTGATTGATGGCACGGGGAGACCGGCCCCTACCTTTCGAGCAGCTGGAACCGTACATGAGGGGCGCCAAATTCGCGGTGCAAGCCCTCAGCCGGCGGCACCAGGACCACGACCCAGACCTCGCGGCCGACGCCGCCCGGTACTTCGAGATGGCCGAACGGTACCGGCAGGCGGCGATCGCGACCTTCCGCGCTAAGCGCGAACGAGCTCAGCCGTAGAGGAGGGTTCCCCACCCCTCGGCCCCTAGGTCGAGATCAAGGTGCCTCAGCGGGCCGATGCCGCGAACGGTGAGGCCGAACCGCACTGGAAGTCTCGCCGCCGCTCTGTGATCGATGAGGAACCTGGTCCCATCCTCCGTTGACCCTGCGACAAAGCGGTTCGGATCGTCGGTTTCGGACATGTCACGGACCGTGACCAGGCAGATCTTCCCGCCCCCGCAGCAGCGATGAACGTCGTATGCGATCACGCGGGTCTTCGTGGAAGGATGGCTTTGCAGCCATTCGCGTGCCTTGGCATCCGGGTCGAGGAGAAAGCCGGATGCACCTGACATTCGGCCCGACGATACGACGAGGTGCGATCCCACTGGCTCCAAAGCTAACCAGCAGACTCGATGGCAGCCGCAGCCTGCCACATTGCGTCGGAAGACGACCCCATGATGACTGCTGTTCCGATGTCGGAGTGGACAATCAGAAGCTCGTGGCCCGACCTCTGGGTGTCCTCGACGCCAGAACCAGATGGGACCTGGCCTTCCAGCCAGCTCACCGTGATTCGTTCGCCCGATGGAGCGGCGTAGGCCACCGTCACGATATCCGTTGACGCAGCTCGATCCATTCTGGCGCCGACGACTTGCATTCCATCCAGCTCAATTGCCGGTAGGTTTCGCCCAGATGCCTGCAGGCACCATTGCGACACCCGCGCTGGGTCGCTGGAATGGATTTGCAGAGGCTGCGACGAAGCATTCATCGCGGCTTGAACCGGATCGGGGCGGGAAAGCACGAGCCAGCCGGCCCCGGCCGCTCCTCCGAGAAGCGCGACCGCCACGCTTGCCGCGATCAGGCGAAGGCGTGTGGGCGCGAGGCGGGCATGCCGACGTGTCGGGGCGCCTCCCTCGAGCTGGTCGCTAGCCTGCCGAAGCCTTGACGAGAGCATTGCGTGAGCACGAATCTCGCGCTGGCAGTCGACACAGGTGCCTACGTGTTCGAGCGTTGCCGTTGGTACCAATGCAGTCTCCCCGTCAGCAATCGCGGCCAGGAACTCGCGATGAGGCGCGCAGGTATCCACCTAATTGCCTCCAGCGAGTCTTGCCATCAGCAGCCGTCGACCTCGATAGACGCGCGACATCACCGTACCCACCGGAACGTCAAGGATCGAAGCGGCTTCCGCGTAGCTCAACTCCTCCACTGCTGTGAGGTACAGCGGAACGGCATAGGCTCGCGGAAGGGTGCGATACACCTCGATAACACGTCTGAGGTCAGCCCGCTCAATCACTCGGGCAACGACGGGATCCGGGCGGTCTTGCTCCGCTGGGGGTTCCGGGACGAGCTCTTCGATCGAGACGACTGCCGGATTCGTCCCGGCTGCCCGTACTGCGTTTAGATGGACGTTGCGCAAGATTCGAAACAGCCAGGCTTTGAGGTTCGTGCCGGGGCGAAAGCGCCACGTCGACGTGAGGGCTCGTGCGATTGCCTCCTGGGCCAGGTCTTCTGCCGATTCCGAGTCGCGCGTCAGCGACCAGGCGAACCGAACGAGGCGAGGCCGCAGCCGGACGATTTGGGTCCCGATGTCGGTCTCCTCGTCCGGGTTCGGCTCATTCACAGGACTGGGGCGGCCCTGGCGTCGCTCATCCTCTCGTCTTTCCGGCATCGACAACGTCCTTCTGTAGGAGCAGGCCGACCAGCCTTCCGTCAGATGTCGTGATCGGTGAGCTGTCGAGCTCGCGGTCAATCATCGTCTTCGCCATCTCTTCCGCCAGCACGTAGGGGCGGAATGTGCTCGGCCCCGGCCGCATGGCTTCCGAGATCAAACGGTCAGCGTCGCCCGCCAGCTCCTTCGCGCGCAGCAGCCCGAGCACAACCCGCTCCGCATTGACGACCACCGCTGCATCCCAGCCAAGGGCATCGGCTCGCTCTCTTACCGCACCAAGTCGCTCGTCGAGCGCGCAGGTCGGAACGTCTTTGCGAGCAAGCGTCCCGGCGCGCGCCTTGGTCGCATTCGTGCCTTCCGTGGGCAGACCTGCGGCCAACCAGTCAAGTTTGCCCCCCGGGTAGTCGTAGACCTCCTGGAACCCGAGACTCTCAAGCCGCCACGCGGCCCTTGGAGACATGTCTCAAGCGATGTCCCAGCAATAGACGATCACTGGACGAGTCTTGTCCAGCACCTTTGATCCGTCGGCGTCGATATGGCTGAGCGGAAGGCTGATCGCCCCGGGCAAATGATCCTCGGCGTACTCATCTGCCGGCAGCACCTCCACGAGTTGAGCGCCGGCCTCGACCATTCGCCGCAGACCTTCACGGTCTATTTCGTTAGGCATTTGGTAGTCCCTTTCAGACTGTCGTTGTCAGATAGCGTCGGGCTCGATGAAAGCAGGCACTACCGCGCGATGGAGGGAGAGCCGCACCTCCGGCCACTCTCAACATACAGCGCACCGGGGGGCTTGCGGCAAGACCCGGGTCGTGTAGCAGAGTTTCCTGTGGAAACCACAAAGCACGGTAATGGGGGGTGGCGTTTGGCCGAACACGCCGTAGTGATAGCCGGAGGCGGTCCTACGGGGCTGATGCTGGCGGGGGAGTTGGCGTTGGCCGGGGTCGAAGTTGCCATCGTCGAGCGGCGCGCCGGCCAGGACGTCATCGGCTCCCGCGCAGGTGGCCTGCACTCGCGGACCATCGAGGTTCTCGATCAGCGCGGTATCGCTGACCGCTTCCTCTCGCAGGGGCAGGTGGCGCAGGTCGCGGGGTTTGCCTGGATCCGACTGGACATCAGCGACTTTCCCACGCGGCACAACTACGGCCTCGGGCTGCGGCAGAACCACATCGAGCGCATCCTGGCCGGCTGGGTCGACGAGTTCGAGGTACCGATCTACCGCGGACGCGAGGTGACCGGGTTCGAGCAGGACGACACCGGCGTCAACGTCGCGGTGTCCGACAGCCCGACGCTGCGGGCCCAGTATCTCGTAGGCTGCGACGGAGGTCGCAGTCTGGTCCGTAAGGCAGCCGGCATCGAGTTCCCCGGCTGGGACCCGACCGCCAGCAGCCTGATCGCTCAGGTCGAGCTGACCGGGGAGCCGGAATGGGGCACCCGCCGCGACGCCAAGGGAGTCCATGCCTTCTCCAGGTTGGAGGATGGGCGGGTAGGCGTCCTGGTGACCGAACAGCACCTCGGGCACACAGGCGAGCCCACCCTGCGCGATCTGAGGGAGGCGCTCATCGCCGTATACGGGACCGATTACGGGGTCCACAGTCCCATCTCGATCTCCAGGTTCACCGATATGGCCCGGCAGGCGGCGTCCTACCGCGACAGACGGGTGCTGCTGGCCGGCGACGCCGCACACGTGCATCCCCCGGTCGGTGGACAGGGTCTCCAGATCGGTGTGCAGGACGCGGTGAATCTGGGATGGAAGCTGGCCCAGGTGGTCAAGGGGACGTCGCCAGAAAACCTGCTGGACACCTACCACGCCGAGCGGCACCCGGTCGCTGCCCGCGTGTTGCGCAACACCATGGCGCAAACCGCGCTCCTGCGCAGCGACGACCGTATCGAGGCCTTGCGCGACACCATGTCCGAGCTGCTGAGCATGGACGAGCCTCGCAAGCGGATCGCCGGGATGATGTCCGGCCTGGACATCCATTACGACATCGGTGAAGGACACCCGTTGCTCGGGCGCCGCATGCCAGATCTCGACCTGGTCACCGCCAACGGCCCGCTTCGGGTATTCACCCTCCTGCACGATGCGCGGTCGGTATTGCTCAACCTCGCTCAGCTGGGCGGCTTCGACATCACACGGTGGGCGGATCGAGTTCGGCTGATCGACGCTGAATACGCTGGGGTTTGGGAGCTTCCGGTCCTGGGCGTAGTGACTGCCCCCGCCGCCGTGCTGATCAGACCCGATGGCTACGTCGCGTGGGTGGGCGACGGCACGGATAACGGGTTGCGCGATGCGCTGACTACCTGGCTCGGGTCGCCATGAGGGCGCACCGTCTAACAAACGTCGAGTGGAGGGGACGTCGACTGCCGCCTAACAGCACTCATCCCCCGCTCCATGCCTTTTGCAGGGGTCGGTAATCGATCACGGTGATTCGTTCCTGATCGACAGTCTCGCGTGCCCGTGGAGCCGTGAGGAAGTCGTAATCGGTCTGGCGGACCTCCCAGCCAGCCGGCTCGATTGCCTGCCACCGATCGGTGCCGTGCCCCGGATGCACCGCCCATTCATTCAGGCCCGGGGGAAGGTCTCGGAGCATTCGGGCGAATATTTCCGCCTTGTCGTGGAGGCTGATCGAGAAGCTGTCCACAATGGGATTGTCGATAACAGGCTTGCGGCGCTCGCGGGCCTTGCGGATGCCATCGTCGAGCGAGACGCGCGCAGCGAGGCCGTACTCCGCGGCGAGTGCCATCGTCAGCTCGAAAATGTCGGCCCGGCCCCCGTCGGCGAGGCAGTGCCAATCGAGATGTGTGGGCGCAAGTCCGGCGTCGAACACAGTGTTGATCTGCGCACGCAGTTCCCGTTCGACCTCGGTGAGCCGCGCGCGAGCGAGCAGTGTGGGCCCCTGCCCCAGCGAGTCGACGTAGAACTCGCCAGTGTCAGGGTCGATCAACGTGGGTACATCGGACGTGGCGGAACATGGTCCCCAGTGGTACGCGGGCATGTCACGAATCAGGGACAGATGGATACCGAATGGAATGTCGGGGCGTGCGCGGAGTAGCCGCATTGCGTCGGCCGCGGCGGGACCGGGAACCATCAGGCTGCACGAGTTCGCAATGCCGGTTTCGATCGACTCGACCACCGCGGCGTTGACGGCGTCGTGCATGCCGAAGTCGTCGCAGTTGACTATCAGGAGCCGTTCGTCAGGCCGGAAACCAAGCAGCTCGCTCGATAGTCGATCCACAACGGCTGATTCTGCAGTGCTGTGCCCGGGGACGGAGCGCCCGTTGGCCGTTTCTCCTCATGTGGGCGAAGACGATGGTGACAAGCTGCTGCCAGGCGAAGCCTCCTCGGTCCATTCCGGTGATGTCGACGATGCCCGACGCTGGTTCGAGACCTACGACGAGCTCTGCCGGTTGAAGCAGAAGATCCTGACCGACCTCGAGTCGCAGAAGGTCCGCGTGCCTCCTGAAGGAGATGCCGAGGTGAAAGATGACGAGGCGATGCTCCGCGCGGAGTACGAACGACTGCTCGGGCGCCGCGAGTTCTGGCACGCTCAATTCGAGGCGCGACAAGACAGGTAAGCCGCGCCCCAATTCAGTCTCGGTATGCCCTTTCGCCAGGGCGTTTCTCTAATAGAGGCCGCACGCCGGTAACGGCGCGCGTTGGTGAATCATGCGGACAAGGGACTCATCGAACACTCACGCGCACAGGCGGACGATGGCCGCCGTATGGCATCGAAGTTCGAGCCGCGGGCGGTCCCTCTCGGCGTTGAGGGGCATCAGGATCGCGAAAACGCACGCGCTCGTGTTCCAGTCGAAGCTGCTGCTCTTGAATGTGGCGAATGACTCTTACCGGCGCACACGCACCAAGAAGGACTTGAAACGTGTCGAACACTTTCGTTCCGAGCTCCACGACGCAGAAGCCGCCCTGCGCACGACCGGGACGGACGAGCTCGCGTTGGAGAACGGCGATTTCTGGCTTCAGATCTACGCGGACCTGATCGATTGCGCAACCGGCTCGCTGGACAGAATGAGGTCGGCGATGTCTTCGCGTGAAGCCGCCGATCGATTCGAAACCGCGACCGACGTGCAGATGCTCGAGGAGCTGATCGCTCATTGGACGTCCCGGATGCAGTCGATCCGACAGAGCACCCGCTGACGGCGGCACCAAAAAGTCTGAGGCCTAGGCCCCCGGCCTCACTCGGTCGAAGCTGACGTACTCAGCGCTCGCGCCACGCACTGCAGAGCCCTCGCCTTCCCGGTCGGGGGCTCTTTTCGTATTCAAAGGCTTACGGTACCGGGCTTGATGAACGGCGAGATGAAAAACGCACCCACCAACCCACCGCCGGCACCAAAGAGACCGGACCAGTGGTCGTTGGGAATCGATGGGTCGCCGGGGAAGGTGCTATTGGTGGAGCTGATCGGCAGCTGAAGGACTGGATACAGGGAGGTGCCGGATGAAGGCGATCGTGGTGACGGATGAAGCTGCGGGAACGGCCGGCATGACGCTGGTGGAGCGGCCCGAGCCGAAACCGGCGATAAACGACGTCGTTGTTCAGGTTCATGCGTCGGGATTCGTCCCGACTGAGTTGGCGTGGCCCTCGACCTGGACCGATCGCGCCGGCCGTGACCGAACACCGTCGATCCCTGGGCACGAGCTGGCCGGAGTGGTCACCGCTCTCGGGTACGGCACGACGGGCCTGTCGGTGGGACAGCGGGTGTTCGGCCTCGCGGACTGGCATCGCGACGGCACCCTGGCGGAGTACGTGGCCGTCGAGGCACGCAACCCCGCGCCGCT